>Ga0105053_10003950_pt1 | contig 22200 bp, 17 predicted proteins | sample BON01_FD_78093 | JGI IMG/M metagenome (GOLD analysis project Ga0105053, IMG submission 78093) | Freshwater microbial communities from Lake Bonney liftoff mats and glacier meltwater in Antarctica - BON-01 | ecosystem: Environmental > Aquatic > Freshwater > Ice > Glacier meltwater | place: Lake...
CCTTTATTAGGATCCACAACAACAATCCGGCTTTATGAAAATTAGTAAAATGGATTGCCCTATGGCGTTAAACCCTGATTATGCAAAAGGATATCCTGACATTTCTCAGGAAGCGATGTAATCGCAAGAAAATCAGCTTTTTTGGAGACTAAGGGTAAGGATCAATACAAGCTTTAGATTAAGTCCTATCAACAAGTAAAGATTATTTCCGCTTCAAAACAGTCTTAAAGACCTCAGCCATTTGATTTGCAAAATTTTGAATATTGTATTTATCCAAATGGAGTCTTTTCGATGTTTTACCCATTTCTTCGAGGTTTATTTCCCCACTAATCATTTGCTTCAGTTTTTTATTCCACCCATTAGCGGTATTGTCTTTTACCCAAAGCCCTATCTTTTCATCTTCTATATCAATATCTAAAAATGAATGCTGCGTCATCAATACCGGTTTACCAACAGCCATCGCATCTAATAACACAGTCAGTCCATAAGTATTCCCTTTTTCTCTAATTTTCTCTTTTAACGGGATAATTATAAATGCAGAATTTACGTACGCCTTCAAAAGCTGATCATAAGGCACCCATGTAGTGTCCACAGATACATTTGCTGGTAAATTCACTGATGCAGGAATAGTATTAGGAGTACAGTAAATTTTTAAATTATAAGGCAAACCTTCAAAAGCATTTATAAGCATGTCATAATCTCGATCAGCAGTACCTGCACAAACAGCATAGGGCATCTCTTCACTATCCTTATCTACTTTTAAATGCTTATAAAAGTCTACATCTGCTCCCCAACTAACTGAAAAACATTTGTTTTCTTTTTCCTCTTGGCTATAATTTAAATCCCTTTGGGTTTTTTTCATCAAATTCTTTGAGAAAAACGCAAATGCATCAAATTGTCGGAGTTGCTTTATTCCCAATTTATTGAGAATTGAATCTTTATCTTTATAATAAATAAAATTTTGATGTGCCAATCCCACAAGCGGAATTTTCACTATACCCAACATACTCAATAGGGTCAATAACCTATTGGTAGAGACAGGATAGGGCATATATACCAAGTCATAATTTTTCAAAATCGCCAATGATCTCACCTGTTGGTCTAGGAATGAAATTTTCAGATACTTGCCAATTTTATCAAGCCATTTGTGCTTTTGGTGTTTATGGATATCCACTATAAAATCACCTGACTTTTCCAATTCAATCTTCCCCATAAGGTAATGGCTAGGATTGGTCCCCTTTTTCCAGTTGTCGTAGATTTTTTCAAAGGAATAGGAGTTAATTAAAAGTATTTTGATCTTCTTCTCCATAAATGTAAGTCAAATTAGGTAAGCTCCAATTCTTCAATCTTTGTGACGATATATTGAGCAGTAGCCTGTTCTGAGCATTTTTCCTTCCACCAAGAAAGCGTTTTTTGATGAATTTCGTCAAGCTTTGTTTCATCATTTAATAGCTCTCGGACAACTTCACATCCTTCGTTCCAGTCTTTTACCTGAATTAGGGGGGAGTTAGTATAAAAAGGTGTATCCGGTAATGGCTCCGAAACAATGACACACCCTGCTCTCATTGCTTCAAAATGTCTGAAACATTCCGTCATAAAAAAACCCTTTGGGCACAATACAATTTTAGAATCAGCAAGCACTTCCCCATACTTTTCAGGAGAGAAGCCAGCTTTAAAACCACTATTAAATATTATGATAGATTTAGAAAAAAAAGTACTAAAATCACTGCCTAGCTTTAATAATAACTTCCGATAATAATCATGTATTAAAAATCTTTCGGATGGCAAAAATAACCTCCATTTGGAAAAAATTCGGTAAAAGTTGATTCTGTTCATATTAAGATTGCCCCTAAAAAATACGTTGTACTTTCGATCTTTTATCTGTTTGTTAGCGAATTCAGGAACAGCATTTACATAACCTAAAGCCAATGGAAAAACATTTCCTGCTTCTGCCTTAGAACCAATATATGATTTAAAAATTGCGAAATATTTGTTTGAAAAGTGACTTGGGTCCAAACCACGCTCATCAGAAAAATAAAGCAATATTTTCTTTTTATTTGATTTAAGATCCCCACTAGGAGGCATAATATCCGTACCAGAGTCAGGGTCTTTTTTATTTACCCGATGGTGAGAGTAAATAAAGAACTCATAGTTATCAAATCTATCCAGTAAAACAATCCTTAATTCCTCTATTACTCTTTCAATAAATTTTGATTCATTCAACTCCTCAAACCTATAATCTGACTTGTCTTCAATTGAAACATTGGTGAGACCAAACAATTTCATATTTTAATAGATATTTATTAGTTTAAAATGGTTAATGAATTTTTCGGAACCAAAACAATAACCTAATATAGCTATCTTAAACGAATTTTAAAGACAGCCCTCTCTAATTCTTCTGCAAATAATTCCGAGTTGAACTTTTGCAAGTATACACGCCTTGCTTGCTCACTCATTTGACGAAACCTGTTTTTGTCTTTCGCTAATAACTCAATGGCATCCACCCACCCATTTACATCTCCTTTGCCAACAGTAATTCCAAAACCCTCTTTAGCAGCGTCAATATTAATCATTGGATTTTCTGTAATCACGGCGGGCTTTCCTAAAGCAACCACATCTTGTAAGCTGGTCATACCTTGGCAACCCTCTTTGCTGTCAGGGTACTTTAGAGGTATTAATATAGCAATAGATTCCTTGTAATACTTAAGCAATTCCTCATAAGGTATAAACGATGCATTAATGGTTACATTAGCAGGCAACTCCTTTACTGACGGTTTTGAGTTAGGTGTACAAAATATTCTAAGTTGATGGTCCATTTTCTTAAATGCCTCAATTAATGTCACATAATCTCTAGCAGTATGGCCTGCACTTATAAAATAGGTTAAAGAATCTTCTTCATTACTTACCACCTTGTCATAATACTTGGTATCAGGCCCCCATTGCGCCGTATCAATTTTAGCCAAGTCGTGTTTATCTTTAATATTTAGCGCCTCAATTGTATGCTCTTTCAATTTTTCGCTAAGAAAAATAATACCGTCATATTGAAATAAAAACTTCTTACTAAGCCACCTAAAAAATGAATTTGAAGAATTCATTTTCATAAAAGGTTGATGAATGGTTACTAAAATCGGCTTCCTATACAAACCTACCCACTTTAGAACAGTTAAGAGCCTTGTATTTGACCACGAATATGGAGCATATAATATGTCAAAATGCTTACCATAAGTCAATATTCTCAATTGTTGATCCAGGTGCTTTATTTTAAAAAAATTGCCGATGCGGTTAAGAAAAGGGTATTTTTCATGTTGAAAAATTTCAACTTCTACATTTCCTCTTGCTTCCAGCTCTACTTTACCCCAAACATGGTGACTCCCACTTTTACCCTGTTCCCAAAGCGCATAGGCATTCTCCATGCTATAATTGTTAACCAATAGTAACCTTGGTTTTCCCTTCACTTTCAATATTTTAATAGTTTGTTTAAATTAGGTTTTCCTTTGATTGCTAGGAAAAAATCTTTCTGTAAGTAGCAGCTTTACAAATGCAATATTGGTGGTGAGGTATCGCTTCCACATTCTACCAGGCTCCTGCATCGTTCGATAAAACCACTCAAGACAAATATCCTGCATCCAAACAGGTGCCCTTTTTACTTTACCAGATACCACATCGAAGCTACCGCCCACTCCCATTATATAGGGAACATTCATAACACCCTTGTATTTATTTAAGAAGATTTCCTTTTTTGGAGAGCTCATAGCAACAAATAAAATATCAGCTTTTGATGCTTTAATTTGCTCGGCGATGCCTAGTTCTTCCTCTTTTCCAAAATAACCATTTCTATAACCTGCTATAATATTCGGATTGTATTTTTCCGAGTAAATTTCTACAACCTTGTTCACTACATCCTCCTTTGCTCCAAGAAAAAATATTTTATAATTTTCCCTGGCTGCTAAGCCCACCAAGTTGCCCATAAGGTCTATACCTGCTACTCTTTCTGGCAAATACTCTTTAAGGAAACGTGCTGCCCAGACTATAGATTGTCCATCTGCATTAATTATATCACATTCAACTATTGAAGCTTTTAACTCGGCATCTTTTTGTGCATTAACCAGTTTTGCTGCATTTACTACCACATGGTGCAAATTTTCTTTTTTCCTGATGCTGTCATCTATTAATGCCACTGTTTCATCCATAGTCAGGGAATCAACAGGTACATTACAAATACTAATTCTTTTAACTTCTTTCATCAGATTGCTATTTATGTAAACTTAACAATATATATATTTTATTAATTAACAGCGAAATTACATCTCAAAAAAACCCTTTTTAGACATTTTAGGCTCCCTTCTCAGCACTCATGTTCTTATAAAAAGAAATTTCCTTTTTAAACAATACTGTAAAAGATAAAAACATCCATGCCTGAGCCCAACGCATATAAGGGATTTTGGATGTAAAATGTTTATTGATCTGATAATAAAAATACCCCTTTGGGGATTGCATGTTTTCTATCGTCCAACGCATAACTTTAACAGCCATCTCTTTATGTGTTTCAAATTGGCCTAACTTATCCAGGGTAATTAATAACTGGGTAGGAGCATGAATATCCACTGGAAAAGTACTATTGTTATAGTATTTTGAAATACCATCCGACGTAAAAAAGGTTTTGATATAATAATCAAATCCTTTTTTCATACAACCATCAAATGAATGATCACCAGTAAAACGAGCATAGTCTGATAAACACTCAAGGTTATAGCCTGTATGGAAATTATCAATCCAGTGGTGAAACGGCAAAGTTCCGTAACTCCATGCTCCATTCTCCTTCTGGTATCCACATGCAAAATTGACTGCTTTCTTGGCTTCCTCAAATAATTCTTTCTCCTTAGAAATAGAATAAACCCTGCTTAATAAGCGAGCTCCCAAAAGAGAGGCATTGAACACAACACTTTTATCTAGAGGAGAATACGAAAATGAAAAATCTCCCTTGTCATCGTAAGTACGGTAAAGGTCCTTCAATACAAAATCGCAAGCACTCCTCGCTGCTATGTAAAATTCTTGCCGTTTAGTAAGGGCAAAAGCATCAAGTAAGGCACAAGCTATGAATGTGGTAGCGACAACAGTAGGCGTATACTTGGGTTGAAAAAATGCCCTAGCTTGCCAGTCAAAATTATATCCCCAACAGCTTCCGCTCCATCCTTTGGTTTGGAGGCCCAGAATTTTATCTCCGAAAAAATTGATCTTATCCAAATAATTAGACTGTGGATCAACTTCGTAAAGGTTACAATAGCTCGTTAAAAATAAGCCCAATGCTTTGGGATTATATTCTTTAGGAACCCCAACAAGAGGCCTTAGGTTTATAGGGGATCTCTTGAAAAACTGGGTCCAGGCCAGCTTAGCAATACGAGATTTTGAAAGCAGGGGGATTGCCTGAAATAGTTTACTATTTAAACTGTCATAAGGATCATATCCCTTGTATTCCTCCTGTGAACAAAAAGAGGCCAATTGCTCAAAGGAGTTAAAAAAATCTTTTGCTTGGCTCATTTTTTCTTTGTTTGATGGCATTTGTATATTTATTTCAGTTGGCATATTTCCAAAACCAGTGCTACTAACAGTATTTTAAAGTACAAATCAACCTTAATAATGAATTCATCCCAATTAAAAAAATTGGTCAAATTGTATAAAAAGATTTGGGAAATCCTCAATATAAAAAGTATACAAGTGGTGTAATGAGTAAAAGACGCCCATTTCAATTTCTGTTGGCAATCAATTGATTTAGAAAAATGACACCCAACTCAGCCTCGGAACAATCCAGACACATACGCAACACTAAGTAAGCACTCGTCAATACAAAATTATCAATAATATTTATCTATATACCCTAATAGTTGATCCACCCTTTTGCTCCAAGAATTATTTGTAGCAATTGCTATCCTTTCTTTGATCAGCGCATCACTATTCTCTTCATACGCCTTATTTACAAATGACACAAATTCGTTGTCATTATTGGCTTTATATACCGTTCCTTCAGGGAATTCCCAATGCCTCACGTTCGGTAGATTTGTTATTACAGCGGGTCTCCCAGTAGCCAAGTATTGCCACATTTTATTTGGCGTCCTTCCGGTATTTGGATCATCCATATAATAGGGAGCGATGGCCACATCCATTTCTAATAATTTGAGGCTCAACGGATCACCTGTCATTACCCCATGAGCTATTACTTTATTGGACAAAGTCAAATGATCTAGAAAATCATCCTTAATCGGCCCGATCAGATGTAATTCTACATTTTCCATCTCCAATATTTTATTGATCAGTACCAGAGGAGTCTTTTTCTTATCAATAAAGCCTAGTAAAACAACTCTTATCTTCCCATCCCGCTTATTTAATGTTAAATGGGATGCTTCTACTTTTGGGAATTCAGGGGCTCCTAGGGGCAACTCATAAGATTTTGGATTGATCTTACTAAAGTCATCCACCAATTTTTTTGCAGTGGCCAATGAAAAGGTAGAAGTCTTAATCAACCTTGACTGGGTAAAGGTTGCATATGCTTTCATCCATGCCGGCACCTTGACATTGTTAATGAAATCATCATTGGCCATATAAATAAATTTCTCAAAATATTTACCAACAAGGTGTCCACCAAATTCGGTGCAAATAAAAATTACATCCCTACCCTTAAATTGCTTTTTAAGCTTTTTAAATAACCACACCTGATAGGCCTCATTCAAGACCGGCATCCGGTACCTAAGCCTGAAACTCGCGGGGAAAGAAGGCGTAAGCAATTCAAAATTATCATTTACCTGGGCACTTTTTAATCCAGGGATCCCTATGGTATTTGATGACACAAAGGTAACCTTAAATCTTTTTGCTAGTGCATGGGCCAGTTGGTGCCTCGATCGAGGCGGCCCGTCCCATTCTGTGTTAGTATAAACAATAAATTCCATTGATCTAGTTTTTATTTTCTTTTAAAAAACATTCAACCATTTAACAATTTTGTTAATTCCGTTAAAACGTCAATCACCTATGGATGTGCACCCATGATAGGAAGCACATCCTTTGAGCTTTTGAAATGAACTTAAGTCCGAAATAAATACTTACCATACACTTTATAAAGGCGTAAATATTTTATTTCGCTTTTACTGTTGCATTATTATGAAAACAGTTCTTCAAGACTTATTTCCTGAGGCAAACCAGTGGAAAGACTGTCCAAAATTTTAAAAGTAGTCAGGGTAGTCAGGCAAATCGACTCAAAAGAAATTGGACTTTCCTTACCTGCTTTCACATGATCTAAAAAGTGATTCACTTCTTCTAAATGCCCCTTTCCATTAGATTTTAGCTTGATTAGCTTGTTATCCTTGTGCAAAGTTCCTGCTCTGAAATCTTGAATGATCCCTACTTTTCCTCCGGAAAAAACTTCAATATTCTCCTTTGGAAGAGATTTATCTCCATTGGCTACATAGGTAAGATTACCTACTGAACCATCACTGAACTTGACAGTTACAGCCATATTATCGGCAGAGGTTATTTGTTCATTCGAAGTATTGATAGATTCTGCATACACTTTAACAGGTTCTGAATCAGTAAAATACTGCATTAAATCAATAAAGTGGCAAACTTCTCCTACAATACGTCCTCCACCAATTTCTGGTATCTGGGACCAGTGATCCTTAGGAATAAATCCTGCGTTCACTCTTATATTTATTACCAGAGGTTCTCCAGTATTTTTAAATTCTTTTTTCAACTCTTCCGAAATTGGAGCAAATCGTCTGTTAAATCCAACCATTAATAACTGATCTGCTTTCTTCTTAGCATGGACTACCTCCTTTAGCTGTTCCATATTCATTGCCAATGGTTTCTCAACAAAAACATTTTTACCCGCATTAAGGCTGTCAATCACATAAGGTGCATGAGACACGTGAGGCGTTGCAATAAATACCGTATTGATGTCTTTTTTATTGAATACATCCTTCGCATCTGAGGAGCAAAAATTGAATTTAAATTTATCTGAAACACTTTTAGAAGTAATCCCTTTAGAGGTAACTACTCCATCCAAAGAACCGCCCCATGATTTCACATTTGGTATTAGGTAACTTTGAGCAAAACTTCCTGCACCAATAAACCCTGCATTTATAGCCTTTATCGGTTCGTTATTAACCTTGGTTATAGATTGAAGTTTGGTAGCTGATTCCTGATATTTAAGGAGAATCCCAATGTGTGGTTCCTGAACTTTACCCATGACGATATCGTAAGCTTTTTCAGCTTCATCAATATCAAACAAGTGAGTTATCAAAGGTTTGATGTTAATTGCCTTGGCAGCTATCAAATCCAAAAACGCTTCCATATTCCTTTGCTCTGTCCAGCGGACATAGGCAAAAGGATAATCTTTCCCTAACTCCTCATAGTCTACATCATACCTACCTGGCCCATAGGAACAAGATATTTTAAGTTCCAATTCATTCTTGTAAAAATAAGGCTCACGAGGAATATCCATCTTCACTGCACCAACTACGATAATTTTGCCTTTCTTACGGGCGATTTCAGTAGAAAGTACGATAGGATCATTTGTAGGTGTTGCTGCAGTGATGATAATCGAATCGAATCCTCTGCCATTTGTGAAATTCTGGCAAGCAGCAATCAAGTTTGAATCATTCCTATGCATGGATTGTCCTGCACCGGATTCTTTTGCGAGTGCGATAAGTTTCTCTGACATGTCTATTCCAAAGACTGCACAGCCATTGGCTTTCAAAAGTTGAACAGTAATTTGTCCAAGAAGTCCCAAGCCGATAACACAAACCTTTTCACCCAATTTCGGGTCTGCTTGTCTAACGCCTTGAAGTGCGATTGCGCCCAAAGTGGTAAATGCAGCCTCATCAGAACCAACATTTTCTGGTATTTTTGTGACAAGATTTTGAGGCACAGAAATCACCTCTGAATGGGAAGCATAATCAGCTCCGGCACAGGCCACTCTATCCCCTGGTTTAAACGTACCATTGTTATCCATAGATGCGATAACCTTTCCAGATGTGCTATACCCTAACGCCTTTAATGAATCAAGTTTAGTTTTGACTTTCTCCATTGTGGCCTTAAAACCTTCTTTCCGAATGTTTTGAATCACCTGGGCAACCAGGTCAGGTCTTTGTTTGGCTTTTCCTATTAGACTTGCCTGTGCTACCTTTACCGTACTTCTTTCTGTACCGGCACTAATTAGTGAATATTCGTTTTCAACCAATACCATGCCCTCAGAAATTGCGGGTACAGGAACCTCGTCCACATAAAGCTCTCCAGTCTTAAAATTTTGAATTACTTGTTTCATTGCTTTAAAGAATAAATTAAATAATGTTTAGATACCTGTGATTTTTTCTATTTTTTCTACAAAATTGTGCCAGGTGTTTTGCTTCATAAAAGTATTTCTATCCGCTTCTATTCCTGCATCAGCTGGGTCAAATTCGGATATTATCTTGGGTATTTCATTAAAATCCTTGTACGTACGCATAAAAGCCAAATCCTCCATGTCTTTAAATGCGCCGTGATCTGGCCCTAATACAACAGCTCCCATCCGGATACTGTCCATCAAAGAACCCGAGCTAATTACGGTTTGGGACTTATAAGTAAATAAGGTAAAACGCGACTGATCTGAATAACCAGCGATCTCCTCTAAACTTAGCAATTCATCCTTATAATCAGCACTTTCAGGCAATATAGAAAGAATTTTACTTTTATATTCCTGATCAGTACATCTTCCGATTATTAGTACTTTTGCTTTTTTAAGCTCCGGTGTTTTTTGTAGGTAAGATAAAAAATTGTCTATTCCCTTATATGGGAAAATACTTCCCCAAATAAGAAAATCATACTTTTTCTCACCCATATGGTAATCTCCCAGCTTTTGTGTAAATGGATGTGGTATAACATGGACTTTTGCTAAAAAATCCGGATAATCGGCAGACACAAAATCTTTACCTGCGTGAGAATGTGTTATAATATAATCTGAATGTCTCATCAGCATATTGAACATATCCCGAGTCACCACATTTTCCCCTTTATGGTGAGAACCTTTGTTGTGTAAAACCCAGACTATCTTTTTTGAAAATAATTTTGTCATCCACAGAAACAAGCTAAAAAGCATTTTTTGAATGCCTCCAAACTTTTTTTCTGGTATCGTTTCCGGCCAATTAAGGATAAATAAATCAGCTTTAAAAAAATGCGTAAAGAAGCTAAGTATTCCACGATTAGGTGCCTTAGCATTAACTACGAGGTGTTTTCTAGACAATGCTTCCTGAAAATTGAAAACATAAGGATTTGGGGACCCTATTACCTTATCTATTTTTGGATATAAAAAAATAGCTGCCATTTTAGGATGTTTTTACTTTATTGTCCAATGCCACTAATTCAGACAATTCATCTTTAAATTGCTTTCGCACCTTGCTGGCATCATGTCTTTCCTCCGCCAGCTTTATTGCTGCTTCAGCTATTTTCTTTCGCAAGTCTTTGTTGTTGATCAATTCCATTAAACCATTTCGCAATGCCTTTGCGTCATTTTTCGTCACAACCTGTGCCCATTGATAATCCTGAGCATAGGTTACCAAAGCAGTATCCCCAGGTGCGAAAACCAGTACTGGTGTACCACAGATCATGTATTCAGATGCTTTGGTCGGCATGGAATATTTTATGAACGCATTAGAAGATGGCGTGAAATCATAGGGCAAAAATAGAATGTCCGCCTCAGAAAAGCGATCAGGCAATTCCTCGTATGGTACAAAGCCTCTATGAACAATACAATTGTATTTTTCGAGCCAATCAGGCTTCTTTCCTACCTGAAGCACCAATTCTATAGGTGTGGTCAGTTCTTTGTTAAGATCATCCAGACATTTGGCCATGGTCTCTAGGGAACTCTGAATGCCTAGGCCCATTCTTCCAGCGTATAGGATTTGAATTTTATCTCCAAAATCATACGTTCGTCGTTGACTTTTACTCCAAAAAGAAAGTTCGATGGGATTATGATAGGTGGAAAAAGTATAGCCATACCGTTCTTTATAGGCCAGTGCCATCGGTTCACTTATACTAAAATGCCTTGCGCAAGTAGCCAACATTTCCCTAAACTCTCGATCTACCACTTTATGCCAGTAGCCCCCTATTAATCCGGAACCAGGTAACACCTCCAGCCAATCATCCATCATGTGAAACACCATTGGTTTCTTAAGATAACGCTGAACTAGTGTACAAAAAATAATCGCTTCTCTTCTTTGAGCCTGTGCATAGATAACGTCTGGGTTGTATTTATCTAGCCACTCTTTGAGTTCGGGTGAAAGTTGAATGGTCGAAGCCCAGTTCAATATGCCCATCCAGTTTAGTGCCGGATTAATGTGTTCTTTAAGTAGGGTTACTCGGAGAGGCGATTTTTTTATGGTTTCAATATTTTCCTTCTTCTGGTCTATTTTTATTTTGCCTGAAGGATATTTCCTTTTCATCAAACTTAATGGAAATTTCCAGACATGCTCTTTATGTCCCAATTGATAATACTTGTCACAAATATCCAACTGCGTCTCTTCATTAAAAAGATTACCCAAACAAACAACAGCCAGGTGATCCTTGTCCCAACCTTTAAATAAGTTAGACAAAGTAATCCCTCCTCCCGAAACATTGTTAAAAGGTTGGTTAAGAATCAATACTTTAGGATAATCCATAAATTAATCAACTGATTATAAATAGTAATAGTATACTGATTATTTAAAGCTCTCCGCTTTCCAATTTTTTCACGAAATGATTTAATTCAGTTTTATTTCCATAATAGTAATCTGGATAGTTATCAATGAAAATCTGAAAAACCTTTTGTGGTGATGTTTGCAAGTCATATTCGGATTTGTAATGCATCAATTTTTCCTGTAATTCTTTTTGCCCGTCATAAACAACGAAACATTCAGCAAGCCTACCAGGACCATGAATCTGAACCTCATCATCCAACCTCCAGGCCATTGCCCAAGAAGTATCTGGCGTGAAGACGTAAGCCCCACAACTTAAACACTCAGCAATGGGCAGGCCAAAAGACTCAGGAAATTGGAGAAAATAAAAAGTTGCCTTTTTATAAACCTCCCTTATTTCCTCTATGGTATATGGACCGGCTAACTCAACATAGGGTATCCCAACTGCTTCAAGTGCCTTTATCTGCACATTTCGTTCTTCTTCATACCCCTGTCTGTAAAAATCTATAATGGCAAGATGTTCTTTTTTTGGAACCGGTACCAAGCCAGTACTTTTCAAATGGAGACCAATTTGATTCCATGGTGCTTTAGGTTTGCTTCTTATTTCTGTAACTTCTGAGACAGATAAATGCCAATCGAAAATATCCTCAAGGTGATGCCCACCTTCATGCAAATACGATACCATGGTTGGCGCATTTCCTAAATAATATACCTCATAAAAAATAAGCGGTATATTATTTAATTTCTCTTTTAACTTTACAAAATCAAAAGAATCATTTAAGAAGGACTTAGGACTACATTCAACAATTACAACTGCATCAAACTTTTTAAGTTTTCTTAAGAACAATTGATCTTGAATATATTGCAACAATTGGTAACCTTTCCAAGAAAAATAATTGTAATTCTTCGCTACTTTAGCATATTTCAACAACCTTTTAAACACAAATAATTTATAAAAAACCTCGGACTGAACTCCTTCAGCTTGAGAAAAAAAACTGTGCAGGCAGTTGGCCAAAATTCTAGGGCTTGAATAATTAGGTTTAGTAACTATTGCTATCTTTTTCATTGTAAAAACGTTGCTTTTTGTCTTAACACCTCAATCTTTTTCTACAGGCTTAAAAAAAGATTTCATTGTTTCCTCAGGAATACTTCGAATAAAAGGAGAATAACAGACCCCTACTCCAAACCACACCAAGAAGTAATTCATTGTAAAAACCTGTACAGTAGAAGGATGCGTATTAATAAGCCAAAATAAAATCCATAAAGCAAATGCTTTAGATAAATAATTCTTAGAATTGAAAAACCCTAAAAAAATGGCTGGAACCAAAACAACTAATAATAGCACAAGGTTTACAACCCCTCCTTTCAATATCATATTTAGGTAATCGGTTTCTACTGTTCCTCTGTAATTTCCCCCATCAATGGTCGGGCAATAATATTCGCCCCTCATTCCTCTACCAACAATCCAATCCAAGCCTTCCATATCTTTATAAAAATAATCCTCTATCCCTGATCGAGTATCAGCAACTCCCCGATCTTGAAGATAATATAACGCTTCAAGATCGACATTCAAAAAGACATAAATGCCTCCCATGATAGCAATAAAAAGCATTCCGATAATTATTGATCCCGAAAGAATCTTTGATTTCGCACTTAGAAAATATATAAGCCCTGCTATTAACAATCCAAGAATACACATAAACAAAAGCCCTCTTCTAGCTCTAATCACACCAAGAACAATCATGATTAAAGTTGTAAATACGGCAAATAAGTTTTTTGTCCTGGAATGGTACATATGGGTAAAAAGTACAAACAAAACACTTATTCCCAATGATTTTGTGAAATATTCAACTACACTTCGGTTCCGGTTGTCAGGGACCACTTCAGTAAGTATATCTCTAAACATTAGGCTATACAAAAGAAAAATAGCTCCCAATATAATTATAGCAGAAAAAATCTTCTTATATAGTAAAAAGCTCTTTCTGAATAACACAAAAATAGGGACGAGATAAAACATGCCACCAAACCAGGGATTGAGGAATATCAAGACTAAATCATCCTTACTAAATCCCACACCTCGGAATAGAATGACCATTGCCCATAAGGCAAAAAGGAAAAAAAATATTTTGAGATATTCAGACTCGAAATTAGGCTTCAGTAAATATGCGCCTGATGAAAAGATAGCTACCAAACCTAATAACTGGAAGATTTGAAATAACACAAAATTCATCTCTTTTGTAGAAAGGATAGTATTGCTGGCAATGTAGACTATAAATCCCAACAAGAACACATTAATAGCTATCAGCTCGTACCTATCGTGTTGTAAAAACTGCTTCAAAGACGAATTATATTTATCTACTTTTCCCACAAATCAATCCTTGGTGGCTTCTTTCATTAAAGCCAGGTGCTGGTTTATAATATCATTTTTCTGAAATTCGGGCAGCAAGTACCCTTCCAAATTATTTGATAAACAATAATTCAATCCAATAGAAAAGTCCTTTTCATCTTTATATTTAGCTAAATATCCATTTTCAAGGTGATCAATCATGTCTGGAATCCCCCCTACATCGAAACCGACAACAGGAGTCCCGCAAGCAAGGCTTTCAAGAATGGTCGTCGGAAGATTGTCTGCAAGGGAAGGGGCCACAAAAACATCCGATGCATTATAAATTAGGTTGGTGGTATAATCATCCGTGATAAAGCCCATAAACTTACATGGATATGGAATTGATTCCTGTATTTCTTTATTTGGCCCACTCCCGAAAATCAACAGGCATATATTTAGGTTTGGCTGCGTATGTTTTAAATCTTTCAATGCCTCCATTAAATATTTCCAACCTTTATAAGGACTGGTAATTTTATTGGCCCCAAAGGAAATGACATATTGGTAGCTGTCAATATTTAAAATTTTTTTGGCGATGTTTTTATCAAAAGGCTTGAACAAATTGGTGTCTAATGGATTAGGGATCCGGTAGACGGGTTTATCTTTGATTAGAGCTCCCTCTTTAGCAAGGTTATACAACCACTTGCTCGGTGCTACAAAAAAGAGATTGTTGTACTTATGGTAATATTTAAATTTCTCTTCAAACTGGGTATAAGAAAGGTCTTTTTCTTTATCTCCAGGAAACATGGGACAGTTCTGACAATGACTAAGGAATTTTTGACACTCAAAGCTATGAAAGCAGCCTCCGGTAATGGTCCACATGTCATGCATGACCATAATCATTGGCTTATTCAGTTTGGCGATTTTTTCTAATCCACTAATGCTTAAAAACCCACCTAAAATCCAATGAACATAAATAAAATCTGCTTTTTGAACCCATTCATGCGTAGTCACATCACTTCCAAAGAGCGAAAGCGCAAAGCCCCCAGCATTTTTATCAATTTTTCTGGTATAAAAATCTTGAATTCTTTGGTTTACTTTTCGTATAAGGACACCTTTTTTACCAATACGCTTGACTCTAGGGTCTCCTTTAACATTAGAGGTCAATGAAAGCACGAAAGATTCAAGGCCACGTTCCAAAAAAGCTTCGTGGTACCGCAATACATAATTTCCGGATGGACTTGAGCCAAATTGCAAATGAACTACACGCTTCTTTTCCTCACCGTTAAACAATTGATCCGAATGTTCAATAGCCTTATTACTGTCTACCTGATCCATATCCCTTTCTTTTTCTTGTAAATGATGAAATAATACTGTAATGGGGCAATAATTATTCCATTAAAGCTGGCAATTAAGGAAGAAATAAAGAGTGCATGTACCCCCATGCCATAATAATTAATAAGTAAATAAGCAATTCCAACAAAAATCAAAGGACTTATTAAACTTGCCCAAAATTGGATTTTCAGGGCACTAATACCATTTAGGAAGTTTACAAAAATACTTGCAAACATAAAGGATGAGAAAAATACTAAACCCCAAATTGATAAGGTAAAGTCAATGTCCACTTTTCCTTTCAACCAAAACCTATAAACAGTATCCGAAACAAACAACATTACGACACCCGCTAGCACAAATAACACACCTATCTGGAGGTATTTGTTTGTTGCCTTTTTTATCCAGCTGATGTCATTCTTAAAAAACGCATCAGTAGAAGCCGACCAAAAAGGAGTTAAAAATATTCCAAATCCCATTCCCAATACGTTAAAGTATTTATAAACCACATTATAAGTAGTTACTTGATAGGGGCCAAAACTCTGAGCAATAATAATATTGGAAGTTTGGTATTGGATTAAACTGGCTATTTGAATAACAAAAAACACCAATCCCAAACTAAATAGGTTTTTGGATTGGGAAAAATTAATGTGCGAAATGGAGGGTCTTAGGTTTTTGTAACTCGTGCTGAAAAAGTAAAAATTAGCTAGAATCAATACGGCTACAGGTGCAATACAAAGGGCCATGCCAAGATTGATAAGTGAACCCTCCGTAGTTTTCACTAAAATCACTATGACCAATAAAGAAATAATTTGGCCGAAAAAATTAATGAGTGAAGCCTTGGCAGGCTGTTGATCTGCAGTAACTAATGTATTGATAATTTTTAAAACAAATTGAAGACAAAAATACGTGAAAATGATGATGGCAAGAATGGACAGTTCCATTCTCATTTCAGACGTTGCATTTAAAATATTAACCCAGTCCAAAAAGGGGTTAACAATCAAAAAAACAAGCCAAACCGCTGAAAAAACTATTGTTAAAACAGCATAGGTAGTACTAATGTACATTTTTGCAGCTTCATTATCTCCTCTGGTTCTAGCTTCGGCAAATTTATTTCTCAAACCATGGGTCATACCCACATTAAAGAAACTAAACCATCCTACAATCGAGCTCAATGCCAGCCAGATACCGTAACGTGTGGGGTTGATATAATCAATGGTAAGCGGAACCATTACCAGACTTACAGCAATACTGCCTCCTTTAATAAAGATGGAACCTACGATATTCTTTTTCGCAAGTACTGTCCTCGCATTGCCTTTGCCCAACTGATTGATTATGTACTGATAAATCGGCGAAAATAATTTTTTCATGTGTTAAGGAAAAATATAAATAACAGGCTAAAAAAAATTAAGAAACGCTTTTGGAAGACTTTTTATCCGAAGCATAATAGCCATAAGAATAACCATAGTACCCATTCGCTTGTTTTGCATCATTCATTACCAGCGATGTGTTTCTAAGCTTACTTTTGATATCAATTTCTTCCATAAACAATAGGTTTTCCTTTTTAGTGAAATTGTATCGAATCAAAAACAACGTTCGATCACAATATGGAGCCAGATTAAATTCATCTGTCACGCTACCTACAGGAGCCGTATCAATTATAATATAATCAAACTTTTCTTTTAACTGGTCTATAAGCACTTTAACCTTATCTCCCAATGTCAACTCGGCTGGATCTTCGGGGATATTGCCACAGCCTATTAAATATAACCCATCAACCTTTTTGAACTCGAGGATAATGTCCTCGAGTTTCACATCATCGTTGGATAAATAATCTGCAATTCCAAGCTTAGTTTTCAATTTTACACTTTTAAGAAGGGCAGGCTTACGGAGATCAAACTCCAAAACCACTACTTTCTTTTTGGCTATACTTAAACTTGCCCCAAGGTTTAAACTAAAGAAGGTTTTACCTTCTCCACTAATACTTGAGGTGACCATAAGAACTCTGTCATCTTTACCTTCACTGACAAATTTTAAATTGGTTCTTAAAAGACGAAACTGTTCTGCTATCGGTGTCCTTCTGTTCTCAGAAATGGCTAATAATTCACCCTCATTGGGATAGTTACTTATTTCGGACAAAATAGGTATTTGCGTAATGTCCTGAACTTGAGACTTATGTATGATTTTACTATTTAGTGTATTCTTAATATAAATAAATCCAAATGGGCATATAAAACCTACAATCACAGCCATTCCCATAATCACCATTTTATTAGGTTTCACTGGGGAACCACTTGAAGCTGCTTTATCTATAACTCTAGCGTTCGAAACAGTTGTAGTAGCCAAAGATAAATTGGCTTCCTCCTTCTTAGTTTGCAAATAGTTGTATTGTCCCTGTTTTCTGATTTGTTCTCTAGTGAGCTCTAGCAGTCCTCTCTCAATTTCGGGAACATTAGAAATTCTAGCATTTATTTGATCAAGGTCACCCTTTAGGTTCTGACTTTCAATCCTTAGCCCATTTTTCATATTGGCTATATTTGTTCCAATATTATTCTTCAATGTCTCCAACCGTACAATTATGTCGGACACCAATGGATTGTTTGGCTGAACGGTCCTTAACAAACGCTGCCTTTCGTTCTGAAGACGGTTAAATTCATCTACCAAACTTGTCAGCGTTTCGTCGATGATTGATAGATTAGAAGCTACTTCAATGCCCGTACTTTCCGGATCTCTCAGGTAGTCTTCAAGATAATCCAAAACTTCTGTTTGCGTCTTAATTTCGGAAAGCTGGGTTTCAATATCTTTACTACTTTGAACCATAAGGGAATTTTCTGTACCCATATCGGAGATATTATTCAACCTTCTATATTCCTCAACCCGTCTCTCAGTATTATTTAATTCCCTCATTAAGGTGTCTAATTGGGAATTAATAAAATCAATCGTATTACTAGCCGTCACATTCTTTTCTTTTATTGCCTGAAGATTGTATTCTTCTATTAATTTATTGAGAATCTCTTCTCCTTTTCTTGGTACTGCATCTACCAAAGAAATATAAAAAACAGGGGCAAACCTTTGGGATAGATTGACCTGAATCCTGCCTGTGTACATTCCAGCAACCTGGTCTTTATTCATAAAATAAATATGGAGGAGGTCAGGCATTGCTCCTAAGTATAAATCAGCTTTGTTAATTTTGATTTCCCCATACCAATTGTCAATAAGTTCACCGTATTTGTGAACTTTTTCTTTCTCATTTTGCTGAATCATGATAAAGTAATCGTCAAATAACTTGACAGAAACTCTAACCTCTTCAGGGTATTGGCCAACATTTGGTTTTTTGAGTAGTGTTTTTACTGTTACGGGTATTTCTTCCCCGTACAATTCTTTCTTTCTGGAATACTTATCTTCCGTATAAAAGAAATAGTCTAAAGGCAATTCTTCTACTGCATCTCTCATCAAACTATAAGAGCCAAGGATCTCCATTTCATTTTCCACCAGTTTATTGGATTCGTAAGCTTCTAACTCACTATAAACTGTGTTCTGTGTAAAATCAGAGCCTCCATCAACTTTTATAAGAATAGAGCTGGAAACACTGTACAATGGGGTGGAAAAAAACAAGTAAGCGAAAGCTAAACCCACAAAAAATATAATGGATAGCACAAATAACCACCAAAATTTCACATAGCTTAAAATTATTAATTTAAAATCCATAGGTCTTGCTTCTTGGTCAATAAATCCATCCAGTAATAGATCAGATAAAATATCAGATTTTTTCATAAGGTTCATTATTAGAACCAATGGTTTAAAACCAGGTTAACTTTTTTTAAGTTAGTATTATTACAGAAAAAATTTCTCCAATAGAAATAGTTTATTATTAATCTAAAATCCAACGTAGATTAAAAATTAAGGTAACCCCGAAAGAAACCAATATGCTTAATATTGTTAATGAGCGTTGGTTCGTGCTGGCCTGTACTGACTTTATTTTATCAGGCTCTACATACAAAACATCGTTTTGTTGCAACATAAAATAAGGTGAACTTAAAATTGACTTATCATTTAAGTTCAGCCTCACTACTTTTCTAGTACCCTCCTGATCTCGAATCAATAATACATTTTCTCTTTTACCGTATTGGGTCATGTCACCTGCCAATCCCAAAGCCTCAAGTATGGTGATCCTATCAGTTACCAGAGTAAATGTATTGGGATTAGCAACCTCCCCAATTACAGTGATTTTGAAATTCAAATATTGAATGTTTATAATTGGGTCTTTAACATATTCCTCAAGTATTTCAGTCATTTTATGAGTAGCTTCTTCTCTAGTAAAGCCTGCAATATCAATTTTGCCAACAACAGGAAAATTAATTTGACCACTTTTATCCACAAGATATCCTTCATTCGTGGGTAATTGCTGGCTCATCATTCTGTTCTGAGAATCATTAGAAATCACACCAGAATTGAAAAGTAAATTTGATTCTGGGCTTTGCGTGCTAACAACGATTTTGATTAAATCACCTGTTTGGATAATTGGCTCTTCTACTTGACTAATATTTGTAGTATAACTGCTACCTGACTCGATATCACTAAAATAGACAAGATTTCTTTTCGCACATCCAAATAAGCCTGAAAAGAGTAAAATAAAAGTCAAACTATTGAATAGGTTATTTTTTTTCATTTGTAAATAGAACTGTTTTATGGATTTAATCTGCTGAATGGTTAAATTGGGGGAAAAAATAAAAAATTAACATTGACCAATAATTCTTTTAACGCCTTGCAAGTTACTTAATTATCAGAACAATAAGAACTGAGATGAATAAATTTAATTGAATAATATTTGGTTACATTGATCCCAGCACCCACTTGAAGCTTTAAAAAAGAATAAATTCTTCCACTTTCCTTTAACCAACATTGATGTATTTTGAGTCTCAATCAATTTTTAAACAGATAAAATATATTATTATGTATTTTATCTGTTTAAGGTTAAAACCTGTCCTTTTATAATCTTCGATTTATTTTCCGCATGAAGGAAATCCAAATTGAAATCTATTATTAACTTAAAACTGTTACTACTATTGATAAATAACAGTTTACGATTTAAGCTATCTCATCCATCCACTGTATCTAAATAAGACCTAGTACGCTTTTTCACTCTTGGTCATTAATGAAACCGCAGTGTCAATAATAATCTTTATATCAAATATAAGACACCAATTCCTCACGTAAAAGAAATCTAATCTGAACCTAGAATGTAATTCATGATAACTAGAAATCTCACCTCTATAGCCTTTGCACTGAGCAAGACCCGTGATGCCAGGTTTTACCTGATGGCGAGACATGAAATTATCAATTTCTTTTGCAAATTCAATGTTCATAGGTACAGCCTGAGGTCTCGGACCTACAATTGACATATCTCCGAATAATACATTTACAATTTGTGGCAACTCATCTAGACTGGACTTTCTTAAAAATTTACCTATTCGAGTAATCCTTGAATCATTAACTGTAGCCTGCTTGATATCTGCATCCTTGTTTTTGACCATTGTTCTAAATTTATAGCAATAGAACAACTGATTGTCTCTCCCGTGTCTTAATTGCTTAAAAAACACACTGCCATTTGAATCCAATTTAATCAGGATAGCGATAATTGGAAATAACCAAGACACTACAAAAACTAAAGTGAAAAAAGAAAAGGCTATATCAAAAACCCTTTTCAATAACCTTTTACTGTAATTATCATTTTGACGATACAGAATTTTGATTTCTCTCTCCTGCTGCTCATTAACAAAATTTTTCTCTTCTAGGGTTCGACCGAATTTTTGGTCTACTAAAACATCTTCCATCTCTAACTATCTTTACGAAACCTCTCCAAAACCTTATTGCCTATCTAAAAAACATTTATATATATCTGAAATACATTTTCACAAATATATAAAGCATTTTTCACAAAGCAAGGTTTTATGAGAAAAAAATAAATTAAAAACCTTTTTTTTGTATTTAAAATTCATTTTTATGGTTTTAAAAGCATTTACCAATCCTTTGGCTGTTAAGAAGCTTGACTAAATCAGTTGGATTTGCATGCGTAAAGAAAGTGAAGCAAAAAACATTTCATATAGCTGTTGACAATTATCTGAAAATAAAATTTCAAAGTTGTGGAAATGGAGATTAGTAGCCAGCTCCATTTTTGTTAAAAATAACCGCTACAGTCCAAAATAGGATTTTGAAATCTAAGACCAATGACCAATTCTTGATATAAAAGTGATCTAACTTAATCCTTCCATATATATCATAAAAACTCAAAATCTCTCCTCTAAAACCTTTTATTTGAGCCAGCCCAGAAATACCAGGCTTGACGGAATGCCTAAACATGTAATTACTAATATCAGTAGAAAACATATAATTCATCGGTACAGCATGCGGCCTAGGCCCAACAACCGACATATTCCCTAACAATACATTGAAAAACTGAGGGGTTTCATCTAAACTGGACTTTCTTAAAAATTTTCCAATCCCTGTAACCCGTTTATCATTTCTTGAGGCTTGTTTGGTGTCAGATTCTAGATTTTTAATCATTGTTCTGAATTTATAACACCAAAATGTTTTATTACCTCTACCGTGTCTCAACTGTTTATAAATAATAGGACCTTCAGAGTCAATCTTAATTAGAATGGCTATTATTGGAAACAACCATGGCATTATAAAAAATATAAACAATAAAGAGAAGATCATGTCAAAACCTCAGCAATTACGCTTAAAAACAATCAGCCTGTAAATTAAAGTGTTAGAAAGCTTTGAGGAGTTATTTTTCGTGTTATTTTTGTGGCATGGACACAACCCTCCTCAGGGAGGGATTTCCTAAAA
>Ga0105053_10003955_pt1 | contig 22194 bp, 14 predicted proteins | sample BON01_FD_78093 | JGI IMG/M metagenome (GOLD analysis project Ga0105053, IMG submission 78093) | Freshwater microbial communities from Lake Bonney liftoff mats and glacier meltwater in Antarctica - BON-01 | ecosystem: Environmental > Aquatic > Freshwater > Ice > Glacier meltwater | place: Lake...
AAAATATTTTTTTTTTTTTTTAAAAAAAAAAAAAAAAAAAAAAGCCTGGTGGCAAAAAAAATCTGGCCGATCAAAAAAAGTGTGGGACTATCTTTTTATCTTTAAAAGGAGATGTGGAGCCGTAGCTGGAGGTGCATTGCTTTGGGAGTAGGCACAATGGCGTTTGATCCACGATATATATACAGCCAACCATCGAACGAATCATTTCATACTCAGAAATTGGAACATGTACTATGCAACCACTCAAGAAAAGCTATTTCCTTTATCAATACCGATTCGAATTTGTGTGTGCAGAAAATTATCCCTGAAAGTACCAACCCACCGAAAGCCAAGCAAGTAATTGGAATTTCTAATGTTTCCCTACAGCGATGGATTAACGACAACCAAATTCTCCTAGTTTCCGATCAGTCTCAAATCGCATTGTTTCATCTCGACACCTCAGCGATTAGAAATGTTTATAAGTTCTTTGGAAAGGATCCTGTTGTTAGAGATATTTCAAAAAGCGCTTCGGATAAAGTTATTTTGGCAGTTGAAAGATTTCGCCAGGATGATCGTTTTGTGGATTTGTTTAAGCTTGAAATCAGCTCTGGTAAGGTAGACATTCTGAGAGCAAATTCAGGTTTTATCTCTCAATGGTTGATTGATTCTAATTTGAATATCATTGGTACGATGTCAGAAGATGAAACAGGTGCATCGGTTTTGCATATGGATGACAAAACCATTTCTTTTCCTTCCCGTAGTTTTGTGACGAGTTTTACTGAAAGCACGGTGGATGTTTACTATGATAACATGATTCGACAGTATTCTTTATCAACAGCAAGTGAAATCCGTAAATGGAATTTAAAAAACCCAGCGAAACGATTGTTGTGTTGTAAAGAAACGGATCCCGATGACGAGCTTGTTCCTGTGGGTCCCCGCCGTTTTGAATCTAAACATGGAACAGTATATACAATTGAAATGGTAAATGTTCATTTGAAAATCAATTCATCAGAGATAGCCTCGTTGTCCGTATCCGATCTCTCGAAATTTGATGGAGTTCAATCACCAAAGATTTTTATTTCAATCGAAGGAACTGTTTTTGATGTGAGTTCTTCAAAGGGAGCATATGGCCCTGGTGGTACCTATTCGTGTTTTGCAGGAAAGGAGGTCGCAGTGGCTCTTGCAAGAATGTCGTTTAATTCCGATGATATTGGGAGGCCCTCAAATAGCATTCAAATGACACCAGCTGAAAAGCTTGCTCTTGACGAATGGGCTTCTTACTTCAAAAACAATTATAGGATAGTGGGGAATCTCCTAAATAAATGATTCGAACTCAAATTGGTTTCAGGATTTGGTTATAATAGTCCCATTTTTCTGACAGACAGTCGTGGTCACGCCCCCCTCATTCTCACCATAAAAGGTCGGACTATGGTTGATGTAGGAAGTGACAAGTGGCTGGCGAAGCAGTTATCAGTTGGTGAAAGTTGTTTGGAGAAGGCGTATTGCGTTCTAGATGACGGTCGTCAAATTCACTACCTTCGCTGGAGAAGGGAACCTTTGAACGTGAAGAATTGGGATGTCATTCCAGCTACTCTTCTTGTTCACGGGGCGGCAGCTAACGCTTACTGGTATGGATATTTTGCCCCGTTACTTTTTAATGAAGCCAAAGGCTTTGATATTATTGCGATATCCAATTCCGGTAATGGGGACTCTAGTAATTTGAATTCCTATTCTGTAAGCGATTGGGCAGACGAAACATTGAATGTAGCTCGAACTCTAAAATTATTCCGCGCGGCAAAACCAAAAGTGGTGGCACATAGTTTTGGTTGTTTCATTGCGACTTACATGTTTCTTCGAAGTGGTGATCTTTTTTCTGGACTTGTGCTTATCGACTGCCCAATAAGTGAGTTTGACGTTGATGTTAAAGTAGGACCCACACCGAATGGCGAGCAGCTCAGGTTCAAACCGCACATTCACAAAACAACCACTCCGGGAGAAAGATTTAGGTTGATGCCTGATCAACCTATTAAACATCCTGCGTTGGTGAAACATGTTGCGGAGCAGTCATCTGTCAAAGTCTTGCAAGGATTTCATTGGAAAGGAGATCCTGATAGAGATTTAAAAATGATCCATACTAAGCATCCATTGATTACAGGCGAGAAGCTGTTGAACATTAACAAAACAAAGTGTAAAGTCGGATATATTTACGGCACCGAAACGGCTATTGTGAAATCGAAAGCCGGCAATTTCATTCCGTATGTGTATAAATCACTATCTCCTTATATCCCGGTAATTCCAATCGAGTCAGCTGGGCATCATGTTTGGTTAGACAAACCTGTTGAATGTGCAGCCGCTGTAATCCTCCTCTTCGAGAAGTTTGACGACACGCATCTCGCTTTTAGCTCTCTCTGATCATTGTGATTCGTATGAAATCAAACCTAAACAGTTATTTTAAAATAGTGCAAGTAGTAGATCGCTCAAGAGAATGAGTCTCTTTTTTGAAAGAAAAAAACTGACCGGCTTTTCGTAGTGGAAGCTAGTTTACAATTGTACCATTTATGATCCTTCGACTTAACAGCAATTTCATCCTCAAACGACTTCCATGATGTCAATCTTTATATTAAAAATAAGTTCAAACACGGAAATTTCTTTTTGCTTGTACCGGGAAATATTTCACATACATACCACATACTCCTTAGTATCTAGACACCATCAGTCACCAATATCAATCAGAACAGGAACCAAAATACACCATTTGGCGAAACTTGGTACATTTGCTTCCTCCTCAGCCAAGAATCCTTGTCAAGTAATAGTGTTCATACTACCCGGCAATTGAAACATCAACGAACATACCTATAGCTGCGTTTTTAAAAATAAAATAAGTAAACTATAGGATAACTATTTGAAATAACCCATCATACGACCCGGGGTATAACCGCAATTGATTGGCGTGGCAAAAGGTTGGACTTCCGATTTCTCTTCTTGAGGCTTATTAATATCAGATTCTTTCTTAAGCTTCTCCTTGGCCTGTCTCTCAACCAACATTTGCTCTAAAAAGCTCACGATGAAACCATACAGTCCTTCATAACTTGGCTCCTTCTTTATTTCATCGTATTTGCAATTTCGAACCATTTTCCCACCTTCCAAAAGAACAATATCAGTAGCAAATCCCTCAAGACCATCAAATATGTGGGTTGCGTACACAATAGTAGCTCCCCTCGCATTACTCTCTTTCTCCAAATAACTCAGGAAACTTCTTCTAGCCAGAACATCTAAATCAACAGTCATCTCATCGATGAGCAACAGCTTAAAAGGACGAAGTAATCCCAACATGATCTGTACTCTCCTGCGTTGACCATCTGACACCTGATGCATTCTCCAAGAAGGATCGATTTCCAAAATAGTGTACAGCTCGTTTCGGCGTTCTGAAAATTCCTTCTGAAGATCTGCCATCATATCACCAACTTTGATATCTGCTTGGTATGGTATATTATTCCCAGCGAAAGCAATCGTGCGGGTCCATCCGCCTCCCAACAGAGAAACTCCTGAAAGACCTAATGTTTGGTAAAACGCAGGTTGACCTAGAACTAAAACTTCATCTTTCTGATGCATGTGTTTTCCAGCTAGAATTCTGAGCAATGTACTCTTTCCTGCACCATTCGCGCCCAACAACAGACACCTGGACCCGCGAGGCAATTCCAAATCAACCCCACTTAATGCTTGTTCCTGGCTATTGAGATCATAAGGGTTGTTGTAGCAAAAATTAAGATTCGTTATCTTCACAGCGAGTACTTCTTTCACGGCGTCGCTCACTTGGGCATCTAGTTCAGTCATTATTGAATTGAGGTTTTGTTTTTGAATTCAAAGAGGAATGGTTGAAGCTTAGAAGAAACAACCCAAAAAAAGAGTAGGGGGACCCGAAAGAACTCATGAAAGAACAAAGAAAAAACTCAATTCTTGACCTACTCCTCATACCACTTAGTTCGAGGTTGGTTCCTATTTCGAATAATATTTAAATTCATAATCGCCGAAGATGCTCATCTGAATTTTGTTCGAGTGGTTCACTTTATAATTATACTCTCCTCAAAATTTAATGGAATAGCTGGAAAGTTATGACCCGAAATTTGAATTGGGGGACCTATCCGTAAAGATTGCGTGTCTGAATTTTCTTGTATGCATAGGTATAAACTTATTTGTCTATCATATCTTATTTGTCTATCATAACGAAACAGAGTCTGGGAGGATTGACTATACTAAGTGACTTGCTATGGATTTGAAACGCATTCGATTATGGTTGTTAGTTTTATTATCAAGGATGTTTCACTCGTTGGCGAAACTTGTTCGATGGGGTCGGGCATCGAAGTGGTTGCAACAAGTGGGGCGATCGTCGTTTGCTGAGCTCCGTTCATTACCGTCACCTCAGATCACGGACGTCAAGATTTTTGAGGTGGAGACACCAGTGGCCGAAGAGAACATTGTACTGTATGGATCGTTATACATGGCAAGGGAAAAAGATCGAGTCGGCTTTCCAGTGGTTATTATCAGGACTCCGTATGGACGCAAATCAATCGGGACTGAATGGTGAGTTATTATGAATGTACTCTTTGCATAGTTTTGAACATAGTCAGGGCGAGATGCTTTGCTGAACGAGGATTCACATGTCTGTTGCAAGATACCCGAGGAAGATTTGGAAGTGGAGGAGATTTTTTCCCAGTTAAAAATGAAATCGTGGATGGGGCTAGTACCATTGATTGGGTTCGAGAGCAGCCATGGTGCAATGGCAATGTGTATCTATTTGGTGTGTCCTACCTCGGACTGACTGCTTATGCTGCTGCTGGCAGTTCATCAGGGCATCATGTGAAGGGGGTTGTACAAGTAGTTTCCTGTGCGAAAAGTCACTCTATCCTGTATCATGACTCCGGAGCATTGGCTTTAGATTTGATGCTTCGTTGGTTATGGGTAGCTATGACTTTGATGGATTCCGTAAAGGTAGTTAAACTTTGGTTTCCAAGCATGCAAAAGGATCTTGATGAAGCATTGCATGCAACTCCGTTGAAAGACCAAGATGTTGCTCTATTCGGTAAACAATTTGATTTTTACCAAGATGCGATTCATGCTCACGAAGATCACCACGAATTTTGGCAAGATAAGAACGTGCTATGTGACCTGTCCAAGCCCCATGCTCCAATCCATATAGTTGGTGGCTGGTACGATTTCTTTTGCAAGCAGTCATTTGATGATTACAATAGAGCGAGGGAAGCTGGGTCCAAGTACTGTCGTTTAACAGTAGGAAAATGGAAGCATTGGGACCTCGGGTTCGTTTGGCCTTCATTGAATATAGCTCTTGACCTCTTCAATTCCTCCGAAAATGCTGATGTCCAACCATTGTCAACCGATATATGTGTTGAATTTCTGGGTACACACCCTTCCAAATGGGGATCATTTAGTGAATGGCCTCCAGCTGCGAGTGAGTTGACTCCATTCACCTTGATGGACATGCAAAAAGAATCAGAGAGAGCATTTTCTGAATATCATTGGAATCCGTTGCAGCCAACCCCTTATGTTGGAGGCCCGTCTTTCTGTCCCGTCAACAGCGGGAAACTGGATCAATCTGCACTAGAAGGGAGAGCAGATGTACTAAATTTCACCGGAAATACTCTGGAAGAAGACATCTATATTTGCGGGGATGTGTATATTGATCTCACGGTGGAATCAACGAATGCTCATACGGATTTCTTCGTGAAGTTGTGCGACGTGGACAAATCTGGTAATTGTTTTAACATCGTTGAGAATCTTATTAGGTTAGAACCGAATGACTGGAGTTGCCAAAAGGAGGACGGAGACGTTATTTCATATTTCGTGGAGAAAAAACGAGTAAAAATCGGACCGATTGCAAATTGTTTTAACAAGGGCCATCGTGTGCGGGTGTTAATAGCTGGGGGGGCTCATCCATTATACAACAGGAATAACGGAACAGGAGATCATTTTGCTACTTGTACTGAAATGAAAGCCGCCCACCACAAAGTATTTCACGAAACCACACTTTTATTTCCTTGCATCTCGGAGAACGATATTAAAGATGCACGCTTTTAAGATTACCGACTAGAACCATAAAGACTCGAAGGTGGAATTTTAGCCCATTGACTAGCGATATAACCCTGAAGTACAAAATTACCAGCACGTTGAAGTTCATCAGCTGCTCCTATGATCCTACCTGCTACTTCTTGAACGGACGAACTTTAAGCATTAACAAATAGGTATTGAGGAAATCTCCACTTGATTCTACTGTTAGTGATTTGCATATCGATTCAATGAGCTCAAACTCATCCAAGAACTCTTGCAAGACCAATTGATCTTCTAAAAATTCGACTTTCTTCTTTTTCGATCTTTTATTCTGATTTTGAATCAGTTTTTCAAGACACTTTTCAAAATCAACAAGGATTTCTGATTTGATCCGGTATAAACATTCCTCAATTGCAATAAAATCAGTCTCAACAGTTTCTACAACCACTGGTTCTCTAGCAACTCCTCCAAGTTTCAAATGAAGGTCAATAAAATCATTGCTTTCTGTCGATTTCAAACTGGTGAATGTCTTGAGTGTGTTTAGCTCTCGATTCAACGCAGCCAGCAGCTCCTCCCACTCCATACCAAGTATTTTAGTGATATGGTATTTACTATGTAAGTATTATGGTAAATACATTTAATATCCTTTCTCGATGTACCGACTGTTTGAATTCAAAAATGTCGCATTTATTATTATACTATTTTAAATAGTAGCTGGGTTGAATCTGATAGTTATCCATTTGAAGGCTCATCATTTTAAAGCGAGCTTGTTTTGTTTGAAAAAAACCTTAAAAGGACGTTGGCGATTTCATCTGGCTTTTCTAAGAAAGAGAAATGACCAGCACCTTTAATTTCGTGCAATACACTTCCTTTGGGAAAGTATAAATCATTTCCATGTAAATATTTATAGAGCTGTGGCATAATACACCCATCAAATTCGCCACATAGACCTAATACAGGTACTTGCAACAACTTTGCTCCCGTTGCTGGTTTCCTTAAAACATCAGAAGAGTTGATAGTCGTACCGAAACTTTTTACCTTTCCAATAAGCCAACCAAGGATGAAAACCAATGGTGCAAGCATCCTCACCGCAGGGTTCCCGTAGGCAATATTTTGACGATAATACCCCAAAGCTTCGCTGGCAACCCCTTGTTGCAGGAAGGCTAGTTTTACAGATTTCCAAAACTCTGGATGAACTTTTGCCACATCTAATTTTGGGCTCCAAGAGTTCCATAAGTATTCAAGTCCTCCGAGGTGGTTAAACCAATACTCGGGAAAAAATGGCATTTGAAAGAAGAAGAAATACCATGACAAGGAAAATTGTTGTGGGTATTTCAAAGCACCTTCTTGAAATCGCGATGGCACTGCCGACATTGTAAGGGTCAAAATGGCTTTCGGTTTTCGCATTGCAATAACTTCCGCTATTGCGGCACCCCAATCATGGCCTATTAAATGAAACCTTCGATCGCCAACTACTTTCGCAATGACTTGCTCCATATAGATAGCCAGTACAGGAACAGATTTATCCGATAATTTACCAGTGGAAGATGATATCTCGTACCCAGGTAATGCGGGTATGATGATGCGGTATCCACTTTTCGCCAACAGTGGAGCGACTTTGTAAAAATAGAACACATTATCTGGAAAGCCGTGAAGCATCACAACGAGCGGTTTATTGGATTCGCTTTCTTCATCAGAATCCAAAACAGTTATTCCTTCGACTGAAAAGGATCTCCAACCAGGTAACAAATCTGGCACGATAGCAGATAACTGACTCATCATAATTTGTTTGCGCAAAAGATCATTTTCACAATCGGACTGACTGTATTAAGTGTGTATTAAGAAAAACCGCGCTTGAATCAGAGTTGATGGAACCGGTTGTCCCCGCCCGCCAAAAGTTGTTCAGGCAATCCTTTAGGGATCATCTAGTAGCAGAATCTACTTCAGGGCCTGCTGCAGAGAATGAAGAGAAACGTAAATTTCATAGACAAACCAGTGCAATTCAACCCATCATCGGAGATGAGGATACCCCGGTTTTATTATCCCAAACAAAAAAGCAATTTAACTCAAGCAAAAGGCAATCGATTCTTATTCAGCCAATTGTCCAAGAAGAAGATGCAAAACATCGGCCAATCCTAATCCCTTCAAAACCAGAGAACTCAGTGAGGATGCTGGAACGAAGTTCAAGCGTTCTTAATCGAAAGCAATCTGCAAGGTTCACCAGTAGCAATAACCTAATCAGCTCAGAACCATCAACAAACAACAACAAACGACTTTGGGACAAAGTTAAGAATGTCGGGAAACTGGCATATGCGTTAGGCCAGGTGAATAAAGAGCACCAAGAATTCAGAAAAGAACGAGTTCAAGCACGATGGAATATGGTGAGGCAAATCGCAAGAGCTGCCATGTCAATCAATGTCCTTGAATACAGAAGAGATATTGCAGATACGAAAAATGGCATATTGAATTACACTAAGTTTTGCAGTATTATGGGAATGCATCCTTCCCAACGAACTAGCAAGGATTTGGACTTTTTGGTCAAATCAACTGAAGATTTATCCTTCTTTTCAAAACTTTTGCGAGAGGAACAAGTTACCATCGAGCAGCATCGTGAAATCTGCAGAACGATGGTGATGCGACAATTCGCTGCCCATGAAACGGTTTTCAACCAAGGCGACCTGGGGGACAATTATTATATATTAGTAGAAGGTTCCGCATCCGTTAATAAAACAGGAAACGGATCTATTTCAAAAGTGGTCGCAAGGTTAAAAGCAGGCGATGGATTTGGCGAAATTGCATTGGTCCAGAATAACTGTGTCAGGACTGCGGGCATTGTCACTTCGGAGAAATGCACCATGTTAAAAATTCATAAAGAAGATTACCAGAGAATCCTGGCACAAGTTCATCAGGAAGAATTTGAGAATAGGATTCAATTCCTTCATCGCGTAAGAGCATTCGAAAAGCTGACCAACGAGGACGTATTCAACCTTGCGACTGGATTGAAGTTGCACATAGCAAGACCTGGAACTATCATCAATTCTGAAAGTGCTTCGAACGATCAACTTAATTATTTTCTTATTGTGAAACGCGGCGAGTTGGAAGTGCACAAAGCAGTGACTTTGGACGATAGGGCGAAAAAAGGCCAAATCGACGAGTCGCAAAAATCGAAATTCAAAAACAATTTAAGAATGTGTCTTCTAGGCCCTACTGAAGCGATATGCGACTGGGAAACTCTTGGCACTATTAAAGAATGTGTCAATTATAAGTATCCATTCTCAGTGAGGGCTAATACGTTAGTTGAATACTACGCGATATCCAAACATGACCTGCTTGGAAAAGTCAATATAAACGGAATACTCGCCATTAAGAGCGCCGTGACACATTTTCCAGATGCAAGATCAGCTAGAAATGCATTTGCAGTGTCTGTAAGCTGGCAGCAATATAAGAAGGGATTGGTAGATAGTATCGTAGGAAAAGGACCGGTGAAAGTTGCAAGCAAAAACATAATTCAACTCGAATCAAAGAAGAAGACGACAATAAAAAAGAGTTGTTTCGAGAGAAATCAACAAGTCCAAGATTTCCAATTGTATAGTGACAGATTTCAAAGCAGCTCATGCCACGAAGCGCAACAAGTGTTGACAACGCATACAAATATTGAATGTACTATTCAAATGCGGAGCGCGACGGAATACTCAAAAGTTGCCGACGAAATGCAGGACTTCTTGAAAGACAGTTTTGCTCTAAATCGTCATATATATGAGAATCCACTAACCGATGGAGCAAGGTTCTTTGCGAGAGCTCTTGAATATATGTAATAAGAAAAAACATATTAAGACTATTTTCTCCAATGGAGCGCCTCTTTTGAAATACTCGCCCACGAAACGGTTTCTATTACTTTTTCCTTCTTAGCATCATCGATTTTCTTCTTGACTTTTTGATCAGATCGTTCTAGTTCGAAAAGCTGCTTTATTGCGGAGGAACGTTTCTTGTGAGATTTTCTCATCGAGCTGCACAGTAAACTTATCTCATCGTCATGCCGCGGCGTGGTATACTTTGTACTCACTGAATACATATCCGAAGCATCTTTCAAGGCTAGCTCATGCCGCAAATGGTTCTTCTCGTCGTCCAATGAAACGAGAGATCCTTTCATGCTGCTCAATTGCAACTCCATCTCTTGCAGTCGCGATTGCATTTCTTGCTTGTCCTGGTTCCATATCGATTCCTTGTGCTTGTGTTTGGCTACAGTTTTCTCAATCAAATGCTTTGTATGGGTTTCGTGATTCAGTAACAAGGCTGAGTTGGATTCCAATTTGGCTTGGAAACCGAGTTCTTTGGCAGCCATATCTCGTTGGGTTTCTTTTGTAGCATAGGCAACTTCTCGAGCAGCCAATTCGACAGTTTTCATTCTGGAGGCTAGTTCGTCACATCTAGTTTTCCACATCCGGTTTGAATCTTCCAAAGTCGCTATCTTGTGTTCCAGCTCCTTGTAGTTCTTTCTTTCCCGATGCAACTGACGCTTTGAAGATTCAAGTGATTCCTCCAGTAATTTACACTTTTCAATGTACCCATTCGTCTGTGCGTTGGTGTGAGCATCGGATTCACGTTGCAACTTTCCGCACTGCGCAGAAAGCATTTCTTTTTCACCGCGAGAAACAAGAATTAGTTTCCTGAATCGTTCCGCCTCATTTCGTAATTCTGATATTTGATTTCCATGTTCAACTATTTGAAGTTGCTGTTGCAAGTATTCTTGATGTCTAGTAAGAATAAGTTCCGTGCAATTTTGAACTTTTTCCAGACTGCGATGACTATCCTCCGGGAATGGACCCACGATATTTCCTTCGTTGGTTCGAAAGTTGATGGCGTATAAAACCACACCATGACATGGCAGAACCATCGCATGCTTGAGCTGCTCACCCATAAATATATTCATTGGGATGCCTTTTATATTTTGCAGATAATTTGGTTTTGTAGAATGAATAATGGCGGACATTAGCGGATGATCGTGATCCGTCACCTTCGCTAATGTTCCGTTAGCACATAAAACCTTCCAAACACCTTGATCAATCACAGCGACTCCGATTTTTTCAGCACTTAAAATCTTCTCGCTTAAATGAATGACATTTCGTAACAGAACAGCAAATGTTTTTTCGTCGACTGGTTTAGAAGACGCATCAGAAATACATCTCCATAATAGATCCTCACATCCGGATTTTTTTGAAATACCTGCTTCTCTTTCAGCAAATTCAATTTTTTCCCGCTTCCATTCCTTTTTCTTTTCTGTGTGGTGTATCGCTTGTTTTGAGAGACTCTTATGAAAGTGCAGGCGAGTCCAAACAGTTTCAAAATGACTTTTCACCTTTTCAAAAGATTTAGTATAGGAAGGCATTGACACCAACGCACTAGGCGAACCTCCTTCATTAAATAAAACAAAATTGAACCTAGATCGATACACCCCTAGTCCGTTATTTATAGCAGAGAACTCTTCAGGTGTTAAATTTGTTTTCAAAATGGATTCACTACCTCCATCAGAAAACCAATTCGTAACGATAGAAAGGAATTCATCTATTGAATGTGCTGCATGTAATCTCAACAACCAATTGTTCGTTACATTGTCTACTTCCATCGCTTCAATGACTTGATTGCATTCCAAGTTCTCACTTTCAATGGATTGTACTTTTATTGCGATCTCCTCCATTCTAGTACGACCACTGTGGCCTTCTTTTATAATCATCAAAATGGAACTCAGAAAACAGAAATACTTCTGACAGAAGTCTTGGTCAAGAGGCTTTTTTTGAAATTCGAACCATCCAACAGGCGTTTTGAAAACAGTTCGTCCAGAGATCTTTAATGGATTAACGCTAAAAACCACGGTCGTACCAAAAGATTCAGACACCAAAAGAGATATCCCATCCTCCCAATCAGTGACGTTCACTTTCTCAAAAAACGACACATCTTGAAAAAACAGACGCTGCTGGCGTTCTGCTTCTTGGAGAGCAGCTTTATTCACTTGATTCACTCGTGATAGTTCGGAATTCAACAGATCCACTTTCTCTTGATGAATATCACATATTCGTGCGGCCCCGAGCGAAGCACCAATAATTTCCGATAAGAACGATGATGCAACATCTTCATTTTGTTCTCCTCTAAATTGAAGATCACAAACTCCTACCATCTCCCCGTTTTTATCAAATAGAGGAGTGGTAAGTCTAGAAGCTGATTTAACTGATTGTCCGGTGTGAATGACGTAATTGCTTATTTTGCATGGAGGAACCATTGAAACACATTTGGAATCAAAAACTACATGATACCCAGAAGGGCTAAGAGTCCTTATATCACCTTGACATCTGAATATAGATATGCTAACAGCTTTATTTTCAATAGAAAACACTCCAGATAGTCGATCAGATATCACTTCCAAATATGATGCACTACCACCTACAACTGACTCCACCGACAACTTGGAGAAATTCAAAAGGTTCTCGACAACTAACTGCGTATTCAATAGTTCTGAAACACGTTTCGTAGTTGATTCAACTTTCTTGGCCAGCATCAATTCATTTTCAAAGCATCGTTCTTTATCATCGGCCAACTTGACTAATAAAGCTCTCTCTTGGTGTCGGACACCCAATAGATTCAAAACCGATCCTATCCCAGTACAGCATGGCTCTATCACAGACGATTGCTCGTCGACTTCAACCCATAACACGTAAACTACCTTGCCTTTGTCTTTAACTGCGAATGAATACGCTGACACCACCAATGGTGCATCATTAGGAATTGCGTAGGAATTCATCCAAGCACCTACATCAGGAATCCAGAGAACAGATTTTGCTTCTCCTAACAAACTAGCCATAGATGGAGATAATTTTGGTCGCGGTGACGATACATACACTTCTGTTGGAACTGCATCCATGCGCCATAATCTGCAAGCTACGTATGCTTTAACAAACTTCGACATATGATTTGAAAACAAAGTCATCACCTGGCTCTCACAATCCTGAGTAGTAGTCCCCACCAAAGTAGTACATCTACCAAGAGAATCGACAAATTCTTTCTCCTGTTGCAATTCTTCGTTCATGAAAAGGAGGGACTGGTTTTTCGTCTCAATGCAAGCCTGAAGGCTTTCCAATTCAAGTTTCACTTCGTTGAGTGATTCCGTCTCCAATTGATGTTTCTCATCGCATCGTTGGCGCTGAAGGGAAGCCGACACCGCATTCCCAATAAGTGAAGAAAGTTGTCCCAAATCAACCGAGTCTGGTATTGATGATACGTTTGAAAATACCAAAACCCCCAGGGACATCGTTAGTGGAAGGCACAATACGGAATGCAGAGGCTTCGGAAGTACATGTAAACTATCGTCGTCGATATCATCACATGGAATATTAATAACGGAATTGGTAGTATAGCAACGTCCCACGATACCACTCGTGTCTAAAATTCCATCTTTAGAATCATGTGTGTTCAATTTGTTGCCATGGTGCTTAAAAATGCGACAACCTGAAGCACCAAGAAGCCTTGACAAGAGAATCTCCAAATTTAAAATATTGAATGAAAGTAGCATCTCTTGCCCGACAAGCAGCAAGTTTTGGAGAAACGCAACTCTCTGTTGTTCCCATTCCAGTTGGACTGAGAGCGTCTTCGTTTTTATAGTTTCTAATTCAACGGCTTCATCAACTCTCTTGTCTGCCAGCCTCTGCACGAAACGCTGTTTCTCTGCCAACGATGCTAGTGTCTGAAGAAACACCATGTCTCCGCTGGTAAATTCCTGGTCTATTTTATTCACCACTAAGAGAGTACAGTCACATGACACAGCAACGGCTGCTGATTCAATTGCAGCTATAGTCGGAAAACATTCAAGTATGTATTGACGAATATGTTGAGGAACTGGCTGATTGTAAAATCCGGAAGTTTCCAAAGACACGCAAGATGCTTGTCTCGCAAAACCTGCATTTAATGAAATTCGAATGAATTCTTCTAAATCGGTTTCTGCTTCTAACCACTTTGCTAAACTAGAAAACTGAGTCGCGAGGGTTTTATAATTGAATTCCGATTTTCTGGTCGACGATATTGCTTTGTCCATCTCTCCTTGCAATATCGCATTTTGAATTTCATTGTGTTGTCTCCTTTTTAGCAAAGACAAATGGGAGGCTAATTGGTGAAGAGCAAATGAAACGAGAGACTCTGAACACTCAACGGCAGTTGAAATGGTTGCCACCCCTATTATTTCTTCGTCAAATAAATCGAAAACACACGAATAAGTGACACTATCATCCGACAAAACGGTTTTTAATTGAACAGCTCGAGAAGCGAATGAATTCATTGCGATATCTTCAATAGGACAAAAATCAAGATCGTTGATTTCATTCAACTTCAAAATCCATTTTTTCCACTGCTTCACCAAGTCGCTGACGGAATTACACACGTGAAAGTTTTTCAGATGAGCCAAATCCATTTGATTCCAATTTTCAAGTTTGGCTTTGCAAAGAATTAATTGATTCTCGGTAACTTTCAGTTCAGACTGTAAGTTGGCCATCGAAATATTGTTCACTTGAGTAACAGCATGAGAATCCAAAACTTGCTGCAACACCTTGGCAAATATTTCCAAAGTGTATTCTTCCTCGTCGGTTATCAATGGACTATCTGGATCTTCAACTTGTAAGATGATATCTTTTAAAACCAATCCAACCATTCCTCTCCGATTTATAGTTGTTTTTTCCTTTCTGGCTTTATCTACAACAAATGGAACATTTCCGCTTTGTTCCTTTCCATCAAATACCACAACTCGAAAAGGCCTACCCAGAACATAGGAAACCAAACCGTCTAAATCAATCTGCTCAAACGATTGTACCGGCATTAAATCATTGCAAACAGTACGAAACAATCGTTCGAATAATGAACATTTGTTGGAAAAACTCTCGATCCTGAGGGAATTCTTTGAAGCTTCTGCATTTAGATTTAGATTTTCTACAAGCTCCTTTGTAACGAGATCGATTTCTACTGCCAAAGGAACTACATAGTTGACAAGTTTCAAAAAATGAAGATTCACATCTTTTCCTTGTATGGTCATATCTTCAAGCAAGTGCATCCCGTATTTATCCAATAGAAGCTCTATTTGTGCAACGGATCTAGAAACCAAGAGAGATGAAAAAAAGGCCTCAAGCGACTCGGTATTTGAATACTCCAAACTTTGGTTTTGCGATATCGCATCAGTTGTCTCAGTCAATCGTTGCTCGCTGCATTCAAATTCCATTTTCAGTTTATATATACTGCTGAAATTCAAAAGCAAGTGACTGAGATATCGAGCATGGCTAGAAACAATTGATACAACTTGGGACGTGTACAATACCTGAGACGTGTCACATTGAACCTCTGCAAAACCTTTTAATACATTCGTTGTCCAAAATGGAATATATAGCAAACATTCTGACATAAGAAACGGAAAATTCAAAACCTGTTGCGAATAAGAGTCCTTATGCAGGTATAAGGGTACTCTTGCGGTGTCGTTGATTTTTCTTGATGAGTATTCATTATTGATGGAGCAGAAACCATCTTCGTCCGAAAAAAATACCTCGATTTTCAAGTCCGGGGCTCCGCTAATAGCGCTCAGCATGGTACCAATGGTATCAATCACAGTAGTTCTGAACAAAAAGTTGATTTGAGATTTGTCACAAGTCAAAGCACGGTAGGTTTGGAGATGCATTGATTCAAGAACTTTGTACTCCAATGTAGCAAGTCTCGAAGTCTCCTCTCCAGCTTTGAGGTCTTTTGCCATAACATTCAATTGAGATTTCAAAGTTGCGACGTTTTCGATTGCTGAAAGCTTAGAGCTAGCTACTTTTGAAAATACTTTGACCATTGCATAATCTGACTGTTTAAAAATTTCATTTTCGCGAATGATAAATAGGAATGCTGAATGACCTTGTGATAACTGCAACTCTTGGCATATAGTATACTTATCGGGGAAATGAGATGAGGAGCTGCTCGAGTAGGAAATTCGATTCGCTTGGAATAATTCTTTCATCTTTTCTGATTCAAGAAGTTCCAAAATAGCAGCGTCATTATTGCCTATCAAGAATGTTTCCAAAATAGACACAAACATCTCATGCTTGTTTTGTTCCAAATTTGCGATGTTCAATTTTTCAAAATTTGCTGCCAAATCAAAATCTAATCTGGTAACTTTTGAATCCAATTGAGAAACTTGACGTACCAGAATTTTTTTGTCCAGTAATCTTGCTGCGTTCAGAACAATTTGGCCTCCCAGTACTTGCGTCAAAGCAACTCTGAAATCTGAGGGGGGATGTAACCAAGCAATACAAATACAGGACGGGAGTTTATCGGTTTGTTTGTTTTCAATACAGAGGAAAAACTGGTAGTTGGCTGGAGCTGAAGACTCAAATCCTATCCAATCTCCCATATTTGCAAATTGTGACTTCATTTGGTCTTCAATATCGTCCCCAATTAATTCAGCACTACTAAAAGTTTCTAGCGCATGAATTCCATATTGAAGATCATCATATTTGTCTTTTAAACTCAACTCCAGTTTTCCAAGGTCCATTTGGATGCGCTGCAGCGCTGATTCCGATTCATCGGCTCGCGATTCAGATTTTATTCGAGTCATCACATGTCCCAAATGACCACAAATATATTCAAGTACATCCTGGGGAATACCTTGAAAATTATGTACCAACAGAACGGCAATGACCTGAGGCGATTTGGCTATAGGAATAATTGCTTTGAGGGAGTTTGAGCTTTGACGCAGGATACTGTTCTCATCATCTTCTTGCACAAGCCAATTCTCGCAAGTTCGAAAACTATAAATGGACAAATTCAGATCCTGGACGCTGTTGCTAAGCAACGACTCGAACACTGGCATCCAAATCGTATTCTTCCTATCAATGCAATTACAAGTCTCTGCGACCAATTTCGAATTTGAATCTTCAAAGTCTGCGAGTAAAGTAGCTTCAACTCGATTGCGCGAAGGGAACATATCCGGAAACTCGTTTGCAACAAGTCGCTGGACCTCACCGGTTTTCGATTCATGTAGAGCATGAGCTTTAAGTAAAAATAAAACTACATCTTCAAGGATAGAATGCAGTTTAATGGTATCTCCGAGCTCCAAGGCTTCCGCTTCTGTGTTTCGAAGCATAGTGCTGAGACAATTACTACGATCCTATGGGGAAATGTAAACCAATGCATAAATCAGCGGAATAACACGTACCGTCTCACTGGTTAACAGTTCTTGTAGTTCTTTGTTCTGCTGAAGGACTATAGGAAGGATATCCATGCGTTTTTTTAATATGTCTTGAATGCTCTCTGCTTCCGAAGACCACTCCTCGTCGCTGCTCATTTTTGACAGTTGGTTTCTAAAAAAACAAATTTGAAATGTGGATTCCTAAATTAGCTGAATGCTTCTGTGTAAGTGTGGAGGGTTGAAAGTTCTTTATTCTGGAAAATTACCTATTGATGAATTTGCATTCACAGATACAAATTTATGAGGATGGTCAACAGCTATTAAAAGAAAGCAGAAGGAAAATAAATTCAATCAATAACACGTGATAAGTGTATCAATCATGTCTTTCGCATGCGGAGGCCGAACATCGTCTATCATGGGTTTCAGATCATATAAATCTTTCAACTCTCATTGCAGCACTTATTAAATGATTATCACGATATCATCATAATTCATTGGTGTGTATTTGGCAACATAATTCTAGCGCGTGAAGCAATTGTTGAGAGATCATAAGGAAAACATTATGGAACTTTATGATGAAACCGAAATCTAAGCTGGGATGAAAGCCCTAATAGAGGTTGTTTACTGCAGAGAATATTTCCAAAGGAAATGGGCATGGGACATTTTGAACCTGTAAACTCTCATGTGGACAGACTCTGGTGTATCCGTTTTGTGCACAGGAACCGTTTGGTAGGAAATAGACCATCAAGTGCACGTCCACAAACGGTTTATGCGCAGTAGGTGATATGAACTTTATTTGGCTTTAAATTCAACAAGCCTAGAAAAAGAAAACGAGTGTTGAGCATGACGGGCAAGCTGACCTGAATATGTATTGATTCGATGAATGAATGCAATTCATTATGTGTGATTACAACTACACCAGACATACACCAGATTAAAAAGTGGATTCAAATTACCATGATATGCCAAATCAACATCCAATAATATTATTCTTATGAAGCAAGAGGTAGATGCATTATCTGAATTGATAGATACATGGACACCAAAAGAATAACGAATAAAATGTCGCATTTAGATTAGTCGTTTGAATTACATCCGAAACTGTACCAGGTATGATCTCTGTAATTGATAAACCACGTGAGGATATAACAACTATAGTTTTATTTTATTAATACAGATATATCTTGCAGGAGTTTTTATCAAATGTAGTCTTAAAAAGTTAAATCGTGTTCTAATTAAGCGGTTTAGTCTAATTTTTTGGCAAGAGATGTGTCGGACACTAGACGACTGACAAGGTTTCCAGTGGCATATACACCACCCACTATTGCGCATACACTAGTCAGGAATTGCAGTAAACTTCTTCTCGTCTCCTGCTTCTCAATCGTGATGGAAGATAATTCAAATTTCCAAAATACTCCTGGTATTTGAACGGGAGCTAGTAGACCAAACTGTCCAAATTCATCACTCACTGAAGGTTTAAAATAATATGTGCTGGAGTACTGACTGGAGTCGACATGCTTCCCAGCAATATTGACAAATGTTGTTGGCACGATCTTCAACTGGTATTGAAACTGAAATATGCCTTCTGTTTTCACAGCTTCAAATCCATCCAGCGAGTTGTTCTGGCCAGGAAATTGCGGCCCGAACGACAACAAGTGAATCCGATGGCTTGCGTTGAAACTTCGAAGTTCATTCCATTCAGCTGCATTTCTACCACTGTTGAAGGCTTCCGGGTTTATCGGCGATATTTCTAGCAAACCCTCCACCTTAGGAACAGACAGTTCTCCAGTTAATAAACAACCACCGCCACCCGTACTTTCTTTTACTAGGTTTTCAAGGGTCTTCATGTCAGTACTTGTCTGTCCTCTGTAGACAAGCTTAGCATGGTCACAATCCAATGCGAGCAGCTCAATCTTAAGATGGATGTGGAGATCCGACACCCCCAGTTCTTTATCAATAGACAATTTTTCTAGAACTTCAACAGTCCGATAATATGAAAACTCCGCTAGAAGCAGATACAACATGAATACGTAAATACCGGCAGTCACTACGCATTAAATACATTCTTAATTCATATTCGTAATTCAAATTCTTCAACTTACGTATACCACCAGACACGGTGTGTTTATGAGTACCGACAACACCTTTGGGAAAGGCATCCAACGAAGAAATACCTACCATTAGTGGAACTGCGTTGTTAGAGAAGAATATGTACTAAATAAGTATATGCAGGTCAAACGATTCGTAATCGTATGCAAGGATGGGTCAAGTAATTAGACTTGACAAGACACCCGACTAGCTCAGTTGGCAGAGCGTCCGACTCTTAATCGTATGGTCTTGGGTTCGAGCCCCAAGTCGGGTACTTTTTTGTTCGTTTTTTTAGGTAGTTGAATTAGTGATGGAGCAAGAATCAACTTGAATTGGTTGATGCTGAAGATCTCTGTTTTGAATCCAATGAAAAATATCATGTTTTGCTAATTACTGGTGAATGTAGAAGATTGGAAACAGCCTGCTGCAAATGTTCAATTTTGAGAGTTTGTTTCAAGACCAGCATTTGGTTTTTATCATGTGGAATGAAAACTATCGGAGGGCATTGAAGTGGTTTGGATCCCACGCATCGTGATGGCCCGATTCCTTTAATGAATACAAAGCCGTTGTCGCTAAACCGACCTTGAGCTAGAGTAGTCAGTTGCACAAATAGCAACACATCGCAAGCGCTCCGAAGCTGAATGGTAGCCAATTCTGCACCAATAATAATCTTATGGGAGACTTCACAAGTTCTAGGCTCCGTAACAACAACTTTTTTCGCTTGAAGACTAAAGGAATGGACCAAAAGATTGCCTTCTGAATCTGAAACAGAAAGCAGCAGCAATTTAGAAGTTGTGTTCAAAACTGGAGCTGTCCATATCTTGAATCTCTTAATATAAATATTATCTTGGTGAAATATTCGTTTGGTAACCCCGTTGATAGAATTGCATGAATGTATTTGGAAATTCACTAATTGATTTTGAATATCATCGTTCTTGATGAAGCATTTCATTCCAGCACCGCAAGCAGCAAATATACTACTGAAAAGAAAGTCTCGATAGAAGTGATGCAAAATTTTCCATCGCCCCCCCGCCACTTGCCCATCAAAATTGAAAGGACCATATTCCAACGAACCCCATCCTCCAGTCGGCCAAATTTCATTTAATTGCCAAACTAAAGCTCCGAAATGATTCTCAGATCTCTGAACTGTAATTTCTGCTTTCATAGCCAGTGCAGATGCTAGCATGCAAAGGTACAATTGAGATCGGAATACCTTTTCTCCAACTAAGGATAGATTAATATTGGCACCAAAAGTTCCATGAATAATACTATCACATGGATAATTTCTCTCAGCCATGGCGTTTGTGCCATTGCATTCATTGGTAATGGTCATGCCTTTCACAGCACATATATCCGGCTTTTCACCTCCATGCATCGAATAATGTCTTTCAAGTAACATGGCACTCATAGATTCAAATGAGCTTGTTGTCACCGCTCCAAATTCAGATTGAAACGAATTACGAAACTCAGGTCCTGTATTAGATAGTGACAATTCAACTGGGAATTTCGGATAGTAACGTTTTTCACTGGGCCCATCAAGTCCGTTAACAGCTGGAAAACCTGTTCCGTGAACATAGGGTCCGTGTCCCTCAATACCGCCATTTGCTTTCGGTATTAATGACACATTTCTAGCGATTGGAATACAGGTAAGCTTGTGAACTCCAGACTCCCATCCATTCGAGGGAGAGGCTGGCCACACGATTCGACTGATATCATGCTGAACCACTGCTTTCAAAATAAAATCAGTGTATAAATCTCCTTTTGCAACTCCGCATTCATTGCATGCATCCCATATAACAATGCTAGCATAATGTGCCAAGCGCAGTACTTGATATTCAACCTCATCACTCTGCACCGAGCAATTACTTGGATTGTGTCCTAATTGAGCATACATCATATCGTGATAAAGAGTAATTCCAAGTCTATCGCATGCTTGATAGAAAGAAGCCGGCAAGAACATTCCTCCACCCCATACTCTTAGCATATTCATATTCGCTAAACGAGCATTCTCAACCAGTTTTTCGTGTGACTCATCTGATAAACGACCCTCCATCTCATCCATTGGAATCATATTCGCTCCTCGGGCGTAAACGACTTTACCGTTCACTTTCATATACATGCCATGACTATCGGTGCCTTCCTGATGCCGAGATATGTCCACATATTCTGGATCTGTTTCGTTCCCTGTGACCAACGCTATGCTTCGAAATCCTACGGTTTTTTGGGAGCAATGGGATCCCAAGCAATAAAAGATATCATAAAGTGGTTGATCTCCCATTCCATTTGGCCACCACAATTGAACATCAGCACTGGAAACAGAAGGAAGAGCATTTTCAAATCGATAAACTCGTTTCCCCGTTTCAAAAGTAAACGAGATATTATAAAAACGAGATGCGTCCCACGAAACCTTGAAAGAAACTTGCATTTCCACCGATCGGTTATTCAAGTTAATAACCGACAATGATATTGGGATATCAAAGAACCAATTATTGTCACACCCATGAGCAGTAACTTGATTACATAATTCAAAATGAGAATAATTCGAACTAAGCTGGACGAATGGGGACGCTTCAAGCAGAAGGACACCGGAATTCGAATAGACCACCGATACGGACCGCCAAATACCTTTGGTCATCGTAGCAGCTCCATGTATATCGTATGTCCTGGTATAAGGAGCCCAATCCTATCATCCTATGTTATTCGCACACATTTTTAAATAAAAGGTTTAAACACGTACCCAGCCTCCCGAGCAAGCCATAAATCTTCCCTTCTCATCCATGTTTTGCTCGAAAGAAACAGCGACTATTGAGCTGGACGATGCAATAGGAATCACATAGCGTAAAAATTGATCCGTGGCCTTTTCGACGATCACG
>Ga0105053_10003963_pt1 | contig 22167 bp, 16 predicted proteins | sample BON01_FD_78093 | JGI IMG/M metagenome (GOLD analysis project Ga0105053, IMG submission 78093) | Freshwater microbial communities from Lake Bonney liftoff mats and glacier meltwater in Antarctica - BON-01 | ecosystem: Environmental > Aquatic > Freshwater > Ice > Glacier meltwater | place: Lake...
CAATCCTGCGGCGGACCGGTTGTTTCGGGTTGCCGAAGGCGGTCTGCTGGGCCGGCCCGTGTCGGATATCCTTGCCGTTGAATCCGTCGCGGAACTGAAGGCCCATGTCGTGCCGCCAGCCGCAGATGCGATCGTGCGCACCAAAACAAGGCCAAGCCCGAGTGACGCCGATATCCCGGTGTCGGTCCATATCATGCCCTGTACTGATCCGGAGCAGAACCGGCTTTATGCCTTGATCCTGCGTGACATTCGCAAGGATCTGGCGTCGGAGGAACGCGCGCAAGTGGAACTGATGCTGTCCGCCAATGCGATCCGGGGCGCGCAGATCGGTGTGTTTGAATTTGATATCGTCAATGAAACGGTCGTCGTGTCGGATATCTGGCTCAAGATTCTGGAAGTGGACCGGTCCGAGAATCTGAATGTGCAGCAGGAGTGGCGGTCGCGTGTGCATCCTGATGATCTGGCCGCCGCGCTTGAACCTGTGCGGCTGTGCGCCGGGGGGCTGAGCGAGCGTGCCAGTTGCGAATACAGGCTGCACTCGCGCGATGCTGACTTGTGGCGCTGGATGCAGACGGACCTGGCCGTCGCCCGCAGGGACAGCGCCGGCAAGCCGATCCGGCTGGTGGGGGCGCAGACCGATATCAGCGAGCGCAAGCGGACCGAGAATGAAATGCGTATCAGCGTGGACCGGTTCCGGTCCGCCTTTGATGATGCGCCGATCGGCAAGGCGATTGTCGGTCTTGATGGATCATGGTTGCAGGTGAATCCCGCCCTTTGTGAGCTGATGGGATATAGCGAAGCCGAAATGCTCAAGACGAATTTTCAGGCGCTGACCCATCCTGACGATCTGGCCGCGGACATCGAACTGGGCGAGCAGTTGAAGGCCGGGCAAGTGCGGTCCTACCAACTGGAAAAACGCTATTTCCGCAAGAATGGCGCGGTGATGTGGGGGCTGTTGAGCGTGGGGCTGCTTCGGGATGCCGCTGGCGGGCCGGACCATTTCATCTCTCAGATCGTGGATGTGACCGAGCGGCGCCGGTTGACCGAACTCAAGAGCGAGTTTGTCGCGACGGTCAGTCACGAATTGCGCACGCCGCTGACCTCGATCCTGGGATCGCTGAGTTTGTTGGCGTCGATGGTCGAGGATGAGCCGTTTTCGGATGATGCCCAACGTCTGCTCTATATCGCGCAGCAGAACGGCAACCGGTTGCGCAGTCTGGTCAATGATATTCTGGATTTCGAGAAATTCTCATCGCTCCAGATGCGGTTCGACTTGTCGTCGCAGCGCATTGTCGGCCTCGTCGAAGACGCGGTGATGGCGAGCCTTGGGCAAGCCGACAAATTTGGCGTGCGTTATGCTGTTCAGGCGTCGGATCGCGATCTGACCGGATATGTCGACCCGCAGCGGTTTCGGCAGGTGATGACGAACCTGTTGTCGAATGCCGCCAAGTTTGCCGATAAAGGCAGTCAGATCGATGTCATGGTTGATGCGCCAGTCAATGGGCCAGTCAATGGGCCGGCCGATGCGGTGCGGGTTTCGGTCGGCAATACCGGTCCGGGAATACCGGATTCGTTCCGTAACCAGATATTCAAGCCGTTCTCTCAGGCCGCCCCGGCATCGACCCGCACGCGGGAGGGGACCGGGCTGGGCCTGAGCATATCAAAGCAGATTGTCGAACAAATGGGCGGTTCCATCGGCTTTGAAAGCGAAGTGAACGGCCGCACGACCTTTTGGTTTACGGTGCCGACGACCACTCCGGAACGCTGAGCCGATCTCTGAGCGACCGGCCCGTTACCTATTTGCCGACGATGCGGATATTGAGCGGCCGCGGTTCGTTCAGTTTGCGCTGATAGCGGTTTTCGGCACGCGCCAATGCCCGTTCAAAGGTCTTTTTCACGCCCTGCGTCCGGCTTGTGTTGGGCCGCATCGGGTTGCCGATGGACACCTCGATGTCGAGGGGGTCGCTGTTGTCGAATTCGGTATCCCTGTCGTCGAGCAGGCTTTGGATTGCGGATTCCAGATCGCGGGACACATCGAGCGTGGCATAGCTCGATACGACCATGAACAGGCCATTGCCCGTATAGGCCATCAGGTTGTTCTGCGGTTTGAGCACCTGACCGATGGCCTCTGCGGTTTCGGACAGGGCATAGAGGAATTCCTGCTCTGACGCGCGTTCATGGATCGCACTGATCCGGTCAACCTTGATCGCGATAACCTGCGAACTGGTGGCGCCGGCGCGGGAAAGCTGGGTCAGGTAATTGCCAAGAGCGTTGTAATCGACAAGGTTTTCCGGCCCGGGGAAGGTGACGGGATCTTCGAGCGCAATGGCACGCGCGCTTGCTGCAGGGATGTCGGCGGGAGTGCCCGTGATCGCGGCGGCCTGTTTGCGGGCGGTGATCAATTCCTTGACGATCCGAAGACGCGCACCGAGTTCGACGATATCGAAGGGCTTGGTTATGTAATCCGTCGCCCCGGCCTTGAAAGCGCGATCAAGGTAATCCTTGTCGGTCATGGCGGTCAGCATGATGATCGGCGTCTTGCGATAGGCGGGCATATTGCGCACGATGCCGCAGAGTTCGATCCCGTCCATGCCCGGCATGTTGATGTCGAGAAGCAGACATTCATAGGTTTCGGTTGCGTTGGCGAGCAGTTCGAGCGCGATATCGCCCGAGCCGACGGTCGTCACATCGGGAAAGCCGACCTTTTTGGTGATCATCGGGATGATTTCGCGGATGTGAACGTCATCATCGACTGCTAATATATGCACACTGGCCTCCGCGCATAAAAAACTGACTGCTAGCGCCATGGTTCAGGCCGTCAAGGCAGTCTGCGATCACAAACTTGTCATTGACCACCTTAAATCAGCCAATTTCGTGAAACATTGCAACTACTGAGTCGCCGCGTTGACGTGAGGACAAGTCATTGACCGCATTAGATACTGTGCGATACTACTCCTCAAGGAGAGTGCTGTATAGTCCGTTCGCCCATTTGATGAAGAGGGGATGTGTGCGCCCCCCGCGTGACTGCCAAGGTGAGCGGTTGACTCTGCACGCAGCCTGCCTGTAAGACGCGTTTCGTTGGTGTTGGTGGCCCCCGCAAGGGGATGCCTGTCGTGTCGCAAGGCAAGAGGACAACGCCCTTCATAGTCGCCGCGCGGTCGCAGGGCCGGTTGGCGTCGTTCCAAGAAGGAGAACAGACGGTGACAAAACGCACCTCTGCCAAGTACAAGATCGACCGTCGTATGGGCGAAAACATCTGGGGCCGTCCGAAATCCCCGGTGAACAAGCGTGAATATGGCCCCGGCCAGCACGGTCAGCGCCGCAAGGGCAAACTGTCGGATTTCGGCACCCAGCTGCGCGCCAAGCAGAAGCTGAAGGGCTATTACGGCGATCTGACCGAAAAGCAGTTCCGTCGCATTTATGCCGAGGCCGAGCGGGTCAAGGGCGATACCGGCGAGAACCTTGTCGGTCTGCTGGAGCGGCGTCTGGACGCGGTGGTCTATCGCGCCAAGTTCGTGCCCACCATTTTTGCAGCCCGCCAGTTCGTCAACCACGGCCATGTGACCGTGAACGGCCAGCGCGTGAACATCGCTTCTTACCGCGTCAAGGAAGGCGATCTGATCGAGGTGCGAGGCAAGTCCAAGCAGATGGCTGTGCTGCTCGAAGCCGTGACTTTGGCAGAGCGTGATGTGCCCGACTATGTCGAGGTCGATCATTCCAAGATGACCGCCAAGTTCGTGCGCCAGCCCGGCCTGTCGGATGTGCCCTATCCGGTGATCATGGAACCGAACCTCGTGGTCGAATATTACGCCAAGAACTGAGGTTTGCCGGGCGCGTCCCGGAGGATTGGAACCCGTCGCAGCCTCTGCGGCGGGTTTTTTCGTGGCACTGCGCGTCAGGCGCGGCATTTGGCCCCGATTGCGCGCTGCGGTGGCAGCAGGTATTTCGGGATCATGCCCGGCGCGATACCGGCAAGACACGGGGGACGCGTCGCAGTTACGGTATCCGCAGCGCCTGTGACCACAACTTGCTGTGGCATTGCCCCGCGACCGTCGTTAGAACCGTCGCAGACAGGAGCCTTTCATGACCAAGATCATTCCCCAGCCCGGCATCATGGACATCTCCCTCTATGAGGGCGGTGCCAGCACGGTCGAGGGGAAGTCGAATGTCCTGAAACTCTCGTCCAACGAGAACCCGCTGGGGCCGTCGGATGCAGCCAAGGAGGCGTTCAGCCGTGCCGTGCATGAGTTGCACCGCTATCCCAGCACCGATCACCGCGCCCTGCGGCAGGCGATCGGCGAGGCATGGCATCTGAACCCCGAGCAGATCATCTGTGGTGTTGGTAGCGACGAGATCATCCATTTTCTGTGTCAGGCCTATGCGGGGCCCAAGGATGAGGTGATCCATACCGAGCATGGTTTTGCGATGTACCGCATCGCCGCATTGGCCGCGGGGGCCACGCCGGTCGAGGTGCCCGAGCATGAGCGGGTCACCGATGTCGATGCGATCCTGAAGGCCTGCAACCGCCGGACAAAGTTGGTATTTATCGCCAATCCGAACAATCCGACCGGGACGATGATCGGCCCGATGGAGGTCCGTCATCTGGCCGAGGGGCTGCCGCCGCAGGCGCTGCTGGTGCTGGACGGCGCCTATGCCGAGTATGTCGAGGGCTATGATGCCGGGGCCGCGCTGATTGCCGAGCGTGATAATGTGGTGATGACGCGGACCTTCTCAAAGATCTACGGGCTCGGTGGCTTGCGCGTGGGTTGGGGTTATGGCCCGCGTGCGGTTATTGATGTGCTGAACAGGATCCGGGGGCCGTTCAATCTGTCCACCGCCGCGCTGGTGACCGCCGAGGCGGCGGTGCGCGATGGCGCCTATGTCCGCAAATGCCAGACCGAGAATGCCAGATGGCGCGACTGGCTGGCCCGGACGCTGGCCGAGATGGGGGTGCCGTCGGATACCTCGACCGCCAATTTCGTGCTCGCCCGTTTTGCCGATACCGCCGAGGCCGAGGCTTGCGATGCGCATCTGCGCTCTGAGGGGATCATCGTTCGGCGCGTGGCGGGGTATAAACTGCCGCATTGCCTGCGCGTCACTGTGGGCGACGAGGCGTCTTGCCGTCGCGTGGCCCATGCGATTGGCCAGTTCAAAGGCGTGCGCTGATGGCGCAACTCTATGACCGGGTGGCCCTGATCGGGCTGGGGCTTATTGCCGGGTCGATGAGTCTGGCGATGCGCCGCGCGGGGCTTGCCGGGGAGGTTGTAGGCTATGCCCGCAGCGTTGAGACGCGGGATACGGCGCGCGAGATTGGATTGTGTGACCGGGTCTGTGACAGTGCCGCCGAGGCGGTGAAGGATGCCGATCTGGTCGTGCTGTGCGTGCCGGTGGGCGTGATGGCAGAGGTCGCGGCAGAGATTGCGCCTGTGCTGAAACCCGGTTGCACGGTCAGCGATGTCGGATCGGTGAAGGCTGCCGTGATCGCCGCTGTAGCCCCGCACATCCCGGCGGGGGTGCATTTCATCCCGGCGCATCCGCTGGCGGGGACCGAACATTCCGGTCCGAGATCAGGCTTTGCCGCGCTTTTTGACAATCGCTGGTGCATCCTTGTCCCCGGCGACGCACCTCGCCCGGATGTTGAGCGGATTGCCGCCCTCTGGCGCGCAATGGGCAGCAATGTGGACGAGATGGACGCCGAGCACCATGATCTGGTGCTTGCCGTCACCTCGCATACGCCGCATCTTATTGCCTATACGATGGTGGGTGTGGCCGATGACCTGCGCCGGGTGACGGATAGCGAAGTGATCAAGTATTCTGCCGCAGGGTTCAGAGATTTTACCCGTATCGCCGCCAGCGATCCGACGATGTGGCGCGATGTGTTTCTGAACAACAAAGAGGCGACGCTGGATATTCTGGGCCGGTTTACCGAGGAATTATTCGCGTTGCAGCGCGCCATCCGCATGGGCGACGGCGCGCATCTGCACGACTATTTCACCCGCACCCGTGCGATCCGGCGCGGCATCATCGAGGCGGGGCAGGATACCGCCGCCCCGGATTTTGGCCGTGGCGCAGGGAAGCCCTCGTGAGGGTGGCGCGGTTCATTGCGGCGCTGTTGATCGGTGCGGGGCCGGTGTTGGCCGAGGCGCCGGAAGTGGCTCTGCGTCCGGTGCTGCGCGCGGAGCCGGTGGCGCTGATTAGGCCGATGTTGCGCCCTGAGGCCGATGTCGTCGCAGCCATTGTGCCGTCGCCACAGCAGGTGCGGGCGGATGCACTGGTGGTGGCGGAAGGGCGTCTGTCGACCCGCTCTGTCCCGGTGATCGCAGCGGACGTTCCGCGCCAGATCGCGCGGGCCGAGGCAATGCTGGCGCCGATGCTGCCCCTGCCTGAGATTCTGGTAGGCATGTGGGCGGGCGAGCGCCCGGCGCCACGGCCAGAGGGTGATTTCGCGGGGGGAGAACAGGTGATCCTTGCCTCTCTGCGCCCGACTGTGCGGCCTGAGGATGCTGAGAGTCCGGAGGTTGTGGTGATCCCGGCGGCGGCGCTGCTGCCGCTGCGCCCGCAATTGCGCCCCGAAGCGGCGGTCGTCGCGGCGCCGGTGCCAGAGACGGTGCCAGAAACGATGCCAGAAACGGTGCCAGAGACGGTGCCAGAGACGGTGCCAGAAGACGCAGTACCTGTCGCGGTGGTTGTGCCTGCGCCGCAGTTCTCCGCGCTTGCCATTGCGACCGCGACGCGGCCCGAAACCCGTCCGCCGGAAGTGGTGCAACGCGCCAGCACGGCGCGGGTGGCGCGGGTGCGCGGTTCGGTGTGTGGAAATCCCGAGATTCAGGGCGATGTCCTGGCCGCGATTGGCGGTAAAGGTGGCTGTGGTGTGGCCGATCCGGTGCAGGTCCGGTCGGTTGGCGGGGTGGCTTTGTCATCCGCCGCGATCATGGATTGCACAACGGCAGAGGCGCTGCTGACCTGGGTGCAGCGCGGCGCGATCCCTGCGATTGGCAGCGAAGGCGGTGGCATCGCCTCGCTGCGCGTGGCCGGGCATTACTCGTGCCGTCCGCGCAACAATCAGGCGGGCGCGCGCCTGTCAGAGCATGGGTTGGGCCGCGCGATTGATATTGCCGCGATCGGACTGCGCAATGGCGGCGAGATTTCGGTACTGACCGGGTGGAACCGCGCCGGGGACGGGCCGCGGTTGCGCGCGATGCACCGGGCAGCCTGCGGCACATTCGGTACCGTGCTCGGCCCGGAAGCGAACCGGTTCCACGCCGATCATTTCCATTTTGATACAGCGCGTTACCGTAGCGGATCTTATTGCCGTTAACGAAACTGCGGGGCGGGTCCGAGCGGGACCGGGCCCCATGACATGAACCCGTTTTCCAGTTTGATCGTGGCGTCGATCCGGTCGCTGCCATTGGCCATGGCGCTGGCCGCGCGGGTAAATCCGGGGACGGCGGCGGGGTCGATCAGGCCGGCTTTGGTGGCCAGTGTGATGAGCTGTTCCCAATTGGCCGCGACCAGCGCGATGTCACCCTCGGGCACACCGTTGCTGTCGATGGTCAGATCGGCGGTGGCATTCAGCGCCACCGTGCCCCAGGTGAGGCGCATTTCGCGCAGGGTGATGCGGGTGAGGCGCGGGCCGCCTTCGACACCCGCGAACCTGTCGAGCGGCCGGTCAAAGCTGATCCCGGCATCAAGGCGCAGCAGCGATACTTGCGCTGGCATCAGCCTGGCAGGGTCGAGGACCTGCACGAGGGAAGAAGGCAGAGCGATTTCGGCCACCTCGCCAAAGGCATCGTATTGTCCCGGCGCGCCCCCTGCATCACGAAAGGCCAGCAACCCCCTGGCGATGCTGACATCCCAGCCCCGGCTCGAAATCAGTTCGGCGGCCCCGACTTCGACTGTAACCGCATCAAGCGGCAATGCGGTGGCGGCGGCGACGGCGGCACTGGCGCGCAGCCCGTCGCTCTGCAAGGTCAGGGTTTCACCGGGCAGAATGATGTCCTGCGTCGGTGGCCAGACCGCGATGACCCGGTTGGGCCGGTAGCTGAGCGCCAGAACCTGAAAGAACGGCGCCTGCCAGCCGATGCCGCTGACCGGGTCGCGGAAGTCCGGATTGGTCAGCGTGGTATCAAAGCGCGAGGGAAAGCCCCGCGTGCTGAGATCGTCATAGCGCACATTCCAGCCGGAAGCCCGCAAATCGTCGAGCCAGGTATTGGCGCCACGTTCCAGTGCGGTCGATCCCACGAACCAATAGCCGAAGTAGAGCGCGCCGAGCACCGCCACGAGGATTGTCAGAAACCGCATCATCATCCTTTCGCGCCCGCCGCGACCCGCCTTTTACAGAGCCTGTGTCCGAAGGGCCAGAGGCGTGCCGCAACTGGCTCCGCGACGTCGCAGAACCGATATTTCGGTTGGGTTTGTGCGCTTTGGTCCCTATGCTTGATCCAACGAAGAAACACGAGGACCCTGTCCGGCATGGACAAGAAGGAACCCGAGGCCGAGCTACATTTCTCACAGCCGGTGCGCCAGATCATCTCGATGCTGGTCGCGCTTGGCCTTGTTGCGGCAGGTGGTTATCTCGGTTTTGCCACGATCGTCTCGATCTTCTGGACCAATCCCTATTTGAATGGCGCGATTCTGGCCTGTTTCGTGTTGGGGGTCCTGTCCTGTTTCGGGCAGGTGGCGCAACTCATGCGCTCGGTCAGCTGGATCGAGAATTTTGCCAAGGCGCAGACGGGGCGCGCGCTGGCCGATGCGCCATCCTTGCTGGCACCGCTGGCCACGCTGCTGCGCTCGCGCGGGGCGCGGATGCAATTGTCGTCCTCCTCCAGCCGCTCGATCCTCGACTCGGTCGGGCAGCGGATCGACGAGGATCGCGAAATCACCAAATATCTGGGGAGTACGCTGATTTTCCTCGGCCTTTTGGGCACTTTCTATGGGCTGGCCACCACGGTGCCTGCGCTGGTAGAGACGATCCGTGGTCTCAATCCGGCCGAAGGTGAGAGCGGGGCCGATATCTTTCGACGCTTGCAGAGCGGGCTGGAAAGCCAGCTTGGCGGGATGGGCACGGCGTTTTCATCCTCCTTGCTGGGCCTTGCCGGGTCGTTGGTCGTGGGGCTGCTGGAGTTGTTCGCCGGACATGGCCAGAACCGGTTTTACCGCGAGTTGGAAGAATGGCTGTCCTCGATCACGCGGCTGGGTTTTGCCAGTGCGGATGAGGCCGGATCGGTGGGTGATCAGGGTGTCATGGCCTCGGTCATCGACAATATGGCTGAGCAGATGGAAGCGCTGCAAATGATGTTCACCCAGTCGGACATCAGCCGCAGTCAGGTGGATGACCGGTTGGGCGAACTGGCCAGTGCGATGAACCGGCTGGCACAAAGGCTCGAAACCGACCAGACTGCCGATGCGTTGCTGCGGATGGCGCATGGGCAGGAACAGCTATTTGCCCGGCTGGCCGCCGGTGGACAGAGTGACGGGGGCGATGCCGAAAGCCGGATGCGCCTACGGTCGATTGACGTGCAACTGTTGAGGATCCTTGAGGAAATCTCTGCCGGTCGGCAGGATACCATGGCGGAATTGCGCAGCGACATTGCCGCCCTGACCCGTGCAATCCGGGGCAACCGCGCCGCACCGCGCGATCCGCCGCAGGGCTAGGCCATGGCGCTCAACCGCAATTCGGCCAATCGGTTCAACACCAATATCTGGCCCGGTTTCGTCGATGCGATGACCGGGCTGCTGCTGGTTCTGATGTTTGTGCTGACCATTTTCACTGTGGTCCAGTTTGTGCTGCGTGACACGATCACGGGGCAGGCGTCAAAACTTACCGAGCTTACTGCTGAAGTGGCCTCTTTGGCGGCGGCGCTGGGCATCGAGCAAACCCGGACGGCCGGCCTGACCGAAACGTTGCAGGAGGCGAACGCCGAGGTTGCGGCTCAGACGGCGCTGATCGAGAGCCTGACCCGCGAACGTGATGCGCAGGCAGTGGCGCTGGGTGAAGCCGAGAGCCGGATCACTGGGTTTGAAGCGCAGGTTGCGGGCATGCTGGCGCAGCGGGCCGAGGCGCGCGGTGTGATTGCCGGGCTGGAGGAAGATCAGGCCGAGCTAGAGGCGACGCGTGAAAATCTCCTTGCAGAACAGACCCGTCTGATGACGGTGCAGGAAGAACTGACGGCGGATCGCGCCCGGTTGATGACCGAGCAGGAGGCGCTGAACCTCGCTCTGGCACAGGCACGCGACGAGATCGACGCAGGCAGTGAGGCGGCGCGATTGGCGGCGGCGCGGCGTGAGGCGCTCGAGGCGCTGGTGGCCGATCTGCGCCGGGATGCCGCGAGTAGTGAGACCCGGATCGCGACACTGGAGGAAAATATCGCCGCGGCACTGGCCGAGGTCAGCGGGCTGGAGGCGGCACGACGCGAGGATGCGGCGGCTTTTGCTGTGGAACTGAGCGCGGCGGAAGCGGCGCGGCTGGCGGCGGAGCGGGCCGCGGATGCGCAGATCAGTGATCTGGAGGCCGCGCGACTGGCCGAGGCGGCGGCGGCGGCGGCATTGCAGGCGCGGTTGCAGGATGCGGATGCGGAATTGACCGCGATGACGCTGGCGCTGGAGGAACAGCGGCGTGAGGCGGAGGCGACGCTCACTTTGTTGGCGGCGGCGCAGGCGGCACGGGATGATCTGGATATGTCTCTCGCGGCGGCGTTGCTGGCGCGGCAGCAGGCCGAGAACGATCTGGCGAGGGCGTCGAACGCGGGTGACGATCTGGACGCCCGGCTGTTGGCGGCGCTGGGCCTGCAGGAAAGCACGGCGGCGGAGTTGGCTGCGGCGCGGGAACAACTGGCCGAAGCGGACGCGGCGCGCGAAGATCTGGCCTTGCGGCTGGCGGCGGCTTTGACTGCGCAGGCGGTGACTGAAGGCGATCTGCTGGCCGCCGAAGAGGCCCTGACGGCGGCGCTGGAAGCGCGGCAGTTGAGCCTGCAGGAGGTTGAGGAACGGCTGGCGCAGGCGGTGCTGGCGCAGCAGGCGGCGCAGGCCGAGGTGGCGGCTGCGGCGGTGCAAGCCACTGATAATGCGCAGGAACGCGATAGGTTGGCGCGGCAGTTGGCCGAGGCTTTGCTGGCGCAGGAGGGGTTGCAGGCCGAGGTGGCGGCCCTGTCGGAGACCACGACCGACACCGAAGTGGCGCGCGCGGCGCTGGAGGCGCGGCTGGCCGAGGCGTTGGCGGTGAGTGCGGCTGCAGAGGATTTGGCGGCCGAGCAGATGACGGCGCGGGAGCGGGAAGCGGCGTTGCTCGCGGCGGCCAATGCGGCTTTGTCGCAGGAAGAGGCGCTGTCGGCGGAGAGTTTGCGCCAAGTTGAGTTGCTGAATCAACAGGTTGCGGAATTGCGCAATCAGGTGGGGACTTTGCAGACCTTGCTGAACATCTCGGCTGAGAGCGACGCCGAGGCGCAAGTGCAGATCGAGGCGCTGGGATCGCAGTTGAACACAGCACTGGCGCGGGTCGCGGCTGAGGAGCGGCGACGCCGGATTCTGGAGGAGGCCGAGCGGGCGCGTCTGCAGGCGGAGGCTGAGAGGCTGACGGCGGAGGCGCAGAACCTTGAGCGCTATCGCTCTGAATTCTTTGGTGAATTGCGGCAGTTGCTGGCGGATCAGGACGGGGTTCAGATTGTCGGGGACCGGTTTGTTTTCTCCTCCGAAGTCTTGTTTGAACCGGGGCGGGCGGAGCTTTCGGAACTGGGCCGGGGCGAGATTTCCAAGGTTGCGGCGATCTTGCGCAATATCGCCGGGGATATTCCGCCGAGCATCGACTGGGTGATCCGAGTCGATGGGCATACGGACAATGTGCCGCTGTCGGGTGCGGGTGCCTATAGCAATAACTGGGAGTTGAGTCAGGCGCGGGCGCTATCTGTGGTGTTGTTCCTGATCGACACCGAGGGGATTGCGCCGGAGCGGCTGGCGGCGAACGGGTTTGGGGAATATCAACCGATTGCACCGGGAGATACGCCGGAGGCACGGGCGCAGAACCGGCGGATCGAGTTGAAACTGACCGAACGCTGACGCCCGAATCAGGGTTAATTTGCCAAGGTTAACGGAAGATTCGACGTCGGTATTACGTCGGTATTCTGACGGTATGCCAGCGGTGCGAAATCACGGAATGGGTGGGTCAAGGCAGCGCGCGGTGGCGTTGCGGGTAAAAAGAGACCGCCGCGCGCGGGTGCGGCGGCGGTCCTTGTCTTTGTCGGCTTGAGCCCGGTAATCAGTCGGCGGTCAAAAGTGGTGGCTTCTGGCTGGCACCGGTAAGGCGGGCCTGTTCCGGGGCCTCGAATTGCAGGTCGAGATCGTCGCCCTTGACGCCGACCTTGACCAGTCCGCCCTTGGTGAGTTTGCCGAACAGCAACTCCTCGGCCAGCGGCTTTTTGATGTATTCCTGAATCACGCGGCCCAGGGGACGTGCGCCCATTTTCTCATCATAGCCTTTGTCGGCCAACCATGCGGCAGCGGCGGGGGAGAGTTCGATGTGGACGTTGCGGTCCATCAACTGCGCTTCGAGTTGCAGCACGAATTTCTCGACCACCTGCATGATCGTTTCCTTGGGCAGACGGCCAAAGGAGATGACCGCGTCCAGACGGTTGCGGAATTCGGGAGTGAACATCCGCTCGATTGCTGCCGTATCCTCGCCGGTGCGGCGTTCGCGGCCAAAGCCGATCGCCTCTTTGGCCTGTTCGGCGGCTCCGGCGTTGGAGGTCATGATCAGGATCACGTTGCGGAAATCGACGGCCCGGCCGTTATGGTCGGTCAGTTTGCCATGGTCCATGACTTGCAACAGGATGTTGAACACATCCGGATGCGCCTTTTCGATCTCGTCGAGCAGCAGCACGCAATGCGGGTGCTGGTCGATCCCGTCGGTAAGCAGACCGCCCTGATCAAAGCCGACATAGCCCGGCGGCGCGCCGATCAGACGCGAGACGGCGTGTTTCTCCATATATTCGGACATGTCGAAGCGGATCAGTTCGACCCCCAGCGTATACGCAAGCTGTTTGGCCACTTCGGTTTTGCCGACACCGGTGGGACCGGCGAAGAGATAGTTGCCGATGGGCTTTTCGGGTTCGCGCAGACCGGCGCGGGCGAGTTTGATCGCGGAGGAGAGTGCCATGATGGCCTTATCCTGACCGAACACAACGCGGCGCAGGGAGGTTTCGAGGTCTTTGAGCACCTCTGCATCGTCCTTGGACACGTTTTTCGGCGGGATGCGGGCAATCTTGGCAATCACGGCCTCGATCTCCTTGGTGCCGATGGTCTTGCGCCGTTTCGATTCGGCCACCAGATGCTGCGCCGCACCGGCCTCGTCGATCACGTCGATGGCCTTGTCGGGCAGTTTGCGGTCGTTGATGTAGCGCGCAGACAGTTCCACCGCGACGCGGATCGCGTCGGCGGTGTATTTGATGTGGTGGTGATCCTCGAAATAGGGCTTCAGCCCCTTCAGGATCTTGATCGAATCCTCGACCGTGGGTTCGTTCACGTCGATCTTCTGGAAACGCCGGGCCAGAGCCCGGTCCTTTTCGAAGTGCTGGCGGAACTCCTTGTAGGTGGTGGAGCCCATGCAGCGCAGTTTGCCGCCCTGCAAGGCGGGTTTGAGCAGGTTTGACGCATCCATCGCACCGCCGGAGGTGGCCCCGGCGCCGATCACGGTATGGATTTCGTCGATGAAAAGCACCGCGTCGGGGTGTTCCTCAAGCTCGTTGACCACGGCCTTGAGCCGTTCTTCGAAATCGCCACGGTAGCGGGTGCCGGCGAGCAGCGCGCCCAGGTCGAGCGAGAAGATCGTGGCACCGGCCAGCACGTCGGGCACGTCGCCATGGACGATCTTGTAGGCCAGCCCTTCGGCAATCGCGGTTTTGCCGACGCCGGGGTCGCCGACCAGCAGCGGGTTGTTCTTGCGACGGCGGCAGAGCACCTGAATGCAGCGTTCAACCTCGTGTTCGCGCCCGATCAGGGGGTCAACCTCGCCCTTGCGGGATTTGGCGTTCAGATCGACGCAATATTTGGCAAGGGCGGAATCCTTGTCCTCGGCGCTGCCTTTGGTCGGCGCCTCGTCCTCGTTGTTGGTGGCGCCGGTGATCGGGCGGCTTTCACCGAAGGCCGGATCCTTGGCCACGCCATGCGCGATGAAATTGACCGCGTCGTAGCGGGTCATGTCCTGTTCTTGCAAAAAGAAGGCGGCGTTGGATTCGCGCTCTGCAAAGATCGCGACCAGCACATTGGCCCCGGTGACCTCTGTGCGGCCGGAGGATTGCACATGGATTGCGGCGCGCTGAATCACGCGCTGGAACGCCGCCGTCGGCACGGCTTCCGAGCCGTCGACGTCGGTGACCAGCGTGGAGAGGTCATCTTCGATGAACTCCTCCAGCGATTTGCGAAGCTCGCCCAGATCGACCGAACAGGCCCGCATGACGCGGGCGGCATCGGGTTCATCAATCAAGGCCAGCAGCAGGTGTTCCAGCGTCGCAAGCTCGTGACGCCGGGCATTGGCCAGCGCCAGTGCCGCGTGAATGGACTGCTCGAGAGTTGTCGAAAAAGACGGCACGTTACGTGCTCCTCTGATCGGGGGTCAGGTAGGGGAAGTGCCCCAACCCGACCGTGGCCTCTAGGAGTTAAAGATCGGTTTTATCTGCCCGGCTTCAAGCGATATTTTGCAAAAAACCGATCACGAGATGCGGCATGAGTCATTGTGGCCGCTTTTTGAGGGTCTGCCCGGCTGATTCTGCCGGGATTCGCCTCAGAAGCGGTCTTTGCGCGCCCGGATTTCGGCGAATGAGTCGATGTCGCTTGATCCGGCCATGTTGAGGCTTGCCTTGATCGAGGCGAGTCCGGCGCGCAGGAAAGGGTTGGTGCGCAGTTCGAGGTCAAGGGTTGAGGGGACGGTGGCGAGCCGTTTGGCCCGTACTCGTTCTATATTGGCGATGCGGGCCTGTAAATCAAGGTTGTCCGGTTCGATCGTGATCGCGAAGCGCCCGTTGGCGGCGGTGTATTCGTGCCCCGAACAGACCGCTGTGTCGCACGGCAGGGCGGCGATCCGGGTGAGGCTGTCCCACATCTGCGCCGCGGTCCCCTCAAGGAGCCGCCCGCAGCCCAGTGCCATCAGGCTGTCGGCGGTAAAGACGGCGTGGCTGGCGGGCAGGTGGAACGCGATGTGCCCGACGGTATGGCCGGGGACGTCGATGACATGTGCCATTTCGCCGCAGAGGGTGAACCGGTCGCCGGGGCTGACCGGGTGGTCGAGCGCGGGGAGCCGGTGCGCGTCGGCGGCATTGCCGGTGACGCGCGTGCCGTGGCGCAGGGCGGCGACGCCGGCGATATGGTCGTCGTGGTGGTGGGTGATCAGGATGTCCGAGAGCGTCCAGCCACGGCTGTCGAGGGCGGCGCGGATCGGTTCGGCCTCGGGTGCGTCGACCAGCGCGGTCTGGCCGCTGGCCGCGTTGTGCAGCAGGAAGGCGTAATTGTCGGTCCGGCAGGGGACGGTGACGATCTCAAGGGGCATGGCAATGTCGCTTTCGCTTGATATGCTCTGCGGCAGAGTGACCCAAAGGACCGGCCCGAGCAATGCATCTGGACGTGCAGGATCTGCGCAACTTTTATTACCGCAGCCAGTTGGGCCGGGCGGCGCAAAAAGTGATCCGCGATGAGCTTGTGGCGCTGTGGCCGCAGACCAAGGGGCAGACGGTGGCGGGATTCGGGTTTGCCGCACCGCTGCTGCGCCCGTTTCTGGATCGGTCGCGCCGGGTGATCAGCATGATGCCGGGACCGCAGGGGGTGATGCCCTGGCCTGCGGGGATGCCGAATGTGTCGGTCCTGACCGAGGAGACGCAGTGGCCGGTGCCGACGGGGATTGTGGACAGGCTGGTGCTGCTGCACGGGCTGGAGACATCGGAGAACCCGACGGCGCTGCTGGAGGAATGCTGGCGGGTGCTGGGGCCGGGGGGGCGGGCCGTTTTCATCGTGCCGAACCGCGCGGGGCTGTGGTCGCGCAGCGATGCCACGCCCTTTGGCTATGGCCGCCCCTATTCGCTGGGCCAGCTTGAGGCGCAGTTGCGCATGCACCGGTTTGTGGCCGAACGCTCGCTGTCGACGCTGTATCAGCCGCCGTCGCATCGCCGGATCTGGCGCAAGCCTGCGGCGCTGCTGGAAACGCTGGGGCAGCATCTGCCGGTGTTCGCGGCGGGCGGTGTCCTGATCGTCGAGGTGAGCAAACAGGTCGTGGCACCGACACGCCCCGGATTGCCGGAACTGATGCGGCGCCCGTTGCGGGTGCTGGATGCGCTGCCGACCCCGGCGCGGGATGTGGTGGGGTGAGGGGCGATAGCAGCCACATAGGCACCGATTCTTCTATACCAATAATCGAAGCACGAACGAACCAATCGAATCCAGTTCCAGTCTCAACTTGCCGATCATCGGCATGTCAAACCAATAATCAGCAACGGTCGCGTATTCTCCGCAGATCAAGTCACCATCCTTGTGCAACCTTAAAGTGACAAAAAAATCTCCGTCTAATTTCGCACCCATGGGAACCGCATCACCAAACAAAGGAGGCATCATCGTGCCTTTCTCCAGCGTGAATTCTGCGGTGGACTCGAAAACCGTCGGATTATGTGCAGAGGTTGAGATGAACTCAGCATCTGTAGCAAATGCCATCTGGTCGATTCCGAGAAGCTTCATTGCCGTTTGGTTATTCTTGGTCACGCCAGCCAATCTCACGTTCGCGATGATCCTCCCATCCGGTTGACGTTCTATTGCCCCTCCTCCAACCCGGAGTTCGAAGTCCCGTTGCATCAAGGAAAGCTGGCTGTCTATTTCACTAAATTGTGGGACCGATCGTTTTAGCATTTCTGTACAATCTTGCCCGCCTAAGATGGCCCGATATTCCCAGTCCTTCATTTCGTACTCGCCTGAGAGGATCTTGACCGATGAACCCAAACCGAAACAGAGTTTGAGTCCTTTATCGTAGTCCACGCGACAGTTTTTTTCGAGATTGGTAGGCGAAAGGATGTTCTCTAGCTCGTGAAATCTTGCATCCAACTCACCAATTTCAAGAAGAACGATTGGCGTTGCCTGACCGCCTGACAGTGTTTCATAGACCGCGACTTGTAAACCGTTGCTCAAAACGAAGTAGTTTGCCCCAACTTCGGAGTGCGCAGCGTAGGAATGTGCTTGTTCGACGTCACTCTTTGCTATGCCGACTGCTGCGGCTTTCCCTTCTATGATGAAGCTGCCTCGCCGGCCTTTTAGGCCCGCTCGATAATCTGGAAAGCCGAGTGATAAGTCTTTTTTTCTGTTTTTATGCCCTATGTGGAAATAGGGATAGCCGAGCTTCTCCTCCAGCTTGAGATAAACATCCTCACCGCCAGGATAGCCGAGCTTTCGTAACATTGGGTCAATAACATGAAAGCGGACATCGGCTTCGTTGTATAACGAAACTCCTTCTAAGACTTGTGGCGTAGCGACTGTCATAGTGAGGTAACCTTTGGCACGGTCATTCACTCAAGTTCTGCATACAACTACTACTGAAGTATAGTCAGAAAGGCCCCAACCCAGACAAACCCTCAGTTCCAAGCGCAACACAGGGCCGCGCTTGACCGCCGGGTGGGCGCTGCAACGCCTGTTATTAGCGCTTTATGGTGCAGTTCCTTCCACCGGTATGCTGCTGGTGACATGGTAATCGCGCCCGCCCGTCGTGCCGCAGGTACGCCTTTGGCGTGACGGGGCGGTCGGGCGCAAAGTCGCGGCACCACGGGCGGACGGTGTCTGCACGCACGCAAAACGCCTCGGCGATGCGCGGACTGGTCCATCCCGAGAGCGTGAGCAATACGGCACGCGCCCTGTCTGCTTCGCCACGCTCGCGTGACACGGCAAGCGCTGCCAAAGCCACACGTTGCGTCTCGCTCGCCGCAAGCCGAGATTTCCCAGCCAACCAGTGCCTCCCGCAATCGCCTCCGGCATCGAATCACAAAACCAATGCGTTGGTAAACCAAACAGATTCTGCTTAGTTGCCCAACCCCATCGCCTTGCGCTGTTTGGCGCGTTCCAGCCCAAGCTGCCGTTCGCGCCAGATGATCAGCACGCCGGCGGCGATGATGATGGACGCACCGCCGATGGTCACCAATGTCGGCGCCTCGTCAAAGACGAAGTAGCCGATCAGAATGGCCAGCAGCATCGAGGTATATTCAAAGGGCGCGATCAGCGAGGCATCGGCATAGCGGTAAGAGGAGGTGAGCAGGATCTGCCCGACCCCGCCAAGAATTCCGGCCAGCACCAGCATCCCGAACTCGACCGGACTGGGCCAGACCCAGCCATAGGGCAGCGTCGTCAGCGACAGGACCGTGGCCGTGATCGAAAACCAGAATACGATTGCCGCCGTCCCCTCTGTCGCGACCAGGCGTCGCACAAAGACTGCGGCAAGCGCCGCAAAGACCGCCCCCATCAGAACGACGACAGCGCCCAGAGTCTCGCGCGTGCCGAGCGCGTCGGCATCGACCGAGAGCCGCGGACTGAGCACGATCAGCACGCCGACCATGCCCAGCGCGACGGCAGAGAGTCGAAATATCCGCACCTGTTCGCCCAGAAACATCGCCGCAAAGACCACGACGAGCAGTGGCGCAGCATAGCCGATGGCAGTCACCTCGGGCAGCGGCAACAGCCCGAGCCCTGCAAAGCCGAGCCCCATCCCCGCGGTGCCGACAAGCCCGCGCCACAGATGCCCGATCGGGTTTTTCGTCTCGAGCCCGTGGCGCAATTCGCCGCGCATCAGCAGCCAGATCACGATGACCGGGGTGGCAAAGAGCGACCGGAAAAACACCGATTCACCGGGTGGTACCCGGCCTGCCACCCCCTTGATCAGGCTGGCCATTGCCACAAAGACGCAGACCGAGATGATCTTGAGGGCGATACCGCGCAAAGGATGCATGAGGCAGGTCCGTTGGTGACTCTGCCCCGATCCTAGTCGGCAACCCCGCCGGTTAAAACCGCAATAGCACGAGTTTGCATGTCAGGTGGTCTGTCCGCGCGAAATCCGCAAATATTGCCGAATTTTCCCGGTCGGCGTGCTGCTGCGTGGTCGCTGATGCAGCGCCGTGGTCGCCGGGTGCCGCCCATCGGCCCGCTCGAGCCGCAGATACTCCCGCAGGCGCGCGCTGCTCTGTGCTGCCTTGGGTCTGTCGGTGATATGTCGTGACATGATCTCTCCTCCAGGTTGATGAGTCATCGATAGCATATGTGTAGCCCTGTGACTGCATCAACCTGCAGAGGATTGGCGGCAAATGCGCCGGAACCGGCCTATTCCCCCGGCGAGACCCGGATCACCGCACCATCGGCATCGTCGATCAGCAAGAGCAGATCGCCATCTGCCATCTCTTCCACATCGCGGATACGGCCAAGATCGGTGAGCAGGTGTTCTTCGCCGGTCACCTGCCCATCCTGCATCTCGAGCCGGACCAGCGCACCGGGATTGAGCCCGGCGATCAGCAGGTCGCCCTGCCAGTCGGCAAAACTTTCGCCCTGATAGAACAGCATGCCACCGGGGGCGATGACCGGGTCCCAGTAATAGACGGGCTCGGTGACCCCCTCCATGCTGGTCTGGCCTTCGCCCAGCGCGCTGCCGTTGTAGTTGACCCCGTAGCTGACCATTGGCCAGCCATAGTTGAAGCCCGCCATCGGCTGGTTCAACTCGTCACCGCCGGCGGGGCCGTGTTCGACGGTCCAGAGCGCACCGGTCTGTGGTTGCAGCGCTGCACCCTGAATGTTGCGATGGCCAAAGGACCAGATCGACCCGTCACCTGGCAGGCCGACAAAGGGGTTGTCGGCGGGGATGCTGCCGTCCGGGGTGATCCGGATCACCTTGCCATAGGTCGCGTCAAGGTCTTGCGCGAGGACGCGGTTCCGCACGGACGACCGCTCTCCAGTCGTGATATAAAGATTGCCCTGCCCGTCAAACACGAGGCGGGAGCCGTAATGTTGCGGCGTATCCACCGCCGGGCTTTGCAGCCAGATGTCGCGCACATCGGACATTTCGGACCAGTCGGCGGCGAGGGTGCCGCGCGCGACCGCCGTGACCGATCCGCTATCGACCGGCTTGGCATAGCTCCACCAGACGGTGCGGTCGGTGGCGAAATCGGGGCCGACGGCGACGTCGAGCAGGCCGCCCTGGCCACGCGGGTCAACCTGCGGCAGGCCGCCGATCTCGGCAGAGAGCCCGCCATCAGCGGTGATGACGCGCATCCGGCCGGGCCGTTCGGTCACCAGATATTGCCCGCCGGGCAGGGAGGCGATGCCCCATGGATGCTCAAGTCCCTCGGCAAAGACAGCTGTGCTGACCGATGTGTCGGCCAGCGCGGGCGCGCGGGTCTGTTCGGCAAAGGCCGGAGCATAATCGGTGTTGGCCGGGCCTTGCGACACGGGTTCACTCTGGGCCAAAGCGGCAGTCGGCAGCAGAAACAAGGGGAGAAGTCGGAACATGCTCATCTTTCCTTCAGTTGCCCCAACGCCCAGCGTGCCGCGTCGGCAACCGCAGGATCCGGGTCGTCCAGCAGCGCCTGCGCGGCTGGAAGAAGTGACAGGTCACCGGAATTGCCAATCGCATAAAGCACGTTGCGGACAAACCGGTCGCGTCCGATCCGTTTGACCGGGGTTCCTGAAAACATGGCCCGGAATGCGGCATCGTCCAGTCGCACCAGATCACCAAGCCGTGGGGGAATGTTATCGGGTTGGTAGCGCATCTCGGTCGCGGCGACGGCGAATTTGTTCCAGGGACAGATGGCGAGGCAATCGTCACAGCCATAGATCCGGTTGCCCATCAGGGGCCGCAGCGCCGGGTCGACCGGGCCTTTGTGTTCGATCGTCAGATAGGAAATGCAGCGCCGCGCGTCGAGCCGGTAAGGGGCGGGAAAGGCCTGCGTAGGGCAGATGTCGAGGCAGGCGGTGCAGGAGCCGCAATGCTCGGTCTCGGGCGCGTCGGGTTCCAGATTGAGCGTGGTAAAGATCGCGCCCAGAAATACCCAGTTGCCCAGATCGCGGCCCAGCAGATTGGTATGTTTGCCCTGCCATCCCAGACCTGCGGCCTGTGCCAGCGGTTTTTCCATCACCGGGGCGGTATCGACAAAGACCTTGATCTCGGCCTCGGGCGCCTGCGCGATCAGCCAGCGACCCACGGTCTTGAGCCGTTTTTTGACCAGATCGTGATAGTCGCGGCCATGGGCATAGACGCTGATCGCGGCGCGGTCGCGTTCGGACAGCACAGCGAGAGGGTCATGGGTCGGGGTATATGCCTCGGCCAGCATGATCACGGACCGCGCCTGTGGCCAGAGTGCAGCGGCATTGCCGCGCCAAGCCGTACGCTCGGCCAACCACTGCATCTGGCCGTGGTAACCTGCGTCAATGAACGCCGCGAGTCTCTCGGCGGTTTCCGGCACGGCATCCGGGCGGCAGATGCCCATGCGGGCAAAACCAGTTTCACGGGCGAATTGGGCGAGCCGGACCTTCATGCTGTACTTTCTGCATCTTTTGGCCACAAATATCCTCGGGGGGTCCGGGGGGCAGACAGCCCCTCGGCCGCAGCCCTAGAAATCAAGGTCGGCATAGTGCGATGCCGGCAGAAAACCCGGCACCTGATCCGCCAGCAGCGACCGAAAGGCCGGGCGGGATTTGATCTTGGCATACCAGTCCTTGACGACTTCGACCGGTTCCAGTCCACGTCCGAAATATAGTCGAGCACGCTCAGCTGGGCTGCGGCGGCGAAATCGGCCAGCGTCATCTCGTTGCCGGCGAGCCAGCGCCGCTGGTCCAGCAGCACGGCCATGTAGTCGAGGTGGTACTTGATCGCGCGTGACCCGGCCTTGACGTTGGCGCTGTCGGGATAGCCGCCGCCCTGCAGTTTCTTGAACACCCGTTCGCCCATCAGTTTGCGGGTGACTTCGGCATGGAACTTGTCATCGAACCAGTTGACCAGACGGCGCATCTCATAGCGGCCTTCGGGGTCGCGCGGGATCAGGGGCGGGGTCGGGTGCGTATCTTCGAGATACTCGCAGATGGCCGAGCTTTCCGACAGGGTTTTGGGCCCCAGCCGCAGGATCGGCACCTTGCCCGCCGGGTTGCGTCGCAGGAAATCGGGGTCTTGCTCCCAATAGC
>Ga0105053_10003964_pt1 | contig 22165 bp, 15 predicted proteins | sample BON01_FD_78093 | JGI IMG/M metagenome (GOLD analysis project Ga0105053, IMG submission 78093) | Freshwater microbial communities from Lake Bonney liftoff mats and glacier meltwater in Antarctica - BON-01 | ecosystem: Environmental > Aquatic > Freshwater > Ice > Glacier meltwater | place: Lake...
CCAGACTTCATAAAGTTGTTTGATCCGTCAAAAACCTCCTTGACGATGGCTGCTCGCTTGGGATGGGTAGGATCTTTGAGATCTCTCAGGGAGGCAAACAGCCCTTTGTTACTTTCGTCCGTACTGTCAATAAATTTCAGAAGCTCATCGCCCGTGATCCCTTCTGCATCCGCTGCCCAATTACGCCATCTGAACCGATAGGGAACAACCGATAGGTACTTGTCCTTGATCATTTCCAGTTCCTGATCCTTGTCGTCCAGAATCTTGAGAAAAAGCATCCAACCTAATTGCTCCAGTCGCTGCGCATCACCGGAGATTCCCCGATCCTGACGCATTATATTTCGTATGCTGCTGATTACAGCACCTACATTTGCCATGTTATTTGTTTTACTTCTGTACTTTTTATTTAACCCATTACATAAGAGATCCCAAAAAACACCTCATAAAGGGCACTATCAGTGATTTATCTTTACTCAGTTACATTACCATTACATAAGATTAAACCCAGAATGGAACATACTTCGCAAACTTTTTTGATTTACTTTCCGGGTCATAATCCTTGATTAAACCAACTTTTGGTTCTTCAATGAGGATTTTGAGAAATTATATACTGTTGACTACACCATTTATTTTTCCTGTCAATTTCAGTATTTTATCAATTGAAGAAGCTCTTCTTCTGAAGGAAGCTGAATAAGGTATTTGGAAACGAAAAGCTGTTGATCCAATCCCGCTGTGGCATATTTAACTTTTTCAGTTTCCTTTTGTGAGCAAAGGATAATTCCAACAGGAGCATTATCCCCTTCCATTCTCATATTTTCTTTGAAATAATTCAGGTAAAAATTCATTTGCCCCACATCGCCATGCGAGAAGTCTCTAGTCTTCAGATCGATCAATACATGACATTTCAAAATTCTATGGTAAAATACCAGATCAACTCGATCATGCTCGTTGCCAATAGTAATCCGCTTTTGACGGGCTTCAAAGCAAAATCCTGTTCCCAATTCCAAAAGAAAATCTTGGATTTTGTCCAAGAGCGCAGACTCCAAGTCACTTTCTGAATAGATTGGAAGTTCTTTGAATCCTGCAAACTCAAAAATATAAGGGTCTTTAATACTATATTCTAGGGAGTATTGCTCTGCCTTACTTTGAACGAGCTTAAGTAACTCCTCCTTATTCGAGCTCAAACCTATTCTTTCCAGCAGAAAGGAATCGATCTGCCTTTTCAATTCTCTTGCACTCCAATTGCCAGCAATCGCTTCTTTCTCATAAAAGACCCGCTTCAGCGGATCATTGATTTTGATCAATTCCGTGAAATGCCGAAAAGAAAAATGCCTCCATAATTCCAATCCAGCGTGTGCAGGGATAGTTGGGGACTCAGGTTCGGCGATAGCCAATTCAACAGCCAGTGGCTGATGAATTGATAATGTGGATTTTTCCAAAAAGTCAGCCACTGGCTGACGAATCTGGGGATAGGTCAAATAAAAACTTCGGAATTGTCTGAGGTTGGTTTCTGACATTCCTTTCGCTTTCTTTTGTTTTAATGCATCAGCAAGTTTTGCAATCAATTTCTCACCGTAGACAGCTCGATCTTCACCCTTTTGCTCAAAGTGGAAAATATAATACCCGGTCAGCCAGTTACGCATGACCAGCATCTGATGCACACTTTCTAGCGCTTTCTTCCGCAGCATGCTATGCGATATATCTATCTGCTCGATCAATTTTAAAAAATCCATTACGCTCCTGTCTTGTACAACTCTGCCTCTAATTCCCTTATCGCTCGTTCGTAATCTTCTTTTGATCCAAAAGCACGAACCAATTCCAATGGAGTTCCAATTTTGTTAAATGGATCCATTCGAAGTATTTCTGTGGATTCCACATTGACCAAGCCACTGTCTGCATATTTCTCCAATAGATTCTGCAACACGGCTTGTGCCTTTTTACTGTATTTGGTAAAATAATCACGCTTTTTCACATTCTCTGCCCGCTCTTTCCGTGTCAACGGCTTCGCATCAAATGCTACATGACAAATCAGATCAAAAGGATCCCACTGATTCCCAACCTCTTCTTTCAATGACTCGAAGAATACACCTTCTTCCTCTAGCTCCTCGATGATTACCTTCTTTTTATCTGCTTGATTCCACTGAAGTAGGAAATTATCCAAAGACTGATATTTTTTCAGCACATTCTTTCTCGTGTAGTCAGTCAAGCTTTCTGTGATGATTTTACCGTCACCATCCAGATACTGTACTCGTTGATTGACCACCTCCACAAGCACACCATCAACATAAACTTTTGTTCTCGGTACAGATCTTGGCCCAACTGTACTCCCTCCTTCTTCTTCTGGTTCTGGTTCTGGGAAGTCAACTTCTTCATCAGTTTCGCCATCCAAAGGAGGTCTTTCTTCCTCTCCAGCTTCATCACCGCCTTCAAGTGTCTCATGCTCCGTGACCTCCTTAATCATGACTGGATCATCATCAAAAGCAGGATCTGCGAAATGGTTGGTTGCACTTCGGAAATCCATGATAGTGAAGTACGTCTTGCCATATTCCTCATTTATCCGTGTACCTCGGCCGATGATCTGTTTGAATTCGGTCATCGATCCAATGTTGGAATCCAGCACAATCAACTTACATGTTTGCGCATCTACACCTGTGGTCATCAGCTTTGAAGTAGTTGCAATGACAGGATAGATTTCTCTCGGATTGATAAAATTATCCAGTTCAAGCTTTCCTTCTTTGTTGTCTCCAGTGATCTGCATGACATACTTGTCACTGATTTGCACTAAGTCTGCATTGGCGTTGGCAAGCGCAGCACGCATTGCTTCTGCATGCTCGACATCCACGCAAAAAACAATCGTCTTTGCAAAGCGATCATTCCCCTTCAGGAATTCAGTAATCTTTGCGGCAATCTGTTTTCTTCTTCCCTCTAATACTATCGTTCTGTCAAAATCTTTACGGTTATATATTCTATCCTCCACGGGATTTCCTGCTTTATCCAAAAATCCTTTTGGAGGACGCCATCCATCTGCATCCACATCCATCGTCACACGAATGACTTTGTAGGGAGCAAGAAACCCATCATGAATCCCTTGTTTCAGAGAATAAGTATAAATCGGATCACCAAAATATTCCTGATTGGAGACTTCGGACGTTTCTTTTGGCGTAGCTGTTAAGCCAACGTGGGTAGCCGTATGAAAGTAATTCAGGATTTCCCGCCACTTGCTGTCCTCCTTTGCTGATCCACGATGACACTCATCGACTATGATCAAATCAAAATAATCTCTGCTAAAATCCTTGAATGCATCCGGAACTTCAGGGTCAGAATTACTCAGACCTTGATATAGTCCGAGGAAAATATCAAATGCTTTGTCAGCTGTATCGATCCCACGCTTATTATTGGAAACCAGTTTCTCCTTTCCGTCAATTGTCACCAGTTTCTTTTTGATGACCGTCATCGCATCTTTGAAATGGCGGAAATCACCTCGCAACGTTTGATCAACCAGCGCTGTCCGGTCAGCCAAAAAGAGAATTTTTCGCTTTGACCTAGCGGTAAATAATCGATATGCAATCTGGAATGCGGTATATGTTTTGCCAGTACCAGTTGCCATAACCAAAAGAATCCTTTTTTGGCCTTTCGAAACGGCCTCAATTGTTCGATTGATCGCAATTGACTGATAATACCGAGGCTTACGCCCTCCTGCATCCTGATAATACTCCTGCGTTATGATAGCCTCCTGTTCTGGAGTAGTTATTCCGTTGTAGATTTTATACTTGATCCAAAGTTCTTGAGGACTTGGAAAGTTGTCCAGAGATAGTTCTTTCTCCAGCTGTCCGTCTGTGGCAGTTTTGTCATGAAACCAAAATCCATCACCATTACTGCTGAAAACGAAAGGCACATCCAGCTTATTTGCATAATCCAGTGCCTGTTGGATTCCAGCTCGAATCGAATGGTTATTATCCTTTGCCTCTATGAAAGCAAGCCGAATGTTTAAGCCCTTAGATTTATGGTAAAGAGAGTAATCTGTAAACTTTCCTTTTCCCCTAGCTGTCAGCTTACCCTTGACATAGATTCGGCCATCCGTAAAGAATTCTTCTCGCTGAATCTGAGACATTTCATCCCAGCCAGCTCTAATAAGTGCTGGCGTGATGTACTTCTCCTTTATGTCTGATTCCGAGAGATCTCGCTTGTTCATTTAAAAAGTATCCTTTTGGGATATGCAAAATAGCGAAAACTAAGAGTTATCAAAGGTTTGAATACGCCAAAGTCGATTTCGTAGACTTATTGTATGGTAATATCAAATGTTCGTGTTCCGTTGCTATCAGTCACGGAAACTCGTGTGGTCGCACTTTCAATGTTTCCTTTGTAATCTTTTTTCATGGTAAGATTGCCTCCATAATAAGAGTAACCTGAATTATTGAACCCTGAATGTATTGAACCACCATTCCCAAAGTCAATCACCGTAACACGATCATATTCTACGTTGACACTTAGCGAGTAATTTGATCTTTGATAAGTACTAGGATTGTAATACGAAACAGTGGCTTCATACCAGCCATTATCGATAACCTCAACAAAGATTTCGGATGCGTTTTTATAGTTTAGAAAGGTTTGAGATTGAGCTTCTAATACAAAAAACAGCAGGCAGACTGCGAGGAGAGTAGACTTCTTAGGTTTCACAAATGGTTAGGTCGGTAAGTTAGCCACTGTAAAACCATGAAAAAACACCCTGTTCAGGGTATTTTTTCATGAATTAGAAATGCACAACTTTCGATTCTTAACTAGTTTTATCTTTTACAAAATTCGCTTAACTAAAATCATTAATGAAATTTTACACTTTAATATTTTGCTTCTTCCTGATTAGTTCATTAGCAACGGCACAGACCCATTTGTACGAGCACCCTCAGATCGAGCAGTATATTGCAAAGCATCAGAAAGTTGCTATTTTGCCTTTCAAGACCTCTATTACCATGCGGCCTAAAGACATGAAATCGATGACAAATGAACAAATTTCGAAAATGGAAGAAGATGAGGGGTTTAGCATCCAAAGTGCTATGCATTCTTGGTTCCTAAAAAGGGAAATGAATGGCAAGCTTAAAGTTAGTTTTCTTGACCCTTTGACAACAAATGCAAAATTGAGAAAAATGGGAGTTGGCTTCGACACCATTCAAGATTATACCCCTGCCGAATTAGCAGATATGCTTGAAGTTGATGCCATAATCGTGGGCTCGTTTGAAACAAATAAACCTATGTCAGAGGGAGCATCTGTTGCATTAGGACTATTGGTAGGTTTTTACGGCAACACCAATAAAGCTATTTTGAACATGTCAATCTATGACAGCGAAGAAGGAGTACAAATTGCCAACTATAATAAGGCAATTTCGGGATCTATGGGATCATCTACCGAAGACTTGATAAATATTCTGATGAGAAAAGCGTCAAGGAGAATTTCTTATTCAGATTAATTTTTCTCTCCTTAAAGCATATAGGATTATATAATGACGAAAACTTGATAAATACCCTTTCTTAGGGTATTTATCAGTTATTTTGCGAAGTAAATCAGTATTTCGAAGCATCATTATTCAGTAAATTTTTCGGCTTTTTTAAAGTGTATATTCAGGATTAGATCTTTAACATTATAAAGAACATAAAATCACCACAGATCTTTTTGCCAATAATCAAAGGACTCATGGTGACCTAGTTGAAATTTTTTGAATTATTCCCATGATTAGAATTCCACTAAAAAAATCAGTAATTCCGGCATTAATCATTCTTCTAGGTCTCACGTATGCTATGGGTTCAGGCGTTGGGAACACCATTTTTGATCAGCCATTTAAGCTTGTAATTTCACAATCTGAGGCTCCAGCTGCAGATTTTTCCTTTTCCCCAGATAATGTCTGTGCTGATACGCCAATTAAATTCACGAATTTATCTACAGGAGCCGATCTGAGTTACAGTTGGAATTTTGGGGATGGCCCTACGCTTTCGACGTTAAAAGATCCTACTCACACTTTCAACACTGCGGTAGGGGGTGGAACAAAAATCTTTAAAGTTATTTTAACAGTAACAGATTCAGAAGGCAAAAAAGCTACAACTGATAAAGAGGTTAAAATCAATCTGATCCCTGACTTAAAAATCGGCAGTGATCAAACTTCTAAGAATTTTGAAGGACTCCCATATTTTGTTTCCTGTACAAATCAGGATACTGAATTTCTTTTCTTAAATCAATCGATAACCAAATCCACAAATAAAAATTACACAATCGACTGGGGAGATGGTAGCCCAAAATTCACAAGCACGGATTGGGCTTCTGTAAAACATTTTTATAACCGCGGTATATACCAGGTAACCTATACCGTAGAGGGTACAAATGGTTGTATTATCACTCAAAAATTTGGGGTTTTTGTCGGCTCTAACCCCGCTGTAGGGTTAGCTACACCAGGAAACACAAATATTTGCATTGGGGAATCATTGACTTTTACCATTACTGGAACCGAAAATAATCCCGTTGGGACCATTTATAAGGTGTCATTTTCGGATGGCTCACCTGAGCAAGTATTTACCCATCCCCCGCCGGCTAAGGTTACACATATCTACGAAAAGACGTCATGCGGTGGGTTATCCAATTCTACGTTCAAAAATTATTTCGCTGTAAAAATCCTTGCCACAAACCCTTGTGAATCATCTGTAGCCCAAGTAGAACCTATCTACGTCACTGAACCCGTTATTCCCAAAATAAAAGTGTCCGAAGGTCCGGTATGCGTTGACCAATCGGTTTCCATAGAAAATATATCCAACTTATTCGTAGATGCTTCTAACAGTGGGGCATGTTCTGAAGGAGGAAAATTTACATGGGAGATTTCTCCAACTACGGGCTGGACCATAGCTCCAAATGTTTTAGGAGAAAGACCCATATTAACAAATCCTAATACTTGGAGTTCTGGATCAAAAATAATTACCCCTAAGTTTCAAATTCCAGGCACTTATACCATTAAGTTAATTACAGGGAATAAGTGTGGTATCAGAGAAGAAATCAAAACGATCTGTGTAATTCCTAAGCCTGTGCCTTCTTTTACCATGGAAAAAACGGAAGTCTGTGGACCTGCAACCCTTAAGGCTACCAATACTTCCAATATTTTAGGATCTTGTGGGACAACAAATCCAAATACGTTTACTTGGACCGTTTCCTATTCCAAAGGGACTTGTGGCACAAATTCAGATTGGGAATTTACTGGAGGTTCAAATAAAAACTCAGAGAGCCCAAGTTTCTTATTTAAAAACCCTGGAATTTACACCGTTAGACTTACTATAGCTGCAAGTTGCGGCCCAGTCATAAAAGAAGAAAAAGTAACGGTCACAGCGCCTCCCTCAATTAGTATTACAACTATCCCCAACAGTTGTGGACCGACAACACTTACTCCAAAGGCAACGGTAAATGCTTGTGATTCCGGAACACCTACTTACAAATGGACTTTTGAAGGCGGAGTACCTGCAACTTCTACAAGTTTAGACCCTGGTCCGGTGACTTTTTCCGCTCCAGGCACAAAGAAAATCACATTAGAGGTTGTTTCTTCCTGCGGTACAACCGCTGCTGAAAAGACTTTTACGATAAACGAACTACCAATTGTCAATGCAGGAACAGATGCTGAAATCTGTAATGGAGAAGAAATCAAATTAGATGGCGCTGCATCCGGCGGAACAGGGCCATTTACTTACCAATGGACCAGCACCCCCGCATCGTCTATATCGGGAAGCAACACGGCCACACCAACTGTAAAACCCAATCAAACAACTGTATATAAATTGACCGTAAGGAATCAAACCACAAGTTGCCTATCTACAGATGAAGTGGAGATAAAAGTGATTCCAGCACCAACTGTCCAATTTGATATTCCTACCCAAGAAATATGTTCGGGAGAAACTACCCAAGTGATCAACATCACTTCAAGCCCACTTGGTGAAAGCATCACTTGGTCCTCATTGGCCAATGGAGTTAACGGAGTTTCAGCAAGCGGAACAAATCAAATTCCTGCACAAACATTAATCAACACAACTGGAAAACCAGTAGATGTAGAGTATACCGCATTGATTTCAAATTCTTCCCAAGGTAGTTGCTCCGTAGTTCCTGCAAAATATACTATCAGAGTTAATCCAGAGCCTTCCTATACGGATGATAAACTGACAATTTGTACTGGTGAAGGATTTGACTTTAAGCCTTCCAATTTTACAGCAGGATCTACATTTACTTGGTCAGTTTCTGCTCCGTCTGGAATCACAGGAGCTACAAATTCCACTCAGGCAACAACTTCAATAAAACAGCAACTTCAAAATACCACAAATGTACCTTTGGAGGTAAAATATCTAATACTCCCATTTCTGGGTCCATGCCAAGGGAAACCATTTGAACTATTGGTGAGTGTTCAGCCTGCACCATCCATCAATTTCTCTGAGCTTGATCAAATTATTTGTACAGGGTCAAGTTCAAAGGCTGTCCTTTTTTCTTCAGATGTAGCAGGAGCATCCTTCACTTGGATCGCAGATAGCAAAGGTGCAAATGGGGTTATTACTTCTGGCTCTGGAAATGAATTACCATCTCAGTTCCTCACTAATCCAACCAGCCAACCCATTACAATAGAGTACAAAGTAAGCGTCAGTACCAATTCTGGAGGTTCTTGTTCAGGAGCCCCAAAGACTTACCGCATCACTGTAAATCCAATTATTGTTATCAGTGACAAAATTTCAGATTTCAACGGGTTTGGGATAAGCTGCGCAGGCGCAAATGATGGGGTTATCCAAGTCAACCCAACAGGAGGAAATGGTGTTTTTTCTTATTCTTGGAATGGACCGACTGGTTTTACCTCCAGTTCAAAGGATTTGGTTAATCTTAAACCAGGTTCTTACCAAGTTAGTATTTCAGACCAATTTGGCTGTTCCATTTCCAAAACATATCAGCTTACCGAACCACAACCGCTCATTGCAAGTGTGGCCTCGACCAAAAACATTCTTTGTGCCGGGGATGAATCAGGAACCATTGAGATTTCAGTTTCTGGAGGGGTTGTATCTCTACCCTACCAATTTGAATGGAAACGAAATGGAATCGCTTTTCCCTCAAACTCTCAGAATTTATCAGGAATTCCTGCAGGCACCTATGAAGTGAAAATCAGCGATGCCAATGGATGCTTCAAAATCATCTCGGGAATTAAGCTTACAGAACCCGCCGCAGCATTGGTAATCAACTATCAGAAAACCGATATCAGCTGCTATGGTGCGAATGACGGATCGCTTGATTTAGATGTTAGTGGTGGTTTGCCTCCATATACCATTACCTGGTCATTTGGATCTACCCAAAGTGGTTTTGATAATTTGGGTCCCGGCAATTATACATTGACGGTTTCTGATCAAAGTGGATGTATCAGATCACAGACAATCACCATTGATGATGCACCGCTTTTCAAGACAGAGCCTGAGATTAAGCAGATTTCTTGTTTCGGAAAAAAGGACGGATTCATAAAGCTTAATTTGAAGGGAGGCGTTGGCAAAACAACTATCAGATGGGATAATGGTGCGGAGCTTGAAAGTCTCTTCAATCTGGCAGCTGGCTTTTATGGGGTCACCGTGAAAGATGAAACCAATTGCGAAATCCGAAGCGAGTTCAATATTGTCGAACCTGCACTTCTACAGCTTGAATCCTTATTAACTGACGCTGTGGACTGTATAAACCCACAAAGCGGTGCGATCAACTTAGGGATTTCAGGAGGAACCCCTCCTTATACCATCAAATGGAGCAATGGACAAACAAGTGAGGATCTCACAGGAATTACTTCGGGTCAATATGCTGTAGCCATCACCGATGCATCCGGATGCACAATCAACAAGGCTTTTGAAATTAAAAGGCCACCAGCACTTCTAATTACAGCTTTTCAAAGCACAAATGTCCAGTGCGAACCAAGAGTAATTGAGGAGAAAATTAAAATTACCATATCGGGCGGAATTGCACCTTATGATATTTCTTGGTCAGGAGGCACTATATCATCTGATAGCAGAACCATGACCACTACCGAACCTGGATTCTATGAAGTAACTGTGGTTGACGGAAAGGGATGTGTTACAACTCAGTCCTTTGATATCGAAAACAAAGAAACCGTTGCCGAGGCTGATATAGAATCTGCGGCTTTTGACCAGTACAATTCTTATTTAGTCAATTTTGAAATCCAATTCTGGAATAGATCTTTTGGGGACATACTTACTTACTATTGGGATTTTGGTGATGGATCAGAAAGTTTTGAAGAAAACCCTAAACACATATACCAAGCAGAAGGTGAATATGAAATCACGCTGATTGTTACAGATGTATTTGGATGTGCTGTGGAAGTCAAGAAGAAAATCAATGTTTTTGACTATTACTTAGTTGTTCCAAATATTTTCACCCCAAACGGGGATGGTATTAATGATTATTTCTTTCCAAGGTTCGTGGGAATTGAGTCTTTAGAGTTTTGGATACTCAATAAATGGGGTGAGAACATCTATTATACTGATGATTTGAATTCTCAGGGTTGGGATGGCAAAATTTACAAAGAGACTCCCATACCAGGAAACTATGTTTACAAACTTAGATTCAAAACGCTGGACGGCAGAACTCAGACAATTACAGACGTTTTTATGCTACTGAAATGAGAAAGCTATTTTTATCTGCCATACTTGTAATCGGATTTGTAATGGTCTCCACGGCTCAGGATTTTCATTACTCCCAGTTCTATGCGGCGCCATTATACTTAAATCCGGCCTTAACTGGAAGTACAGAGCTGTCAAGGGTTGGCGTTAATTATCGAAAGCAATGGCCGGGATTGGATCAGGATTTCAATGCGTATTCTGCATACTTTGATCACTACAGTTTTGACCTTCGCAGCGGTATAGGTGTTTCAGTCAATAGCTTTCAAGAGACAAATTTTAACATCAATACCTCTGACGTTTCTTTCTATTATTCCTATAACCTTCAGATAGCAGACTCGTGGAATTTTAGGATGGGAACCCAAGCATCCATAGTAAGAAGAAGTGCGGCATTAGATAATCTTGTCTTTGGTGATCAGGTAGATCTTTTTAACAGAACCATTAGCTCGACCACAACGGATGATATTCCTGATTTTGATCCATATTCCTATTTAGATCTATCTTTTGGAGCACTTCTAACCAGTGGGAGTTTTTGGTTAGGTTCCTCTTTCCACCATGTGAATGAACCACGTTTGAGTTATTACCCAGACGATAAAAATGGTTATTTGCCTATCAAATGGAGTGTCCATGGAGGGTGGAATTTCCCTTTAGGTGCTAATCAATACTTCGGTTCCAAGTTTGACAACATGGCATCTGTAATGGCTAACTATAAGAAACAAGGAGCTTTCCAGCAGATAGACATTGGTGGTCAATTACTTTACAGATCTGTTATTTCAGGAATAAGCTATAGAGGCATTCCAGGTTTAAGAGATATGCCGAATCAAGATTCTATCATATTCATGCTTGGGCTAAAACTTGAATCAGGAATGGTGATAGGATACAGCTATGATTTCATGGTTTCAAACATTGGTTCTCAGACCAAAGGAGCACATGAAGTTTCGATCAGATACCAATTCTTCATGGGAAATCCAAGGTATAGGAATCAAAGGAGTCGAATCCTTAAGTGTTTTGATTTCATGATGTAAACCTTTACTTTCCCAAATACTTCAAAAACAACTTCGCATTCTCATCTCTATCCTTTGGTTTATTGATGTATTGAAGGAAAGTACTTTCCTTTACATGGCCTGTGATTCCCATGATAATCGTGGTAGGTATAATCTTGTAATAGTTTGTCACAAAGGATCTACGGCAGGTATGTGAAGTAATCAGTTCATGTTTGGGGTATTTTCCAAACACCTTACGTTTGGTTTCTGAATCATACTTTTTCCCATCGATCAATTCATCAACCTCCGAAGCTTATATTACCTCTTTTATGTAATCGATGAAATTTTAAATTGTAATTTCCTGAGGAAAAAAATCTCTAAAATCTTCAAGCCTCTAAGGTTATCTGATATTGAAATATGCTTTATTTCTTCCTGCCGTGTAAGAAGTTTATCACGATGATGCGAAGCGGATATCGTTACTCACATCCTTTATTACGATTGTCCTTAATTACGAAACATGTCTTGTAACCTAACCTGCCTTTTTAAAAGGCTATTTTTAGACCAAAAATTTAATTTTTTCTAGGATGCCAAAAGAAGACCCCTGTCAAAGAGCCTACATTAATATTTGAAAAGTCGATCTAGGAACTTAGAGGGTTAACTTTGCAGTTTTTTGAAAAAATACACGCCTGGTAGTATCTGAAAAACTCTACGGAATGGTAGGTTTTACCTACAACTACTTTGCACTACACTCTTTATTTTAACTCTAAAAATTTTTCTAAATTTCAAATTCAACCAAACCAACTAAAAAATGAAGATCATCAAATCACTCCTTTTCGGAATTGCAATGATTTGCTTTGCTCAAATCTCTTATGGTCAAGCCAACCCAGCAGTATTCACCGGTGCCATACCCACGCTTAATGAATACAAAGCTTTGTATGTACTCAATAGCAGCGACCCCAAACAAATCGACGCCACACTTAGAAATATTGACAACGTGCTTGGAGATCCCAGGCTTGAAGGTAAGCTCCACATAGAATTGGTGGTTTTTAGTGGAGGAGTAGATGCATTTAAAAAAAGTGGCCCTTACAAGGAAACTTTAGAAGCTTTAGTCGCTAAAGGTGTGGTGATGCAGCAATGTGAAAACACCATTCGCCAACGGAAAATAGAAAAATCAGAATTATTCGATTTCGTCTCCTATGTTCCTACCGGAAACGGAGAAATAATTCTGAGGCATTACGAAGGTTGGGCAATAGTAAAACCATAACTATATGAAGTATCTCATTCTTATCCTCAACCTGATGTGTGCTATACCAAGCTTTGCGCAAGACCACAACTATGATCCGCCTTGGAACACGCCTCCTCAAAGTAGCGTGATGTTTACTATCCCAGGAGTAGATAATGTCCCTGATCTTTACGGAGACATCAACGATCCGCAACTCGTAATTTTCTTTGCCGGCAATCAATTTATGGTAATTGATGACCTGCTGAATGCTTTCAAATCAGAATACCCTCGCTATGAGCGAGTATTTGCAGAAACTCTTCCTCCGGGGAAACTTGCTGAGCAAATTGAAGGTGGCTCACTCACTATTGGAAATATGAGAATTACACTCAAACCTGACGTGTACACTGCGGGCAAAGGAAGAATTGATCAAATGGCAGACTATTTTGATCGAACTGAGCCTTACGCTACCAACACACTGGCAATCATGGTAGCCAAGGGAAACCCTAAAAACATCAAAGGCCTTAAAGATTTAGCTCAAAAAGAGTTAAAAATCAGTATGCCAAACCCACTATGGGAAGGAATAGGCGTTCAAATCGAAGCTGCTTATGTCAAAGCAGGTGGTGAGAGCCTTAAGAAAACGATCATGGAAGATAAGGTGATAGATGGAAGCACCTATCTCACGCAGATCCATCATCGTCAGTCACCCATGAGAATGCTTTATGGACAAAGTGACGCTGCGCCAGTTTGGTACACCGAAGTGCATTATCAGGAAATGTTGGGACATCCAATTGAGGGTGTGGCTATTGCAGCTTCAGAGAATATGACTGTAACCTATGTAGCAGGAAAATTGAAAAGTGCTCCTAATGCACAAGCTGCTTCAGATTTTATGGACTTTCTGTTGAGCGAAACTGCTAAGAAGATTTATAAAAAATATGGATTTGGAGAGTAGTCCAAACTAATTTTAGACATCAGGTTTGTGCTCACTCTCATGAGAACATAGTCATTTAATGGAAGTGCACACCTTGGTACAGATCGAAAAATAAAAGCGAAAGATTATACAGCTCTCATTTTTATTTTCAATGAAGTTTATTACCGGCTGTGTTTTACTGATTAGCCTTATCTTCGGGCTTATTTTTTTCTTGGAAATCTTTTCCTTCCCCGTCAAAATAAACTCCATTCGAATGCATGTCCGACATCGTATTTTTTAAGGTCGTTTTAAGGCTTACCCGATGCTTTTCAGGGAGTTCATCATCCTCAATCATTTCTCCCAATACCTTGAATAGGGCTGCTCTGCTATAACCGGATTCTTTTTCAACTTGGTAGGGTTCATGGTTCATTTTGCCCAATTCTTTGATGGTCGACCTGATAAACACCACAAAAGCTAGCACTACCACCACGGTCAAAATGATTAAATCGAGATTTTCCATATTATTTCTTCATGTTAAATAAAATCAAAAATCCCAAAATTGTCGGGCACCAAAGCCCTATAAAAATAGCCTTAAGAGGTTCTTTCGTGATGACAAAATAGTATTCTGAAATCCCAATCAATACGACCACCAATGTCATGATGACGAGTTCGGATTTTTTAAACTTATTCATAGGTTCTATTAAGGAAAACTATTTGCACTTTACTATAAAACTAATTCAAGAATCGCCCTTTATTCGCTTTGAACATCAGCGGCAGATATTTTGTAAACACATGAAGTAGCATAAAGTTTTTTTTTACTGGACCAATACATTGCGACTGTCCGATCTTTGCCATTCGCTGAGTGGATTATTTTGAAAACCATATTCAAAACAATCGATTCGGCATTAATTGAAGGTCAATTATCCAATTTTGATGTCATAGAAAATGGCATATTTATTCAGCGTACACTTAATTACCATTCCTTAAAAATCTCCAAAAGTCCCCCTTCGAGACGCTGGCCTATTACATAGTCTTTTGAATATCTCCACTATCGATCTAATTTTGAAACATACTACTTAAGGAGCAAACTGGGAGGGCTATTTGTTGGAAAACATACTCAACCAACCGACTGCCGAATGGCCGAAATACACTAATACTAAAGTAACCAAGAAGAGATTGACATTGTATGAGAAAATGGATCGAAGGAGCTATCAGCAGTAGAAATCAAAATACCCAGCGCATCCACGATCAGGTCAGGTTATCACTGAGCCAGTGAAGACACTGGCGCAAGCAAAAAATATGTGGCCATCTCTGAATCTTTGAGATTGACGGACTGAGTGAGTTCTTGGGGAGAATTCCTTCGGTAGATTAGGAGGCGTTGAATTTACCAAATAGATCTCGCAAAGGAAGCTAACCTAAAATGTGAGCCTGCCTTTTTTTAGAAAACTTTTCCAAAGTTTTGAACTTTGGAAAAGTTATCAAATCAGCTTGATTTTACCTTTTTCACGGATTATAATACTCACTCTTCAGACAAGGACAATATTCTCCCAACTCGCAGCCTTCTGGATTTCCAGTGCAAAAATCAAAGCAATAAAATCCATGTTTGATAATCATGACAGGCTTCACTAAAATCTCCATCAATAGATCGTATCGCCATCTAAAACTGTTGAAGAAAATTAATAAGTTGATCAAGGAATGCCAGAGCACCCCATTTGAAGGAACGGGTAAACCAGAACCACTTAAAAGTGAATTATCAGGTTGGTGGTCTCGAAGGATTGACCGGGAACACAGTCTAGTCTATCGAGTGAAAGATGGAACACTAGAAATTGATCAGTGTAGGCATCATTCTTAAAAGAAAATGGACTCCTTGTGAGAGCCCATTTTAAATTTTCAATTATACCCTTCAAATTCTTTCAACTCCCCCTCAGTATTTCCATCGGTGGCTGATTGATGATTTTCCTGCCATTCAGCCAGCCCAAGACTATCGTTAGAAGAGTGATCGACACATAAAGCATCGATGCTTCAAACCACGCTCCCCGGAATGGGATTTTGAATACAAACTCGCTCAAAAGCCAGGTGGCACCAAAGGATAATATAATACCTGAAAGTGATGCTAGACTCCCCAAGAAGAAGTATTCCAGTGTATTTATCTTGCTCACAATAGCCGAACTTGCACCTAAAGTTCTAAGCAAAATACTTTCCCGCATCCGCTGATACTTACTGATTATCAGTGAACTGATCAATACCAAAATCCCAGTGGCAATACTGAAAAATGCCATAAACTGTATTACAAAGCTGATTTTTCCCAGAATCTCTTCTAGCGTTTCCACGATAGTCCCCAGATTGATGATAGAAATATTTGGGAACTCCCGTACTATCTCCGCCTGCACATCTGCCGCTTCCCGGTCATTCTTTGTTTTGGTGATCAACACGTGGAATTTTGGTGCCTGATCCAATACCCCTTCTGGAAAGAGTACTAAGAAATTGGTGGAAACCTGATTAAACTTCACATCGCGGAAGCTACCAATGAAAGCTTTGATTGGTCTTCCCTGAACATTAAACTCAATCTCATCTCCTATAGCCAAGCCATTTCCAGTGGCAAATCCTTTTTCGAAAGAAACAAAAATACTGTCGCCTCTTGCACCTAGCGGAATCAATTCACCATCCGTCAGTGTCTCTGAGGAAATAAGCGTGTCTCGATAAGTCACCCGAAATTCCCGATTATACAAGAAGCCAGAATAATTCTCATCGTCCGAAAGCTCCCCATTCTCTTTTTTATCTACTCCATTGATTTCATTCAGCAACAAGGTCACAATAGGCACTTCCTGCATAATGGGGAGATCTCTGGATTCAATTTTTGCCTTCACATCTTGCAACTGAGCCGTTTGAATATCAAATAGCAGCATATTCGGTTGATCTTCTTTATCTGCAAACTTGGCTTCTTCAAGCAATTGATTTTGAAGAAAAAACAGGGTGGAAATCATCGCCGTTCCCAAACCTATCGTCGCAATCAGTGAAACTGTCTGGTTATTTGGTCGGTACAAATTCGCCAAGGACTGACGCAGGGTGTATTCAAAAGTAATAGGTAGAAACCTCCTAACAGCCCAAATGATTGCTTGAGCCACAGCCCATAGAATCCCGAAGGCAAAAACAACAAACCCTGTAAAGCCAAAAGCAAAATCAGCGCGTTGCAGCAAATAGTAGCTAAATCCCCAGATAAAAGCTAGAATTCCTACTATCACTAACCAACGAAGCGGATCTTTCAACAAAGTGGAATCACCGGTTTCTGGTCTCAAGGTCGCCATTGGAGAGACATTTCTCACTTTCAGCAAAGGCAATAGCGCAAACAATACTGACACAAATAAACCTGTGATTATCCCAAATCCAACAGAAAGCCAGGATATCCCAAAAGACACTTCAACCGGTAGAAAGTCCGCAAAAACAGTAGGCAGCACAAACTGAAGCAGCGTACCTAGAAAAGCACCCAGTATAGCTCCTACAAACCCCATAATCACAATCTCTGTCAGGTAGATAAGTAAAACATCTCTGGAAGAAACCCCCAAACAACGCAAGACTGCCACCGAAGACAACTTTTCTTTCACGAAGACATTGACAGCACTTGCCACGCCCACACAGCCCAGCAACAACGCAATAAAAGCAACTAAACTCAGGAAGTTGGAAAGATTGGCAAATGAACGACCAGTAGACCGCTTTCTGTCCTCCACGGTATCCGCATCCACTCGTTCTTCTTCCCACTGATCTTCGTAAGGCTGGATCAGCGCCTCAACATCAGTACCCTTCTCAAACTGAAAATATCGGCTGTAATTCACACGGCTACCATATTGCACTAAACCAGTTTCCTCCAAATAAGCTTTTGGAATATAGACAGCCGGAGCCACAGAGGCTGTAATTCCCGTTTGCCCAGGCACTTTTTGCAATTCTCCCACTACCTCGAATATCACCTCTCCTACTTTGATCTGGTCGCCAACTTCTGCATTGAACTGAGCCATTAGCGTCTTTTCTACCAATGCCTTTTTACCTCCTGAGCGAAAATCTGCATCTCCAGAGGCTGGAATTGTTTCAAAAAAACCATAGAATGGAAATGCTCCTTCGAGCGCACGGACTTGAGTAAGCCGGCTTGATCCCGTCTTTGGAAAAGCCACCATACTCGCAAAATTAACTTCGGAAGCCATTTGCGTAGCAGCACTATCTATCGACTGCTCTCCAATAGGTTTGTTGTTTTCCAGCACCAAATCAGCTCCTAAAAGCTCTTTGGCTTGAGCGTTAATGTCTGCTGTAAGATTTTCTCCAAAAGAACTGATTGCTACCAAAGCGGCAATACCCACCACAATGGAAGAAACGAAAAGCAAAAGTCGAGAGATGTTTTTTCGAAAATCCCGAAAAGCCATCTTAAAAATCCATCCAAAATCAGGCATTTGCATCCTCCTGTATTTTTCCACCCTTAATATGAATGATACGCTGCGTTTTAGCGGCTAGTTCCAAATCATGCGTAACCAAAACCAGTGTGGTTCCCTCCTCTTTGTTCAGATCAAAAATCAATTTCTCTATCATTTCACCCGTTTCTGTATCCAGATTGCCCGTTGGTTCATCTGCAAAAAGTATTTTTGGCTCATTGGCAAAAGCTCTTGCTATAGAAACTCGCTGCTGCTCTCCGCCGGAAAGTTGCGTAGGATAATGCGTTCCTCTGTCCCCAAGCCCTACTTTATTAAGGAGTTCCTGCGCTTTTTGACGGGCATCTTTTCTTTTTTTCAACTCCAGGGGAACCATCACATTTTCTAAAGCTGTCAAGGTAGGCAACAGCTGAAAATTCTGAAAAATAAAGCCTACGCTCTGATTTCTAACCGCAGCTCGTTGATCTTCTGATAGCTTCTCCAGAGATTTGCCATCCAGCACTACACTTCCAGTAGATCCTGAATCCAATCCAGCACAAAGACCAAGAAGAGTCGTTTTACCACTACCTGAAGGTCCTACGATAGCTATAATTTCTCCTGACTTAATGTCAAAGGTAACCTCGTCTAAGACAGTCAATTTTCTGCTGCCACTCGTATAAACCTTACTCAGGTTTGAAACTGATAAAATATTCATGTGCTGAACTTGGGTGGGAAAAGGGTTTAGTAAATGCTTAACGACAACCCCTCGGTATAGTTGGTGAAAGATAGCCATCACGTTACAAATCAGCAAACCGCTCCTCTATGTCAGGAATAATTAAAAAGGTCTTTTGCAACTTTAACCGAACCTTTTGCCCTGAAAATCCTTTTGCGTATGTAGTCAACATTTCACAATTCCGATAACTATGCAATTCAACCTAACCCGTTTCTTTTCCTCCGTATTTGTACTGTTTTTTGGATTGGCAATAGTCTCTTGCTCAGAGAAAAAAGCTGAGACTATACAAACCGAAACCGTCGCTGAAAAAGTTGCTGAAAAGAAAGCTGCTGAAAAAATAATTTTATTCTTTGGCAATAGCCTGACGGCCGCATACGGAATCGATCCAGAGGATGGGTTTGCAGGATTGACGCAAAAGCGAATTGATAGCCTTGGAATGGATTACAAAGTGATCAATGGCGGGCTATCAGGCGAAACTACTGCAGGTGGACTAAGCCGATTGGATTGGTTTCTGGAAGATAAGCCAGACGTATTTGTGCTGGAACTTGGAGGAAATGACGGCTTGCGTGGAATCAACCTTACTGAGACTAAAAGCAACTTGATCAAAATCATAGAAAAGGTCAGATCAAAATACCCGGACACCAAAATTATTTTGGCAGGAATGCAGATCCCTCCAAATATGGGCCAGGAGTACGCAAGTGAATTTACTACAATGTATCCAGCTGTCGCAAATGAGAAAGACGTGACTCTAATTCCTTTTCTCTTGGAAAAAGTAGGTGGAATTCCTAAGCTTAATCTTCCTGACGGCATTCACCCTACTGAAGAGGGGCATCAGATTGTATTTGAGACGGTGTGGCCTTACATTGAAAAGAGTATCAAATAATAATTAATACTTCTTTTTCAAGTCAATCCTTTCCAAGAATAATTTCGGATGAGGAGTCTATAATTAAGGTAATAGCGAGTCAGCTTCATTGATCTGCTTTTTTTACGCTATATTTTAATCTTAATTAAAATTTTTATAAAATGAGCTTTCAAATCAAACCTTCCGGGGATTCTTATGATGTCATAATTGTAGGATCTGGAGCAGGTGGCGGAATGGCCTCCAAAATCCTGTCTGAGGCAGGACTCTCAGTAGCAATAGTAGAAGCCGGCGGAGATTTTGATCCAGCCAAAGAAGAAGACCGCACCCAGATGAGGCCACCCTGGGAATCTCCGCGGAGAGGTGCCGGCACTCAAATTCGCCCTTTTGGAGATTTTGATGCTGCTATTGGTGGTTGGGAGATCGAAGGTGAGCCCTACACCAGAAAAGATGGCTCTGAGTTCGATTGGTTTCGGTCTAGAATGGTCGGTGGCAGAACCAACCACTGGGGAAGAATATCGCTACGCTTTGGCCCCAATGATTTTAAAAGAGCAAGCATAGACGGGCTGGGCGATGACTGGCCAATTGGCTACGACGACGTAAAACCTTACTATGATAAAGTCGATAAACTGATTGGTGTTTATGGCAGCAAAGAAGGGATTTACAATGAACCGGATGGTTTTTTCCTACCTCCTCCCAAGCCTAGACTACACGAACTATACCTGAAAAAAGGAGCTACAAGCGCAAGTATCCCAATGATTCCGTCTAGGCTTTCCATACTCACAAGGCCCGTCAATAAGGATCGTGGGGTTTGTTTTTTCTGCCGTCAATGCAATCGTGCCTGTCAGGTATATGCGGATTTCTCCGCAGGAACATGCCTCGTGCATCCAGCGATGAAGCAAGGAAAGGTGGATCTATATACCCATAGCATGGTAAGAAAAGTCACTTCTGATGATTCGGGCAAAGCAACAGGAGTCTCGTTTGTTAATATTAAGGACATGAAGGAGTATAAGCTAAAGTCCAATGTAGTGGTACTCGGTGCATCTGCCTGTGAGACTTCACGGATCATGCTAAATTCTAAGTCAAAGTCACATCCAAACGGAATCGGCAATAGTTCAGGCGTATTGGGCCACTACTTGCATGATTCTACTGGGGCAAGCAGATCTGGAATCATACCGGATATGATGGGACGCGAGCGTTACAATGAAGACGGCACAGGAGGAATGCACATGTACACGCCTTGGTGGCTGGACAATAAGAAACTGGATTTTGCCAGAGGCTATCACATAGAGTATGGGGGTGGCATGAACCAACCTGGCTATGGAGCTGGTGGAAATATGGACTCCATGAGAAAGTACATCTCCGATGAATTTGGTAAACCAAGTGCTAACGGTGGCTATGGAACAGGATTAAAAAAAGACATTCGCCAAATCTATGGCTCCACTGTGGGCATGTCTGGCCGGGGTGAAAGCGTCCCGAGATTTGAAAACTATTGTGAAATTGACCCGACAGTAGTGGATAAATTTGGCATTCCTGTTCTGCGGTTCAACTACAAATGGACTGACATGGAAATCAACCAAGCCAAGCACATGCAGGATACTTTTGAAGAAATCCTGACTGGAGCAGGAGCGCAATTATTAGGCACAAAACCAGGCGCAGACACACTATATGGACTTGCCGCTCCCGGAAGGATCATTCACGAAGTAGGTACAGCAAGAATGGGCAATGACCCTAAAACTTCTGTGCTTAACTCCAATTCGCAAGCGCATGACTGCAAAAATCTGTTTGTAGTGGATGCTGGCTCTTTCGTGTCCCAGGCAGATAAAAACCCTACTTGGACGATCTTGGCTTTAAGCTGGAGAACCTCAGATTTCATCGTTTCAGAATTGAAGAAGAAAAATATTTAAGCCATGAACAGAAGAGAAAACCTCAAACTACTCTTTACCGGCACATTCGGTACGGGATTGATACTTACCGGATGCTCGCCTGAAGAGCAGGCTTCGCCAGAAAACGCACTGTTATCAGGTGGCACGGTTGGCGGTAGAACTGAAGAAGAAATACAACGCGACCAAGAATTGCTTTCTGAAACTTTTTTCACTGATGCAGAACAAAAAAAGCTAAGCACATTGGTGGATATCATTATGCCAAAAGACGATGTATCTCCCGCTGCCACTGAAATTGGCGTGGTGGATTTCATGGAATTTATGATGAAGGATCAACCAGGCAATCAAACTCGTATGAGAGGTGGTCTGATGTGGTTGGATTTTGAAGCTGACGAGAGGTTTGGAAAAGAATTCAATGAACTGAGCGAATCAGAGGTGATACAAATTGTGGAAGAAGTGGCCTGGCCAGACACCGCAAAACCTGAATACGAAGGTGGTGTTCGCTGGTTCAACGCGCTCAGA
>Ga0105053_10003966_pt1 | contig 22141 bp, 13 predicted proteins | sample BON01_FD_78093 | JGI IMG/M metagenome (GOLD analysis project Ga0105053, IMG submission 78093) | Freshwater microbial communities from Lake Bonney liftoff mats and glacier meltwater in Antarctica - BON-01 | ecosystem: Environmental > Aquatic > Freshwater > Ice > Glacier meltwater | place: Lake...
AAAGTGCCTCCTGTTGTTGGTGGTTTGTTGACTTCGAACACCAACATCTTCCGAGTTCAGGAGGCACTTTTGGTGGACGCGAAGCAACCCAACTGATCACCTACACGGTGGATCCAGGCTCAGAGCTGGCTCGGGAAATCGGTGATGGCGGTGAAATCGGTGATGGCGGTGAAGCGGCGAGACCCGCGGTCGGATCGTCCGTTCACCGAGTGTTCGATCAGCGTTTCCATGAGCGTCTGGCATCCGCCTCCGAGCCGGTCCGGACCAACGCCTCAAGTTCTCCCCATGGCCACGATCAGAGAACTCGCCGAGGAGCACTGGTAGGAGCGGGGCGAGCTCGTCCACACGCATCACCCCGTACAGCCGCTACATGTCCATCACGACGACGGGACGCACTCCACGGCGAGCGAGGACATCGACGAGGGACTCCTGACCTTGAAGTCGATCGCGTCGGTCAACGCCCTCGACACCGGCGACGGCCTGGTGATGCTCGACACCGGCGGCGCTGTTCGATGCCGAAGCAGCCGGCAAGGGGTGGCAGCGTCCGGTCGTCGTTGGTCACGAGGATCTGCCCGCCCACTTCCGTCGCTACGAGCAGACAGGTGGCTGGAACACGGCGATCAATCGCCGCCAGTTCGCCATCGACGTGCCGCAGTTCTCGTGGCCGAGCGAGTATCGCGACCCCGACGTCACCAACGCGAAGTACCTCACGTTCACCCGCGGCGACCTCACATTCGAGTTGCACCATGCTCGCGGCGAGACCGACGACGCCACGTGGACCTGGGTCCCCGAACGCAAGGTGCTACACCCGGGCGACCTGTTCATCTGGGCGCTTCCGAACGCCGGCAACCCACAGAAGGTCAGCGCTACCTGTCCGACTGGGGTGCAGCGCTGCGCCAGAGGGCGGCGCTGCATCCCGAGATCCTGCTCGCCGGGCACGGCTTGCCGATCTTCGGTGCCGACCGAATCGTGGCGGCGCTCACCGACACCGCTGAACTCCTCGAGTCGGTCGAGAGCCAGACCCTGGCGATCATGAACCAGGGCAAACGCGACCTCGCCGGCCACTACTGACACCGGAGAAAATCACGTTTGGGTTGCAGTCTGGGTGGGGCGGTCCACTCAGAATGCAACACGAACGTGGGTTCAGCGGGCGATGTTGCGCACGGTGCCGACGAGTGGGGCGCCGTTGCCCTCGCCGATCACGCACACGATCTGGCGGTCGTCGTCTTGATCCCACGAGTTCAACGTCGGCACCAACCACGAGAAGAACAACTCGGAGTCGAATGCGCTGATGCCCACGTAGTCCTCGAATGCCCCGAGGCAGCTGGCCTGCGCCTCCGCCTCGAGCGCTTCGAAGCCGGGATAGGTCTCCGCGCCGGTCGTCTCGACGGCGTAGATCTCGTGGCTGTGCCGCTCGCCGCACAGCACCACGGGGAGCTTGGTGATCTCGGCGTCGATCGAATCACCGAAGTCGAGGCAGGTGCCGATCGAACTGTCGGTGAGATCGATCACCTCGGCTCCATCGTCACCGCCCGAGCACGACACAGCAGCCGCCGCGACTCCCACGATGGAAAGTGCACGGATCAGTTGGAAGATGGGCCGTGCGAAGATTCGTCGACGGTAGCCCATCGGCCCGGCGGGTCGCCAGCGACCTCCCTGCCCAGATCTGTCAGGGGCCTCCGATCGGCTAGTGTCCACCAAGCGATTCAAGGGACGAGGAGCGGGGTGCAGCGACGGTGCTGGAACTGATCGACGAGGGCTTGGAAGGCTTCTTTCGCGCCACCGTTCCTCTCAGCGCCACCGACGTCGATGTCTCCTTCGAAGCACCCGACAAGGAGTGGAGCGCCAAGCTCACCCGTCCCACCGTCAACCTCTTCCTGTGGGACATCCGCCGCTCGGTCAATTCGCGCAGTGGAATGCGCACCGTGGAAATCGACGGCGTCGTCGTGCACCAGCCTGCTCACCCGGTCGTCGAACTCCGGTACCTGATCTCGGCCTGGACGTCTGACCACGGCGACGAACGCGGGCTGCTCGCCGGCGTGATGCGGTCGCTGCTGACCTATGGAGCGATCCCGCGTGAATTCCTGCCTGCCGCCTACGAGCGGTTGGAAGTGCCGATGCTGGTGATGGCTCGTGTCGGCGAAGACCACATGGACGTGTTCAAGGCACTCCAAGGCCAGCTCAAGCCCGGCATCAACATGGTGTTGACCACCCAGTTCGACACCGGGTTCGCGTTCCCGGCAGGTCCACCTGTCGGATCGATCGGTACGACAATCGGTCGGCCCGGCAGCGAGCCCGAGCGACGACGCCGCATCGCTGGCGAAGTGGTCGGCGCCGCCGAGCGTGGTCTCGTCGGTGCTGTGGTCCGCTCACCGGGCGACATGGCACAGGTCAACCCGCTGGGACATTTCCTCCTCCGCGCCAGCGAAGGCGACGAGATCGTCCTCGAAGCCGAACCTGCGCTCGTGGCCACGGTGCCGGCCAACGGTGGAGTTCGATTCGAATGAGCGCCGTGTAGTCATGAAGACCGACCTCCAGCTCAGCCACCTCACCGTCGCTCCGGGACTGACCGGACGCGTCACGATCGACGTCACCAACAACGCTGATGTGATCGATGGAATCACGGCCATCATCGACGGCATCAACCCCGACTGGATCCGTCTCGAGCAGCCGCTGATCAGCCTGTTCCCCGAGAGCTCCGGTCAGCTCGAATTGGCGTTCGACATCCCGACGTCGTGCCCGGCGGGCGACTACCTGGTGATCGTTCGCATCGTGTCGACCATCGAAATCGAACGCCAGACGGTCCATGACTTCTGGCTGACGGTCAGCCCTGCGCCGGCACTCGGGGTCACGCTCAACCCAAGGATTGTCACCGGCGGCAAGTCAGTCACGTTCACCGCCGTCGTCGCCAATCTCGGCAACACCACCTCCGACGTCATGGTCGAGGCACTCGAGCCGACGCGGGAAGTCGACTGCACCGTCGAACCGAGCAACCTCGTTCTCCCCCAGGGACAAGAGGCGCCGGTCGAGATCGTGCTTCGGGGCAAGCGGGCGTGGTTCGGCGATCCGGTCAGCCGCACGGTGGTGGTGACCGCCCGGGTCGGCGACGTCGAGGTGGAACAGCGAGCCACGTTCCGACAGCGGCCCAGGATCCCACGAGGTCTGCTCACTGCGCTGACCCTTGCATCGATCGTGCTGCTCTGGGCGTTCATCTTCCTGTTCGTCATCACCGAACTTCGCCGATCCGAACCACCGGCCAAGGCAGTCAGCACCGACCGCCTCAACGGAGCTGACAACATTCCGCTCCTCCGTATCGCGGCCACCGTCGAGGGCACGGTGACCGCGTCGACCACTGGAGCCGGTGTTCCCCGCATCACCGTCGAGGCGCTGCGGGTCACCGCCGGGGGCGCACTCCGGCCGGTCGGTTCGGTCGCCACCGGTGACGACGGGACGTACTCGCTCCAAAGTCTCATTCCCGGCACCTACAAGATCCGCTTCAGCGCCGCGGGGTACGAGACTGTCTGGTATCCGGCTGGTGGAGAGGCCACGGCCGAGGAAGTTCGCCTCGACCCGCGGGACGTCCTCGACGACCTGAACGTCGAACTCGTCGGTGCCCTCGGGCAACTCTTCGGACAGATCGCGGTCCCTCCGGATGCCGAAGGTGTTCCGCTGACCGTCACCGCCACCCAGGTAGTCGAGCGCCGCGACGGTTCGACCGGAGGCGCCGCGGCGATTCCACCGGTGGTCACCACCGACGGCAACATCGCCTTGTCGGGCCTCCCGACCCCGGCGACCTACCTCATCACCGTCACCGGTGACGGATTCCAGACCCAACAGTTCGAACAGACACTCACTGGCGGCCAGGCAACGGTGATGAACACCGTGCAGATCACGGCAGCGAACGGCTCGATCTCGGGCACCGTGCGCGATGGCAACATGCAGCCGATCGGCGGCGTGGCAATCACGGCACGCTCCGGTGATCTCGAGCTCAAGTCGGTCACGCCGACCACCGGCAACGTCGGCCAGTTCCAGATCATCGGGCTCCCCACTCCGCAGACCTACTCGATCACCTTCGAGTTCCCCGGCTACACGAGCAGCACGATCGCACTCAGCCTCGGAGCCGGACAGACCCCCAGCGGAATCGACGTCCAGCTCTTCGGCGGCAACGGCAGCGTGACCGGGGTGGCCGTCGGCCAGGACGGCTCGGCGATCGGTGGCGCCATCGTTACCGTGCTCGGCGAGGGGCTCGAGTCGACCACGACGACACTCACCACCGGCGGCATCGGCGGAGGCCCTGGTTCGTTCACCGTCACCAACCTGCCCGTACCCGGCAACTACAGCGTCAGCATCACGGGCCCCGGCTTCCAGACCGAGACACTGAATGCGTTCTTCTTCGGAGGAGCCGAGCAAAGTTTCGGCCAGGTCGTGCTGTTGCCCGCCACGTCGGCCCTACGCGGCACGGTATCGGCGAACGGCGGGGGCGGCCTCGGCGAAGTGAAGGTCACACTCAGCGACGGCACACTGCGGACGCGAGTCACGACCAGCGCATCCAATCCGGCCGGCACCTTTTCGTTCGCTGGCACGCCGCCGGGTGCATACACTCTCATGTTCGAGAAGTCCGGTGTCGCGACCAAGGTCGTATCCGTGCGCATCGAGGCTGGTGTCGATGCCACCGTGAGCACGAGTTTGGCACCGTCGTGAAGACGCTGGCTTGGCCAGAGACCGTTGCCGTCGCGCCGGGCGAGTCCGGCTCGATCTCCGTCGCCGTGACGAACTCGTCGTCGGTCATCGATGCCTATCGGGTGCAGGTCTTCGGCCTCGACCCGTCATGGGTCGAGATAGAGCCCACACGACTCTCGCTCTTCCCCGGCGAAACTGGAAACGTGGAGGTGAAGCTCCAGCTCCCACTCGACTATCCAGCGTCACAGCGCACGCTCACCGTCAACGTCTCGTCCGACGACGATCCCGGCGGATTTGCACTGAATCAGATCGAGCTGGCGGTTCATCCGAGGACGAAGACGTCGTTGCAGATCGACCCGATCATGATCACCGCCGGCAAGCGGGCCACCTTCGGCATGGTCGTCGGCAACGAGGGGAATGCTGCGGTGACCGCATCGGCGTACGCCATCGACCCGGAGGCCCTGGCCGAGTTCACCTTCGACCCCGCCGAGGTCGTCGTCGCTCCGGGTCGCGAGCAGGTGATCCAGGTCACAGCGTCGGGTGGACGATCCTGGTTCGGTAACCCACGACCCAGGACGTTCACATTCGGCGTCGAAGCCGAGACGGCAGTCGAGGCAATGGGCACCTTCATCCAGCGACCGCGAATCGGGCGGTGGATGCTCACCCTGCTCGGGCTGCTCACTGCTGCCGCCGTGTTCGCAGCGGTGCTGGGCCGGTCGTTCGACCAGGTCGTCAAGGAAGCGCAGGTTTCCACCGCCGTCATCGACGCCGCTCTCAGCTCCGGCGGCGCCGGCGGAGCGGTCGTGCCCTCCAGTCCGGGCTCGGTGCGCGGGCAGTTGGTGTCGCTCACGGACGGCGACGGATTCTCGGGCGCAACGGCGGAGTTGTTCGTCGACGGCGACGACGCCAATCCCGTCTCCTCGGCAGCCACCGACGACGAGGGCAAATTCACGTTCGCCAACCTGGGTGCCGGCACCTACCTGCTGCGGCTCAGCGGGTCGGGTGTCAGCCAGATCTGGTACGGCAACACCGAGAACTCCGCTGATTCGACACGGATCGAGGTGGCGCTCGGCAAACCCAAAGATCTCGAACCGATCGAGATCGGTGGCATTCCCGTGCCCGTGGAGGGTGCCGTCGACATAGACGACCCGAGCGGTGTCGTCATCACCCTGCTGGCGCCTGGCCAAGCCGACAGCAATGTCCCCGGGGTGGTGGCCACCGTCGAGGTCGGCGCCGACGGCACGTTCACGCTGCCCGACATACCATCACCGGGCGCCTACACGATGGTGATCGAGAAGCCCGGCTTCGCGACCGAACGACGCGCGATCGTGCTCGAGCCTGGTCAGGCGCTGAGCGGCGTGGAGATCTCGCTACGGGCTGGAAACGGTGTCATCCAAGGGATGGTCAACGGCCCCGGCGGTCCGCTCGGTGGTGCCACAGTTGTCGCCACCGACGGCACGAACCGTATCGAGACCGTGTCGTTGACCCAAGGCGATGTCGGTACCTTCACGCTTCGCGACCTCGCCGTGCCAGGGCAGTACACCGTCACCGTCACCCGGTCGGGATCGTCGACAGAAGCCCGTACGGTTGCACTCGACGCCAACCAGCCGAACGCCGAATTCAGCGTGCAGTTGATTCCCTCCACTGGTTCGGTCCAGGGACGCGCCCTTGTGAACCTCGCGCCGGCACGGGGTCTCACCGTTTCGATCACCGGCGGCGACATCAATCGGACAACGGCGGTGGTCAGCCAGGGCACGGCTGCCGGCACGTATTCGTTCTACAACCTGCCCGCACCCCGCACATACACGCTCAGGTTCTCTGGTGCGGGGACGATTCCACAGGTTCGTGTCGTCGATCTCGACCCGCTGTCGAACACCCAGAGCCAGACTGGCGTCGACGTCTCGTTGTCGCCGGAGCGCACCACCGTCCGGGGCCTGGTGCAGGACATCGACGCGACGCCTGCGTCACAGGCCACCGTGCGCCTGACCGACGGCGCAGACGAGCTCGTTACGCTCACTGCCGACGAACCGTCCAGGGGCCGCTTCGAGTTCGCGAACATCGCTCCAGGTGCGTACACCCTCACCGCGAGCCGGGTCGGCACGGTACCGGTGGTCATCCTCGTCAACGTGTCGGCCACGAATCCCGCCCCCGACATCGCGGTGCAGCTCGGCCAGCAGGCCAGCCTGTCCGGGCGAGTGGTCGCCCCCGACGTCGCTGTGCGCCAGTACACGGTCAAGTTGTACGAACCCGGTTTGTTCCCGGTCACCCCCAGGGCCATCACGACCACCGACGCCACTGGCGCATACAGGTTCGGCCGCCTCGATGCTCCCACGTCGTACGTCATCGCCGTGTTCGCGAGCGCGGATGCCTCCGACCCGATCGACTCCGAGATCGTTCGCACTCAGCCCGGCACCAACGTGCCCATCCCGGATTTCCTGATCCCACAATGAGCTTCCGGCTGACCACCCACACGCCCACGATCGGCGCCGCCCCGGGCGAATCGGTCATCGGGCGCGTCGAGATCCACAACGACGGCGCCAGTGACGCGATCTACACCGTTGTCGTGGTGGGGCTGGCGCCCGGCGCCGTCACCGACCTGATCACCCCGACCCAGCTGCGGGTGCCGGTGCCGGCCGGCTCCTCGGTGGTCAGCGACATCGTGGTGGTCGTACCTCGCACGCTGGGCATCGGTCAGCACGCAGCAGCATTCGAGGCCACGTCGAGCCGGCCGAGCGACCGTGCGGCACTCACGCCGTTCACCGTGTCGATCCAGTCGGTGTCGCGGGTCGAGCTGATCGCGCACCCGTCGACGATCCGAGCGCGCCGCAAGGCCAACTTCCACCTCGACGTCTCGAACAACGAGCCGATGCCGGTGGAGGTCGAACTGATCGGTGAGGCGCCCGACGTCGCGGTGTCGTTCACCCCTTCGATGTTGCTGCTGCAACCGGGACAACGGGTCGTCACGAAGGGACGAATCAAGGGTCCCCGGCGTGTTTCCGGCGAGTCGACCCAGCACAACATCTTGATCACCGCTCGCGGACGCGCCTCGACCACCTCGGTGACCGCCGCCTACGTCCAGCGACCCTTGTTCGCCCATCGCCTCCGCATGGCAGTCGCCGCACTGACCGTGATCGCTCTGTGGCTGACGGCCATCGGCGGGGCCTTGCTGTGGCTGTCGAACCGCGACGATGGCATCGACGCAGCGACCGAACTGATCGGCGTCGACACCAACGGCGACGGCATCCCCGATGCGTTCCGCGACGCAGAGGGCCGTCCGGTCATCGCCACCGACACCAACGGCGACGGCATCCCCGACACGCTGTCGAACGGTTCCCCATTGCCCGGCAAGAACCAGGAGACCACGACCCCCGAATCGCAGCCCACGATCCTGCGGGGCACCGTGCAGATCGATGGCAGCCCGACCACGGTGGCGATTGCACTGACCCCGATCGAGCTCGGGGCCGCGCCGGCGCCGGCTGCGGCCCCCATCGGCCTGCGAAGTGCGCAGCCGAGCGAACCCGAGGGAAAGATCTGGTCGGCGCGAACGGCAACACTCAACGACCTCCTTGGTTCGACGACTCGCCGCACGGTGGCGATCGCCCCCGATCAGACCGTGCCGGGCGCCGATGGGGTGTGGCTTTTCACCGACATCTTGCAGGGCCAGAGCTACGAGGTGTCGTTCTCGAGCCCCGGCTACGACACGCAGTCGTTCGTCCTCACCCCACGCGCCGATGGCGAGCCCATCGACCTCGACGTCGAGATGAAGCCTGCGCAGGGCGCGCTCAGCGGCACGGTGGCGGGCCCATCCGGGCCGCTCGGTGCCGCCGAGGTCAGGATCACCGACGGCACTCTCGACTTCGCCACCACATCAGCGTCCGGCAACGGCACGTGGTCGCTCCCGGCTGTCAGCACCCCCGGGGTCTACACCGTCACCGCAACGCTACGTGGCTTCGCTACAGCGGTGCGCCAGATCAGGCTTGAGCCAGGCGACAGGCCGAGCGGCATCACGCTACAGATGGTGCCGGGGCTCGGCACGATCACCGGCATCGTCACCTCCGCTGGGGCAGGACTCGGCGGCGTGACCGTGACGGCATCCAACGGCGAGACCACGCTCACCACGACCACGCTGACCGAAGGTAACGTCGGCTTCTACAGCCTTCCCCAGCTCGGGGTCCCCGCCACCTACACGGTGCAGGCGACCCTCGACGGCTACGTCACCGACAGCCGGCGGGTACCGCTGAACGGATCGCTCGGCGACGTCAACCTCTCCATGGCGGCGACCACGGCCACCCTGACGGGACGAGTCGTGAGTTCTGCCGGTGGCGGGATCGAGAGCGCCGGACTCATCGTTTCCACGGGTGACCTGCAGTTCCGTGCGTCGACGTCACCGACCGGGGTGTTCACCATCGACCGCCTCGCGCCGGGCGACTACACCATCACCGCCGAGCACTATCTGCACGAGAGTGTCACCGAATTCACCACGCTGGTCGCCGGGATCACGCCGGTACCGCTCGACATCACCCTGCAGCGGACTACCGGACCCCCTGCAGTGGGTACCGGGTCGCTCGTCGTGTCGGTGATCAACGACGACCCGAAGGTCGTTCCACCTGGCATCAGGAACGCTCGTGTCACGATCAGCCGGAACCGCACGGCCGAGACGCAAACCCTGCAGGACACGAACTCGTCTGCCGTCACCTTCGACAACCTGCCGATCGGCACCTACACGATCAACGTTCGCGCCGAGGGCTACAACGTCTCGGCGCCGGTCACGAAGTCCGTCGGGCAGACCCGCGAGCGCGCCGAGGTCCAGCTACAGAAGCTCGGCCAAGCGTCGGGCAGCATGATCAACTCACGCGACCCGGCCAAGGCGCCGCTACCGGGCTACTCGTTGCAGCTGTACAAGCTCGCCAACATCACCGATCCCGTCGGCATCGCGTTCGGTCCGCCACTCTTCGATACCAATGGAACCTGGACCACGACAGAATCGGCGCTCCAGACCGGGCTGTACCGGATCCAGGCGACGTCACCGACCGGCTTCTTCGTACGCAACGATCAGGTGCTCGACACCTCCCCGGCCGTCGGTGGCCGGACCATGGTGTTCCTCGTCCCCGAGATCACCGACGCCGAGGTGGAGGCGCTCAGCTTCCCGCCGATCGAGGCCGACCCGTATCCGACGATCACCAGCAAGATCTACCAGCCTCGGCTCAACGGGGTCACCGTCGAATACAACGCCGTCGACCAACCGCTCCTCGGCGTCACCGGAACCTGCAACGGCGCGCCGGTACCCGCCGCCGACATCATCATCAAGGACACCTTCGGCCCCACTGGCATACCGAACCAGTTCGACACGTTCACGCTCAACAAAGAGGCAGTCGCCAGAGCCATTCCGATCAGTCAGCTTCCGGGACGCTGCGAGTTCACGGTCACCGCACCCGGCCGCACCGACGCAACGATCACGCTCACCAACATCGTCCCGAGCGACGGTCTCAGCGCAAGCGACCGGCTGGCAGCAGCTGCGCTCGTGAAGACGCCGACACCGCTCACCGGCACCGTGTTCTGGATCGACAAAGGCACACGCGAACCATTGGACAACGTTTCCATCGTCGCCGCGGCACCAGTGATCACCGGGTTCGCCTCGACGGAACGCTCGACCACGACCCCCGACCCCCGACCCGTACCCGTGTTGGGCGCGTCGTCGACGACAAGTGCGGCGACGACGGGCGCCTGGACGTTGACCGGTCAGGTGTTCGGTGTGTCGAACTACGGCTTCTCCGTGACAAACTTCATGCAGGGATCGGTGCCGGTCACGATCAACGAGACCTCGCGCGTGATTCCGCCGAGCGGCACGAACACCAACGTCTTCACGGCGGCCACCGACGGCACCGGCTTCGGTATCGAACTCGCACCCCCGAATCCGGGCACGGTGAGCGGCAGGGTCACCATCCAGACCGAGTCGACTCCGAAGTACGCCACGAACATGGTCCGAGCAACGCCCCCGATCGGTGGTCTGCTTTCGGCGACGCCCACGGCCGCCGACGTATCGGGTCCCAGGGGAGACTTCACGTTCGCCAACGCCGCCGCCGGTACGTGGAGCATCGACTTCGAGACGATGCCTCACCACGTCCGAGAGCCGGTCGGCACGACGCCTCCTCCGATCGTGAAGCAGCTGCTTCCCGGCGGCGCCATCTCGGGCTTCGACGCCACCTACACCGAACTCGCCACCGTCCGCGTCCGGCTCTTCGACAAGACGTCACCGACCACCGCCATCACCCTTCCGGCGGGGCTCGCGCTCGCGCTGACCACTCCCCCGGCCCCGCCCGGCCTCACTGGAACTGTCACCAACCGACCGAGTTCGCCACCAAACGGCAGCAGCGTGTACGAGCTCACCGGGATCCCTGTCGCAACGTCGAGCCCCATCTCCAACACCGTTGGTTACTCCATGGCACTGCAGTTGGCCGACTACGACCTGCGATTGGCGGAAGTATCCGTCAACGGTGCCGCCAAGGCCGCGCAGGACGCACGACAGATCCTCCTTCCGATGGTGGCCGGCCGAACGACGAACATCGACGTATTCGTCGCACCACTCCGCAAGATCACCGGCTCGATCTTCGGGCTGCAGACCTCGGGACCATCCGAACCGCTGCCGCTCCCGGGACCTGCGGAGCTTGTCATCACGCGAGTGGGTGGCCTCGGAACAGATCCCGCACCGCAACTGGATCCGGGCCCGACTCCGGGAAGTTTTGTGATCACCGCGGCCCCAGGCGACTACCAGCTGACACCGTCACACCCTCAATACCAGGACTTCCTGCCCCAGACCGTGACGCTCGGCGGCACCACCGACGTCGACTTGGCGGCGCCGTTCGACCTCACCTTGCGCACCTCGAAGCTGAAGGTCAATGCGCTGACCAAGCTCACCAGTGGAACACAGGTATCGGGAGCGGTGTTCGACGTCTACCTCGACCAGGCCTCGTGCACGGGATTCCCGGCGACCACCACGAGCACTGAGATCAATCCCCTCACGGCCGGCACCGAGATCGCCCTGCCACCCGGCACGTACTGCCTGGCCGTCAACCAGTTCGACTCTCCGACTGCGCCCACTCCGAAGAAGCAGATCGCCTTCCCCGCCATCGTCGTGATCACGGTGCCCCGTTCGACCGCCACCTCTGCGAGCGTTACGAATGTCGTCGTACCGCTTCCGGCCCTGAACCCGACCGTGACCGGCACACTGGTCGCCCGGAACACGCTCTCGCCGACGCCTGGACCAGTGGACCTCGTCGCTGTGCCCGCGCCGGGTCCAAAGATCATGAGCACCTTCACGTCGAACGTGAACGTCGCGGTCAACGGCACCACCAGTCCAAACCTGAACCCCAACTCTTCGGCCGACGCAGAGGAGTTCGCCAGCCCGCTGCCAGTGTGCGACCCGCTGCCCGACCCGCTGCCCAACCCGCCACCCGACCCCCAGTGCACATTGACGTGGACGTTCCAGTTCGCCTCAGTTCCGTCGGGGACCAACACGTTCACGGCACCCGCCATCCCCGGTTACGCGCTGCCGACATCGCAACAGACCGTCGACATCTCTGCCATCGGACCGACGACCTTGCCGCCGTTCGTGTACACCGCGGTCACCACACCCGTCCAGATCGCACTCGGACCCGGCACGTTCCCGTCCCTCGACCCGGCGTACGCAGACACCAAGGCCGATGTCTTCCTGGTCTCGAAGACGGACGTCGGAGCGGGGATTCCACGGTCGTACTCGTTCGTCGCTGCCACCAACACCTTGGTCATCAACGGGGTGGCACCGGAAGCTCGCGATTGGACCCTCGAGTTCAAAGACGCCCTGCACGCGAACTTCAAGGACACCAGAGTCAAGATCAGCGCCGAACCGAACGCCTCCGGAAATCGCGTAGGCACACTGAAGATCAATCCGGTCGGTAACTTGGCGCGGCTCACGGGCACCGTCCAGCAACGCAGCGGCCTCTCCACGTTCGTCGGCCTTCAAACCGGTGGACGAATGACCCTGGTCGGAGGGGGCAATACGTTCACGATTGCGGCGAACGATGCTGCTGGCACGAGTGCTGGAGCCTTGCTCAGCGGATCGACCTACCAGTTCGACGTCCCGGCCAACGCTACCTATTCGTTGACCGTCACCCAGGCCGAGTACGCCACCAAGACGCTCAACCCGCTGGCGGTGACACCGCTCGGCTCCGCCGTGACGCAGAACGTCGTGATCGACAGGATCGCCGTCATCACGGTCACCGTGACCCGCCCGGATGGGCTGACCACTGGACCGGCGGGATTGAACGTGACGCTGAATCGGGTGAGTGACGGTACATCGGTACCACCGCGAGCTGGCTCGCCATTGATCTTCGATGTCCTGCCAGGCGACTACTACGCGAGGGCCGCAGCCACCGCACCGTACGTGTCGAAGAATTCGGCCGCCACCACGGTGGTCATCGGTGACTCCAAGAGTTTGACGCTCGCCCTCGATCGTTATGCACGGGTCGCGGTGACCGGCCCGACAGCTGGCACCGAAATCACCGTGACCCTGCCGAACAACCCCCCGAAGATACAGACCGGGCCTTCGACATTCGAGTTCAAGAACCCGGTGGCGCCGTTGTCACCCGCGATCGTGAGCGCTCCGGGATTCCGGACCCAAAACGACGTGGTGATCCCGGACGCCATCATCAACGAGCCGCCCGTCGGGGTCGGCTTGCTCGGCCCGGTCACCGTGTCAGGCTCGATCACCGGCGCGACGGATGGAAGGACGATCACCGCCGTCAGCGGCGATGAATCCAAACCCGGCACGATCACCGGCGGCAACTACTCGATCCCCGGCCTCGACAACAACGCCAATGGCACCGACAAGACCTGGACCATCTCCTACACCGAACTCGGCGTCGGGACCGGATCGACGAGCGTGATCGTGTCGGGCACGTCTGACATCGCGGAAACGAGCAGGAATATCACGCTCGTGGCACGCGACGTCAACTACGACTTCACCGTCACGACCTCAGCGCCCGCCCCTCTCAGCGGGGCGACGGTGACGGTCTTCAACTCGTCTATCACCTCGATCGGCAGCGGAACGACCGCAGCTGACACCGGGGCCGCCCCTGCACCCCCTGCAGGCACGGCGCGGATCACCGTCAATGAGAACACCGCTCCCGCCAGATGGACGGTGAGCAAGAGCGGCTTCCTCACGAAGTCGGGCACCATCGCCTCACCGATCAGCACTGTGTTCGCGGTGCTCCTGCAGCCGGAGATCACCGGAACGGTCTCCAACTCGGCGACGCCGCCGGCCGCCGTCGTCGGCGCAGTGGTAGTGGTCTGTCCAACGACGACACCAGCCACTCGGTGTACGCCGACACAACCCGATCGCAGCGCCGTCTCGATCGCCGGTGGCGCGTACACGCTGAACAGCGATCTGGCGCCAGGCCCCTACACGATCTGGGCTTCGATCCCGGCTACGGGACCCGTCACCCAGCAGGGTTCGATCGGCCTCACCATCGCTTCGGACGGCAGTGCCACGCTGGCACCCCCCGACGGCAAAATCACCATCGCCGCCATCTGAGCGAGACGGTCAACGGCAACCGCTCGTCGAGTTGTGCCTGGCTGTTCTCGTGAACAAAGAGCGGTGCAGGTGCACGCTTTGTTCACGAGAACAGCGTCAGAGTGAGACGAGGACCGGGATGATGATCGCCGTTGCGATCAGGGCGGCGGCGAGCCACCACCACCATGGGGTCCTGATCGGCTCTGGTTCCGGCTCCGGCAGTATGGGCGGAGGGGGCGGAGGGGCCACGACGACCACGGGTGGCGGCGCCGGCTTCGGGTCGAGATCGGCGGTACAACGGATGCAGTGCGTCTCACCCAACGGGTTCAACTCGCCGCACTCGGGACACACCTTGCTGCCCACCCGGTTGCGGCCCCCGGCTCCCGGGAGACGGCGCAACGTCGAGTCACTGTTGGCGCCCTTGGTGGTCGTCGGCACGTTCGACGCCACCCAGAACAACGGGTAGTCGCAGTGCGAACAGAACTCTTCCGACGAACGGCGGATCGACACCAGCTCGGTCTGATGCCCGCACTCGGGACAGACGATCTCAGCCATCAGTCCGCTCCGTCAACAGCATCGTGATCGTACGGGACCGGCGGGGCCAGCGTGGCGGTCGCCGACGATCTGGCGACTGCCGGGGTGCGGCGCTGCGGGAGTTGACCGCTGCGCACCGCCATCGCCTCGTCGGTGGGCCACACCCGATCACCGGCAATCCAGAGATCGAAGACGACCATCGCGGGGAGTTCGTCGCGAATGATCCGGATCAGGTCGGGTACCGAGTTCCATCCCGGCGACTCGATGTCGAGACGCACGTGCGGCGGCGCGGCGGGCGACTCGCCTTCGGGGAAGATGCCCCCCGAGTCGCGCACGGTTGCCGGGGCGCCGCTGAGCAGTTCGAGGAGTTGCTGCAGCCCCCGCTTGGTACCGCGCCACTGGATGAGCTGCGCGTACGACAGCACGATCTCTCGCTGGAGACGCCCGTCGATCGACGAATCGAGCCAGTCGACGCCGAGCCAGCGCGCCATCGCCTGCACCATCGGCTCGGGAGCCACGGTCGGGTCGAACATGTGCGGCAACGTGTCGATCTGGTGCACCACGGTGTCACTGACGCGTTGGAAGATCGACACGAACCGAAACAGGAAGTCGTCCTCGGCCATACCGACCGGGAGTTGGTGGAGAAGCCAGTCGTCGCGTCTCATGTCATCTCACGATCACTTGGTGGTTGGTCGACAAGAACAGCGAGTCAGGAGCAAGCTTGACCAACTCCTTGCCGAAGCCCATTCGTTGCTGGTTGCGTAGGTCGTACTCGAAGAACAACACCTCGTCGACGCGTTCGACGCCCTCGACCGCTTCGAGTAACTGGAAGATCGCCGCTGCGTTCAAGTCGACGTCGAACGACCACCCCAGTCCGTCGGGGCCACCGGTCAGCGGGTTGATGAAGTCGTACAAGGTGCGCATGGCGCGATCCCGCACGAGCGAAGGCGGTCGACCGGGCCGGGCCGACACCAGCGCAGCCACGGTGACTCCCTGGTAGTAAGGCGTTCCGACTTCGATCTTGCTGCCCAAGACGCGTCGATCGTCGAGATAGTCGCCGATCCGGTGGATCATGTCGTCGGGGAGCGCGAAGTGGTCGAGTTGCAGCATCTCGGGCGGCTGCTTGATCAACGGCACCACCAGGAGCCGCACCGGATCGCCCGGCTGGGCCGGCGGCAGGCAGCGGACCCGCCCCACACGACTGTCGGCCTGTGCGGTGAGTCGCTCGAAGTCGGACACGGTGACCGCTCGGCCACCGGCACGCAACGACTGCGGCCCACGACGCTTGACGTTCTCGACAGTTTCGGCATCGACCCCGCCACCGGCGGGCAGCAAGTTCTGCACTCGCGAGATGTAGGGCAATGCCGTCTGCAGCGACGTGAGCGTGTTCGCACCCACGTTGCCGGCCGACCCTCCCCCGGTGCGGTACGCGTTGAGGCGAATCCTGGCACCGTCCGCCGGCACCGCACCGTGCTGGCGCATCGTGCCGTCCGGGTAACGGATCAGCGGGCCGAAGCGGATCTCGCCGGTGAAGGAATCCCACGCGAAGTGGAGGTCGCCGCTGTCGGAGTCGACGAAGTCGCCTACTTCGATCCACTGCACGACGGTTCCGTCGTCATCGACCTCGAGCGTCTCGTGGTCCTCGCGTGGCAGCACCGGGGTATGGCCGCACCGGAACGTCTGGTCGGGTTTGCCCGTGCTCTTGCCGACCACGTCGTCAACGACCACTTCGCTGTGCTCGGCGACAACCGTGCCACCCATGCTGTCGGCGGTGATCCGGCGCACCTGAGGCGACGCACGGTAGGCGGGGCGGTCAGCGGTGGCAGGCAGCAAGCGCGCCCGCAGCCAGTGAGCGCGCACCCCGCCCAAGGTCAGCGGTTGATGCTCGGCGGCGAGCAGGAGCACGATGCTGCCGTTGCGGTTGAGCCCACCCGTGGTGTCGGCCACCTCGCCGGAGCCGAGCAGTTCGGGAACGATGGCGCTCACCCAGCCCTCGCCCTGCCAGGTCTCCCACACCAGCGGAGGCCGTCCGGGGTTGACGCCGATGCCTTCGACACTGGCCTGGATGTTGAGACGAATCGCATTTCCGGCGAGCGAATTCTCGAAACCGATGTAGAAGGCATCGCCGGGCGCCATCGGCTCGCTCGGGAAACACTTCACGCCGGTCATGCCAGCGCTGAGGTCCTCCCAGACGTCGACGTACCGGTCCTCGCCCTCCGCTGTCAGGGCAGCGGTGATCCGCGGTGCCACGATCACAGCGTCGGCAAGCGTGGTGAACACCTTGGTGTCACCAATCGTGCCCGACGTGGCGACCTGGGTTCCGGCGGGAATGGCGATCGGGTCGGAGCGTCCACCGGTGTTCCAGAACGTCAGGTCGACGCGTGCTGCAGCCGCGGGGAATTGCTCGAATCCCAACAGGTTGAGCATGCGCGTGTAGAACACGTCAGGGGCCTGGTTCAACCTGTAGAGCATCGTCTCGGTCATCCAGGCGAACAGTTCGATCAGCGCCACGCCCGGATCCGAGAGGTTGTGATTGGTCCACTCCGGGCAGAGCTGCGGGATCATCCGCTTGGCTTCGTCGACCAGGTCCTGGAACTTGCGGTCGTCGAGGTTGGTGACGGGGAGACTCATGGCTCGTCCTCTCGGGGAATCACGTAGAACGGATACACGAGGTTTCGGCGATCGTTCGTGGCGCGAATGATGTAATCGATCTCGATCAGCACTTCGCCAGCATGTTGGCCGCCCGGATCGAGCCGAACGTCTTCGAGGGTCACGCGCGGTTCCCACCGGCCGATTGCTTCCCTGACCGCCTCGCTCATCAACCCGAGCGTGTTGGCGTTGATCGGCTCGAAGAGCAGTTCCCAGATCTTGCAGCCGAAGGCGGGGCGCATCAGGCGCTCGCCTGGCGCCGTGGTGAGGATCATGCGGATCGACGAGTCGATGTCACTCGCGCCTGACGACGTGGCGATCGACCCTGACTGGTCGACGCGCATGGGGAACGCGATACCGCGTCCGATGAAGTCGGAGGGATCGGACATCAGTTGATCTGCACGATCGCACCCTTGACCGTCAACGGGCCGCCTGCCTCGAACTTGCCCGTCGCCTGCGCCTTGATTTCGATCTGGGCGCCTTCGACCTTGACGGCGGCTTTCGCCTTCAGTTTCACGTTCATCCCTTCGATCGACACGTCCTTGGCGGCCTTGATCGTGATGGCACCCTTGCTGTCCATCGTGATGTCACCGTTCTTGGCGATCTCGATCGAGCCGTCCTTGTTGAACAACTTCACCGGCACGCCGTCGGCCTGTAGATCGATCTTGTCGACGCCGAGGAACAAGATCGCCTCCTTGCCGACGGTGTTGACCTGGACGAACTGCTCGTCCCCTCCACCACCATCCGAGAAGCGCAACTCGTGTCCGAGTCGGGAATTGAACACGCGAGCGTTCACCTTGCCGCCCTTGAGGACGTCACGGTGTGCGTACATCGGTGCATCCTCACCGTTGACGAGCCCACCGAGCACATAGGGTCGATCGATGTCGCCGTGCTCGAACCCCACGAGCACTTCGTCGTCGATCTCGGGCAGCACGTTCCAGCCGCGACTCTTCCCGGCGCCGAGTTGGAGCACCCTCGCCCAGCCGGTCTGTTGGTCGTCGGCGAGATACGGCAGTTTGAGCTTCACCCGGTTCAAGACTTCGGGATCTTCGTTGTCGGTGACGATGCCCACGGTCAGCCCGCCGAGCATCCGTTGCACCGATGGTGACGCTGAGCCACCGATCAGGTCGAGGAGTGAATCCGGCTCGCTGGCGCCGACCTCGAAGTATGTATCGAACGACGACGCACCCCACACGTGCTCGACCTCGGTGCAGTAGTACGTACCGTCCCAGTCGCCGACCAGACCCTTGAGCTGGAGCGCAGCACCGGGCACGATGCCCTCGTCGGGGATCGCTCGACCGCGAGCGCGCAGCATGTCCGACTCGCGCCGCTGCACGATGCCCTTGGCGAGACGCACCGCCTCGGCCTGGTCGGCGACGGGACGCGGGATCGACAATGCAGTAGTTCCCCCGACCCCGGACTTCTTGACCGAGGCTGCGGACAGCACGCTGTTGGATGGTCCTGCGGGCGTACCCGATGACGTGGCGGTGCCGACGATCGCCTTCTTCTTGGAGACATCCCAGCCTGTCACCGTGACCTTGTCGACATGATCAGCGGCGCTGAACCGCGCCGAGAAGTCGAGCAAGTTCTCCCCGACCGTGAGGACGACGGGCGAGCCGGTCGCACTCGACCGAGGCCGGACGTGGAGTGTCGAATCCTTGACGAACCATTCGCACCCCTCATCGCGTACCATCCGCTCGATGTAGGCGTACGCGGTGCCGTACTGATAGGAAGCAACTCGCGGGCTGGACCCACCGAATCCACCCTCGATCCTCGAACTCAACCCGGCGGCGCTGGCGAGTTGGCTGACTATGTCGGACGGCTTGGAGTCGACGTAGGTCTTCGCGACCGTCTGACGCCCGAGCTTGTACAGCTTGTCGTAGGCCTCGACGACGACGGTCTGGGTGGTCCCGGTCGCCAACTCGATTCCGAGGCTCACCACGATCCCGTCGAAGAGTGGCCAGACGATCGCGCCGCCGCCCGCGCCCTCGAGACCGTCGACGCCGAGCTTCAACTCGGCGCCGAGCTTCGTGCCGATATTTTGTGACTCGCGGGTGACAGTGAAGGTGAGCCGCGCGTGGGCCGGTGTACCGAGCCCGTTGGTGACTCGCATGCCGGTGAGCACCGAGTGATCAGCTTCGCTCAGCATCGTGCCGTCGGACTTGACGGTCGGGCGCAACGACGTGAAGGTGGACGGCATCAGTTCTGACGTTCGGGGATCGAGAGCAGACGGCCAGGCTTGAGATCGAGCGGGTCCTGGATGCCGTTCATCGTGGCGATGTCGCGCCATCGAGTCGAATCGCCGAAGTATCGAGCCGAGATCCGATCGAGGGTGTCGCCGACCTGCACCTGGTGCGTTCGATGAGGCTTGGGCGTGCCGGACGTCGGATTCTGCGGGCCCCAGTTGGCGTCGGGCTCGTACTGCTCCAGCGACAGGTCGGCGGTGGCACGCAGTGGCAGACCCTCGTTGGAGAAATACGTGAACGAGATGTTCGTCGAGGCGATGACGGCCTTGAACGAGTGGACGTGGGTGCCCCAATGGAATTTCACCCAGGGTGGGCGCCCGTTACCGATGCTGGCGTCGAAGCCGGGCAGCGACGTGTCGACGTCCATCAGCTTGAGCAGTTTGTTCGTGAAGGAACTGACCGGCTTGCCGGTGTCGGTGGTGTCGAAGATCAGGTTCAGGCTGAAACTGCCACCGGACCCGCCTGCATATCGCATCGTCGGGGTGGCCTTGCCCGGCACGCTGTCGGACTCCCAGCGGTTCTGCGTCGCGAACGAGAAGCTGGTCGGGTTGAACATGCACTCGATGCGGGCGCCGGACTCGACTTCGAGATAGGCCTTCTGCAGTTGGTTCGACATCAGGATTGCCTCCAGGCTCGTCCACCACGACGTTCGAGTTCCACGATCATGCGGTCCTCGAGCAACCGGACCACTCGGTCGAGGTTCACTTCGAGTTGATCACGGAACCACTCGGCGGAGCGGTCCGAGCTGAACATGTCGTCCGACTTCGGCTCCTGGGACGGCGCGACCGTCGCAGCTGATGCAGCGGCCGCACGATGCGAGCCGGACTGGGCCCCTCGCGACTCCTTCGACTCCGCCTGCGGGGACGGGGTGGCCGCCCCCCAACGCCGCACGACGTTCGACGACGAACCCGTGCCGGTGAGACTGGCAGCGAGCGACTGCGCCGATACCGCACCCGGACTCGGTGCTCGCTCCGCCGGCGCACGCGTGGACGGGTCGACGGATCGGCGAATCGTGCGCTGGTCTCGGCCCTGGCGAACAGAAGGAGCGCTGGTGGTCGCGGACGGCGCCAGCGGCGATCGGGCCATCACACGCGCCACCTGCTCGGCTCGACGTTCCTCGGGGCTGTCGTCGATGTCGTCGAAGAACCGCGGCGTCGGAGATGGATGGGCGATGTGGGTGAGTTCGTGGGCCATCACTTCGTCGAGGCGGGCAGCGCTCACTGCCGAGTCGTCGAGGTGGATCGTGTCACCCGTGGTCGCGGCGACCTTTCCGACCGAGCGCAACGCCTTGCGCGACGCGGCGTCGGTGGACAGCATCACCGGGCGCGGTCCGGCGATCGCGTCGGCCAACGGGCGAAACGTGGCGGGCAGCGGCGCCGGACGTCGACGCCCCGTCTCCGACAGCACGGTCAGGAACTGCTGGGCCACCCGCTCAGCGGGCCGGAGGGCCTCGAGTTCAGTTCGCTCTCGTTGCAGATCGTCGACAGCGCCGTTTCGGGCCGCAACCACCGGTGCACCGGTCACTGCGACCGGCTTGATGCGGTGGACCGACGGCGCATCGTCGATTCGGTTGTCGGGCGAGACGGAATCCATTCGACGCACGACGTCGGTGCCCGAGGGCCGCGCCGGCTCGGAGCGGCTGAAGGCATCCACCGATTCATCACCGGTTGGGGCGGTTCGGTCCACCGTCGCCGAACGATGGATGGCATCGAGCAGTGCGCTGGATCCTGCGGGTGCAAGAGGCGACCGCGACGCCACACGACCGGCACCACTCGGCATCATCGTCGAGTCGATCGCCGACGCACGGGATAGGGCCGCCCAAGCAAGGGTGACCGTCGACGTCGGTCCTGCGGATCGAGCAGTGCCAGTCAGATCTCGTGCCCCGACCGCGGCAAAGTACGGAGCAGGACGATGAGCGCTCGACAGCGCACGCGGCAGCGTGACTCGTCGAACAACCGTCGATGCCGATGAATCGATTCGGGCGAGCGACGGTGTCTGCACCGAGGCGGGCACGCCCATCGACCGGGCGGGCACGCCCATCGACCGGGCGGCCACGCCCATCGACCGGGCGGCCACGCCCATCGACCGGGCGGGCACGCCCATCGACCGGGCGGCTACCGGAACGCCTGGCGCGTCGACCGATTCGATCGCCGACGACGTCGGGACCGCCTCGGCAACCAGATCGAACCCGGTGCGCTCGATCGTCGGGAACTCTGGCGTGTCGAACTGCGACGTCTCGGCGACGAGGCCCGAACGCAACAAGCGTTGTGCGCGCAACTGATGCGCAGGGCGCGACGTGACCGGCGACGCCGTCGGCGGCTCCGACGTCCGCTCGGCGAGCGCCACGGCGCCATGCGATGCCGGCGATGTCTGCGATGTCGGGGGTGTCTGCGATGTCGGGGGTGTCTGCGATGTCGGGGGTGTCTGCGATGTCGGGGGTGTCTGCGATGTCGGGGGTGTCTGCGATGTCGGGGGTGTCTGCGAT
>Ga0105053_10003970_pt1 | contig 22123 bp, 19 predicted proteins | sample BON01_FD_78093 | JGI IMG/M metagenome (GOLD analysis project Ga0105053, IMG submission 78093) | Freshwater microbial communities from Lake Bonney liftoff mats and glacier meltwater in Antarctica - BON-01 | ecosystem: Environmental > Aquatic > Freshwater > Ice > Glacier meltwater | place: Lake...
ACCTCGGAAAAAAGAACGTAACGCCCTTCGGGCTGTTCTTTTTTCCGAGGTTACAGACTATCAACCGAGTCGAAGGCTGAAGCCAGTATCCGACTGAAGTCGGAGGGGTTACTCCTTAAAAAGAACTCTAAATTCGAGTCCCGAAAAAGGCATCGAACCAATGCTTTAAACGCTATATGGGGGTATAATTGCGGGCCTTCTGCGAAATCCAAGTTCACTAAGTTTTTGATTTATATGGGATATGCCCGATCAATGCGATGCCTCTTCTGGGCACCATTTACGCATCACTGGACAATGCCTGTTGTCCCAATAAAGCACTGTTAATACAGTCTTTTATTGTGTCAGGTCGTCTCTAGATGGTTGTGATTGTGCTTGGGTAATCCAAGTGATTCGGGGGCGCAATTGGGGGCAATTTCGGCTCAGGGCGGCCCAAGGATCGGACCTACTTCATATGGCTCTTGCAGACAGTCAGATTCGTGCGCTCTCTCCGTTAGATAGACCCTGTAAGCGAGCCGATAGTCGGGGGCTCTAACCATTGCGCGGGTTGGAATGGTCAATCTGTCCTATGACGATGCGATCACTCCCAACGCACTCGTCCAGGCGGCCGACTGAACTGTTCTGTTCTATCCGTTCCCAAAGGCCCATGCCCTGCAAAAACCTCAATTGAGTAGCAAGTTTCCCCGGACACTCGCTATATTCATGCAGTGAAGAACTTGGTTCTAACGATTAGTTTGCGGCTGAATGGCCTGCACTATCGAATCACACATGAAATGCTGACTGAGGACGCCCCCAATGCTCAATACATTCCAGCAAAAACCCCATGCCGTGTTGCCCCAACCAACCCCGCAAGAGGCTGCTCGCCACGAATTTTCCAAGAGCTTGAAGCAGTTCATTCAGAGCTCCTTATTGCCTGGTCTGGGCCCGGTATTCGCCGGGCGCGCTGCGCCGGAATTCGCCAAGACGGCGGGCCATGCGCCAGCGGACCGGCATGACATTCGCAAAGCGATGGTGCCTGACACCTATTTTCGTCATTACGCTGCGGTCAACCGGATCTCGCAGGAATTGCTGTGGGACGGGGTAATCGACAGCATTGATCGCCAGGAAGATGAACTGGCCAAACAGGCTGAAATCAATTCGGCGAAGAACGCTGGCAAGTTGATCATTCCCGATGATTTCGAGGTTCCGCGCTATGTCAGCGCGCTCGATATTCACTGTATGCCCGGCGGTTATGTCGGGGCGGACGGGTCGGAAGGGCAGATTACCCCTGGCGCGCTGTATGATCGCGGGGTCTATCTATATGCCATGGGTTACACCGGACCGCTGAATGACGATATGGGCCGGTCCGCGTGTCAGTATATCGCGAACAAGCTGGAGGGTTTCACCCCGACCCGCATCCTCGACATGGGCTGTACGGTTGGTCATTCGACCCTGCCGTATAAGGAGATATTCCCGGAGGCGGAGCTGTGGGGCATTGATGTCGGCGCACCGATGGTCCGTTATGCTCATGCACGGGCGGGCGCGCTCGGGCTGGATGTCAATTTCGCCCAGATGAATGCGGAAAAGACCGACTTCGAAGATGAAAGCTTCGATCTGGTGGTCAGCCATATCATGCTGCACGAAACATCGGGCAAAGCGATGCCGAAGATATTCGAGGAATGCTACCGGCTGCTGAAACCGGGCGGCTATATGATCCATGCCGACTTGCCGCCGTTTGATCTGATGGACCCATTCACTCAATTCATTCTGGATAATGAAACCTATTACAATAACGAACCGTTTTGGGGCGCAATGCGGGAAATGGACCAAGTGGATCTGGCCAAGCGGGCGGGTTTTCCAGAAGAATCCATCCGGTTCGACACGGCTCCGATGGCGATTATGCAGCAGATGGCTGCGGCTGCTGGTTATGACGAAGCGTCGGTAACTTCTGTATCGGACCGAGACTTCACCGCTGGTGAGTTTGCCCCCGGCGGCGGCTGGGAAGTTCTGGTCGCGCGCAAGTAAATTCAATTCGGATCTAGGGGCTAGGATTTATCATGAAACGAACATCTAAGGGCAAGCGCCCCGAATTTTACGACAGTCCCGTGCTCGACCAAATGATGTCGATGATCATGGTTCTGGCCAGCGAGGTTTCCGTGCTGGCTGACGAGATGGATACGATCAAGCGGGCTGTTTCCGCCAAGGCACCGGACATCGCGGCAGAACTGGCGGCATTTGTACCGGACGAACAGGCGCTGCAAGAACGTGAAACCCGGCGCCAGGAAATGCTGGCGCGGCTGTTCTATCTGGTGCGCAAGGACGCCGAAGAAACGGCAGAGCAAGCTACAGCCAAGGGCTATCTCAAGACGATTGAAGAGATCGCCGTTAAATAGTCTCCTTGGCTAGGCCTCGGCCCGCGTAGGATAACGACCGAGTAGCAACAGCGAGGCTGCGGCGCCGACAAACAAGAACGCCATTGTTCCGAGAATCAGATTGTAATCGCCATAAATATCTAGCGCGGCCCCGAATGTTGGCGGCGCTATGCCTGCCCCGAAAAAGAATGCGACGCTAAGCAGGCCGTAGATTTTTCCATAAGCTGCCATGCCGAAATAGCGGGCGGCCAGAAACGCGACAATGTCGAATTCCGCCCCGGCTGCCAAACCGACCAGCAGCACGGCAAGCACAGTATATTCGCCCGACACTAGCAGCAGACAAGACACAGCCGGTAACGCCAGCAGGATCGCCGAAACCGCTGGCGCCCAGAACTTGTCGAGCGCCGCGCCAACCAGCAACCTTCCGCCGATGATCGACACCCCGATTAACCCGGCCATCGCTGCTGCACTTTCGCCCGCCAACCCTTTGGCAGACAGGATTGGCACCAGATTGGTAATGATCCCGGACACCCCGAAACCGACTACCAGGAAGGCGGCGGCGATCAGATAGAACCGATAGGACCGCAGGGCTTCTGGCAAAGTATAGCCTTGGGCGACAGGCACGGGCTCATCTGCTGCGCTGGCCTGTGCCGCGCCGGCTTCTGCCAATCTCGGCGGAACACGCAAAAACAGCAGCAGGACTGGCATCGAAATCACGAACACCAGACAAGCTAGTGCGGGATAGGCATTCTGCCAGCCGAATTGCGAAATCAATTTGGCCGCCACCAAAGGCCCGAACATGGCGAAAACGCCGCTCCCCGCCAGCACGAAACCCAGCGCCAGACCTCGCCTACGATCAAACCAGCTGCCGACCATGTGGGTCCACGCAATCGTTCCGGTACCCTGACCGGTAATCGCCATCACGGCCCATGCCGCATAAAATCCGTAAATTCCAAATGAGGATGCCCAGCCGAGCAATGCCAGGCTACCTGCGAACATGGCCATGCTGGGTATCGCCACGCGCCTGACACCATACGTGTCGCAAAGATGTCCGAACACCGGAATGAACAGCGCCCCAAGCAGGTACAATGTAAATGCGCCCTGATATTGGACCATCGTCCAACCGGTGCCCTCCGTCACCGGAGCGGCAAATGTTCCCAGTGTGTAGAACGGCACTGAGGATGCTCCCAGCATCATGCCGATGAAGCACGCAAATAGCACCGCAGCGCTGGTACGTTTACTCGGGACGGTTGCGGTCATTCAGTTCTGCTCCGTTTCAAGCTAATCTGCCTAATGACTGCTTATCTTTCGTGCGCGTAATTCGTCATAGTCTCCGACTGACGAAGATGGCCAATAGGACATAAGCGAATTTTTGCTCGCGGGATTAGTGTATATATCCGACCGAGCCATACACTTCGTAATTCTGAAATCTATCGGGAGCCGTTACAAAGCCATGCTTCGAACACCGATCGCCATTCTCGCAAGCTTGTCCATCGCAGCCTGCGCCACCCCTGAATCCTACAATTCGGAGACGCAGCCCATGGCTGACGCGCCGATTGCACGGTCTGCGGCAGATGAAGCAAAATATCAGCAGCGCTACGATGCGCTGGTGGAGACGTTTCGCACCGGGTTGGGCCTAGATAGCTATGATCTGATGGAGGCGGTTCCAGGCGCGGTTGATCCTGCCGCATTGCCGCAGGTTTCCGCCGGTGGGTCCAGCATTGATGCAGCGGCGCTGGCTTCTGCGCGGGAATATGCCGCAACAACCAATTCATTCGCTCTGCTGGTATGGAAAGATGGCAAGCTCCAAAGTAGCGATTATTTCGGCGATACAACCCGCGATACACCGATCGTTTCACGGTCACTGGCCAAGCCGGTTACCGCCATTGCTGTCGGCCGAGCGATTGAACTTGGGTTCATTGAATCGCTGGATCAACCGGCCGCCGATTTCATTACCGAGTGGAAAGGCAAGCCGCAGGAGAAGATCCTGATCCGTCATTTCCTCGACATGCGCAGCGGGTTTTTGCCTCAGGGCGCAGCAACTTCACCGGACAGCATCCTCAACCGCGCATATCTGCATCCGCGCCATGACGAGATCATCATCGAAGAAATGCCGATGGCGCATGAACCGGGCGCGGAATATCAATATGCCAATGCCACGGCTGAAATGATCGCGCCGGTAATCGAGCGCGCCAGCGGAATGCGATATAGCGAATTCCTGTCACGCCATGTGCTGCAGCCAATTGGCGCGGTTGGCGGCGAGGTGTGGATCAATCGCCCGGGCGGAATGGCGCATTCGGGCTGCTGCATCCTGCTCCCATCAGAGGATTGGATGCGGTTGGCAGTATTGCTGCTGCAGGACGGCGAGTGGGACGGTAAGCAATTGCTGCCTGCGGGCTATGTTAAGCAAATGCGCGCCGGAACAGCGCAAAATCCGTGGTATGGAATGGGCGTTTATGCGTCCGGCAAATACCGCGAGCGGCGCGGTGCCTTTGCCGATTCACTTGGCATACCAGGCACTTTGCATAGTGAACCCTATGCAGCGGAAGATTTGTTTCTGTTTGACGGTAACGGCAATCAAACCGCCTTTATCGTGCCCAGTGCCGATCTGGTGGTCTTAAGGCTGGGAACTTCGCCGACCAAACCGGCTGAATGGGACAATTCCATTTTGCCCAATACGATCCTGCGCGGGATTGATTTTGCCCCCGGAACTGCGCCGAAGGAGCAGCCACGTTGAGCAGCGGTTTAACCCGGCGCGGCGCACTGACGGTAGTTGGCGGCGGAGCAGCATTTGGCGGTCTGGCGCTAAGCTCCGGCGATGCATTGGGCGCAACATCGCCGGGCGGCGGGGACGCTGAAAGCCCGGCTAATGCGGTGACTGGCAAGCTCAATACTTGGTTGGCCGACAATCCGCTGTTCAACCGCGAAAACGCTGCGAAAGTTCTAGCCGAGGCAGGTGTGGACGCGCTTCTGGTTAGCAATCCCACCGGCATATACCATCTGACTTCGGTCAATCCGATCACCAATATGATGACGCCCAAGCCATTTGAAAACTATGCCTTGTTGACCGCAGACCCGCGGCAGCCAGTGCGGTTGCTGTTGTTTGATTTCACCTATTATTTTCTGGTTAGTGACGTGCGCCCGGGCCCTTGGCTCGAAACGCGCCTGTATTCCAGCCCGGCTGGTGATGGGATCAGCGCGGCGGCCAATCCGCCAACCATGTTCCGTGTTCCAGATGGCGGGGTGCTGACCGCGGATGAACAACGCCGCCGCGACGAAGTGACGGCAATGGTGCCAGAAATGGCTGCCTCGGCTGGCGCAGGGCTGGTCAAGATGCTGCGCGAAGCGGGCCTCGCCAATGGCCGCATTGCCAGCGATTCGCCCCTTCCGGCGGAACATTGCGAGAAGGCGTCGCTGGATACGGAATTCGTCGATGCCGACCGAATCCTTGGCCTGATCCGCAGAGTGAAATCGCCGATCGAGATTGATCTGATGCGCCACGCGGCCAATCAGAATGCCCTCGCGGTTGTCGCCAGTGCCAGCACATTGCGCGCCGGGGCAAGCATCAGCGAATTGCGCACCGCCTATTTTACTGATGCGACAAAGGCGGGCGGAATAAATGAATTCATGGCCGTCGATCGCGCAACATCACCGCGCTATGACCGAATATTGCGCGATGGGCATGCCTTCATGGTTGACGGTGTCAGTTCGTTCAATGGTTATCACGGGGATTTTGGCAGGACCGTGTTTCTGGGCGAGCCAAACCGGCGCATGGCGGCAATGACCGCACAGATCGCTATTGCCTGGCAGGCGATCCGTGAAAAGATGGTGCCCGGAACTACTTTTGGCCAATTGCTGGAGACGGGTGCCGACAGCATCAAGCGATCTGGAATGGACGTGATGGCCCGGTTCAATGTTCATAGTGTCGGCCTGTGGCACACCGATGACCCGTTCGGCCAAACGCCGGATCAATGGCTGGGTACTGTGCTGGAGTCCGGTATGATCATCAGCGTCGATTGTCCGCTATTCGATGAAGGTGTCGGCGGATCATCGCATTATGAAGATTTGACGCTGATTACCGATCAGGGCCCGGTTGCGCTCAATACGGAATTTCCTGCTGCTCTGATCGTGTGATCAGAACAGCAGGTTTCATTCTTCCGATCACAAGCAGACCTTTTAGGCAGGAGGGCCCATTTCGGTCCAATTCTGCCAATCGCGAGTCACAAAATGCTCGTCGATCAATGTGCGCTGGAAGCAGATTCCATTGCGGAACCACTGCCATGTACGCGCCCGGTTCTTGACCTCCTTGTCGACTTGAATCATCTCATAAAGATACATGTCTTCCTCGCCCTTGCGTTTCCAGTTGAGGCAGGTTGAAAGGTTCTGGTCATCGGGCTGCATCGCCGCGGCCCAGCCCTTAATCAGATCGTTATCCCACCAGATTCGGTGGTCGTAATACTCGGCTGGAAATTCACGGGTTTCGCTGCGGCCATCGGCCCAGAAATAGTAATTGGTCTGGTGGTAATCTGACGGTTTGCCGTCTTCCGGCAGACGGCAAATCAGCCGCGATTTGTGTTCGTCGGTCAATTCGCCAGTTACCGCGTCATAATAGCGATAGACGCCTTCCCAAACGCCCTCGTTTGCCGCCAACAACGGCATTTCCCTGCGGATTTGATCTGCCTTACTCATAATGGTCCTCTCTAATATTTAGGTGGGTGAATTGCCGACTTCGAAGCCCTTTGACAGTGGTTTCGCCGCGAAAATCAGAATATCGAAAATCTTGCCTTCTTCGTTTACCTCGAAGAAATTGCAGTTGCCCATGTGCGTTTCTTCGCCGTCATTGTCGGTCATTGAAACTGTAAAGTAGATCCCGGCGCGGCGGGCCACCGGATCAACTGCCGGAACGAAATCATGGAAATTGACCGCCTTAAAATTGACCAGAAAATCAGCCAAATGTATTCGCAGTGCATCCTTGCCAGTATAGGTAAAGTTACTGCTGGGAATACGCATTTCGCAATCATCCGCCATATTGGCCATGGCCCCGTCCAGATTGCGGGCGTTCATCATTTTGAAGAATCCGTCGATACACAGGGATTCCAATTGGTCTCGTGTCATGGTCATAGATTGTCTCTCAGGTCAGGATGATACCAGCGCCAGAACATCGCGCATTTGCGCGTCCTGTGCCGGATTGAAAATTGCGTCAAACAAGTCTGCCGGATCGCGGTCCAGCCCGCCTGCCTCAAAGCACAATCTTGCCTTGGCAAGTTGGTCTTCGCGGCTCATCGGGCGGTGGGGTGAGCCATAAGGTATCTCCACCGTGGTCGTGAAACTGCGTCCGTCAGCAAAGCCGATTGTGATAGTTTGCGGGGACAGGGCGTTGGGGTCGGGATTGCCATCCAGTTCCAAGTGAATCTTCGCGGCGTCGAGGCCGGCTTGCGGCGCACTGGTGAATTCCGGTGCGAAGCGGCGCGGATCGATCAGGCCGTACCGGACCATTTTCGGGGCCACATATTCAAGGCACAAGCGGGCATAGCCGGACGACATACCAGCGCGATATTCCCGCCCAACCAACAGCATAATCAGCGGCGGCACCTTGGCGGCAATTTCGGTGACATCGTCCCAAGAAAAAGCCTGTTCGGCCTGCGCTTCCATGATCGCGGTAAGGGTGGCCTGAGTGGCCCGTCCGGCTGGAAATGGTTTATGCGCAACCTCGGTAATCTTCCACGGTGCGCCCCATTCATCGAACAGAAATTCCAACTCGTCAGCGGTTTCGATCAGGGTGAAATAGCCGAATTTTCCGTCGATCACATCATGCGGGCCGGTCATGCCTTCTTCGACCAGATCAGCAGCGGTTAGTGCGGCGCGTGCGGCAATGCCGATCTGCAGCGGCAGTGCTTCGGAGCCTTCCCAATGGGCCTGCATCGTGCCGGAGACCTGACTGTAAGCCAGCCCCAGCAGATCGCGCATTTGCGTCCGGTTAAACCCGCGCAAAATACCAACCGCCATGGCTGCGCCCATTGCGCCTGCAGTGGAGGGACGGAAGAACCGCGGCTGGGTGGTCGCGCCCGCGCCGAAGAATACCGCCGTTTCCACCCCGGCGACCAGTGCCAGCAATGCGTCGTCCAGTGCCGGATCGGACAGGCCCGTTTGCGAGATAATCGCCGCTGTGGTGGTGCACAGCGCGATCACGACCGAGGGTTCGTGCAAGGCATCCCATTCAAGGCAATGCACCTGCGTTCCGTTGACCAGCGCTGCGCCGTATGCAGACAGCGTGATACCCGGCCTGCCAAGGACGCGGCAATCGCCGGTTTCCCTAGTTTTTTGGGCAGTCCTGAAAACTTTGTCGCTAACGGGTTCGCACAGACCGGCGACCCCGACAGCAAGCGTATCCGCCAGAAACGTGCGGGCATTATGAACTGTATCTGCCGGAAGATCGGCAAAGCGCATGGCCAATAGCGCGTCGATCAGGCGGTCGGTGGTTGCGCATCCGCCGCGGCTTTGGGCCTGTTTGGCATTAACCTGAGTCGGTTCGGTTTTTGTGCTGTCCATGCCAGACCACTGCCAGCTTTGTGATCGCCGCGTCAAAATGACCTCCGGTTCTCCAACAGGTGAAGTTTTCCGCTTCGCCAATTGGTTTTAGTCGCCACAAAGAGAAGGTTGTATCTGACGCGGGGGTTTTTGGACGGCCAATCGTGCGAAGTGCGATATTTTTCGGTATTGGCGGCATGGGGTGTTTCGGAATGGCTATTGGTGAAACTGAGATACCTGCGGCAAATCGGCGGCGCGACGTTTGGGTCGGTTATGCCTGGGGCTTTGCCTATTTTTGCCAGCTGGTCACCACGGTCATTTTGCCCCGTACTGACAAAGCGGTTCCGTTCCGCGAGGTGATGCGCGGTTGGCATTACTCCATCGGTACAATTCTGGCTGTGCTGAGCATTTGGGTCATGGTGATTTGGTGGCGCAACCGTCATATTCCAGTGAACCCGCATTTGTCCGATGCTGCCAATCGCTGGTCGCGCTCGCTGGGAATTTTTACCGCCGGGATAACCGTAATTGCCGGATTGCTGGGCTTTCTAAGCGGATGGGCTGACGGGCACGACATTCATTATGGATCGCTGTTCACCTTGCCAGCGCTGATTGGTGAGAACCGGGCTGTTTGGCTGTTCACCGGATATTTTCATGCCGGTACCGGGTTTGCGGTAATCCCGATCATGTTGGCTACGCTGCTGACCGCGGTGTATTTCATGTTCCGCTACGGCGTCGGAATAATCTCCGGTTTCGTGCCGGGCTTTGCGATATTTGTTTTGGGCGGCGCCGGGTCGACAATTTATGCGTCAGTCACCTTTAGTGATCCTGGCCCAGGCCCGCGAGCGGTCGCGATCTATCTCGGGATTATCGCTATTCTTTGGGCTGCAGCCTATTTTCTGCGGCGATGGCCAAACCGGGCTGAAGCAAGTCCGCGTTCGATTGGCAAGCTGGGGATTGTCGCCCCCGCGGTGGTCGCAGCGATGATTGCAGGCGCTTTCTATGGACCGTATTGGCTGTTCCGTGTGAGCCCGATCGAATTCGGTGCGAAGGTCGAGGCTCCGGCAGGCGTGACATCGCACGATGGCCCCATCATTACCGTTCAGGTCACGCCAGAAACCGCCTTAGAACGCGATGTACGGGCCGAATCTTTCAAGTGGTGCGGATTTTGTCATACTTTCACCGAGGGCGGCAAACATTTGGCTGGCCCCAATCTTTACGGGATTTTCGGACGCCAGATCGGCGCTGTGCCCAATTTCACTTATTCGGAAAACTTTGCTGCGCGTGGCAAGGCGGGCGAGGTTTGGACCGATGAATTGATGGACGAGCTTATTACCAATCCAGACAAATTCGCGCCCGGCACAACCATGGTGGTTTCATCCGGCAATGAAGCCGACCCGGAACGCCGGGCGGCAATCATCAACATCCTCAAGAAGGAAACTATGGGCGATTCAATCGAGTTGGTGGAAACACCATGAGCACCCTCCAGCCAGTAGATGGCCCTGCAGTCGCAGATTCCAGAGGTGAATTCTCCAAGGGTTGGAAGCCGCTGTTCGCCGGGATGATGGGGGTTGCGACTGGCGCGTCTCCGATCCCGTTCAATGTTCTGCCGATCGTGATCGGGCCAATTCATCTGGCGATGGGCTGGTCGTTTACCCAGGTAAGCATCGGGGTCACCATTTACGGTATTCTGGGCGCTTTGCTGGCACCAGCAGTTGGCGGATTGGCGGATAGGGTCGGCGTAAAGCCAGTGGCCTTGGCGTCGCTCGCCGCATTTGGTGCAGCTTTCTCGCTGCTGTTTTTCACGCCGCAAAATATCTACGGCTATTATGCTTTGTGGGCATTGGTCGGGCTTGTCGGCATCGGTTCTACGCCAGTCACGTGGAGCCGCGGGATCAACATGTGGTTCTACAAGCATCGCGGACTGGCGCTGGGTATATTGCTGCTCGGCACCAGTATCGCCGGAATGGTTGTGCCCCAGATTGCCAATGGCGTGCTGGAGGCGGCGGGATGGCGCTATGTCTTCCCGGCAATGGCATTACTGCCGCTGCTGGTCGGATTGCCAATTGCGTTTTTCATGTTCCGCGAACCAACCAGGGATGAACGGCCAGCCGCGCTGGAGGATGAAACCGGCGCGCTGACAGGAATGACCGTAACTGAGGCAGTGCGCGGTTACCGATTCTGGATGTTGTGGTTCTCTGTTGTTGCGATTGCGCTCGCTTATGGCGGGGCGCATATTCACATGGTCCAGATCGTCCAGTTCCACGGGTTTAGTACCGCCGCAGCTGCTGGAGTAATGGGCGTTGTCGCCAGCGGGATCTTTGCTGGCCGGATCATCGTCGGCGTGTTGTTCGACCGGTTCTGGGCGCCCGGTGTGGCGTTCCCGGTTTTGGTAATGCCGGTGATCGCCTGCTATTTGCTGCTTGGCACCGATACCTCCGCCGCGCCCATCTATCTGGCGGGTTTCCTGCTTGGGTTCGCGGCCGGAGCGGAATCCGATGTGATTGCCTATCTGGCATCCCGTTATTTCGGGATGCTGGCATATGGGCGGATTTACGGATTTCTCTATATGCCGTTCGGCATTTTTGCGTCGATCTCGCCTGTGCTATATGGTTATACCAGAGACGTAACTGGCAGCTATGATCAGATGTTGATCATTGCCATGGGCCTGTTTCTGATAGGCGGTACGCTGCTGTTAACGTTGGGCCGTTATCCCGATTGGACGCGAGCAAAAGGCACTCAGGCATGAAACGCGAAGATATTGCACCGCCCTATACTGCAGTCACCCAGCACGAGGTTTTTCCCAAGCCCCGGCATGACGATGTTGCGCGGTTCAATTTTCTTGCCAATTTCAATCGCTATATGGCCAGCAGTCTGGGAGCAGGAAACAAGCGGGCTTACGATAGCCGGGTGCTGCCTGAATTCGTGAAGGAGCATGGCCGCGAGCCGAAGGACCGGTTTGAAATTCGCCATGCGATGAACCGCGATCCGTGGCACCGTTTCTGGTCCGGCCTGAAGCGTAATTCGATGGAAATTCGCCAACAAAATGGCCGCGCTTTGGTGCTGCGCCAGATTGAACAGCTCAAGGCAAAGGCCCGCGAGCTGAGCGGAAATTGTGAAACGCTGGAGCTGGACGATACCATTACCATCCCGCGTTATCAGTCGGCGGTGGACATCCACTGCATGCCGGGCAGCTATTACGGGGAAGAAGTGCCCGAGGATATCTCCGCAGGCGCAAACTATGATTGCGGAATTTTCGCCACAACGGCGGGCGGCATTGGCGCATTGTCAGATGGCGGCGGCCAGGCGCTGGTTGAATGGATCAAGCGCGAACGTCCGGGTTGGAGCCCGAAGCGTATTCTTGATGTCGGGGTCACTGTTGGCCACAACATCGTGCCGCTCGCGCTGGCATTTCCTGACTGCGAGATCATCGCGATCGATGTGGCGGCGCCGGTCCTGCGTTACGGCCATGCCCGCGCACAAGCATTGGGCGCGACCAACATTCGCTTCATTCAGGCCAATGCAGAAGATCTGTCGCGCTGGCCGGATGAACATTTTGACTGGGTTCAGACGACCATGTTCCTGCATGAAACCAGCGGCACGGCTTTGCCCCGGATTATCAATGAAGGTTACCGCGTACTGGCACCAGGCGGGCTGATGTTCCATCTGGAACAGCCAGCCTACACCGATGCCATGCCGCTATATGAACAATTCATCCGCGATTGGGATGCGTTCAACAATAATGAACCGTTCTGGTCTGCAATGCACGCGATCGATCTGAACGAAGTGATGGTTAAGGCCGGTTTCCAGAAGGACAAATTGTTCGAAGCCCATGTGAAAGCTGTGGTCGACCGGGAAGTTTTCCCCGCGACTGCAGATGATGGTGAACAAGAAGACCACGGACGAGCTGCGGCGTGGCATGCCTTTGGGGCATGGAAGTAAGTTCACCTGCTTAGGTTCAATGTATTAGTCATTTCCGTGTCAGCTATATGCGACTAATTGTGTTGCAAATTGGTCGCGCTTGGCCTGCCGGCAGCAGACTTGGGCCACCAAATTCTCCACCAAACGAAAATTTATTTCAATTTGCGCCAAGCCATCGTGCGGTTTGATAATACATTGGTCGGAGGACGAGGTGATTAGATTCAATCGATGAGCAATCGCCCCGAATTTTGGACGGCCCGATTGCCGGGTTCAATAGGGAATTTATTATGACAAGAATTACATCTCGCTTTCTCGCCAGTTGCGCAATCGCGCCTTTGGTCTTGGCCGGTGGTCAGACCGCCTTTGCTCAGGCCGATGCGCCTGCGGCTAGAAGTAACGTAATCGTCGTTACCGCTCGTAAGATCGAGGAGAACATCCAGGATGTGCCGGTTGCGATTGTGGCATTCACCGCGGAAGAAATGTCGCGCCGTTCAATCAGTGAACTAGAAGATGTTGCGATGCAGACGCCTGGTCTGGTGTTCGAAGATTATTCCAACGGCGGTTTTGGTGCGCCAACCATTCGCGGCGCGACGCAATTCTCAATCACCGGACTTGAGCAAAACGTTTCCATCTTTCTCGATGGCGTTTACATCCCTCGTCAATATGCATTTGATCTTGGGTCAATCAATCTGGAACGGATTGAAGTAGTTAAGGGCCCGCAAAGCGCTCTTTACGGTGCGAACGCCTTTGCTGGTGCGATCAATTACATTTCCACCAACCGCAGCCTGAACCAGTCATCCGGTTCTGCGAAATTGGAAGTATCAGAGAACGGCGGCTTTGACATTTCGGGTAAGATCAGCGCACCGCTTTATCCTGATATTCTGTCGGTCCGGCTTGGTCTTGGGCACTCCAGGTTCGGTGGTGATTGGGAAAACAACCATCCCAATACAAATGCAGACATTAGCCCGGGCTCAAAGGGCAATCTGGGCGGATATGAAAAAACCAATGTCCAGGTCGGCGCAAGTTTCAAACCAGTTGACGCGGTGAAAATCGATTTTGATTATTACCACTTTGACACATTGTCAGAAACCCGTGCTCAGTTTCGTATTACCCGGACGAATGGCGATACAAATTGCAGCCCGGCCGTAGTTTTCGGTCGAGCAGTCAATCAACTTTTCTGCGGCGAGCTTCCGTTGGGACCAGTGACAGGCTAGGGAATCGTGATCGATCCGCGCTCCTATGGCTTGGATTCGGATACGAGTGTTATTCGCGGCCATGTCTCGGTTAATCTGACCGATCAGGTAACTGCCGACTATCAATTTGGCCGTGTGGAAGGCGAAGTCTTTTCCGCTGGCGGAGTTGACCGCGATGCAATTGGCGGCACATTCTTCGGGGGTTCGAATATCAACATATTCTCGCTCCTTCCGGTCGGTAATTTCAGTTACGATTCGCATGAACTGCGCCTTCAATATGAAGGTAGCAATGGTTTTTATGCGATGGTCGGCGGGTTCTATCAGGACGGTAGTGACCTAGAGGACGGCGGCAATGCCTTCGTCCCGCTACTCGGTACGGAGCCCATTACCTTTGCGAACGCCGGTTTGGCCCCTACTTCGAACTTTCAGGTAACGACCGCCAAAGCAATTTTCGGACGTATCGCGGTTCCTTTGATGGACGAACGTCTGACTATTGAACTCGAGGGACGGTATACTGACGAAAAGAAGACCCTGCCTACTTTGCCTGATTACAATGATAGCTATTTCACACCTCGGGCGAGCATCGATTATAAGGTGTCGCAAAACAGTCTCGTATATGTCTCAGCTGCGAAGGGCGTGAAGTCTGGCGGTATTAATACCTTCAACCTCAACATTCTCACTCCCGATGAAGTGTTTTATGGGCCGGATACTAACTGGACCTATGAAATCGGTACAAAGAACGTCTTCATGGACGGACGGGTGACCTTGAATGCGGCTCTGTTCTACATTGACTGGTCTAACTTGCAGCTAACGACGCAACCACTCAACGGGACCGCAACCACCCGAGGGATTACCACGAATATCGGCGGAGCCAGTTCCAAAGGTGCGGAGCTCGAGATCGTAGCGGAAGTTGTAGACGGGTTCGAACTCAACGCAGGTCTCGCATATATCGATGCCACCTATGATGAAGGTACGATTGCACAGCGGGTAACGCGCGCCAACCTTTGCAACCTTAGTGCCGTATGCCCTGCAAATGGCGATATTGGCGGAAACGAATTGCAGAGAACGTCAAAGGTCCAGTGGAACGTTGGCGCCTCTGGTGAAGCTCCTATCAACGATGCGATCGATTTCTTCGGGCGCCTTGATGTGGCAGGTCAGTCGAAGCAGTTTGTTTCGGAAGTCAATGTCACTACCATCCAACCAAGAACGTTGGTCAATGGCCGCTTAGGTGTCCGGGGTGACAATTGGTCTGCATCGATCTGGGCGAAGAACCTGTTCGACCAGAAATATGTTTCGAACGCATTCTTTATCGCCCTGCCATTTGGGGTCGATTATGTTCCAACGCTCGGGAATCGCCGCCGTGTCGGTGCTACGATAACGTTCGACTACTAATATAAGACAGCGCTTGGGAAGTCAGGTGGGGGCCTGACTTCCCATTTCAGTTCCGCGACTGCTTAAGCCCTCAAGATAAGTGGGTGTTCAAAAACAATCGAATTCGGGGTTCAGTTGCTGATCATTTTCGAGCCTATACAAACCACTTAATTCAATAAGGGCCTATACATATGGAACGCAGAGATTTTCTAATGGCCGGCGCAGCTGGCGCCACGGCACTTGCTTTGGCTGGTGCGCCAGCCGCAGCGAAACACCATGGCATGAAGAAAGCCAGCGGTGTCGATCGCAGCTTGAAAGGTGACGCCTACGATTTTTCGATACCGTCACATAATCGCGAGATCGCTGCCAAGATCAACGGCAATACCGATATGAAATCCAACAAATATGGTTGGTTCAAAGGTATCGTTCAGGGCGTAAGGCCTGGCGAAGGACTTCGCGATCTGGTTGGCTTCACCGGCTTTTCTGTCGCCAAGCTACTGCCAATGCTTCCCGGCGAAGGCGAGGGCTATCGCAAGATATTGAATGAAGTTGGTTTTTACACCGATCTTAAGACAGGCGAGATTCTGGAAGAATGGCATAATCCGTATCTCGACGAAAAAGTGCGGGTTGTTCCGATCGCCAATCCGGCATTCAACCACACGATCACGGATTACTATTATCAACCGCCATCCTACGGCGGGCTGAATGAAGAGGTTCGTCCAAAGAAACCTTTCATCCTCGATTGGGATCGGCGCGATAATGATCTGACACTCGCGCAGAGAATTAACCTGTTTTATCCAGCGGCCCTGCAGCCGGACAAATGGCCTCGTGAAAGCGGGTCGAAGTTTAACCAGGTCACGGAGAACTTCCTATACAATCTGAATTGGGACGATATTCAGAACCCTGATGTAACCAGTCTGTCTGCGCGTGGAACGTGGATGCGGACGACCCCTTGGCTTCCTTGGATGCTGATGGGCCCAACAGAAGGGCATTGTTCCTATTCCTGCTTCTTCGGTTCGGAAGATTCGATCGAATATGCTGATCCGGTGGCATTGGAATATGCGGCGAAGAATTATCCCGAATATCTGGAAATGACTGCGACTTGGGACACGGTGTCTTTGTCTTCGCTTGAATGGTATGCACGCGAGCAGAAGCCGGCTCCACTACCAGAAGATGGTCAGATTCCAGTGGCTAAAGCGCCGGCACCGTTTGGCTACTGACTAACCGCCGACACCGGCAAATATTGTTAAAAGATCGGCGGCCAGGAAATTCCCTGGCCGCCGTTTTTTGTTGGGTCATGTGTCAATCAATTGTGCCAACTAAGCGCTTCTCCCTTGTCTTCGGCGAGGCCGCGTTCAAATCGATAGTGCGCTTCGAATTCTTCTACTGGATCGTCCGGAAATTGGAATTTGACTAGAGTTTGGCTCCAGCTGGTCTGCACTGCCCGATTGGCTGGCTCCTGCTGGCGCAATGAAGACGGTTCATTTTTGCATAGCCCGCAGTGCCGCGTTGACCAGAAATGCGGTGTCCCAATTGTCCACGAACCCACCATGACGAAATATGACCAGATCCTGCGAAGGGACCATGTGCACAATCCTGAAGCCGCCGCCCTCCATCATCATCACATCATCGGCCAGAAACGCTTCAGACTGCGGAATGACTCCTGGTGTCCCCTCGAAATATGTGCGTTTTGGCACAAATGGACTGCCTAGCCACAGCCCGGTGCCGAAATTTTGGTTCACCGGCGAGGGTGTGGCCATGTAATCGGCCCATCCCGCAGGCAGCACTTGATGCCCGTTCCAGCGACCGCCCTGTTCAATCAGCACGCCCAGTCGCGCCCAGTCTCTTGGCGTCGCACGCATACAGCACATGGTCCGCGCGGTGCCGCCCGGCCGGTCAAATTGGAAGGTCGCATCGCTCGCGCCAATTGGTTGCCACACGCGTTCAGACAGCAATTCCTGAATGGGTTGACCCATCGCGCGTTCAATCACGATCGCCAGCAACTGCATATTTTCCTGTGCCACTTCGAAACGCGTGCCGGGCGGAATGGCAAAATCATATTGCAGCGCCGCACGCACCACATCACCGCAATAAGCAAGGCACAGATCCTTATTGCCGAGCACTTCTGAAACGGGCTTGGTGGGCGCAACTTCCAAGCCTGACGCATTTTGCGCCAGATGCCGAACGGTTACTTCGCCGCGTTCGTCATCAGCCCATTCTGGCAGGTATTTACCAATGGGATCGTCCAGTTTCAAAGCACCATCGGCAATTGCAAAGCCGAGCAACATCGGTGTTACGCTTCGAGTAATTGCCCTGCCGTTGATCAACAGGTCTGGCTCAGTTCCTTGCCAGTATCTTTCTAGCTGGACCTTGCCTTTGTGAATGACAATCAGAGCGGTGGAATCGCGCGCCTCTGCCCAAGTAGCCATCTGTTCGAGCGCGGCCTTGGAAATTGTGGTTTCGCCGGTATTGGCATGGGGCAGGAAAGGCTGCGGATCGCCTTCGACAATTGCATTGGGCCAATAGAAATAGGGATCGGGTTCGAACGGGTTTTCTGGAACCGAGGTCAACCGCCAGAAAAACACCGGGTCGCTATAGGTCGGATCCGCAATCGCTTCGTCAGGATAGGCAATGCCCGGAGGCATTTGTGCCGCGCTTGGCGAGCCGCCAAGAAGCAGGGAGGCCATGGCCAAAGTCGCGATGCTCATAATTCCGCTTTCCCTACGCTGCATACTGACATTGGAGACTGGATTTTCGTGGGACCACGTTAAAATCCAGCCGCAATTACTAATCTACGTTCAGCAATCCTGATTTGTTGCGATCCCAATATTCTCCGCTAAACTTGGTCGGATCGACGCGGGCCAATTCTGGGTATTCAGTGGTCAGTCGATCATAAAATGGTTTTGGTAATGCATTGACCGAAGAGAGTTTGCGGCCGCTAAAATAGCCAGTCAAGTGGCCGCTGTCCGCTGGCATATTCATCCATTTCAAGAACGGTTGGATCCACATGCCCGACCCGCGCGCCTCAATTGAATTAGCATCCCCATAGATCAAATCCTTGACCGATCCAGTTACGCAATTGGTCTCCACGAACTGACCCGGCCAGTTTTCAGGAGGCATCCTGATGCCGTCCTTGTGGATCAAATCACCTTCGACCCGCACGATCGCCACATCTGGACGGAGCCCGCCTGCCTCATTGGCCAGATCGTAATCGCCGCGTGGAGTCTTGCGCCTACCAGGATCACTGGTCAACACAGTTGGCATTGCCGCCACGGTCTTGCCGGTAAACGGGTTTTCCCATTCTGAAATATATGCCCCGGTATCATCGTCGGTGGGGAATGAGAGATTATGACCATGCACGATGTATTCGTCAGGGCCGGAACGGCGCCATTCAGACATTTCGATGCCTTCAAATCGCAGCAAGCGCACCGGCGATCTGTCAGGTGTCACCGCAAACAGCACGAATGTATACCACCACAGGTAAGTGTTATCGCCCAATCCAAATTCGAGCCTTAGCTTCGTTCGCATCGCTTCTTCGGCGCTATCGAATTGAAGGTGATGATAACGCAGATGCCCGCCATCACCCAGTTCGCTGGGCCTTAGAGAGGAGAGGGTTTCCGCTTGGGCTGGCGCGGAGATACTGGCGGCGAGTGCGGTTAGACCTGCTCCTTTTACGCCTGCGGAGAGGAAAGACCGCCGCGACGACGCCGATTTGAATACATGCCCCGGAAGGCGAAGATCATTGGTTCTCTCAAAGTCTTCTTGTTTGTCGCCACTCATGTTTAACCCCACTTCCGCCGCATATTAAACGTCAAGGTACGCTAACACTAAAGGCACTGCAAAAGCAGTCTGATGTCATGAAGGCGCGTTCAAGACATCTGATTGAACATGAAGCGTTCACCGCGCTTTGCGGCGTTTCAATCCCCGGTTTCGGTCTTCTGCAAACTGGCCTCGACGACCGCTTGCTTGGACGCGAGTGAGACAGGGACCCACTCGCCCGATGGCAGCTTCACCGCAACGCTGCGCCCGCGTGGCCGGACTGAGGTGATCGCGTGCTTCGCGACCCACCAAGAACGATGGACTCTTATGCCATCAAGGAAGTGACATTCATCGACTGCATCGTTCATTTTGTAACGGACAATCTTTTCCCCCATGTCGGAGTGAACAACGACGTAATGCTCTTGGGCCTGCAGGGCGTCCAGCCGCGGCATTGCTCGAAAGCCGGCCCTGTCCAAGACAGCTGGCAACTCTGCGCTGTTTGCTGGCCCGAGGCCGCCTGGCAATTCACCGCCATGTTTTTGAACCCGGTGATTTCCTCCGGAAAACTCAAGCGCCCAGCCCAATCGATCGGCAATCAGTTTGAATCCGATCCAGACGGCCATCCACGGCAGCCAGTTTACCAGAAATAGCGTAATGGGATCGAGCCCCCCAGTTGTGGGCAAGTAAGCGTTATTGATGATATGGTTTGGCGTCAGACCGACCACGATGGCCCGAACATCACGGGCCCAAAGAAGTGAAAGGAAGGGTATCGGGATGGCCGCGACGAAGTATCTTAGATAGCTCGGCGTGGCGCGGAATGACCCAATCCTGAGCATCAATTGGTTAAACGCTTCCGCGATCAACCAAGCTGGCAGTAGCAACGCGAACAAATAAACCACTGCCCAGGCAGTCGGTAGATCGGCGACGATTTCCACTTTCCAGATCGCATGAATAACCGCCATAACCGCGGGCGGCGCCAGAAGGTTGATCAGAAGGCGTTTGAAGAGTGTCATTCCAGACAGTGCTTGAATGTATTGCTGCGGTAATTCAACTCACGATCCGGCAACATCATTCCGGCAGCACTTCAATTCGGGTGCCCGGTTACAAGTCGCGCAGCTCTTTGCTCACTTCTTCGACCGGCGGCTCTGCGCTCTGCATCGATTCCAGATCCTGCTGAACAGGGCGCATGACCCGGGCGATGTATTCGCGTGTTTTCAACCCCCGTTCGAAACCGGCGTCGCGGTCTGGCGTGTAATCTTCGATTTCGTCCCGTTTGAACGAAGTATGATGTTCCAATAGCCGTTCGACCGTATCGAGCCGTTCCCGGGTAACGGACAATTCGCCAATGACCGCCATCAACATGGACAGCAACCGGTCTGCTTCCGGGGTTTCAAGATACTGCGGACGCTTGCCCTTTGCCTTGCGGCCAGAAAGCCCGATCCAGTCTATCTCTTCATCGGCCATTGTATGTTGCTCCAGTTACGGGATCGCCTAGACTGATAAAGTCCGGATAGATTAACGGTAGCAATGAACGCCTGATCTCCACAAGGTGAAGACAATGCGATTGCCAGGCCTAACTGCCTAGAGGTCCATTTCGATTTTGGCCGCTGCCGCTTTCAATTCGTCAACGAACCGTGCCTCAGCCTCAGCCATTTGCATGCCGACCGCGAAAAATATGAGAGCGATCGCGCCTGCGATTTCGCCCTCATGCATGATCGGCACCGCGATTGAGGAGGTCTTGCCCGGATTGCTGGTGTAACTGTTGCGTGACTGGGTGGCGTAACCCCTGACGCGAATATCGCTGATCATCGTGTCATTCTCGGTCAGCAACAACCCCAACTTGTCTGCCCCGCCGTCCAGCAATTCCAGTCCGGCGCGAATGCTGACGCGTTCTTCCTGACTGCAATAGGCGAGGTAAACCTTGCCGGAGGAGCATTCCGCCAGTGGCAGAGTAAACCCGGGGACGTAATTGGTCAGGGTGAGCGAGGTCAGGCTATGGGTCGAATCCCGCACCATCATCATATTGCCGACCCGGGTCGCGATGCTGATTGGCCATGCAAGCTTCTTGGTCAGTTCGACGATATGCCGGCGCGATGCGCTGACTAGCCGGGAATTGTCCTGGAAGCCGGAAGAAAGAGTGTTGACCATCACTGTTGCACGGTATCGTTTGCGATTGGGTTCTGATTCCAGATAACCGTCGGCCAACAATGTCTGTACGATACGGAACACGGTTCCATATGGGAGCCCGGTCGCATGGCAGATTTCAGTCAAATTGATCGACCCAGCGCTGTTCACTGCGCGCAAAACTGACAAGCCGCGCCTGAGTGATCGGATCGGTGAATATTCTGCCAATCTTCATCTCCATAAGATTAAGCCGAACGGCGGCTTTGAGCGCTGATCTTTGATGAGTTGAAAGGCACACCTCCCGGCGTGCAGTCCCACTCTTGGTCGCCGCCGCGCGAACAACTGGCAAGCCATCATTTTAACCGACTGACGAAGATTTGTGCCGGCTGGCGAGAAAAAGGCAATTCTACGGCGTGATTTGTCCACTCTGTGAATACATTTGCACCTCAATTTGATTTCTTCGCGGTGTACTTTCTGATTTGAAACGCGAAATCCGTTGCAAGTCGAGAGGTGTGGTACGCTCGTCGATTGCCATGCCCCTTATCGAGGCCCAGCGGTTCATATCGCGATTGGATGATTTAGGTAGATTAGAGCTTGTCAGGTGGGCGGTCGCTGCCGCACGGTTGAGCGGACTAAAAATTCGGCATTAGGGGCGGACCAATTATCGCAAGAGATCAAAGACTAAGGCTCCCGGCTGGAGTAGGTTTATCCGCTGCCAAGAAGACCCCCGTGCTGATTGGCCTGGCCAGTGCCGCCATGTTGCTGGGGGGGTGTGCCCAAACGTTGACCTATGCTGATTTGCCGCCTGCCAATATCGCGGTCCCTGAACAATGGAGCGACAGCAATTCTGCGCTTGAGACAGATATAGGCCAATATTGGCTG
>Ga0105053_10003978_pt1 | contig 22109 bp, 18 predicted proteins | sample BON01_FD_78093 | JGI IMG/M metagenome (GOLD analysis project Ga0105053, IMG submission 78093) | Freshwater microbial communities from Lake Bonney liftoff mats and glacier meltwater in Antarctica - BON-01 | ecosystem: Environmental > Aquatic > Freshwater > Ice > Glacier meltwater | place: Lake...
AAAGCCGCCAAGATCGTCACCAGACATGCGAATCGAGCCCCGCTACACGTTCCTTCGCGCAGTGATTCAGAGAGAAGCGGAATTGGAAAGTCATTCCGTGTTTGTGTGACCGCCTTAGCCTGGGGAGGGAGGATGCCGGAGATTGCGGGGCGGGAGAAAATTGGCGCATTATGGTGTTTGTTTCGTTCCCGTAACATTCTGCGCACGAGAATGCGCTGTTGCCATTGCCGATTTTTGCAGAGCGTGGTCGAGAGCGGGTGATCCGGTCGCTGACGCAGGGGCGAAGGGACGGGGAAGCGGCGGGTGCGGCGGTTGGGATGGGACGCGGACTCGACGTGGGCGGCACTGCGGGGGCGCGGGCGATGACGGGCGCCGCGGCGCGGGCGCGGCGATGCGCAGGGCGGCATGCTCCTGGCTGGTGGGACCGATGGGGCGTGCGGGGTGATTGGGCGCGAGGCACCAGCGGAAAGGGGCGCGCCACCACGCAGGTGATGGCGGGGCGAGGGGACGACGGGGCGGCGTGGTGGCGGGACGCGGAGCGGGCGCCTGCCGGGCGGATGGGGTGGGGATGGGTTCGCCGGCGGCGAAGCGGGCGGCGAGGGTGATGAGGAGGCCCAGAAGGCGGTCGATCGCGGCATGGAATGCGGCCGCGAGGAGCGCGAGGCTGGGATTTTCCGGGGAGTCCTGGGCGAGCGTGACCCGCAGGTCGCGCAGGCTTGCCGTGAGGCGCCCGGCTTGGGGCGGGGTCGGCAGGCTTGGCTCGGTGTGGTTGGGGGCGGCGCTCACTTGTGTTAGTTAGTATATTTCTCCGGCCGGTGCAAGGGCCGAATGGGAAAATGTTCGGCGTGTTTTGCTGGGTGGACAAGCGGCCCGACCCTCGTTCCTGAGCGCTACTGGATTCATAGATCTTGAACGCGAGGCTGATTCTTTCCTGTCTCCCTGGGGACCTCCCGGATGCGAAAACGCCGCCGGTTTGAGCGCTGGGATTCGACACTTGCTGAAACCCCCATTCACCCGATTGCGCTGTGCACGTTGCGTTAGGGTAGAACGGCGCGGGGCTTGCTGGCATATGTTTGTGTGGGTTCTCAATTGCCAGGGGTGACCATCATGAGCGACATCGGACATCGCCTGGATGCGAGCCAAGCTCCGCCCGGCGCCTACGCTGGTTCCGTGCCGCGCATGGCAATCGTGGTGCCCTGCTACAACGAGGAGGAGGCACTTCCGGAAACCGTCCGCCAGCTCGATGCGTTGTTGGACCGGATGATCGAGGCGGGGCGGATCGACGCCGGTAGCGGCGTATACCTAGTGGACGATGGATCGCGCGACGCGACCTGGGCGCAGATCGAAGCGCTGGCGCGCGCGCGCGGGGAGCGGTGGCACGGGATCAAGCTGTCGCGCAATCGTGGGCACCAGAACGCCCTGCTGGCGGGCCTGCACACCGCCGAGGGCGATGTGGTGGTGAGCATCGACGCGGACCTGCAGGACGATATCGAGGCGATTCCGCTGATGCTCGCCAAATATTCGGAGGGCTGCGAGATCGTCTACGGCGTGCGCGACGACCGCTCTTCCGACACGGCGTTCAAGCGCGAGACGGCGCTGTTCTACTACCGGCTGCTGCGGTGGCTGGGGGCGGAGATCGTTCCGAACCATGCGGATTTCCGGCTGCTCGGTCGCCGGGCGCTGGAGGCGTTGCGCGGCTACGGCGAGGTCAACCTGTTCCTGCGTGCGATCGTGCCGTTGCTGGGCTTCCGGACGGCCATTGTGACCTACCGGCGCACGGCCCGGACGGCCGGCGAGTCGAAGTACCCACTGCGGCGGATGATCGGGCTGGCGGTCAACGGCATCACGTCATTCTCGATGCAGCCGCTCAGGCTAATCACGTTCGCTGGCGTGGGGGTATCGCTGCTGGCGTTCCTGACCGGCTTCTGGGCGATCGGGGTCGGGCTGTTCTCTACGAGCGCCGTTCCTGGATGGACCTCAACAGTGGTGCCGCTGGCGTTCATCGGCGGGCTTCAGATACTCGCCTTGGGGATCATCGGCGAGTATGTGGGAAAAATATATATGGAAGTGAAACGGCGACCGCAGTACGAAATTGAAACCAGGATATGACTCGACTACGCGGCTCGCGTGCAGCACGGTCTGCACTGGCACAAGTGTTGACCATGATCGAGATTACTGTCTGATCGTATGTTTCGCGTCTACGGCGGGTCCGTCTCCGCCGGCGGCTCTCTCGTCGTGGCGGTCGGGAACGATGGCTAGACCGATCACGGAAGTTCCGGGAAGACCCGCAGGAACCAGACCGTATTCCACGACGAAGAGTTGTGCCAGCAGGCGGTGCGCCCAGATCTGGGTCGGCGTGGACTGGCGGGTCGGACGACTGCCCGCGATGCGCGCCAGGAGGAACATGACAGGGTAGAGCGCTCGGAACATGTAGCCGACCTTCCGCGGCTCAAGGCCTGAACGGCTGAATTCGTCAGCGAGAAGCTTGGTGTCATACCTGCGGAAGTGGCCGTAATAGTCATCGTAGTTCGACCACAGTTCCTTCCGAGCGGGCACAGTCACGAGCAGGAATCGCGCATTCCTGAAGCTCGTTTGTAGACGAGACATGAAGTTCACCGGATCGGGCAGATGCTCGATGACATCGAGCAGCATCAGGCCCGTGACGCTGTCGCGGAATTCGACCGGGAGTTCGAAGCAGTCCCACCCCATCCGCACGGCACCCTTGAGGTCGTCATCGACCTCGGACTTGCTCAGCTCGACTCCGTGGCAGTCGATGCCGCGCGCACGCAGGTATCGGACCACCACGCCGCGTCCGCACCCGATCTCCAGAATGCGCGACTGCGGCGAAACGCCCTGCGCGAACAAGGTGGAGGCGATGATCCGGTTGCGGGCGTGGTTCCAAAAGTGATTGCCGATCCCCTTGGGATAGGTTTCCTCGAGCTGCTGATCGGAGAACTTTGTCTCAGCGGTCATGGCGATCTCCTTGCCGGAATTCCGAGAAAAGAGACATCAGGCCGATGCGTGGCTCGGACTGATGGCGGCGGTGTACGACGGCGCAGGTGGCATCGCGGCCGGGTGTAATCGGTAGTGCCAATCTACCTGATCGGCGGAGTTCAGCTTTTCAGCATTGGCTTGCTTGGAGAGTACGTGGGCAAAGTCTATATGGAGACCAAGCGGCGGCCGAGGTATTTCGTGGAGAAAATTATATAAAAACCCCACCGAGGGTTTTGTTTCAGTTTTTGAGCATGTTGCGGCGTATTTTATTGCCGAATTTTTCCTATATTTCGGGATCCGCGTGCTTTGATCAAGGCAAGTGCTGACGTTGATAAATCTCAATAAGCTTGCGCTGTGCCGGGTTGTCGGCGGCGATCTGGAATGTGGCCACCCGTTTGAAAGCGTTAGATCGGATAAGGGTTTGCATCCGTTGCATCGACGGCAGGTCCACCCAGAAATCCGGTTCGAGCACGACCATCGACACGCCGAGTTTCGTCATGAGATCGGCCAAGCGCTCACTGGTCCAGTCCAGGTCCTGGACACCGGCTTCACGCACAATCTGGTAGTCGACGAGTAGCTTTTCCGCCCTCTGGACAAACACCTTGGGCTGCGCACTGCGGCTGCGAAGGGAAAATGACGGGTTCTGGGTTTTGTACACCTGAAACCAGATCACATCGTCCTGCGCGCTATGCTCCAGAATATAGGCCGCTACGCGATCGTAACCGGCAATGCGATCGATATGGCCGGTCGCTAGCGTGATGAAGAATAGGAGGAAGGCAGCGCAAACCGGAAGATAGCTGTGCGGCGCGCGACCTGCCAGGCGTGCGCCGAGTTGGGCGGGGGCGATCGCGAAGGGGACGACGAGTATGACCGCGTATCGGGATTCGAAGTGCCCCGTCAGGCCGAGGTACGCGAAACCACACAGGAACCATCCCGCCAGAAGGATTCCAAGCCGCCGCTCGGCAGGAGTTTGCCATCCCCGGACCATCACAAGAAGAGCATACAAGACGGAGAGGAGCAACAGCGGCCAACCGATCACCTCCGGCATTGCGAGAATGTAGGAGGTCGTCTGCTCAAGACGTGTCGGCCAGAGAATGTCGCTGCTGAGATGCGCCGCGCTCATTTTTCCAAACGCGATATCGAGGAGTTGTGGCGCCATCATCAACGTAAAGCCCAGGAGGGGGAGCAGGGCCACGACGCCGCAGGCTGCGACGGTCAATGCCGGAGGACGCAATGCCGCCCGCCAGCCATGGGCGAGGACCAACGAGGCGGCGAATGCCGGAACCGCAAATATCGCCGTTTGCTTGGTATAGATCGCCGCCAGTGTCCACAACAGGCTGAGCCAGAGATCGCGCGACTTGCCGTCGGCTTGGTGGCGCAGCAACGAAGCCGATGCGAGTAGCAAGAAGGCCAGCGATGGGATCTCCATCATGACTTGGCGCGACCATTGAAATACGCCGGGGGCCGCAGCAAACAGCAACATCGTTGCCGCAGCGGCCGGCCAGTCGAGCGCGGTCCGCGCGGTCCGGTAAATGCCAACGGCCGCCAGGGCAGTGAAGGCCGCGACCACGGCCTGCGCAACGGCATGGCTGACGCCGAACAGCAAGAATGCGATCGCTTCGACAAGTGGAAAAATCGGTGGATACAGGCTGATGGTGACCGCCGGGAACCGCCGGAACCACTCATTCGCGAACGTCAGGGGAGACATTCTGAATCCGGAGACGAGATAGTCATGCACCAACGCCCCGTTCAGCGCGAAACTGGCGCTGTCGGGCCACCAAAAATCCTCCGCCCGCGGCGACGTCCAATAGGTCGCGACCCCGATGGCGACCGCAAGGCAGGCAACAAGAACTGCCGAGGCGGTGGATTTATTGCGAAACATTGATGGTCTACCCTGGTTGATCCATTCATGCGGCCACGAGGCTGTCGGGCTTTCAGCGATCCGCAGCTTCATCCTAGGAGCCTGTCGGACTTAGCGGCTTCACGCAATGATCATATGCCCCGACTCTCCGGGAAACCGTAAACAGGACTTGCGAATCAGGCCTAACGCCAGCCGCGGACCGTATCGGCCGGTCGCATCTCCAGACTGCATGGCTGCCATCAAACTCCCTCTCCGGCATCGGTATCCGCTGGCAATGTTACATCGTGCGTCGTCGTGGTCACCGTCGCACCCACCACCGCCGGCTTGCATTGCCCCTCATATGCGCTATCTCCCGCGCGCACCGACCTAGCATTGGGGACCACCGTGCCAGCCGACAGCCGCGCCCCGCTTATCGAGATCGAAGGCTTGACCAAGCGCTTCGGTGCCTTCACCGCCGTGGACAATGTCAGCTTCACCGTCGCGCGCGGCGAGGTGCTGGGGTTCCTCGGGCCGAACGGAGCGGGTAAGTCCACCACCATGCGCATGCTGGCCGGTTTCATGACCCCCACCAGCGGCACCGCGCGCATCTGCGGCTTCGACGTGCAGACCGACAGCGTTGCCGCGCGCCGCACCCTGGGCTTCCTGCCCGAGGGGGCGCCCACCTATCCGGAAATGAGCGTCGAGGGTTTCCTGGGTTTCGTCGCCGCGGTGCGCGGCTTCGGCGGCAAGGAGGCGGCGCGGCGCATTGCGCGGGCCATCGACCTCACCACACTCGCCGGCGTGCGCCTGCAGCCGGTGGAGACGTTGTCCAAGGGCTTCAAGCGCCGCGTCGGCCTGGCGCAGGCGCTGCTGCACGATCCGCCGGTGCTGGTGCTGGACGAGCCGACCGACGGGCTGGACCCCAACCAAAAGCACGAGGTGCGCGCGCTGATCCAGCAGATGGCGCCACAGAAGGCGATCGTCATTTCCACGCATATCCTGGAGGAGGTGGGGGCGGTGTGCACGCGCGCCATCATCATCGCCAATGGTCGGGTGGTGGCCGACGCGACGCCGGCGGAACTGGAGAAGCGCCATCCCTCCGGCAAGCTCGACGACGTGTTCCGCGAGATCACCCAGCCTCCCGAACGACAGCCCCCCGAACGACAGCCCCCCGCGAAGGCCGCCTGACCGATGCGCATCACCTTCATCGTCGCCCGCCGCGAGTTGGGCGGCTATTTCGCCACCCCGGTCGCCGTGGTGTTCATCGTCATTTTCCTGGCGTTGCAGGGGGCGTTGACCTTCAACCTGGGGAATTTCTTCGACCGCAACCAGGCCGACCTGGCGCCCTTCTTCAATTTCGTGCCGTGGGTGTTCCTGCTGCTGGTGCCGGCCATCACCATGCGGCTTTGGGCGGAGGAGCGGCGGCTGGGCACCATCGAGCTGCTGCTGACCCTGCCGATTACCCAGGGCCAGGCGGTAGTGGGGAAATTCCTTGCCGCCTGGGCGTTCTGCGCCATCGCGCTGCTGCTGACCTTTCCGTTCGTGATCACCGTCAACTACCTGGGCCAGCCGGACAACGGGGTGATCGCCACCGGCTATCTCGGCGCCCTGCTGGTTGCCGGCGCGTTCCTGGCGATCGGCTCGGCGCTGTCGGCGGCCACCAAGAACCAGGTGATTGCCTTCGTGCTGGCCGTGGCGGTGTGCTTCCTGTTCGCTGTAGCGTCGTATCCGCTGGTGACCGACTTCCTGTCCAAGACCGCGCCGACGCTGGCCGAGGTGGCACGCCGCCTGTCGGTGGCCGAGCGGTTCCAGAGCTTCACGCGCGGCACCATCGCGCTGCGCGACCTGATCTATTTCGCGTCCTTCATCGGGTTCTGGCTCTACCTGAACACCGTCATCGTCGAACATCGCAAGGCGGATTGAAGACATGCGCCGGCTCTGGACTTCCGTCATCGGCGTGGTCGCGGTCGCGGCCATCCTGATCGGCATCAACCTCATCGCCGAATACCGCCTCGCCTCGGCCAAGATCGACCTCACGCAGCAGCGCCTCTACACCCTGGCGCCGGGCACGCTGCGGATCCTGGAAGGGCTGAAGGACCCGATCACGCTGCGCTTCTACTACTCGCGCACGCTGGGCGGCCGCATCCCGGCCTATGGCACCTATGCCGACCGGGTGAGCGAGATGCTGCGCGAATACGCCACCGCCGCGGACGGCAAGATCCGGCTGGAATTCTACGACCCCGAGCCGTTCAGCACCACGGAGGACCGCGCCGTCGCCTATGGGCTGCAGGGCGTGCCGATCGACCAGAGCGGCGAACAGGTCTATTTCGGCCTCGCCGCCAACAACCTGCTGGACGACGAGCGCACCATCTCGTTCTTCCAGCCGGAGCGCGAGCGCTTCCTGGAGTTCGACCTCACGCGCCTGGTCTACGAGCTGTCCAGCCCGAAGCGGCCGCTGATCGGCATGATGAGTTCACTGCCGCTCGACGGCGATCCGCGCATGATGATGATGTCGCAGGGCCGTAGCCCCGCCGGGCAGCCATGGGTGGCCGCGATGCAGCTGCGCCAGAGCTTCGGCGTGCGCACCGTGCCGCTGGATGCCCAGGTGATCGACCCCGAGATCGAGGTGCTGCTGGTCGCCCATGCGCAGAACCTGTCGGACAACACGCTGTATGCCATCGACCAGTTCGTCATGCGCGGCGGGCGGCTGATGGTGATGGTTGATCCGCACAGCGAGGCGCAGTCCGCCATCCCCAACCCGCAGACCGGCCAGCCGCCCGCCAACACGTCCAGCTCCCTGGCGCGGCTGTTCGACGCCTGGGGCATCGAGTTCGTGGCCGACACCATCGTGGGCGACCCCAAGGGTGCCTGGCGCGTGCGCGGCGGGCCACAGGACCGGAGCCAGGCGGTGGACTATGTCGCCTGGTTCAACGTGCGCGACGGCCTGAACACCAACGACCCGGCCACCGCCGACCTGACCCAGGTGACCGTCGCCTCGGCCGGCGCGCTGCGGCCCAAGGAAGGGGCCACGGTCACCTTCACCCCGCTGCTGACCAGCTCGGACCTGTCGGGGCCAGTGGCGCTGGAGAAGGTGCAGAACTTCCCCGAGCCGGGCCGCATCCTGGCCGAGTTCAAGTCCGAGGGCGGCCCGCGCGTGCTCGCCGCCCGGGTGCGCGGCGAGCTGGCATCGGCCTTCGACGGCCCGCCCGCACCGCCGGCCGATGCCAAGGAGACGCCGGCACTGCCCGAGTACCGCGCGAAGACCGAAGGTGCCGCGAACATGGTGGTGGTGGCCGACAGCGACATCCTGGCGGACCGCTTCTGGGTGCGCGTGCAGGAGTTCTTCGGCCAGCAGGAGGCAACCCCGTTCAGCGACAACGGCCCCTTCGTCGCAAACCTCATCGGCACCCTGGCCGGCGGCGATGCGCTGATCGGCCTGCGCAGCCGCGGCGCCTCGCTGCGCCCGTTCGACCGGGTGGAGGACATGCAGCGCAGCGCCGAGGCACGTTTCCGTCAGACCGAGCAGGAACTGAGCGCACACCTGGACGAGACGCAGAAGAAGCTGACCGAGCTGCGCACTGGCCGCGGCGCCCCCGGCAGCGGCCAGGGCGCGGCCAACGCGGTGATCTCCGAGCAGCAACGCGAGACGATCGATGCCCTGCGCCGCGAGATCGGCGAGACCCGCGGCAAGCTGCGCAACGTGCAGCTGGAGCTGCGCCGCGACATCCGTACCCTGGAGACGCAGTTGCGGCTGTTCAACATCGCCCTGGTGCCCGCGGTGCTGACGCTGCTGGCGATCTTCCTGGGCTTGGCGCGGCGGCGGCGGCGCGCACGGGCGCGGGCATAGGGGCGCGGACATGAACAGGAACCTTCGCTACACCCTGCTGCTGGCGCTGGCGGGCGTGCTCGCGCTGCTGGCCGGCTGGCAGTTCGGCATGCCGTCCCAGCGCGGCGGGCAGAAGACGGTAGCGCCCGGCACGCTGGTGTTCCCCGGACTTGCGTCCAAGCTGCAGGACGCCGAGCGGGTGACCATCCAGACGAAGGGCCGCACCGTCGCCATCGTGCGCCGCGACGGCATCTGGGGCCTGGAGGACCGCGGCGGCTTCCGCGTGCAACAGGACCGGCTGCGTGAGTTGCTGACCGGGCTCACCGAACTGCGGGTGACCGAGGCGCGCACCTCCGATCCCGCACAATACGCCCGCCTGGGCGTGGACGACCCCAGCAAGCCGGTCACCACCGCCAACCTGGTGCGGGTGCTGGGCGGTGGCGGCAACGTCATTGCCGAGCTGATCGTCGGCCATCGCCGCGTGCGCACCTCCGGCACCGTGCCCGAGAGCATCTATATCCGCCGCGTCGGCGAGGCGCAGTCCTGGCTGGCCGAGGGCCGCGTGCCGGTGGATGCCGACCCGCAACTGTGGTTCGAGCGCGAGATCATCAACCTCCGCAGGAACCAGGTGGCCAGCGTGGTGTCCACCCGCGCCGAGGGCGTGCTGGAGTTCGGCCGCGATGGCGAGACGTTGCAGCTGCACAGCCCGGCCGATCACCCCAAGCTCGACGACTACCGTTTGGACGATGTGTTCCGCGGCCTCGAATCCCTGACCCTCACCGATGTCCGCCCCGCCGCCGAGCAGCCTGGCGAGAAGATCGGATCGGCGATCTACACCACCACCGAGGGCATGGCAGTAACCGTCACCGTCTACCGCGCCGACACCGATATCTGGGCGCAGTTCAAGGCCACCGGCGAAGGCGAGGCGAAGGCCGCCGCCGAGGCACTGAATGCCCGCATCGCCGGATGGGCGTACCAGCTTGGCTCGTGGAAGGAAAAATCCTTCATCCCCGCCCTCGACGACCTGAAGGCCGAGGAACCCGCGAAGAAACCCACCGAGTGACCCGCGAATTCCCCGCCCGCCCCATCGTCGGCATTGGCGTGGTGGTGCTGCGCCCTGGCGCGACGGGGACCGACGTGCTGCTGGTGCGCCGCGGCAAGGCGCCGAATCTCGGCTCGTGGGCCCTGCCCGGCGGCGCGCAGGACCTCGGCGAGACAGCGGCGGATGCGGCACGGCGGGAGATCCTGGAGGAGACCGGGCTTCGCATCGGCGACGTCCACCTCGCCGCCAATGTCGATTCGATCCACCGCGATCCTGATGGACGGGTACGCTATCATTATACGATCATCGACTTCGCGGCCCTGTGGCAGGGTGGCGACGCGGTGGCCGGGGACGACGTGTCCGAAGTTGCCTGGGCACGGGTGGACGCGTTGGATGAATTCCAGCTTTGGAGCGAGGCGCACCGGGTGATCGCCATCGCCCGCCGCCTGCTGGAGATATAGCGATGCGCCTGCTGCTCTTGCTGGCGCTCCTTGCCGGCGGCGCCTGGTTCGGCCCGCAACTGCTGGAAGGGGCCGAGGCACCCTGCCCCGCGCTGGAACGGCGCGTTGCCGACCTGGTCAGCGCGGAATCGGCACGGCTGCCGCCCGAGCTCGCGGCCAACCCGCGCCTGCGCGGCTTGGTCGGCATGGTGCAGAGTGCGGCGGCAGCCAGCGGCTGCATGGTCGCCGAGTCCTATGTCAGCGACCGCTTCCCCAGCCTGCCGCCCGACCTGGCCTGCGCCGCCGCCTGGTGGAAGCTGAAGTTCGACCCTGATCTCGGCCCCTACATCCGCGGCTACCTCGCGCGATAGGCGCGGATCCGCGCACGAGATCGCAGCCGCGTCACACAGCACTGGAATCGTTCCCCCCACCCTGGCTATCCTGGCGCCCAAGGGCTGCAAGATGCCCGTGCCAGAAGGGGAAACGACGATGGAATTCGGCTATTTCACCATGCCCTCGCACCCGCCCGAGCGCAGCCTGAAGGACGGGCACGACTGGGACCTGCAGACCTTCCGCTGGCTCGACGATATGGGCTTCACCGAGATATGGATCGGCGAGCACCATACCGCGCCATGGGAACCGCACCCCGCGCCCGACCTGCTCATCGCCCAGGCGCTGCTGCAGACCAAGCGCATCCGCATCGGGCCGGGCGGCTTTCTGCTGCCCTACCATCACCCCGCGGAACTGGCCAACCGGGTGGCCATGCTTGACCACCTGTCGGGCGGGCGGCTCAATTTCGGGATCGCCGCCTCGGGCCTGCCGAGCGACTGGGCAATGTTTAACGTGGACGGCATGTCCGGCACCAACCGCGAGATGACCCGCGAGGCGCTGGACATTATCCTGAAGCTGTGGCGCGAACCGGCACCCTGGGACCACAAGGGCAAGTATTGGCACGTCACCAAGCCCGAGATGATGTTCGGCTTCCTCAAGCCGCACATCGTGCCGCTGCAGACGCCGCATCCGCCGATCGGCGTGGCCGGGCTGTCGAAGAACTCCGACACGCTGAAGATGGCCGGCGAGTTCGGCTACATCCCGATGAGCCTCAACCTGAATCCCGGCTACGTAAAGAGCCATTGGGACTCGGTGGAGGCCGGCGCCGCGAAGTCCGGCCGTATCCCGAACCGTGCCGACTGGCGCTTGGTACGCGAGATTTTCGTCGCCGATACCGATGCCGAGGCGTGGAAGCTTGCCGTCGAGGGCCCGATGGGCCGCATGATGCGCGAGTACTTCTTGCCGCTGCTATCGCAGTTCGGCTTCAAGGAATACCTCAAGCACCATCCGGACGTGCCGGATTCAGACGTGACGGTGGAGTACTGTGCGGAGCACAACTGGCTGGTCGGCTCGCCCGAGACGGTCGCCCGCAAAATCGAGGCCGTCTACAACGACGTGGGCGGGTTCGGGCAGTTGCTGGTGTTTGGCTTCGACTACGTGGAAAACCCGCAGGCTTGGCAGAATTCGCTGCGCCTGATCGCCGAGGAAGTGAAGCCGCGCACCGCCCATCTGGTGCCGCGCCCGGCGACGATGGCCGCCCAGTAGGCCCTCAGCAGCGTCGGTCCGGCCGGGTGCGCGCGCACCCGGCCGGCTTGCCCGCGTGCAACCTATCCCCGCCGCCGCTCTGCCGAGCGCGCCCGCCGCAGCGCTATCGTCGCGGCCATGCCACCGAACACCAGCGCGAAGTCAATCGGCATCAGCCAGCATGGCCGCGCCAGGATCGGCAGGGCGATCGACTGCCAGGCCCATTCCGACAAGCCGCTCGTGACAAGGCCCTCCAGCGCCGCCACGCCGCCCGGGCTGAAGCGCGTGATCAACTGCGCCAGCGTCGACGTGGGCGGCATCATCGTGGCGAACGTGAACGCTACCACCAGCGAGGCCGACGCCAGCACCGCCAGCACGCGCACCGCGGGGGAGGCCCAGGCGTTCAAGCGAACAGGCGCTCCTTCTCCAGGCCCGTGTACAACCCGGCGACGAACTCGCCGTAGCCATTCCAGATCTGGGTTGGCACCATCTCGTTGTTGCCGAGCAGCCGCTCGCGCGCCTGGCTCCACCGGGGGTGCGGCACTTCGGGGTTCACGTTGGCCCAGAACCCGTATTCGGCCGCCTGCAGCGACTCCCAGAAGGTGGTGGGTCGTTTGTCGGTGAAGCTGATCTTCACAATCGACTTGGCGCCTTTGAAGCCGTATTTCCAGGGCGTTATGAGGCGGATTGGCGCCCCGTTCTGCGGCGGCAGGGTCTTGCCGTACATGCCCACGGCCATGAAGGCCAGCTCGTTGCCCGCCTCGGCCAGCGTCAGCCCCTCGGTGTACGGCCAGGGATAGAAGGTCTGGCGCAGCCCCGGCATGATCTTCTCGTCGGCCAGCGTGCTGAACACGACGTATTTCGCCCCTGCCTGCGGCTCGACGATGCGCAGCAGGTCGGCGATCGGGAAGCCCACCCAGGGCACCGTCATCGCCCAGGCCTCGACGCAGCGGAAGCGATAGACCCGCTCCTCCAGCTTGACCTGCCGCAGGAGCTCGTCGAGGCCGATGGTGCGCGGCGTGGCGACCATGCCGTCGATGGCGATTGTCCACGGCTCCACCACCAGCGCCTGCGCCGGCCCGACGATCGACTTGGTGAGGCCGAATTCATAATAGTTGTTGTAGGTGGTGGCGTTGGTCTCGTCGGTGATGGCGCGACCTGGCACGTAGCGATCGTTGCGCGCGGCCTCCAGCTTCTGGCGTGGCTGTTGCTTTACCGGCTTGTCGTCGTCCAGTAGCCGGAAGGGATTGTACCACTGCGCTTGCGCCTCCCCTCCGGCGGCAAGCAGGCCCGCTCCACCGATAACGCCGCCGCCCTTCAGGGCCGCGCCCATCAGACCGCGGCGCCCCAGCACCACGCTCTCGGGCGTGGCCATATGCTCGGGGACTTCCCAGCCACGACGTGTGCGAATGCGCATGGTCCCATCCTCTCCCGGTTGTCAGGCATACCGGTGCCGCACTGGCGCGGCTCCCACCTTGCCTGCATCTTCGCCCGCGGTTCAACGGTCACCTTGACCGCACCACATCGCGGCCCTGGCGGCACAAGCATTGCCACGCCGCCTCAGGTTTGGAACATTCGCGCCGGGCCGACGTTACAGCCCGCCAGCCAGGAACGCCACCGATGCATCTTGCCCGATTCCCCCGCGTGAAACTGTGCCATGCACCGACACCACTCGAGTTCATGCCCAACCTCACCAAGGCCCTCTCCGACGAAATCGGCGGCACCGGGCCGCAACTCTGGATCAAGCGCGACGACTGCACCGGGCTCGCTACCGGAGGCAACAAGAACCGCAAGCTTGAGTTCCTGCTCGGCGAGGCGATGGCACAAGGCGCCACCCACGTGGTGACGCAGGGTGCCGTGCAGTCCAACCACGTGCGCCAGACCGCCGCGGCCTGCGCCAAGCTGGGCCTGAAATGCACCGCCCTGCTGGAACACCGGGTGCAGACCAACGACACCGACTACCTCGACAGTGGCAACGTGCTGATGGACCGCATGATGGGGCTGAACATCGAGTATCGCCCCGGCGGCACCGACATGAACGGCGAATTGGCCGGCGTCGGCGAGCGGCTGCGCGCAGCCGGCGAAGTGCCCTACCTGATCCCCGGCGGCGGCTCCAACCCGACCGGCGCACTCGGCTACGCACATGTGGCGCTGGAGGTGATGAGCCAGGCCAACGACATGGGGCTGCGCATCGACCTGTTCGTGCACGCCACCGGCTCGGCGGGCACCCAAGCCGGCCTGGTAGTGGGCTTCGAGGCGCTGAACTCGGGTATTCCCGTCCTCGGCATCGGCGTGCGCAACCCGCGCGACCGCCAGGAGGCGGCAGTGCATGCGCTCTGCCAGACCACGGCAGCGAAGCTGGGTCTGAAGGACGGCATCCGGCGCGAGGCGGTGCAGGCCAATTGCGACTATGTCGGTGCCGGCTACGGCATCCCCACCCCGGGCATGGTCGAGGCACTGAACATGCTGGCGCGGCTGGAGGGCATCTTCCTCGACCCGGTCTATTCCGGCAAGGGCATGGCCGGGCTGATCGACCTCGTGCGCAAGCGGACCTGGACGGCCGACACCAACATCGTCTTCCTGCACACCGGCGGGCAGGCGGGGCTGTTCGCCTATCGCAGCGCCCTGGCCCCTGCAGCCTGATACGGCTACAACTGGGGACAGACCGCCGGATGGGCAGGCCGTCGCCAGCCCATCCGGCGCGCCAGCCGCTGCGGGCGGCTTGAGCCGGCGGGATCGATGGAAAGCGCCTTGGGCACGACGCAACCGGACTGGCTGATCCATTCCCCCTTCCCGCTGCAGCCGACCCGGCCGGTCCGGCCGGTGCGCGACATCACGGCCGGCGGCTATACTGACCGCGTGCTCGCCACCATCGCGCCCGCCGTCGATCGCGACTTCTATCGCGCCGCCGCTGCCCTGCCCGCCGATGCCGACCCGGTGCGCCACTTTGCCGAACAGGGCTGGCAGGCGGGCTTGGCGCCGAACGCCTGGTTCGACACGCAATGGTACCTGGCGACCTACACCGACATCCGCCAGGCCGGCATGAACCCGCTATTCCACTACCTCGCCTTCGGCCAGCGCGAGGGCCGCCTGCCCCGGCGACCCGGCGGCCCGGCGCGCCATTTGGCGGAACAGGCCTCGGTGCCGGCGCAGCGCCGCCCGGGCTACGACGCGCCGGCCGATGCCGAACGGCTGGATACCGTCGCCCTCGGCCACCACATCGCCGCTGCCTGTGCTGGCGCGCGCGGTTTGGTGCTGGCGGTAAGCCACGATTGCTACATCCATGTCACCGGCGGCATGCAGATCCTGATCGCCGACGAACAGGCGCTGTTCGCGGCCGACCGCTTCGCCTATCTGCCCCTCGCCCCAGCCATCGCCCGCCTCACCCTGGCGCCGGACAACCCAGCGGACGAAGCCGCGACGCTGCTGCAGGTGGTGCTGGACGGGCGCTTTCTCGGCCTCGCCACCGCGGTTTCGGTCCAGGCAGCGCTGCGCCGCCCGCCTGCGGCCATGCTCGCCACCCGGCTGTTCGTGGTCCACTCGGTGTTCGGCCACGCAGTGCCCGTGCTGGCCGGACTGGCCGCGGCGCTGCGTCCGGCACACAGCTTCTTCTGGCTGCACGACTATGCCGCGCTGTGCGAAGGCTTCAACCTGCTGCGCAATGACATCGCCTATTGCCATGCTCCGCCACCGGAAAGCACTGCGTGCCTCATCTGCGTCTACGGCGCCGCCCGGCAGGCCTACCTCGCCGCGCTGGGCCGCCTGTTCACCGCCGTGCCGTTCCACGTGCTCGCGCCCAGTCGCGCCGCGCTCGACCTATTCCTCGCCCGCAGCGACCTGCCCTGCCGCAGCGCACGCGTGCACGAGAATTTGGTGATGGCCGGCGAGACGGCCCTGCCACATCGTGGCGAGGGCCCGCTCAACGTCGCCTTTGTCGGCTATGCCATGCCGCAGAAGGGTTGGGGGGCATTCCAGCGCCTGCTGCAACGCATGGCCGGCCGTGCGGAATGCCGCTTCCACCATTTCGCCATCCCCGCCGCCCATGTATCGATGACAGCGCTGGTGAATGTGCCGGTGCGCGTGGCCCCGGACGACCGGATGGCCATGGTCCGCGCCCTGCGCGCCGCCGAGATCGACCTGGTGCTTGTGCTCTCGCCCTGGCCGGAAACCTTCTCCTATGTCACCTACGAGGCCTTCGCGGCCGGGGCGGACGTGGTGGCGCTGGCCGACAGCGGCAACGTCGCCGATGCGATCCGCCGCCACGGCCGCGGCGTGGTGCTGGCCGACGCCGAGGCACTGCTGCGGTTCTTCGACGAAGGCTACGCACTCGACTACACCGCCCGCCGCGCGGCGGGCGGTACCGGCATCGGCAACCTGCTGTTCACCGGCACCACCGCCACCGTTGACTTGGCAGGCCTCTCCCCCGTGACGCCCGAGATCGGGCTGACCGACGACCCCGACCTCGCCGTGTTGCTGCCCGCCGGAACCATCCAGGCGGGCCGCGAAGGCGAGGTGCTGCGCTTCGACCTGCCGCCGCGCGCCGGCGAGATCCGCCTGGTCTCCCGCCGCACCCTGCCCGGACTGGCGCCGGGCCGACGCGGTGTGGCCGTCGCGGCCCTGGCGCTCGACGACACTCCGGTCGCGCTCGACGATGCCCGGTTGGGGGCCGGCTGGCTGGCGCCACAGGGCGGCCTGCGCTGGACTGACGGCGACGCGGTGCTCGATGTCGGTCGCGCGCGGGTATTGGAACTGGTGTTGGCGCCCGGCGTCCGCTACCGACGTCTCGCCTTCGCCACGTCGCCCGTGTACCCGGACTGACCGCGATGGCTCGCATCGCCTGCTTCACCAGCTTCACCTACGCCTACCTCTCGCGCGCCCGCGTGCTGGCGCGCACCCTGCGCCGGCTGCATCCGGACTGGTCGCTATGGGCGGTGATCACCGACGTGCCGCCGCCCGGCTTCGATCCCGCGACGCTGGCGGATTTCGACCACGTGGTCGACTCGCGTGACCTCGGCATCCCGCGCTTTCTGCCGTGGCTGTTCCGCCACGACCTGGTGGAGGCCTGCACCGCCGTGAAGGGTGCGATGCTGCAGCGCCTGCTGGGCGAGGGCGCGACCAAGGTGGTCTACCTCGACCCCGACATCGCCGTGCTGGCCTCGCTCGATCCGCTCCTGACGCGGCTGGACAGCGCCTCCATCGTGCTGACGCCGCACCAGACCAACCCCAACACCACGCCGCTGGCGGTGGCCGACAACGAACGCGCATCGATGCAGTACGGCATCTATAATCTCGGTTTCATCGCCGTGCGCAACGACGCCACCGGCACCGCCTTCGCCCGCTGGTGGGCCGAGCGGCTGTACGAAGCCTGCTACGACGCCCCCGAGCAGGGCTTGTTCACCGACCAGAAATATTGCGACCTGGTGCCCGGTCTCTTCCATGGGGTCCATATCGAGCAGGACCCTGGCTGCAACGTCGCCAGTTGGAACGTCAACCGTCGCGCCATTGCGGTGAACCGGCGGGGCGAACTCACTGCCGGCGGGCGGCTGCTGCGCTTCTATCACTTCACCAAGATCGGCGGCGTGGGCGACCGGATGACCGAGCGCTACGCCGGCGACAACGTTGAGGTTTACGAGATGGTTGCGTGGTACAAACGCGCCCTGGTAGCGGCGGCGGTGCCGGGGCTGGACAGGCAGCCATGGCACTACGCCAGCTTCAACGACGGCACCCCGGTGCCGCGCCAGGCGCGGCTGTTGCTGCGACAACGGCCCGACCTGCAGGCCCGCTTCGACGACCCTTTCGCCGCCACCGGGCTACTTGCGTGGCTGCGGCGCGAGCAACCCGAGATTCTGGGAATTGTCGGCGCCGCCGATTCAAGATAACTCCACTGCTCTTCAGCAACGGGTTCGAATATGCCACGCCGCTTCCTCATCACTGGTGGTGCCGGCTTCGTCGGCAGCCACCTTGTCGCAGCCCTGCTGGGCCAAGGCGCGGAATGCGTGGTGTTTGACGATCTGTCCACGGGGCACCGCGCCGCCGTGCTGCCCGGTGCGCGGCTGGTGACGGGGCGGCTGGAGGAGCCGGGTGCGATCGAATCGGTGCTCGCCGATGGCCCCTGGCATGCGGTCTTCCATTTCGCCGCCCTCTCCCTGGTCGGCGACAGCATGCGCGACCCGTTGGGCTACCTGTCGGCAAATGTGGGCAACGGCCTGCGGCTGATCGAGGCCTGCGTGCGCCATAAGGTGCCACGGCTGGTGCTGTCCTCCACCGCCGCACTGTTCGGGACGCCGGACCGAATGCCGATCGACGAAGAAACCACCATCGCGCCCGGCTCGCCTTACGGCGACAGCAAATGGATGCTGGAACGGGCACTCGCCTGGGCAGACAGCATCCACGGCCTGCGCCACGCCGCCCTGCGCTACTTCAACGCCGCCGGCGCCGACCCCGCGGGCCGCCTGGGCGAGGACCACCGGCCGGAAACCCATCTGGTGCCCCTGGCCATCGACGCCATGCTGGGCCGGCGCGGCGAACTGGCCGTGTTCGGCACCGATTACCCCACCCCTGACGGCACCTGCATTCGCGACTACGTGCATGTCAGCGACCTCGCCGATGCCCATCTGCGCGCCCTGACGCGGCTGGACGAGGGCAGCATCAGCTACAACCTGGGCACCGCGCATGGCCATTCGGTGATGGAGGTGATCCGCAGCGTCGAGCGGGTCAGCGGCCGCCGCGTGCCCTACCGCCTGGATGCCCGCCGACCCGGCGATCCGCCGCGCCTCATTGCCAGCCCGGCCCGCATCGCCCAGCAAACCGGCTGGGCACCCCGGCATGCAGCGCTTGACGACATCGTTGCCACCGCATTGCGCTGGCGCGAAGCCCATCCGACGGGCTATGCCAACGCATGAACGGTGCCTTGATGACCAGCAAACCCCTCTTGCAGCTTGAGCCCCCCGGCGCCGACGCCCCGCTGTGGCGTTGCTTCGACCACCAATGGTACGCCTGCGCCTATCTCGACGACGTCGGCGAGGAAGCCGACTTTGCCACGCTGCAGCGCCACTATCACACGCAAGGCGCGGCACAGGGCCATGCGCCAAACCGCTATTTCGACGAGGCTTGGTATCGCGTATCCTATCCCGATGTGGCCGCGGCGATCGCGGCGGGCGTGGTGCGATCGGGCTTCGAGCACTATTGCCGCGACGGCTTCCGCGACCGCCAGCCGCACTGGCTGTACGACGACGCCGTCTACCTCGCCAATGCGGCACCAGACTCGGCTGCAGCAGACCCGGCGGTCCTTGCCGGCCAGGGCTTCGCCAACGCCTATGACCATTTCCTGCGCCAGGGCGCGCGGCGTGGCGTGGTGGGGCACCTGCTATTCGACCCTGCCGCCTACGAAGTGGACCTGGCCGACGAGCCGGGTGCTGCCGCGGCAATCCAAACCATGGGGGCGTGGCACCATTTCCTTGCCCGCATCTGGTTCGAGCAGCGCGACGCGGTCACCTCGCCCTGCTTCGATCCCGACTGGTTCCTTGCCCACCACCCCGCCGCCTCCGCGCGGGTGGCCGCGGGCGAGGCCGTATGCGCGCTGCATGCCTACCTGACCGCCCCACCCGAGGAAGCCTGCAACCCCCTGCCGGCGTTCGACGAAGCCTATTATCTCGCCACCAACCCCGACGTGGCGGCGGGTCTGCGCGCCGGGCGCTTCCGCTCTGGCTACGATCATTTCCTGCGCATGGGGGCGCAGGCCTGCCGCCAGCCGGCACCGGAAATCGATCTGCGGCGCTACTTCGACACGACCGCCGCGGTGCGGGTGGCCATCGCCACCGGGGCCAGCCGCGACGCGTTCCGGCACCTGCTCCTGTCCGGCGATGCGGCGCCTTCAGGCCACGCCGCGCCGGATCGGCCTATCATCATCGGCGGGCATGTCGACAGCCATGGCTACGCGGCGCTCGCCGAGGGCTGGGTGTTCATCGGCTGGATCCCGCGCGCTGTCGTGCCACCCGGCACACAGCTACGGGTGACCGCCCGCTTCGCCCGTGGCGAGCGCAGTGGCAAGGCCACGCTGATGTGCTTCCCGCGCCCCGACGTCGCCGCACAGGGGCTTGGCGCGCTGCTGTTCCTGCCGCAACCCGACGAACCGGGGGATGCACTCTCGCCGGGCGGTCTGGTCGAACTTGAAATTGAGACGGCCGAGGGCCTGGTGCGCCTGCCCGCTCCGGCCGCCGACCGCGCGATGGCTGAGGAACAGCTGACAGCGAACGCCCTCGGCTGCCTTGCCGCCATACCGCCCGCCATGCCCGGCGCCAGTGTGCCAGGTCCGGACCTGGCGCGCCTGCGCGTCCTGCTCACCCGCCAGCCCTTCACCGGCACCAACACCATCGGCGACCTGCGCGACCGGCTGTTCCTCGAGGTCGACGAAACCGTGCTGTGCCCGGCGCTGGAACCGGGCGGCCGCGCCGGCCTGGTGCTGTGCGGCTGGATGCTCGCCTCCACCGGCACCGTGGCGCGCGTGCGCGTGCACAGCGGCGGCCGCGTCGTGGTCAGCGATTTCCGCCACGCCCTGCGCATCGACCGGCCGGACGTGCTGGAGAGCGTGGGCAGCCGCCAGGGCCTGCCGGACCTGCGCAGCGGCTACCTGCTCTACGTCCCGGACATCATCCAGGGGGACGACAGCGCCTACCTGGAGGTGACCACCACGCGCGGCGAGGTCGGCTACCGCCCGCTGCCCGCGCCCAAGCTGCGCGGTATGGAGGCGATGCGCTTCCTGCTGGACCGTGCCGAACTGCGCTACGGCGAGGTCGCCCCGGCCTTCGACCATGTCTATGGCCCGAGCATCCAGCGCCTGAACGCCGATCGGCTGCGCGCGCCGCCGGAATACCAGACCATCGAATTCGGCCCCCAGCCGGAGGCGCCGGAACTGTCGCTGATCGTCACTCTATTCGGCCGGCTAGACTTCATCGAATACCAACTCGCCTTCTTCTCGCGCCACGCGGCGGCAATGCCGTTCGAACTGGTCTATGTGCTGGACGATCCGCCGCGCCGCCGCCAGCTGGAAACCCTCGCCGCCTCCGCCTTCGCCCGCTTCGGTATTCCGTTCCGCCTGGTGTTGCTGTCGCGGAATCTTGGATTCGCGCCGGCCAACAACGTGGGTCTGGAGGTGGCACGCGCGCCTTATGTCTGCTTCCTGAACTCCGACGTCTTCCCCGGCACCGACGACTGGATGGAACAGCTTGTGGACCGGCTGCGCGACACGCCCGACCTCGGCGCCGTCGGCCCGCTGCTGCTCTACGAGGATGGCTGCGTGCAGCACCAGGGCATGAATTTCGAGCGGCTGCCGGCCTTCGCCGACTGGCATTTCCCGATGCACCCCGGCAAGGGCTGGCGGCCGGACCATATCGAAGGGCTGCACCCCTGCCTCGCCATCACCGGCGCCTGCGTGGTCATGGCGCGCGACCTAGCCATGGCAGTCGGCGGCTTCGACCCGAGCTTCGCGATCGGCGATTTCGAGGATTCCGACCTGTGCCTGAAGCTGCGCGCCCGCGGGCTGGACTGCGCGGTGGATGCGGGGGTTCATCTCTACCACCTGGAACGCCAATCGCAGGTGGGCTCGGAGCATCGTTGGCGCATGAACCTCACCCTGTACAACGCCTGGCTGCACGAATCCCGCTGGGGCGCGACCCTGGCGCTGGAATCGTCGTCCGGCCAGGAGGACAAAGCGCCATGAACCAGGCCCCACCGCCCGACGACGTCGAGCTGATCGCCGGCGCGAACGCCAACGCCCGACCCGATGACGAAACCCGCCTCGCTGCCAGCTATGCCCAGCGCGTGCTAGTCACCACCCACAGCCACCCCGCCATCTCCAAGGGCGGGGCCGAACTTGCCGCCTTGCGCCTGTTCGAGGGGCTGCAGGAGCATACCGACTGCGAGGCGTTCTTCCTCGGCTGCGGGCGCGAGCCTGGCGGCGGGCGCACCGGGCGCAGCATCAGCCAGCCGTTCGCGGAGAACGACTTCCTCTACGCCGCCGGCGGCTTCGACTGGTTCAAGTTCGCCAACCACGACGAGCGCTTCCCGCGCGACTTTGCCGAACTGCTGCAACGCATCCGACCGGACGTGCTGCACTTCCACCACTACGGCAATTTCGGCGTGGAAGCCTTCCTGGTCGCCCGCCGCACTCTGCACGACTGCCGCATCGTGCTGACGCTCCACGAGTACCAGGCGATTTGCAACCACTACGGCCAGATGATCACCAAGCAGGGCCGCAATCTGTGCTACGGAGCGAGCCTGCGCGACTGCACCCGCTGTTTCCCCGAGTTCAGCCGGTCGGATTTCTTCCTGCGCCAAGAATACGTGCAGCGCTTCTTTGACCTGGTGGACCTGTTTATTGCCCCCAGCCAGTTC
>Ga0105053_10003982_pt1 | contig 22071 bp, 8 predicted proteins | sample BON01_FD_78093 | JGI IMG/M metagenome (GOLD analysis project Ga0105053, IMG submission 78093) | Freshwater microbial communities from Lake Bonney liftoff mats and glacier meltwater in Antarctica - BON-01 | ecosystem: Environmental > Aquatic > Freshwater > Ice > Glacier meltwater | place: Lake...
CTCAGAATTCAGTGGCCAGCAACAGCGAAATACAAAGCGCAGTGTTGACTGCAATGAATGATTATTTTAGTATTGACAAGTGGAATTTTGGTGACACATTCTACTTCTCAGAATTGGCGGCATTCTTGCACAGAAATTTAGGATCAATTGTAAGTTCGGTGGTGCTGGTACCACTTGATCAACAAAAATATTTTGGTGACCTATACGAAATTAGGTCAGAGCCAAATGAAATTTTTGCAAACGGTGCCACAATTGACAACATTGTTGTCATTGATGCACTGACCAGTACCAATTTGCGTACTGCCATTGGTAGCGGAGTAATTTAATGGCCACAGTTAGAAGTGTAGATTTTCTTCCAGAAATTTTCCAAACAGATGCAAACAAGCAGTTCCTGGCTGCCACATTGGACCAGCTGATTCAGGAACCCAAATTTAAGAAGACACAAGGATTTATTGGACGCACTATAGGTCCAGGAGTGAATCCCAGCGACAATTATGTGGTTGGTCCAGACAAGGTTCGCAATGACTATCAGTTGGAGCCCGGTGTTATCAGCTTGACACCAGGTGACAATACCAAAATCAAAGACTCAATTACCTATCCGGGTATGAATGATGCACTGTCGTTCCAGGGGGCAGTGACCGCGCAGCCTGATCGTTTGTACACCAGCGAATACTATACATGGGATCCGTTTGTTAATTTTGACACTGCCGTCAACTTCAGCCAATACTATTGGTTACCCGGCGGGCCAGACGTGGTAAATGTATCTGCACCAGGCGTGCCCACCAGTGAAATTTTTACAGTAAGCAGGGCCAACGGTGTTTATACTTTTTCTGGCCTCGACGGCAACAACCCCACTATTGATGTTGTACGCGGGGGCAATTATACTTTTCGAGTGGCTCAACAAAATGTTGAAACTATAAATTTTCGTGTGACCAACAGCGGAGTTGCCAGTTATCAAATTGATTATGTGTCCAATCCTGTGTTGACCTTGACTCGTGGCAATACCTATGTGTTCACTCTGAATCAGATTGCAGGATTGCCATTCTGGATCAAGACAGCTGCTACCACGGGCATTGGTGATGCATATAATGCAGGCATCAGTCGTAATGGTTCCGATGAAGGTTTGGTAACTTTTGTTGTGGCGCAGGATGCACCGGATACACTTTACTATTCATGCCAGACTCAGAGCTTAATGAATGGACAGATAAACATTATCGATGGAACCCCGGGAACAGGATCGTTATTTTGGATACAAACTGCTCCGGGTATCAGTGGAAAAAATCCAATAACGCCCAATATCAGTTCAAGACAAGTGTACGGGGTAGTTGACAACGGGACCGATCTGGGCACCGTAACTTTCAATGCACCTGCCAAAGATGCACAAGATTTTTATTACAACCTTGTCAGTGCCGGCACAGTTGATTTGATAACAGATTTGCGATTTGATCAAATCAACGGAGCAAGACTGGATCAGTTTATAGCCACCTACGGCGGCATTGACGGCACCACCAATCTTGATACTCGTACCTTGGTTTTCACCAATCAAAATCCAGGACCAGGCGGCGGCTGGTCGACACAAACGAGATTTGACCCGTTGGACAGCAATGCCACTCAACAAGGTGATCCTGGCAGCTTTGATAATTTACCATTTTCGTATACAACAAATGTTCCTGTTGATGAGTATTACAGTGTGTGGCAGATCAGCTACGTTCAGGGCAGTGGCGGTTCTACCTACATACAACTGCGCAGTACCAGAACTGTTAATCTTCTTGAAAAATTTTCAATATCATACGGAACCCAGTATTCCAGCACACAATGGTATAAACTACAAAATGGTTTTTTTGCTGAAATGCCTGTGCTAACTGCACAACAAGACATACTGTATTTTCAAGACAGCACAGATCCTGAAATTTTTGGACGCATTAGATTGCTGGAGCAAACAGATGCCAGTACATTGTACATTGACGATATTTTAGGCAAGACTGTTTACACCAGCCCCAATGGGGTGGCGTTCACTAATGGACTCAAGGTACGTTTTCCTGGCAATGTATTTCCTGCCAGCTATGCCACTGACTCGCTTACTTTGGAGTGTACTGCTACCGCCGCTGGTTTGAATATCATTACCTGTGACCTTACAACAGGATTGATAGTTGGTCAGCAGTGTATGTTTGCAGGTACTCCATTTGGCGGTGTTGTTGCTGACGTTGTTTATTATATTCATACTGTGTTTAGCAACACACAATTTATAGTCAGCACAACAAAAGGCGGACCAGCAGTGACATTGACTTCGGCGAATGGGTTGATGAGTGCCGTAGCCAGCCAATCCCCTGAATATTATGTAAGTGGAGTTGGCACTGCAATTGAATTGCTGGCCGTGGATAATTTCATTACCCCGGAACAATCATTGACAGAAAATACACCGCTGGGTATAATTGATTATTTGACAGTGAATCGTGCCAGCAAAGATCTAAATGCATGGACTCGCAGCAATCGTTGGTTTCACATCGATGTGCTCAATGCCACTAGCAAATACAACAATACTCCGTTGACATTAGACAATGCACATAGAGCCAAGCGAGCAATTTTACAATTCAGACCAGGCGTTCGTTTGTTCAACATGGGGACTGATGGAAAACAACCGGTTAATGTTATTGATTTTGCTGAAACTGATGCACTAAGCAATGTAGAAGGCCGAGAAGTCCCTCCTGGTTATTCAGTGAATGGCTATACATTTGTTGATGGCAGTCGTGTAATTTTTGCAGCCGATACTGATCCGCAAGTACGCAACAAAATTTATGTAGTTAATTTTATCACTCCAGACACCGTTCCACCGCTGATTGCACAACCTATCATCCATTTGGTTGTAGCAGTTGACGGCCAGGTATTTATTGATCAGAATACTGTTTGTTTGTCTGGCAATCAGATTGGAATCACGTACTGGTATGATGGCATAGAATGGTATCAAGCACAACTCAAGCAGAGTGTGCAACAAGCACCATTGTTCAACGTTTATGACAGTGATGGAGTAAGCCTGGGCAATGGCAGCAAATATCCCAGTTCAACATTTGTCGGCAGCAAGTTATTCAGTTATGCTACTGGCAACGGGATAGCTGATCCTGTTTTAAAATTCCAACTCAAATATCTCACTCTTGGCACAGTAGGCGATATTGTGTTTGACAACAACTTGTATGCGGATACATTTGTGTATGTTATTGATAACGTCAGCACCGCAGTATCAATCAGCTCAGGATATGTGTACGAATACGCCAGCAGAACAGCATACAAAAGATTGTTAGGATGGCAGACCGCAGCGGTTCCTCTGCTGGCCAGTCAACAATTCAAATTTGTTTACAACGGTGCTCCGCTAAAACTTGACGTGGCCAGCTTGTCAAATACAACAACCACAGTTCCTGCAATCAAAGTATTTGTAGGAAGCGTATTCCAAGACCCAGGAACATATTCCGTAGTAACGACCAGCAACACAACAACAATCACTTTTATCAAAGTACATTTGCCAGGGGACGTGGTTGAGGTTGAAGTGCTCAGCAACCAGGTGAGTGCAACAGCATTTTATCAAGTACCTATTAATCTTGAAAAAAATCCACTCAACAACAACAGCAATTACTTTACGTTGGGCACGGTTCGTCAACACTATGAAAGCATCTGCCAAAATTTAACCACTTTTGCCGGCGCAATCAACGGTGCAAACAACACTAGAGATCTTGGCAACATTGTTCCTTACGGTCAAATCATCCTCCAGCAAAGTTCTCCGCTCACTCTTGCTGGGTATTTTTTGCGCAGCAATCAATACAATATTTTTGGCTCACTTGAATACAACAGTCGCGAATATCAAAAGTACAAAAATCAGATGTTGGAGGCAATAACACGCCAAACAATCCAGGCAGAAACTGCTGGCCAAATTTTAGACACAGTACTGGCTGAAATTTCTTTGGGTCGCACTAGCCAAAATCCTTTTTACTGGAGTGACATGCTGCCGTCCAGTAAAGTATATGACGAAACCACATATACAGTATCAAACACCACAAGTGATGTGTTTGATACTATACAAGTTTATAACTATACTGCTGCTAATTATTTGGGTATGAACGTTTACCTTAATGGTCGTGTTCTAAAACGTAATTTTGAATACTCAGTGGCCACCGATGGTCCGCGAATCACTGTGCTACAACCATTATACAACACATTGGTCAATGGTGATGTGATTGTGTTACAAGAATACTCAGAAACATATGGTGTATTTGCTCCAAACACTCCTACCAAACTTGGACTGTACCCTGCTTGGCGTCCGGAGATTGCAACAGTAACAACAACTTCGGGCAATCAGTTGGTAGTACTGGGCCACGATGGCAGCAAGACTCCTATTTTTGGCGACATAAGAGATCAAGTGCTGCTTGAATTTGAATTAAGAATTTACAACAACTTGAAGCTGGACGGCAACCCCGTGCCACTAGTCATTGCTGATGTATTGCCGGGGCAATTCCGCAGTACCGGTTATGATTTTGCCGAGATAAACAACATGTTAGCAACAAGTTTGTTGACCTATGTGGGATGGAACAAACTAGATTACACTTCTCAGACGTACAATCAGACAAATGCATTTTCTTGGAACTACAGTGCAGCGCAAAACAAAATCAATAATAAAAACTTGTTGGGAGCATGGCGCGGAAACTATCGATATTTCTATGATACTCAGCAACCCGAATTAACTCCCTGGGAGATGATCGGTTTCACTATCAGACCCATATGGTGGAATATCACATATGGTGCTGGGCCGTATACTCGTGACAACTTGAATCTGTGGGATGATCTTGAACTAGGTTTGGTGCGCGATCCAGCAGGCACATATATTATTCCCAAGTATGCAAGACCCGGATTGACCAGTGTATTACCTACTGGCACAGAGGGCAAATTGCTAGCGCCAATAGATACCGTGACTGGCACGTTTGACGATCAACAATTCCAAAAGAGCTGGATTCCCGGCGATGGCGGCCCTGTTGAAGCAGCCTGGTGGAATTCGAGCGATTATCCATTTGCTGTGATGCGACTACTGGCGCTAACTCGCCCAGCCCAGTTCTTTGCACTGTTTGCTGATAGAGATTTATATCGTTATCAACCAGAGTTTGGGCAGTATTTGTATAGCAATCGTTATAGATTGAATGCTAATCAGATTCAAGTGTACGGCGACGGCACCAGCAAGGCCAGTTATATTGATTGGATTGTGGATTATGACCGCGTATTGGGTAAAAACAGCACTCAAGATCTCACAGATGACCTAGACAATTTAGATGTACGGTTGTGCTATCGCATGGCGGCATTTAGCGACAAGCAATACATCAAACTGTATACAGAAAAATCAAGCCCAAATTCTACCAACACAACATTGTTGATTCCAGACGAAAGCTACGACCTGTTGATATACAAGAATCAACCGTTTGATCGCAGCACCTATAGTTCGGTAGTAATCCAGGTCGTGGACGGCGGCTGGGCAGTGTTTGGCTACAGCACCACACGTCCTTATTTTAGTATTGTGAACAGTTCGTTGGGCGGAGCATTGAGAACTTTTTCAGTAGCAGGCAAAACTATACAAGTGCCCAATATCTACACACAGGTAGTGACTCAAGTACCGTACGGATTTGTTTTTGCCACAGAAAGTGCTGTGGCAGATTTCTTGTTGTGCTATGGTAAGTTGTTGGAAAAACAAGGTTTTAAGTTTACAAACCAAGACAATGGTTATGTACTAGACTGGGGACAGATGGTACAAGAATATCTTTACTGGAGTTCGCAAGGGTGGGGACCGGGCAGCTTGATCAATCTCAACCCACTGGCGCAAAAACTCATGGTGGTTCGAGAGCAAGCAGTGGTGGACACCATCATCACGCAGACAGCAGAACAGGTCTTGTTGAATCAGAATCGGCAGGATTTTCCTGTACGAGATCTAAATATTGTGCGCGTTGGCAACACATTCAGCATTGAACCACTCACTGCACAAAGCCTCAGTTTTATTGACATGAGATACACCAGTTTTGAAAGTATGATTGTTTTAAACAACGTCAGTTTGTTTGGAGATTTAATATACGACCCGGTAACAGGGGCAAGGCAGAGCAGACTTAACATGACAGCAGTGGCAACAACTGAGTGGAATGGTAGCGTTGATGCACAAGGGTTTATTTTAAACCAAGATAATATTCCTGCTTGGACTGGATTAAAGACCTATTCCAAGGGCGAGTTGGTCACATACAAAAGTGCCTATTGGTCGGCTGCTGCTATTGTACAACCCAGTACCAAATTTAATTATAACAACTGGAATCAAAGTGATTACACCTATATCCAGCGCGGCCTGTTGCCAAACTTGGCCAACAAAGCCAATCAGTTGACCAATAGTTATAATATCAATTCTGCAAATTTGGAAGCTGACAACGATCTACTGAGTTACGGTTTGATTGGTTACAGACCACGTCAATACATGGCAGCATTGAACATTGATGATGTGAGTCAACTCAACATCTATCGTGAGTTTATTGGCAGCAAAGGTACCAAACTCAGTGTAGATTTATTCAGCAACGCCAACTTTGGCAAAGAAGTTGCCGATTATGCTGTCTACGAAAACTGGGCAATACAACGATCTGTGTATGGCGCCAGTGCCAATCGCAAATTTATTGATTTACGTTTAAATATTGCAGATCTTACCAGCAATCCTGCTGTGCTGCAGATTGTAGAGCCGCTGCAGGCCAGCTCAGCTGACCAACAGATTTTATTAAGCAATGTATGGAGCAGCAGTTTCCCACTGACATCTACAGATATATTTCCAACAACCACAACAATGCCCACAGACTCGGCATTGCCCACAGCCGGATATGTCAACATAAACGATGCAGATATCACTGTGTTCAATCTTGATGATCCAGCAAGTCTAAACGCAAATCTTGACAGGATTATGGTTGGTACCAGTATATGGGTAGCCAAGGTCAATGATTATGACTGGAACATATATCGAGCCCAGGCAGTACCGGGGCAAATACAACATGTCTGTGACAATCTAAATGGAACTAGTATCGTAAAGTTTAGTGGCCAGCATGAATTAACAGTTGGGGATCGATTGATTATTCGTTTTTTCGATAGTGAAATTGATGGGGTTTACACAGTACTTGCAGTGCCAACTCTGACTGATGTCACAGTTGCATTTTTGTTTGATGGCCAGCGCACCGTGGCCAATGGTACAGGAATTGGCTTTACTTTAAAAACAATGCGGGTTGCTCAGGCCAGCGATGTATTAAACTTGCCATACACTCAACAGATTACGCCTGGTTCAAAAGTTTGGGTTGACAATAACGGAGAAGGTTTATGGGAGGTATTGCAAAAACAAAATCCATTCACTGCCCGTATGGTACTGACTCCAACCTTGCTCGACGCCACAGAACAATACGGCGCCAGTGTGGCGCAGGCTGCAAATCGTACAGCATTATTTGTGGGCAGTCCACGGTATGGATTTGACACCGGTACACAGACTGGTGCCATTTACTTGTATGTCAATAATTATTCTGATCAGTATGCTGTTGCAAGCCCCATAGCCGGGCAAGATACCGTGCTGACTCTGGATACAACAGGTCTTCGAGGTTATGGAAATGCAGTAGATGCTGGAAATCAAACCTGGGCAGTGGGTGGCGCAAGCGCAAGCATGGGACCAAACAACGAATACAACAACGGCTATGCAGTAATACTATTTAGAACCAATGAACCCAGCAACAACTCAAGCCCATGGGTACAAACTCAGCTGCTGACATTGCCAGGAACTACTGCAAGTACTACTCCTGGTCCTGGAGAGTTTGGCTACAGTGTTGCAATGAGTTTGGACGAGCGTTGGTTGTATGTTGGAGCACCCGGAGTAAATGCAGTTTATGCCTATGGACAAGTTGCATCGCAGATTCAAAACATCACATACTTTGCTACTGGTACAAGCAACACTGCAACGCTGACTGGGTCAATACAGATCAACAATGCCAATCAAATAACAATAACACAAAACGGGCGCATACTAGAACTAGCAACCGACTACACTGTAAATGGTGGGTTTACCACAGTGACATTTGTTGTTGCCCCAATTGCGGGCACAAAGATTATTATTCAACGCAATACGGCCAAAGGATTTGTGTCTACTGGCTCGTCAACATACAATCTTAGCGCTTACTTGTATACTGTTGCCAACATTTATTCATTTGGTGTAACAGTTGACAGCATCCCCCAGCGTCCAAGTATTGACTACACTTACAGCGCAGGAAACTTGGTGTTTGCTACCATACCAGGATCGGGTGCAAGTATTGCAGTAACAGCACAAACTTATTACAAATTATCTGGCACAATTGTGGCCAATGATAGTGTGACAGGCGATAGATTTGGTAATAGCATCCAGTGTACAACTGATGGCCGCCAAGTCATCGTTGGTGCGTCAAACAACACAGTCAACAGTTTGATTCAGTCCGGTGGTGTGTATGTGTTTGATCGCAATGTGCAAAAATTCATCACAAGCAATGCCGGGTCAGCAGTGATATCTGTTGTTGGTACTGTCACGTCGCCAGTGAGTGTGCTGGTAAACAATGTATTCTTGACCAATGTCATTGACGGTGTTGCTGGGGCCGCCGGAACGTTTAGTGTAAGTGGCAACATCATTACCATCAACGATGCATTGGCAATAGGTGACGTAATTGAAATTGAAACCAATCAATTGGCTCAGCAGCAAAAAATTACACAGAACATTGTAGCTGAATTCACAAACTTTGGGCAAGCACTTGATCTGTGCCCATACAATTGTAGTCTATATGTTGGTGCTCCCCAAGATTCCAGTATTGTGTGGAAAGGCGGCGTTGTACAACGAAGTGTAAATCAGGCCAGAACTTATGGTACTATTACCGCTGCCACCGCCAATCCTGCACTGACTGCGGGCAATACTCTTAGAGTAAACAACGTGGACTGTGTGATTCCTGCTGCAACCCCAACCGTTACCATGTTGCAAGGGCTGGCGTCAAACATCACAGCCACAGCACCCAATGCCACAGCCACAGTAAGTATCACAGGATATTTGACAATTTCCGTACTCAATGCCAACGCAGCACCCATTGGCAACAAATTGCTAGTGGCGCCTGGCAGCACCGGCACCGCATTTGCTGATCTTGGGTTCTCCACATTTGTGTTTACGCAGATTATTGCTAGTCCGTTGCCAACAGAGTTTGCACAGTTTGGTTACTCTGTGGCTGTTGATGATACTGCAATCAATCTGGTGGTTGGATCACCAACAGGCAGTTTGTATTTGCCAAACACTTTTGATTACAACACAATTGTACAATTGCCAAGTACCACATTTGACGGAAACGGTACCACATTCGGTAGTCCAGTTGTGCAAAGTGGCGCAGTTTATACGTATGATTATTTGCCTAGTGCCAATAATGCAAGTGCAACCAATCCAGGAAAATTTGTATTCGGGCAACAAGTTCAAACCAATTTGGTACGCCCATTGGATCAATACGGCACAGCTGTGAGTTATAACTCTGGTGTGCTGGTTGCCACGGCGCCTGGACAAGATTTTGGAGACAGCACAGCCGCGTACGGTGCTGCACTAATATTTGAAAACCCAACACGCAAACTGGCGTGGAATCCAATTCATGTACAACAACCTGTGGTTGATGTCAAGCTGCTGACGTCTGTGTACATGTACGACAGCATCACTTCTGCCAAGACCGAATTCTTTGACTTCTTTGATCCGCTGCAAGGCAAAATACTTGGTGTTGCACAACAGAATCTTGATTATATTGGGGGAGTTGATCCCGCAATGTACAACGCAGGACCAGTAAATAATCAAGGAATGACATGGAATTCAGCCCACCTTGGAGAAATGTGGTGGGACATCAGTACAGTTCGCTTTATTGATCCAAATCAAGACAATATTGCATACGCAAGTCGTCGATGGGGCCAGGTGTTTCCAGGTTCAAGGGTGGATGTGTATCAATGGATTTACAGCCCAGCGCCTCCTGCCAATTACTCGGGCCCCGGAACACCATACAATATCAACCGCTATGTCATACGCTCAAGGCTTGACCAAGACGGCACCTTTGCAACCGAATACTATTTTTGGGCACGCGGAATTGCACAAACCTACAGCGCACAGGCCAAGACGCTGAGCGCAGCCACAGTTGCCAGCTATATTCAAGATCCCAGAGCCAGCGGTATTTCTTATGTTGCAGCAATCAACTCCAGTACTGTTGCAATCTACAACGGTCTGCAATATGTCATTGCAGCAGACACCGTGATCAGTATTGAATTCAATCAAACTGTCAATGATGCTAATGTGCATGCCGAATACGAATTGATAGCCCCAGGGCGCCCTGGTGCCATGATCAGCGACCAATTGTACCTCAAAATGCAGGATAGTTTATGCGGCGTAGACACGTTTGGTAATTTGGTACCAGACCCCAAGCTGGGCCCGAGCCAGCGATATGGTGTGCAATTTCGTCCGAGACAAAGTATATTTGCGGACAGATTCTTGGCCTTGAAAAACTACATACAAAAAGTCAACTCATCACTTGTGCGTTATCCCATAAGTGAAAATCGCATTTTCTCACTGTTGAACAGTGCCGAACCTGAACCAACAGCAACACAATTGTATTCTGCTGGCACATTTGTTGTGGGAAATAACTATACTATTTCATCATTGGGCTCAACTGATTTTGCTGCAATTGGTGCAATCAGCAACACCGTTGGGGTTGCATTTGTTGCTACCGGCATTGGCACAGGAACAGGTACTGCTACTTTTACAAATTGGAATGCACAAGTGGCCAACTTGGAGGTACTTGGTTTTCAAGATATCTATGCAGTGCCGCTGGGATACAAATATATAGTATCAACCAACAGTCTCAACCGTGGACTATGGACCATCAACACTGTGGAAACTTTGCCAACAGACGCTTTGTTGCGCACTTTGGTGCTGAGCCGAGTGCAAAATTACAACACTGCCAGTTACTGGAGTTACATAAATTGGTATCTGCCAGGATACAACAGCAGCACCAAAGTGTTGTATAAGGTTACGAATTATGCTAGTTTGGCTACCTTGCAAGTAGCAATTGGGGCCAGTGTAGAAGTCGCTGCCAATGCGCAGGGCAAATTTGAAATATATTTACGTACTGATCTGGGCTGGGAGCGTGTGGGGGTACAAGACGGTACAATTGAAATTTCTGCAGAAATTTACGATTATGACCTAGGAAGATTTGGATTTGACATCGAAGTGTTTGATGCGCAGTATTTTGATCAAGAACCGGTGATTGAAACACGTAAAATTTTTCAAGCCATCAATGAGGAGTTGCTGATTGACGATTTGTTAATAGACCGCAACCAAGCATTGACCTTGATGTTTAATTTTGTTCTTAGTGAACAACTGGCACCTGAGTGGTTGATTAAAACCAGTTTGATTGATGTGGATCACAAAATTCGTGAATTGATTCCGTTCCAAAATTATGTACGGGATAATCAAGACTTTGTCAGTGAATATATACAGGAAGTCAAGCCGTACCATGTACAAGTGCGCGAGTTTAATTTGCAATACAATGGGCGGGATGCGGCATTGGGAGATTTTACTGATTTTGATTTGCCTGCATATTATGATGATACGTTGGACATTGCTCAGTATGTGAGTCCAATATTGCTACCTTACGCACTCAGCGCAACGCAGGCATTTAACACTGTTAGTGACACACCTGCAAATAGCACCCTGTGGAGCAAGTGGCCGTACAATCAGTGGTACAAGAATTATTTGTTAACCCTGCAAACAATCACAGTGACCAGTCTGGGCTCGGGATACACCGTAGCTCCAATAATCAACATTGTGGCACAAGCAGGCGACACTGGGTCGGGAGCAACTGCAACAGCAATAATCAATAGTGTGGGACATGTTGTTGAAATTGTTGTTACCAATTCTGGCAGTGGTTATCGAACTACTCCTGAGGTGTCATTCTCTGATGGCAATGGTACCGGTGCCAGGGCGTATGCAGTGATGAACTACCTTGCTGAAGAAAATCGTTATACTGGACTAACTCGTAGTTTTAAAACAGTTATCAAATATGATCGATATCAGTATGATACACTGATTCAAATCTGGAGCCAAAGCAGCACCTATGAAAATGGCATGCTTGCACGTTATGACAATCGCGTGTGGCAAGCCAACAGTATTGATGGCAGCACTGCTGTTGTGGGCCCCGATTTTAATCTAGAAGATTGGACGTTGGTTCCGGCAGCCGCACTAAGTGGCGCAAATCGTACCATGGGATATTACGTCCCAGGAGTGAATCAGACCGGACTAGTGCTTGGTGAGTTAATCGATGGCATTGACTATCCCGGAGTCCAGGTTTACAGCGACTATTTCTTGTCTAGTTCCACAGCAGAATTGTTTATAACTTGTACAGCAACATCTTCTGCTACCAATCAGATTACATGTAATGAAACATTGCGTCTAGTATTGGGAAATCCTATCAGGTTTTACGGGACCACCTTTGGTAATATAGTACAAGACACAGTATACTACATCATCTTGATTCAAGATAATCTACACTTCTCAGTCAGTGCTACCCCAAACGGCCCAGTAGTGACATTGACAACAGCAACTGGATCAATGATTGCCTACACACTGGAACCGCTGGATGCTGTATACGCCAGTAGTTTTACTGACCAATATCTTGGGCTGCGCCCCACAGATGTCAACGTGGACGGCGGCCAGTTTGTTGATCCTTACCAAGGGCATGCTCCAGAAGAGCTGGTAAATGGATCAGTATTTGATACTCTTGACTTGCGAGTGTACACCCGCCCAGGGTCAGATTGGCAAATGGATGGACATGGATTCCAGTTTGGAGCAATTAACTACACCCACACTCCTGCCACATCTGTGTTCTACAGTTGGGCCAATGTGGTTGAACATCCTGCTGAATTGTTAGTTACAAATGCAACAACAGGTATCGCTCTCAATAGACCGGCCAATTATACAGTTGATTGGGATAACCAAACAATCAGTATTGGGAACGGTGCAGTCACAGGAGATGTGATATCAATCTATGTTTACGAAGTTGGCGGCGGTAGTCAACTGTTCCGGAGCAACTACGTAGGATCAATTGCTGGGTTGAGCAGCATAATTATTCCAGTAAACGCAGCGGAAATTTACCAACTTCCCGTGTTCCATAATGGTTTGTTGAACGCTGATGTGACTTGGAGTGCATACTATCCGGCGACAGAATGGAACATATTTGACAGCTATGCCAGACAAGACGTTGTAACAACTGCTAGCAACTACTACCGATCAATTTTGCCAGTGCCCCCTGGAATTGAAATTACTGATTTGCTGTACTGGTTACCGTATACTCCAACCACACTCACACTGGTAGAGTTTGGCATCACATATGGCATCGATGATGGAATATCCTTGGTAGCTATAGGAACCCAAACTCCAACAAACTACAGCTGGAGCACCCCGCAAACTCAATATTTTGTTGTTGATCCCGGCACACTGTTTTCTAGTACCCTAGTATTGACCAATGGTATGCAAGGAACCAATTCTGCAAACTTGATCGTGACACGCAACGGTATAAGAATACGGCCAGCAGAAGGCATTGAATGGGTGGGTAATGATGTCACAGTTGGATTTGGCTTGCCGCAACGTGGTGCATATAGCCAAGTGCTGATTGATGCATACGCTGATATTCAAGTTTGGGTTGACAATATTTTGCAAGTTCAGAATTATGGCAACGTCACCGGCGATTATTCAGTGACCAACTATACTGGCGCAAACGATCGACAAGTGGTATTTTTTGATGCGCCGGCTGCCGGAGCCAAAGTTTTGATATCTGTTAGCACACTAGCAGGTTATCGAGTAATAACTGGTACTACCAATTTGATTCAGATAGTTGATGCAATAAATCTTGGTGATGTATTTGCTGTGACCACCTGGAACGATACTGCGCAGCAAAATATCCTGACCTTGGTATGGCAAGGTCCAATTACCACAGGTATCACTGTGAACGAACCATATGACAGTGTTGGTTTTTCCAGCGGCGAGGTGAATGACAACCCGGGCAGCTTTGATTATACTCAAGGATTGGCTATTCCAGACAACAGCTTTGATCTACAGCGAGTTGGACTCGAGGCCAGTCGTTTGTGGGTAACACTGGATGGGTATCGTCTGACCCAGGGTCGCGACTTTACAGTTGATGGGCAATACTTGGTTTTGGCATCGGGCGTTATTGGATCTGCACAAGTTGTGGTAGCAACTGAATTTGTACAAAGCCAGGTTCCTGAGGCAATTGAATTCCGTGTGTTTCAGGATATGCAAGGCATACAAAGTACATATCGTATTACCAATAATTCAACCACAAAACTGGCACAACCGTTGTCAGCCACAGCTGATATCATCCATGTGATTAATGCCAGCAACTTGAGTGAACCTGTGCTGCAAAATGGACTATTTGGAGTTATCACCATTGACGGCGAACGCATAATGTATCGCAATCGCAATGTTGCGTTGAATACCTTGAGTGGTCTACAGCGTGGCACTGCAGGAACTGCTGCTGCCAGCCATACTGCCTCAACAGACATATACGACGTAGGAATTGGTAACAGACTGGCACAAAAATTCCAAGACTACATTGTGAGCAACACCGCTGATGGCACAGGAACTAACTCAGTGTTTGCTGCACCGGATATTGGCAATTTAACATTGACGGACAGCGTGGCCAATACTGAAAGTATAGAGGTATACGTGGGTGGGATACGAGCAAGAACTGGAAAATTGGTCTCTGCTATAGCTGCTGGAGAATCTTGCACCATTGCTGCTACTGGCAATACCAACTGGTATTCAATTGGTCTAGCGTCTGACAAATTCCCGTTCCCAGGCACTGTGTTTACAGCATCTGGTCCGGGTACCGGGACAGGGGTAGTGGGGGCATCATTTACTACACATTATTATCAAATCACCAATGATAGCCCGGTCACTGTGACATTTATTGTTGCTGGTGATTTACCGGTGCCTGCAGATGGGCAAAAAGTGACCATTCTGCAACGTCGCGGACACTGGTGGTACGATGTAAGTACTGCTGACACTCGTGAACTAGCACTGCAAGAAACCAATACCGCTGCTGCAAGGTTTTTGCGTGGTCTGTGACAAGGTAAATAAAAGACCATGTCAAACACACAGCCAAACCAGCCAACTGCTGCAAACACACAATCAAAACCTCAGCCCGGACGACCAAATGAGCAAGGTTCTATTGTGGTGCAAGCACACATGAAAATTTTTGACCCTGTTACCAAGCAGATCTATGTGGAGGGGAGAGCATGATTATCACTCCTGGGTTTGCTCGAATTCAAGGGTTTATAAAAATTTACGATCCCAATAGCGGGGAAGTTCTAGTAGACAAGAAAAACGCAATTCACTACGAAAATATTTCAGTGGCCATGGCCCAAGCGTTGAGCAATAGGCTAGATGCAAACGGATCTCGTTTGGGTATAGTATATCAGATGGCGTTTGGCAACGGCGGAAGCAGTGTTGATCCAACTGGCGTGATCACTTACCTGCCCCCAAACACTACCGGGCAAAATGCTGACTTGTACAATGAAACTTATGCAAAAGTAGTAGATGATAATTCTGCCGCAGACACTGATCCCGAAAACAACCGAATGACTGTGCTGCATACTGCAGGCACAGTTTATACTGATATTCTGGTGACCTGCTTGCTGGATTACGGTGAGCCGCCGCAGCAACAGGTATTTGACAACTCAACCAATTTCAATGGTGAATTTGTGTTTGACGAACTAGGGCTAAAAACATGGAACGGTGCAGCAGATCAACTGCGCTTGATCACTCATGTGATCTTCCACCCAGTACAAAAGAGTTTGAATCGGCAAATTCAAATTGATTACACAGTGCGCATCCAAACGCTCAGCAACATAAATGCTGTATAAATATACGATAATTCAGGACTAAGGCAATCAACATGGCATATACGATCAGACTCACTAACGGCAATACTTTTGCTACCATCAACGATGGTACCGTCAATACTGCTAGCAGCATGACACTGGTGGGCAAGAACTATGCTGGCTATGGTCAATTTTTAGATGACAACTTCATACGCCTGCTGGAAAGCAATGCAAACTCCACTGCACCCCCAACACAGTTGACAGGTCAGCTTTGGTGGGATAGTGCCAACAAACTATTAAAAATTTACAATGGTACCGTTTGGAAATCTTTGGGCATGCTGGCATCAGGTACAGCGCCTGCCAGCAATGGCACCGGAGACCTTTGGTATGATACCACAAATCAACAGCTCAAAGTGTACACTGTTGCATCTGAATGGCAGGTGGTTGGTCCCGCATTTTCCAGCAGCCAAGGTACCAGCGGCGCCATCCCACTGAGCATTACTGATGACGGCGGAGTACCGCATGTGGTTACTGGAATGTATGCCAACGGCACTTTGGTCAGTGTGACCAGCAATGATGCGACCTTTACACCCAACTCTGCCTTCAGCACAATATTTCCTAGGGTGTTTAAAGGTGTCACAGTATACAATACCGGAGTCACTAGCGGTAATATCAGCAATCCCGGCAATACTACCATTACCAGTGCTGGTGTCACTGTTGCAAATTTTGCCAACACTGGCGCATTTATTACTGGTGTTACCAACGTAACTGCAACAATAACTGGCGGCAACGTGGTAACAGGTGGATTGATCAGTGCCGCTGGCAATATAACTGGCAGTAATGCCAGCATTGCAGGCACCATCACTGTGGCAAATCTTATAGTTACCAACAGTCTGATCAATCAGTCAAGTGGCCCCACAGTATTCAGCGGCAATGTAAATCCATCAGCCAATGCTATCTATGTTATTGGTAATGCTACCAATCGATGGAATAGTATAACTTCAGTAGGAGCAAATTTCAACACTGTTGGTGTCAGTGGCAATATTGACACTGGTAATTTGCGCACTGCCGGGCAGGTTACAGCAATTGGCAACGTGGTTGGCGGCAACATAGTAACAGGTGGATTGATAAGTGCCACAGGCAACATAACAGCAGGAAATGTTTCTTCAGTGGGAAATATTGCAGCCACATTCTTCACAGGTAATGGATCACAATTGACAGGACTAAGTCTAGGGGTCAGTGTTACAAAAATTGAAAACGGCATGTCAGAAGCAGCCATTGATGCCCCAGGTGGCAATATCAGTTTTACTGTGGCAGGTGCCCCGAACGTGGCAGTTGTTACTACCACCGGCGTGGTTGTTGTTGGGTTGAGCACACCCAGCATTACCAAGACAGGTACCAACGCAGTGGGCAATATTGGCAGTGCAGGCAGTTTTTTTAACACAGTATTTGCGGCCACAGCGGCCGTTGGCGTTGTCAGCGCAAGTGGCAATGTGACTGGTAACTTCTTTTTTGGTAATGGCTCATTGTTGACTGGTGTTGATGCAACAAGCATCCAAAACGGTAATTCAAATGTGAGAGTAGTTGGTTCGGGCAGTGCAGTCACTGTTGGCGTTGGCGGAACTGCCAACGTGGCAGTATTTGCCACCACAGGGCTTGCGGTTACTGGATTGAGCACGCCAAGTATTACCAAAACAGGATCCAATTCAGTGGGCAATATCGGATCAAGCAGCAACTACTTCAATCAGGTATTTGCCACAGCGACCACAGCCCTGTATGCTGACGTTGCAGAACGCTTTGCAGCAGATGAGTTGTTGTCTCCGGGTACTGTGGTTGAGTTGGGCGGCTCAAAAGAAATCACAAGGTCTGTGACAGATCTCAGCGAAAATGTGGTTGGAGTAATCAGCACAAGACCGGCCTACACCATGAACGGTGGCGCAGGCGAAGACGACACACACCCCAAAGTTGCAATGACCGGACGTGTGCCTGTCAAGGTTGTTGGGTATGTGCGCAAGGGCGACCGGTTGGTCAGTGCCGGAAATGGTGTTGCCAGGGCCGCAGCCGCCGGAGAAGCCACAGCATTCAATGTTATTGGACGAAGTCTGGTTGACAAGGTTACCCCAGAATCAGGTACAATAGAAGCAATAGTAACTATCAACAACTAAACAGGAAATTCAAAATGGCATATTCAGCAGGTGGGCTAATTGAAGCCACAGATTACAACAGTTTTGTAAGCACCACAGCAGGTGCTAATATCAACAATGTTTGGAGCGCGGGCTCTGGCGATAGTGGCTGGGGACAAACCGCAGTGCCCACAGTGGCCGCTGCCGCAACAGTCACAGCAACACAGTGGGCCAGTCTGGTCAACACATTGAGTTCAATGGGGGCACAAACTTCAACAACACTAACTTCACGAACAGCACCCACAGCAGGAACCACAATTGCTATTTTGGCCGCAATAAACGCAGACCTGGCTGCTTGTACCACCAATCGAGGCAATGCTGCCACAGTAGGTACTGTCTCAAACACCTGGACTGGCGCCACAGCCAAGACCACGGCCACCGGATCAGGTGCAGCTGCCTGGACCATTACATGGACACAGACAGTGACATTTGGCAACGCCGACCAGGCCAGATATTTTTGGAACGCTGGCGGCCGAGTGCATTTGACCATGAGAAAGACATCAACCGGGACCGACACTGATCCTGACTGGAATGCATTTGTTGACCAAGTTGGTACTATTTCAATTACTGGCAGGGTCAACAGCGCAGCCCAGACCATTGCGGGCGTCAGTTATACTGGAACAACCCGAACCTCTGGTTCAGGAGGAACACAGACCACGCTGGCCACCACCACTGGCTGGTATCAGTTGACTGCAGGCGCAGCTGCCACCACAGTGTTTCAGCTCACTTCTGCCACTGCTCCCTACACCGCTGACTTTATTCGCGTGACCGCACAGGTCAATGCTGGCAGAACAGCATTGACCTTGGTTACCACATGGAGCGATTCTGGTTCGGGGCAAACTTCCAACATTTCTGGCGGAACAGACACCGCCAGTCCCTTTGGTGCATTTGGGACTGCCCCTGCTGTGTTGTGCAGATTTGTGCCGCCTGCCACCACAAGTCTGACCACCACGTGGGGCACACCTGCAGTGTCCAGCAGTGTGGCATAATTGACAAAATCAAACAGTGCAAAAGATAGACTTTTGCACTGTTTTCATTTATAATATCCATATGGATACCAATAATTTGATTGCTCATGCACGAGCACGATTTGATCACGTGGCTGCGCGACGTGTGTTAAAAGAAAAATACCAAGCCCGAATGTTGTTTGCCTACAATGGCGGCATGTGGCAGGCTGGTCCTGAATTGCAATGCACCCTGTTGAGTTGCACACAGGATATCAAAGTGGTACTGTTAGATTTGTATGACACTCCAGTTGAGATCACTGTTGCAGAGTTGCTTGCACTGGCACGCAGTCATTGGCAAGAACAGATGAATGCTTGGCTGGTGGAACATGATCAATTGAGCACCAAGCGATGACCACAGGCGCATTGATATTTGCTTTTGACAATGAAAAAACTGACTATGTGTCAATGGCAGCCTGGAGTGCCAAACGAATACACAGGCATCTTGGTATTCCCACTGCTGTGATAACTGATGTTGATTCGCAAGATTTGAGACTGGCACATGTGGACCAAGTGATTTATGCACAGCCCAACTCCGGCGGAACAAGATATTTTGATGATCATCGAAGCACAGTGACCTGGTACAATGCAGGGCGAGCCAATGCGTATCAATTGACTCCCTGGGAGCAAACGCTGGTGCTGGATGCAGATTATGTTGTTTGCAGCACAAAGTTGAGACAATTGTTTGACCGGCCCCAAGAGTTCATGTGTCATCGACACGCATGGGACATGTCAAATATTTGTGACTTTGAGGATCTCAATTGTTTTGGGCACAATCGCATGCCCATGTGGTGGGCCACTGTCATGCTGTTTCGCAAATCAAACACCGCACAGTACATTTTTGATTGCATGCACATGGTGCAGACCAACTGGGGACATTATCGAAACCTGTATCACATCACAGATACCAACTATCGCAATGATCATGCACTCAGCATTGCTCTTGGCATTGTGAGCGGACACACCCTAGCAGTGGACAACATACCCTGGAATTTGGCCAGTGTGGTCCCCATGCATGAGCTCACACAGCAGACCGCAGATGGGTTCTCAATTGAGTACCTAGACCAGGACAACCGACCAAGGAACATGGGTTGGGTTGGCATGGATTTTCATGCCATGGGCAAAAAGTACCTGGGAGACATTGTTGCCAATTCAATCTGAGCGCGGTTATCTGATCAGTGCGGTCAATTCTGACACAACCAACTATTTGGCATGTGCATATCACCTGGCCAAATCTATCAAACAGTGGAATCCTGCAGCCGAGATATGCCTGCTGACCAACTGCCAGCAGGCTGCACAACCAGACTTGATCAAATATCACAAAACATTTGAATTCCCGCTTGATTGCAATCCTTTTGCCAACGATTGGCAAGTGTTTGGTGCCAGTCCTTTCAGGCAAACTATCAAGTTGGAAGCAGACATGATAATAGCCAGCAGCATCGATCATTGGTGGGACATGCTGCAACATCGAGATGTTGTTATATCCACTGGTGCCAGAGACTTTTATGATCACACTGCTGTCAGTAGATTTTATAGAAAAGTGTTTGATGCCAACCATCTACCTGACGTTTACAATGCTATTACCTACTGGCGTGTGAGTCGCGCTGCGCAGGAATTTTTTGATCTGGTCAGGGATATTTTTGAAAACTGGGCAGATTACAAGACCCTGCTGAAGTTTCCGGATCAAGTGCCCAGCACAGATCTTGTGTATGCTGTGGCAGCGCAGATCACAGGACCAGAGTTGGTCACAATGCCGTTTGCTACATATCCTAAAATTGTGCACATGAAACGTCACATGATTGCCACAATCACAAACAACTGGACACACGAACTGGTATGGGAAAACAATCCTGTCAGATTCAACACTGTTGCTCAATGGGGCGCAGTGCATTATCATCACAAGGAGTGGCGCAATGAATGACCGGGAGTTTTTGGATTTTTGGAAAACGGTTGAGTGGCCCACAGTTGTGTCTGTGCATTTCAGATTGTATCATGATGATCTGGGCCGTGCATTGTTTTACAGTCATGAAGATGTGCCTGGTAAGTACATTGATATCACTGCAGAACAGTTTGCAGCACAAGATTTACAGGCCACGGTAGTTGGCAAAACGTTGACACCGCGACCCAGACCAATTGCACCAAAACTAGTACCCGGCAGTCAAGGAATTGCATGTGATCTCAATGACGTCTGCATTGTGGTCAGTCCACAGCAGCCCAACCAACGATGGAAATTAAAACAAAATGAATCAGATTGACCTGGCGGATTTGGATACAATTTTTCTTTCATTCGACGAACCCAACAAAGAACAACACTGGGCCAAGATCAAAAATATGGTGCCGTGGGCTCGTCGTGTGGACGGAGTACGGGGCAGCGATGCTGCACACAAGGCCGCAGCTGCTGCAAGTGACACAGAACGCTTTGTGCTGATAGACGGGGACAACATGCCATATCCTGCGTTTTTCAATCAAACGCTGGTGTTTGCCACTCCTGAGCACGAGCATGCAGTGTTTCGGTGGCGTGCACGTAACAAGATAAATGGACTTCAGTATGGCAATGGTGGACTCAGCTGCTGGACTCGCAAGTTTGTGAATGACATGCGCACACACGAATTGTCAGATGGCAGTGCAGAAACCCAGGTGGAGTTTTGTTTTGATCCCGCGTACTGGGCCATGCACGATTGCTATTCGACCACCTATCCCAATGGTTCACCATTTCAGGCCTGGCGCGCAGGCTTCAGGGAAGGTGTCAAAATGTGCCTGCAACGTGGGCGCAAGCCCAACATAGATGAGTTTAAAAATCAAGTGCTGCGCAATCTGGACAATTTGACCATATGGCACAACGTGGGTGCAGACGTGGAAAATGGAGAGTGGGCCATGGCCGGCGCGCGACAAGGCACCTACATGACCATGCTGACCAATTGGGA
>Ga0105053_10003987_pt1 | contig 22053 bp, 19 predicted proteins | sample BON01_FD_78093 | JGI IMG/M metagenome (GOLD analysis project Ga0105053, IMG submission 78093) | Freshwater microbial communities from Lake Bonney liftoff mats and glacier meltwater in Antarctica - BON-01 | ecosystem: Environmental > Aquatic > Freshwater > Ice > Glacier meltwater | place: Lake...
CGAACAGATCAGCGCGTCTTTCTCCGCATGATTCAGAGTCGTCAGATCGGGCAGTTCGTCCATCACTCACAGATTACGCCCCTCTGATTTAAAGTACAATTCCTTCAGGCTGAATAGTTACGAGTCTGAAACACCTGCGTCAGGGCTGCGACACCTTGTGCCTGCGTTGCGTCAACGGCATCACCGCCAATCGCGAATGGATGCAGGCCCATGTCAAGAATTCGATCGGCCTGGTCACGGCCTTGAGTCCGTACATCGGTTATGAAAATTCGACGGCCCTGGCGCGTGAGGCACATGAATCCGGCAGCAGTGTGCTCGACCTGGCGCTGAAGAAAAAACTGATGACAAAACAACAGCTCGAAGAAATCCTGCGACCGGAGGTGCTGACCCGTCCGCGCAGCCAGGTCAGCGTCAACAAAATACCGCTCGTGCGGAAAAAGGCAGGCGCCGCGTACAAGCCGGCGCGCAAGCCGCGTAACTCCGGTTAACTTCCCGTTTCCGCCACGGCGCGCCGGTGCCACGCCACGCAGGCGCGCGCCAGTGCGCGCGTGGCGTCTATGCAGTCTTCGCTGACCGGGCTGTTCGCGTAATCGATGGCCACTGGCGTTTCAGTGCAGGCAAGCACTACGGCCCTGGCGCCGGCGTCCTGCAGACGAGTGACGGCCTGCACCGCGAGCTCATGGGCACGCTGCAGTTGATGGACCTTGACGCAGGCGATGGCCGGTAATACCAGCTGGTCCTGATCTTCGCGAGTGTTCAGCAGACAGCCGAGTCCGCGCGCGGCAAATCGTTGCTGGAAAAATCCGGCCTGGACTGTGCCGTCGGTGCCGAGCAGGCCGACATTGCCCGCGGTGATGCCGCGCTCTGCCAGCAGATCGCATACCGCATCGGCGATATGCAGGATCGGCAATCCGCCCTGGCGCACCAGATCGTCATACCAGTAGTGCGCGGTATTGCAGGCGATGGCGATGGTGGTTGCGCCAGCCTGTTTCAGGGTGGCGATGCCGCGCAGCATGTGCGGCAGCGGCGATTCCCCGTTGTGCAGGATGGCGGCCGGGCGTTCCGGAATCTGCGGCACGCCGTAGGCGACATAGGGAATGTGCTCCTGATCGCGTGCAGCCGGCGTTTCGGCGACCAATTTGGCGAGGAAATCAGCGGCAGCGAGCGGCCCCATGCCGCCGAGCACGCCGAGCAGCGGGATTTTAACGGAGTGGGTCATGTGCGGCAGTAGTGGTTTGCGGCAAGGCTGGCAGTGTCACAGGCACCGGCCTGGTGCGCAAGCTTCACACAAACTTCACGCAAGGCCGAACATAGTCCGCAACGCGGATTCACGGGTGGGGCGGCTTGCTCCCGCAGTTCCGGTAACCACCGGGACTGGCGCTCTGCCAGGAACCGCGTAACACGCAATGCCGGTAACGATTTTTAATCCGGTTTTTATTGACGTATTGCCACGATCACAGGAGTTCAGACATGTCGAACCAAGAGAAGGCTGCGCAGGGGAGTGCGGCGGCAGCAAAGAAGGCAGCAAAGAAAGTCCCGTATAGCAAAAAGAGTGCCGCGCAGAAATTCGCGCATATCTGCAAAGCATGCGTGTTTTTCCTGACCATGGGATTTGCCTATCCCAACATCTTCAACGATTGAACCGCATGTTTCAGAGTCCGGCGCCTGATCGCGCGCCGGGCTGCTTGCTGCCGGCTGTTACGTCAGAAATTCTTCAAGCAATTGCGCAACTGCACCGGGCTGGTCGTGGTGCATCATGTGTCCGGCATCCTCGATCCACGCTTCGCGATAGTTGCTGAACGCATTCTTGCGCTCGGCCAGTTGTTCCGGTGTGTCCTTCAGATAACCGGTGCCTGCGGAATCGCGGGCAAATACCCATAAGGTCGGTGCCGTGATCTCACGCCAGCAGGCGATGAGTTCTTCCATCCGGAACAGTGCCGGATTGGTGCGCTTGTGCCGGGGATCGCTGCGCATTTCAATGCGGTCTGCTGCAGTTTCATGCGCCCAGGCGCGGGCGATGAATTGTGCTTTTTCATCGGTAAGCCGCGGATTGTCGCTGCGCAGCCGCGCGGCCAGCGCGACGTAGGAATCGTACGCACGAAAACGCGGTGCAATGGCGAGTTCATCCAGCCAGCGGCGATAACGGCCCAGTGCATCGGCCGGCGAGGTGCGGGCGAGGCCGAAACCTTCCAGCGAAACAACCTGGGCCACGCGTTCGGGGCGGATGCCGGCGTAAGTGCAGGCGATGACGCCGCCCATGCTGTGACCTGCCAGCTGTACCGGCTGGTCGGGCGAGTAGATCGCCAGCAGCGCGTCGAGGTCAGCGTAATAATCCGGAAACCAGTAACCGCCGACAGGCCATGCGGTCTGGCCGAAGCCGCGCCAGTCCGGTGCAATCACCTGCCAGTCGCGCTTGAGTTCATCGACGACAAACTGGAACGACGCGGATACATCCATCCAGCCATGCAGCAGGAACAGCGGCGGTTTGCCGGGCTGGCCCCAGGTGCGCACATGGTGACGCAGACCGTTGAATTCGTGAAAGGTGGAGTTGCCGGGTTTCATGAGCATCGGATCAGGTTTTTTTGGCGGCCGCGCGCAGGCGCATCGCATTCCAGGACAATACCGCAAGGCTGGCGACTATCAACAGCATGCCCAGTGCCTCGACCGGGCTGGGTTGTTCGCCGAGCTGCAGTTGTGCGGAAAAGATGCCGATCGCCGGTATGGCCATCACTGACAGGCCGGCGATGCTGGCCGGCAGCAGCTTCAGCACATAAAACCACAGTGCCCAGCCGAGCACGGTGCCGAACAGCGTGCCGTAAGCGAGCAGATACCAGAAATAGGGCGTCCATTGCACCGGGCGCGCTGACAGGAAGATGGCCAGCACGGCCAGTATCAGGCTGCCCAGCAGCATTTGCCATGCGGTCAGCGCAATCGTGCCGACGGCGAGATGTGCGCGCCAGCGCCGTGTCAGCACGGCCGCCACCGCCCAGCTGACGCCGGTCAGCACGGCCAGCACATTGGCTAGCCAGGTGCCGGTGAGCGACCACGGTTCGAGGATCAGCAGCAGGCCTGCTGCGGACAGTGCGATCGCCAGCCATTGCAGGCCGCGAATGCGCTCGCCCAGCACCGGCCACGCAAACAGCACGGTCCAGAACGGCATGGTGTAAACCAGTATGGCGGTCTTGCCGGCGGCACCGGAGACCAGTGCCAGTGACACCAGCGCATTAAAGGCGGTGGTCTGCCACAGGCCGAGGATGAATACATGGCGCGGCGACTGCAGCTTCAGCGATTCACCGCGCCAGGCGGCGATCGCGAACAGCAGGATGGCGCCAGGCAGCGTGCGCAGTGCCGCGTAATCCCACGGGTCAGCGAAACGCATGCCTTCCTTGAGCACGACCCAGGTATAACCCCAGACCGCACAAAGGGCGATCAGCGCAATGATGCCCGAGCGGGGCAGTGGCGTAGTTTGCATGGGTGTCGGGTGGGGCAAGGCGTGCGCGCGCAGCGGGCGCGACCGCCGGGATTATGCGGTAATTGTCCGGGCCTGACCATAAAACTGCGCAGCTTCATTCCACATTGCGCATGAGTGCAGTGGGTGGGCGGAGCGAGACGCGGCATGGCTGCACGCGCAGTACGCAATAGACATGGCTATGTCGTGGATTTTTCTCGATTAGTTGCAAAGCGCCGCGCTGCGGTTCGTGTGGTGCGCACGATGCACTAAAATACCGGCATGCGGCCTGCGTTCATTCATCTTCGATTGCACAGCGAATATTCAATCGTCGATGGCATCGTGCGCATTGATGCCGCCGTGGCTGCCGCAGCCGCCGATGACATGCCGGCGCTGGCCTTGACCGATCTCAGCAATGTGTTCGGCATGGTCAAGTTTTACCGGGAAGCGCGTGCCCGGGGCGTCAAGCCGATCATCGGCTGTGACCTGTGGCTGACCAACGAAACCGACCGCGACAATCCGCATCGTGCGCTGCTGCTGGCGCAGGATAACGACGGCTACCTGCGCCTGTGCGAACTGCTGACCCGGGCCTACCGCGGCAACCAGTATCGCGGGCGCGCGGAAATCATGAAGCCGTGGTTTGACGACATTGGCACTGGCGGACTGATCGCGCTCTCCGGTGCCCATCATGGCGACGTCGGGCAGGCGCTGGTGGCGGACAATGAGGAAGCCGCGCAGCGGCTGGCCCAGGAATGGGCGACGTGGTTCCCTGGCCGTTATTACCTGGAAGTGCAGCGCCTGGGGCCACAAGCCATGACTGGCGGCGCCGCAGTCGTCCCGGTGGAGCAGCATGTGACGCGTGCCCTGCAACTGGCGGGCGCGCTGGGACTGCCTGCGGTCGCCACCCATCCGGTGCAATTCCTCAAGCGCGAGGATTTTCGCGCCCACGAGGCGCGCGTGTGCGTGTCCGAAGGTTACATACTCTCGGATCAACGCCGGCCCAAACGTTTCAGTGCCGAGCAGTATTTCAAGACCCAGCAGGAAATGGCAGAACTGTTTGCCGATGTGCCGGAGGTGCTGGAGAACGCCGTCGAAATTGCCAAACGCTGCACGCTGGGGCTGACGCTGGGCAAAAGCCGGCTGCCGCATTTCCCGACACCGGAGAACGTAGGCCTCGAGGAGCATTTGCGGGCCTGCGCCGGTGACGGATTGACCGGACGGCTGGCAGAGCTTTATCCGGATGCTGCCGAATGTGCGGCGCAGGAGCCGGCGTACCGCGAGCGCCTGGAGTTTGAAATCAAGACCATCCTGCAGATGGGATTCCCCGGGTATTTCCTGATCGTTGCCGACTTCATCAACTGGGCCAAGCAGAACGGCGTGCCGGTGGGGCCGGGGCGCGGTTCGGGTGCGGGTTCGCTGGTGGCGTACAGCCTGGGCATTACCGATCTCGATCCGCTGCGTTACAACCTGCTGTTCGAACGTTTCCTCAATCCGGAACGCGTGTCGATGCCCGACTTCGATATCGACTTCTGTCAGGACGGCCGCGACCGGGTCATCGATTATGTGAAAACCCGCTACGGTGCGGATTCGGTGTCGCAGATCGCGACCTTCGGCACCATGGCGGCCAAGGCCGTGGTGCGCGATGTAGGACGCGTGCTCGACCTGGGTTACAACTTCTGTGACCAGATTGCCAAACTGATTCCGTTCCAGCCCGGCAAACACATCACGCTGGACGATGCGCGCAGGATGGAGCCGCAGCTCGCTGAACGCGAGAAAAATGAGGAAGAGGTTGCGGAATTGCTGGAGCTGGCTGAAACGCTGGAAGGCCTGACCCGCAACGTTGGCATGCACGCGGGCGGTGTATTGATCGCGCCGGGAAAACTCACGGATTTCTGTCCGCTGTATGTGGCCGATGCGTCAAACGCGGCGGTCAGCCAGTTCGACAAGGATGACGTCGAGGCGATCGGCCTGGTCAAGTTCGACTTTCTGGGCCTGACCACGCTGACCATCCTCGACTGGACGCTGCGTTATATCCGCCAGCTGAATCCCGCTTCCGATCTGAAGCTGGAAAAACTGCCGCTGGATGACCAGGCCTCGTACGCGATGTTCCAGAAGGCCAATACCACGGCGGTGTTTCAGTTTGAATCGCGCGGCATGCGCGATCTGCTGAAAAACGCGCGCCCCGACCGCTTCGGCGATCTGATTGCGCTGGTCTCGTTGTATCGCCCGGGCCCGATGGAACTGATACCGGAATTCTGCGCGCGCAAACACGGCAAGCGTTTTAATTATCCCGATCCGCGCGTCGAGAGCGTGCTGTCCGAAACCTACGGCATCATGGTTTACCAGGAGCAGGTGATGCAGATGGCGCAGATCATCGGCGGTTACAGCCTGGGCGGCGCCGACCTGCTGCGCCGTGCGATGGGCAAGAAAAAGGCCGAGGAAATGGCCGAGCATCGCGGCCTGTTCCAGGCCGGCGCCGGCAAAAACGGGCTGACCAAAAACAAGGCTGACGAGCTGTTCGACCTGATGGAGAAGTTCGCCGGTTACGGGTTCAACAAGTCGCACGCGGCCGCTTACGCGTTGGTGGCCTACCAGACTGCGTACATGAAGGCGCATCATCCGGCCGCTTTCATGGCGGCCAACATGTCGGCGGTGATGAACGACACCGACAAGGTGCAGCAACTGGTGGATGACGCGCGCGAGAACAGGCTGGAAGTGCTGGCGCCCGACGTCAACAGCAGCGGTTTCCGTTTCGAGCCGGTCGATGAAAAACGCATTCGTTACGGTCTGGGCGGCGTCAAGGGCACCGGCGAAGGCGCAGTCAACCACCTCGTCGAAGTGCGGGCGGCTGGCGGGCCGTTCCGCGACCTGTTTGATTTCTGCCATCGCATGGACAAACGCGTGGTCAACCGCCGCGTGGTGGAGTCACTGATACGCGCGGGTGCGTTTGACAGCGTCAATGACAATCGCGCCGAACTGATGGCCTGCGTGGCGCTTGCACTGGAATCCGCGGAGCAGGCGAGCCGGTCGGCGTCGCAGACCAGTTTGTTCGGCGATGTAACCGATGCGCCGCGGATCGTGGCGCCGGCCAATGTGCCGCGCTGGAGCAAGAAGGAACTGCTGCAGAACGAGAAACTCGCACTGGGTTATTACCGCAGCGACCACCTGTTCAATGTTTATCGCGACGAAGTGCGGCGCATGGTCGGCAAGAAGCTGGGTGAGCTGCAGACCGCCAGCGATATTGCCGGGCGCACGGTCAGCATCGCCGGCGTGGTGTTGTCGGTGCGGGTGCAGAATACGGCCAGCGGGCGCATGGGCATCGTCACCCTGGCTGATGACACCGGCAGTCACGAGGTGGTGGTGTTTCGCGAGGCCTTTGACCGTTTCCGCCACAAGTTGCGCGAGGATGAACTGCTGGTGGTCGAAGTGCGCGGGCGGCAGCGTTACCGCAGTGCTGAATCCACAGACGATAATGGCAACGGCGGCGGCAACGGCGGCGGCGAGTCGCTGCGGCTGGAAGCGATGAATGTGCTCGACCTGAACGAGGCCAGAAATCGTTATGCCCGCGGCATCCGCCTGACCTGCAATGGCCAGTCCTCAGGCACCAAGCTGAAGGAACTGCTGGCACCGCACCGCCAGGGTTCGTGCCCGGTGGCCATCGAATACAGCAGCAAGGGGGCGCGCTGCGAAGTGAAACTCGGCCAGACCTGGCAGGTAAACATCAACGAGGATCTGATCCGTTCGCTGTCGGAGTGGTTGCAGCCGGAAAATGTGAACATACTCTACGGCAATACCGAGTAAACCATCGCAGCATCGTCAGACTGTAAAGCGCATTTCAAACGCGGTGTAGGTGCCGGTATATTGTTCCGCAGTTTCGTCGGGCTGTTCATGCACCTCGACACCGCTCACCAGTGCCGCCCGCGGACCGCGGTGTGCGCATTCGATGATGGCGGTGACTGCGTCAGGTGCGCCCTGGACCACGGCTTCCACGCTGCCGTCCCTGCGGTTGCGTACCCAGCCGTGTATGCCCAGTTCATTTGCCTTATAAGCCATGTAGTTGCGGAATCCCACCCCCTGCACCCGGCCGCGGATCAGCAAATGACGCGTGATCATTTCACTTGCGTGTGACTTCATGATTTGTTGCTGATTTTATTTTTCGGGAGTAGTCTTTGAACGCATGGCTAAGTCGTTGTTCTGTTAATAATTTTAATTTATTTTCTGATTGGAGGGGTTTATGAACTACGCAGCAATCGGATCACTGTTAGTGGTCGCCGCGCTGGCTACAGGCTGCGCCGCTACGGGTGGTACAGCAGTCAAGGCCAATGTCGCCGAAGACAAAGTGGTTTATCACATCAACGATACCAATGAGCAGGCGGTTGGTGCACTGCGCAACATCGGCAACCACCTGGAAGTTAACCCGAAGGCAAAAATCATCGTGGTGACGCATGCGCGTGGCGTTGATTTCCTGTTCGACGGTGCCAAGGACAAAAATGGCAATCCATACAACATCCGTGTCGAGCAACTCAAGGCCAGGGGCGTGCAGTTTGATGTCTGCAAAATCACAATGCGCAACCGCAAGCTGGATCCCAGCAAGTTCATCCCGGAAGCGACTTTCGTGCCCTCCGGTGTGGCCGAGATTACCCGCCTGCAGCAGCGCGAAGGCTACGCTTATCTGCGTCCGTAAGGCGTGAGTATTTGATGTGTCAGGCGCCGCCCGCGATGTCGCGGGCGCGCTGGCGGGCTCGGGAGGATCAGTTGGTGCGGAAGCGGCTGATCATTTTTTCATCGAGTTCGATACCGAAGCCGGGCCCGGCAGCTACCGGCATGATGCCGTTTTTCACTGCGGGCCGGTTGACCCACATCTGCTGCCATACCGGGTCGCGTTCGGGATCAGCAAAACATTCAGCATAAGTACCGTGTGACACGGCCGCGAGCAGGTGGCTGGCGATCTGGGCTTCTTCGTGATGGGCCATGGCCACGCCGGCAGTGGCGCAGAGGCCGGCTGCACGCAGCCAGTCGGTGACGCCGCCACCTTCCGATACGTCGTAATTGACCAGATCGACTGCACCGGCATCGATCAGGCGGCGGATGGCATGGCTGGTGATCTCGCTTTGTCCCGCGGTGACCGGCATCGCGATGTTTTGTCGCACACGTGCCATCTGCGCCGCGTCGTCATACCAGTGGCAGGGTTCTTCGAACCAGCGAATGTTGTGCTTTTCGACCAGGCGTGCGAAACGGATGGCATCTTCCGCGATCCAGCCGCGGTTGGCGTCCACGCACAGGATGAAATCGTCACCCGCGGCCTTGCGGGCGACAGCCACGCGCGCCGCATCTTCTTCCGGCGACAGTCCGCCGACCTTGAATTTGCAACCGGCCATGCCGGCGTTGCGATAGGACTCGATTTCACGGGCAATGTCGGCGTCGGTTTTGCCCGGCATGTAATAACCGCCGATGGAGATGATTGGCAGTTCGGTGTTATAGCCACCGATCAGCTCGCACACACTTTTGCCCAGTGCCTTGCCGGTCAGATCCCAGATCGCGCAGTCGACGCAGGCGATGGCTTCAAGCAACAGTTTTTTGTCGCTGGCAGTGTGCGTTAGCGCAAACATGCGTGCCCAGGCACGCTCCCGGTCGTAAATACTTAAGTCATTGATTATATTAAATAAATCGTTTTCTATCAGGTGGGCGATCTGGATGCCGTGAGCGCGGTTGTCGCCGTTGTAAACCTCGCTGACCAGGCCGTCGCTGGTGCGCAGGCGGGTAATCACGGTCGAGCGTTTGAGTACGTTGTAGGTTGAGCCGCCGAAGTTCCGGCTCAACGGGATGTCGATGGCGATAGCCTCGACGGCAGTGATACGCATGCCTGGCTTCAGAGTAAGACGATGAGCGCGCCGGCTACGGCGGCGCCAGCCATGGCGCCGAGGAAGATCTTGCGGTCGCGTTGCGACCACGGCGGGGCACGCATCACAGTGGTGGCACCCCAGTTGCGTTCGGATTCGTCTTCGGCATCCATGATGGCCGCGTCTATGGAGTGGCGGCTGACGCCGAACGTGGCGGCGAATGCGTTGGGATCGGTAATGGCGCCGGTTTTTACTGCAAGCCGCATGGTCGCACCCATGGAATCAAAACCTTTGGCCAGCCCGCGCGCGGGCAGCGTGTCTCCCGTGACCGTGTTATCGCTGTCTGCGCTGTCGTCGTTGTCATCGGCGCGGGATGCGGGCGGCGGGTCCGCGAACAGATCGGTGGTGTCAGTTTTCATCAACTGCGCCGGCGCGCGCGGCGGCAGGGTTTTTGTCAGAGCGGGACCCTGCTGACGGCAGTTACGCAGATCAGCTGCAAGTTCAGTAATGGTGGCGTAGCGTTCGTCGGCGGATTTGGCCAGCGCTTTGGCCAGTATCAGGTCGATCATGGCCGGCAATTCCGGGTTTATCGAACTTGGCGGCGGCGGATTGAAATTGACGATCTGAAACATCAGCGAATTGACGTCAATGCCGTTGAACGGCACCTGCCCGGTGAGCATTTCGTAAATGATCACGCCCAGCGAGAAGGTATCGGCGCGGGCATCGCAGCGTTTGCCCAGCACCTGTTCAGGCGAAAGGTAACGCGGAGACCCGAGTACGACACCAGTCTGCGTACGCACATCAGCGGAGCGCATGCGTGCAATGCCGAAGTCGGTGATTTTTGCGCGGTCGCCACGCAGGATCATGATGTTGGCGGGCTTGATGTCGCGATGCACGACGTCGTGCTCATGCGCATAGGCGAGGCCGTCGGCTATCTGCGCTGCAATGTCCAGCGCACGGTCTGCGTTCAGTTCGTGCTCTACGATCACTTCTTTCAGCTCGCGGCCTTCGAGGAATTCCATCGCCATGTAGGCGAGGTCGCCGCTGCGGCCGATATCGTAAATGGTGACAATGTTCGGGTGGTTCAGGCTGCCGGCCGCGCGTGCTTCGATGGTGAAGCGTTTTTCGTACTGCTCCATTTCGCCGGGGTCCAGCGCCATGTTGATGGTCTTGATGGCGACGGTGCGTTCCAGCATGGGATCGACCGCGCGGTACACCACGCCCATGGCGCCGCGGCCGATCTCGGAGGCGACGTCATAACGGCCGATTTTTACGGGCTGATTCATGGCCGCGGCTCAGCGTCCCCGGCTGACACTGCGATACACGGGGCCCCAACTGGGGTGCCCTGATTCAGCGGCAGTGAGTGTGAAGTTTGAATCCGCACTGAATGCATTGTTGAACTCTTCGCGGCACTGCGCCGCGCGGTCGGTCACGCAATAAATGAAGGCGAGATATTTATAGGCCCGAGCCTGGTTGGTGCGCGTGGGTATGCCTTCGGCGAGGCTGGACTGCAGCAGGCGCTGGGCCTGGCCGTAATTGCCTTCTTCATATGCCGCGACGCCGGCAGTCAGCAGCTGGTCGGCCGTACGCGTGGGTTCTGCCTTCGGCCTGGGGGCATCCGGGTCGATGGCGGCTTTGATGTCCTTGATGCTTTTCTGCACCGTTTCGCAGCCGGTGAGCAAGGGTATCAGCAACAGCATGATGATCATCAGACGCATGGTGAGATCCTAATGGAAACGATGGAGAATTCTAATCTCTTCACCGGCACGCACCTCGACAAACTGCACATACGAGGCAAACCCCGGATTGCGGATCTCGACTTTATGGCGGCCGGCCTTGAGGGCGATATCACGCACCGGCGGTGCGGTACCGAATTTGTCGCCGTCGACAAAAACCTCGCCCCACGGCAGGACCTGCAGTCGCAGACTGCCCGTTGCCACGGGAGCGGCCGGCGGTTCTACACGGGCTTGCGGCGGGGGCGTTGGTGTTTTGCGTTCAACCCTGGCTTTGGGGGCAGGCGCGGGCTCGGCATCCGCCACGGGCGCCGGCGTTTTTGCATCCGGTTTGCGCAAGGCCGTTGCTGGTTTGCTGATGGTTGCTTGTTCGGTGGGGCTCTCAGCTTCCGGTACGCGCAGTGTCAGGCGCAGCGCAATTGCAAAGCCGAGGATCACCAGCACACTCAATGTGGTGGCCAGCGGCGGATGGCGCATGATCTGCGCCTGCGCCGTGCTGGCGCCGGCCCCGATCTTGCGCATTGCCGCTGCGGCATGCACGGCGGCAGGTCCTGGCTGCTTGCGTGGCGTCCGCTCCGGTGCGGGTGCATTGCCCAGCGAATAAACTTCGTGCTCACGCACGTGTTTGTCGGTGCGCGCGCCTTCGAACGCGAACAGATGGGCGTAGTCCCCGGACAGTGCCGAAATCACTTCATAGTAGGAGCGCGATGCCAGCACCTGGTTGATATCGGCAAAACTCATGACGCGCTGAGCGACATTGATGCCGTCGCCGATGATGTTGGGCTGGCCGTTGATGTCCTTGACCAGTCGCACCGGGCCCAGGTTGATGCCGGTGCGCAATTGCAGCGTCGTATCCGTCAGCGTTTTGTCAAGATCGGGTGCGGCGAGCGTATCGCGCAAGGCCAGGCCGAGGAACAAACCTTCTTCCGGGTCACCGAGGAAACTGATTGCCGCGCCGTCGCCGGTGTCGAGAATGATGCGGTCGTTGGGATGCACCCCTGCGAGGGCCTGCGCCAGCAGTTTGTTGAACTGATCCTTGATGCGCATTTGCTCCGCCACCGACTTCTTCGAATATTCGACGATGTCGATGAATACGACGCTGCAGATGACGTTGCGGCTGCGGCGGGAGGGCATGGCGGTCTGTGGTTACCTTATTTGATGCGCATGCCGGGTTGGGCGCCCGAATCAGGGGCCAGCAACCAGAGGCCGGGCGCGTCACCGCTGGCGGCGAGCACCATGCCCTCGGACATGCCGAATTTCATTTTGCGCGGCGCGAGATTGGCAACCATTACGGTCAGTCGGCCTTTTAATTGTTCCGGATCATAAGCGGCTTTGATGCCGGCGAAAACCTGTTTGCTGCCCAATGCTCCGACATCCAGCGTCAGCTTCAGCAGCTTGTCGGCGCCTTCCACATGTTCGGCATTGGAGATTTTGGCGATGCGCAGGTCGATTTTGGAGAAATCGTCGATCGTGATCTGCGGCGCGCCGCCGCCCTGGGTTTCTTCCTTCACGGCGGGGGCTTGGGATGGGGGCGTAGTCACTTTGAGATTTTCCTTGTTGGCATCGGTCAGTGCGGTGATCTGTTTGGGATTGATGCGGGTCATCAGATGCTTGTATTCGTTGATTTTGTGACCCGCGGGCAAGGGCTCCAAGGCATCGTTCCACGAAAGTGGTGTGACATTCAGGAAAGATTCGGCGTCGGTTGCTAGTTTCGGAAGAACGGGTTTCAGAAAAATCGATAGTGCGCGGAAAAGCGCAATCCCCATTGTGCAAACCTCATGAAGCTTGAGGTCTTGATCAGGCTGCTTCGCGAGTTCCCAAGGTTTGTGCTCGTCAACATATCGATTCGCGAAGTCGGCAATAGCCATCACTTTGCGTAGTGCCCGGTTGTAATTTCGTGTGTCGTAGCAACTCGCTATGAATTTGATGTTGAAATTGCTGATATCGTCTTTATTCTCAAATTCCCTGACGATCAATTCTGATGCCGCATCCATATCGTCAGGGTCCGGATGGTCGTTATGATCCGTTTCAAATGGTTGTTGCACTCCCTCAACGACGATTTCTTTGTATTGTCGTTGGAGTGCATTGGAAAGTTGGCCGAGTGTTCCGTCAAACCGCTTGGTAATGAAGCCCGCACACCGGCTCGCGATATTTATGTATTTGCCCACAAGATCGCTGTTCACCCGTGCCACAAAGTCATCGAGGTTCATGTCGATGTCTTCCATGGTCGAATTCAGTTTTGCGGCGTAGTAATAACGCAGCCATTCCGGGTTCAAACCCTGCGCGATGTAACTCTCGGCGGTGATGAAGGTGCCGCGCGACTTGGACATCTTTTCGCCGTTTACCGTCAGGAAGCCGTGGGCGTACACCTTCGATGGCGTGCGGTAGCCGGCGTGTTGCAGCATCGCCGGCCAGAACAGGGCGTGGAAGTAGAGGATGTCCTTGCCGATGAAATGAATCAGTTCGGTATCGCTGCCGGGTTTCAGGAAAGCATCGGCGTCTATGGAATTTCCGGCAACTTGTTGTTTTTTAACGTAATTTATGAAACTGCCGAAGTAACCTACCGGCGCATCCAGCCACACGTAGAAAAACTTCTTGCCGTCGGTGCCGGGTATCGGGAAGCCGAAATACGGCGCATCGCGCGAGATGTCCCAGTCCGAGAGTTTTGCCGCACCGGGTTCACCCAGCCATTCCTTCATCTTGTTGGCGGCTTCGGGTTGCAGGTGAGCATGTTCGTTGGCGCCCTGCGTATAGCCGCGCAGGAATTCCTCGCAGCGTTTATCCGACAGCTTGAAAAAGAAATGTTCGGAGGCCTTGCGCACCGGCGCAGCACCGGAAACCGTTGAATACGGATTTTTCAGATCGGTGGGCGCATAGGTCGCACCGCAGACTTCACAGGAATCGCCGTACTGGTCCTTTGCGCCGCACTTGGGGCATTCGCCCTTGATATAGCGGTCCGGCAGAAACATGTTCTTCACCGGATCGTAGAACTGTTCGACCGAGCGCGTGGTGATCAGGTCGGCAGCCTTCAGCTTGCCGTAGATTTCAGCGCACAGCGTTTTGTTTTCGGGCGAGTCGGTGGTGTAGAAATTGTCGAATTCGACGCCGAAGCTTTTGAAGTCCCGGTCGTGCTCATGCCAGACACGGTCGATCAGTTGTTTGGGCGTGATGCCTTCGGCATCGGCGCGCAGCATGATCGGCGTACCGTGAGTGTCATCGGCGCCGACGTAGTGCACTTCATGGCCCTGCATGCGCTGGAAGCGCACCCAGATATCGGTCTGGATGTACTCGACCAGATGGCCCAGATGTATGGCGCCATTGGCGTACGGCAACGCAGAAGTGACCAGGATGCGGCGCTGTGACATGAGTGAGTGTGGGTAGGTGAAGCTAAAGGGTTGAATTGTAACAAACAATTGAGAAGTTTCAGGTGTGCGGGCAGGTGATGAGAGCACTGCTGCCCGGCAGGGCAAAAAAACCTTTGCCAGCATGGGGTTGTGGTGGTTTGTGGGGGGCTATGTCGCTACAATCGCGGCCTTAACACGCTTTACGAACGGACCCCGAATCATGGCAACTCCCCCGATTACCGAGCAGGATGTGCAGGCCGCACTGAAGCAATTGATCGACCCCAACACCAAGACGGACTATGTCACGGGCAAATCCGCGAAAAACATCAAGGTGGACGGGAATAACGTTGCGGTCGATATCCTGCTGGGTTATCCGTCGAAAAGCCAGCTGGAACCAATACGCAAGGAAGTCGCGGCCAAACTGAAAACATTGCCCGGCGTCGGCAGCGTCACGGTCAACGTTTCCACAAAAATCGTGTCGCATGCGGTGCAGCGCGGCGTGAAACTGATACCCGGCGTCAAGAACATCATCGCGATTGCATCAGGCAAGGGCGGCGTCGGCAAGAGCACGACCGCAGTCAACCTCGCGCTGGCCCTGGCGGCCGAAGGCGCCAAAGTCGGCATGCTGGATGCCGACATCTACGGGCCGTCGCAGCCGATGATGCTGGGCATCGCCGGCCGACCGGAATCCAAGGACGGCAAATCGCTGGAGCCGATGGAGGCGCACGGCCTGCAGGCGATGTCCATCGGTTTCCTGATCGACACCGAAACGCCGATGGTGTGGCGTGGTCCGATGGTGACCCAGGCGCTGGAACAACTGGTGAATGAAACCAAGTGGCGCGACATCGATTACCTTATCGTCGATCTGCCGCCGGGCACCGGTGACATCCAGCTGACGCTGGCGCAGCGGGTGCCGGTCACCGGCGCGGTGATTGTCACCACGCCGCAGGATATTGCGCTGATTGATGCGCGCAAGGGCCTGAAAATGTTCGAGAAGGTCGGCATTCCCATACTTGGTATCGTCGAGAACATGACGCTGCACATCTGTTCGAAGTGCGGTCATGAGGAGCACATTTTTGGTGAGGGTGGTGGCGCCCGCATGGGTACCGATTACAGTGTCGAACTGCTGGGTGCGCTGCCGCTGGACATCAACATCCGCCAGCAGGCCGACTCCGGCAAGCCGACCGTGGTCGCCGATCCGGATGGCCGGGTGGCGGAGATTTACCGGCAGATCGCGCGCCGGGTCGCGGTGAAAATCGCCGAGAAGCAGCAGGACCACTCCGCGGCGTTCCCGAAGATCGTCGTCAAGAACACCTGAGTTGCGCCACAGCACGCCTCTGCCGCATTACGCTCCAGTTCTAAGATAGGAAGGACACTATGCGCTTCCGTTTCCCTGTAATCATCATCGACGAGGACTTCCGCTCGGAAAACATGAGTGGTCTGGGTATACGCGCGCTAGTCAAGGCCATCGAAGAAGAGAGCATGGAAGTGCTCGGCGTGACCAGTTATGGTGATCTTTCATCGTTCGCGCAGCAGCAGTCGCGTGCTTCCGCGTTCATCCTGTCGGTGGACGATGATGATTTCTCGGCGCAGGAGCTCGAATCGACAATCGGCGAGCTGCGCACTTTCGTCAAGGCGATCCGTTTTCGCAACGCCGACATTCCCATTTTTCTGTACGGCGAGACTCAGACTTCGCGGCACATCCCGAACGACGTGCTGCGCGAGTTGCATGGTTTCATTCACATGTTCGAAGACACGCCGGAGTTCGTGGCGCGCTACATCGTGCGTGAAGCCAAATCCTATCTCGACAGCCTGGCACCGCCGTTTTTCCGCGCGCTGACGCATTACGCGCAGGACGGTTCGTATTCCTGGCATTGTCCGGGGCATTCGGGCGGCGTTGCGTTCCTGAAGAGCCCGGTGGGACAGATGTTCCATCAGTTTTTCGGCGAGAACCTGCTGCGTGCCGACGTCTGCAATGCAGTCGATGAACTCGGTCAGTTGCTTGACCACTCGGGCCCGGTGGCGGCGTCCGAGCGCAACGCCGCGCGAATATTCAACTGCGATCACCTGTTTTTTGTAACCAACGGCACTTCGACCTCGAACAAGATGGTGTGGCATTCAACGGTGGCGCCGGGTGACGTGGTGATCGTCGACCGTAACTGCCATGTGTCGATCCTGCACGCGATTACGATGACCGGTGCCGTGCCGGTGTTCCTGATGCCGACGCGCAACCATTTCGGCATCATCGGGCCGATCCCGCTTGATGAGTTCAAGTGGGAGAACATCGAGAAAAAGATCAAAGCCAATCCGTTTGCCGCCAAGGCTAAATCCAAACCGCGGGTGCTGACTATTACCCAGAGTACCTATGACGGCATTCTCTACAACGTCGACACCATCAAGGAAATGCTCGATGGCAAGATCGACACGCTGCATTTCGACGAGGCCTGGCTGCCGCACGCGACGTTTCACAAGTTTTACCATGGCATGCACGCCATCGGTCGCGATAGGCCGCGCTGCAAGGAGTCGATCACCTTTGCAACACAGTCGACGCACAAACTGCTGGCCGGGCTGTCGCAAGCATCGCAGATACTGGTGCAGGACAGCGAGACGCGAAAACTCGATTACGACACTTTCAATGAAGCGTATCTGATGCACAGCTCGACCAGTCCGCAATACGCGATCATTGCGTCCTGCGATGTGGCGGCATCGATGATGGAGCCGCCGGGTGGCACCGCGCTGGTGGAAGAATCGATCATGGAGGCGCTGGATTTCCGCCGTGCGATGCGCAAGGTCGACGCGGAATTCGGCAAGGACTGGTGGTTCAAGGTGTGGGGGCCGGAACGTCTGGCTGCCGAAGGTGTGGGTAATCGCGACGACTGGATGTTGCGCCCGTCAGAACGCTGGCATGGCTTTGGCAATCTCGCGCCGGGTTTCAACATGCTGGACCCGATCAAAGCCACGGTGATTACCCCGGGACTGGATGTGACTGGCAAGTTTGCCAAGAGTGGTATTCCGGCGGCAGTAGTAACCAGGTATCTGGCCGATCACGGCATCATTGTCGAGAAGACCGGGCTCTATTCCTTTTTCATCATGTTCACCATCGGCATTACCAAGGGCCGCTGGAATACGATGGTCACCGAACTGCAGCAGTTCAAGGACGATTACGACAACAACCGCCCGCTGTGGCGTGTGCTGCCGGAGTTTCTGGTCAAACATCCGCGCTACGAGAAAATCGGACTGAAGGACCTGTGCGACCAGATTCACGACGTCTACAAAGCGAACGACATCGCGCGATTGACCACGGAGATGTACCTGTCCGACATGCAGCCGGCCATGCCGCCGGCCGAAGCCTGGGCGCGGATGGCGCACCGCAAGATTGACCGCGTCGAAATCGACAAGCTGGAAGGGCGGGTGGCCAGTGTGCTGCTGACACCATATCCGCCGGGCATTCCGCTGCTGATTCCCGGTGAGCGATTCAATAGCACCATCGTGCGTTTCCTGAAATTCGCACGCATGTTCAACCAGCAGTTCCCGGGTTTTGATACGGATATTCACGGTCTGGTGGTGGACAAGAGCAACGGGGAGTTGCGCTACTTTGTTGATTGCGTCACTGGCGATTGATTTTTTAAGTATTTGATTTAATTGATATTTATAAACTGACTGGGCCGGCGGCAGGCGCGTCGGGCAGTCAATTTGCAGATTCCCGCTGATCAGGAGCAATAAGACGCCATGCGTGCGCTCGGGCATACCGCTGTTGTGACCAGCGCGCTGCCGGGAGTGGCCTGGCCAGCGGTGCCGGGCGCTGACGGCGCGCGCAGACTTGCTTTGCAGTACCAGTTTTCGCAGAGCGAGCAGTGGACTCCGCAACAATTGCACGAAGCCCAATTTTCGCAGTTAACCAGTTTGCTGCGCCACGCACAGGCGACCTCGCCTTTTTATCATGAGCGACTGTCCGGGTTACCTGCGCAGGGCCCAATCAGTGCCGCCGCATTCGCGCAGATTCCTTTGCTGCAGCGTACCGAGATTCAGGATAATTTCGACGGCTTGTGCAGTCGTGCGGTACCGGCAGATCATGGCCGCGTGCAGGAAGGCCAGACATCCGGATCGACGGGGCGACCGATCCGCTTTTTACACACAGAGGTTACGGCCGAGTTCTGGCGGGCATTCACGCTGCGCGAGCACTTGTGGCACCGTCGTGATTTTTCTGCGCGGCTGGGTAGCATACGCTCGCGCGTTAGCGAGATTTCATCGCCGGGATGGGGTGATGCGACCGACGGAGTATTTTCCACGGGTGACGCGACCATGTTTAACACCATGCGGCCGTTACATGAGCAAGCCGAATGGCTGATGCAGGAAAACCCGGAATACCTGATCAGTGTGGCGTCCAATCTGTCGGGTTTGGCACAATATTGCGGCGAGCACGGTCTGCGTCCGTCACGGTTGCGCGAGGTGCGCACCTACGGCGAGGCACTGCATCCCGATGCCCGGGCCACAGTGCGTGCAGCCTGGGATGCGCCGCTGGTTGATATCTATTCCTGCAGTGAGGCGGGGTATCTTGCGCTGTAGTGCCCGAAGCACGAGCACTACCATGTGCAGTCCGAAGGCGTCTACATCGAGATACTTGATGCAGCAGGACAGCCTTGCGCGCCAGGCCAGGTCGGGCGCGTGGTGATTACGCCGCTGCATAATTTTGCGATGCCGATGATCCGCTATGAAATCGGTGACTGGGCAGAGGCAGGCGCATCCTGCGACTGCGGCCGTTGTCTTCCGGTCATTACGAAAATCCACGGCCGGACGCGTACGATGCTGCGGCTGCCTGACGGCGCAATGCGGCATCCGCGGTTCGGCGAGCGCCAGTTTGGGGCCATCGCGCCGATACGGCAGTTTCAGGTGGTGCAAAAAAGTCTCCGGCACGTGAATGTGTCGCTGGTGGTAGCCAGGCCTCTTACGCACGCAGAGGAAAACAAGTTGCGCGCACTGATTATCGAGAATCTCGGGCATCCGTTTGAGGTGACATTTGCTTATCTTGAGGAGATTGCACGCGCCGAGAGCGGAAAATTTGAAGATTTTCACTCGGAGGTTACTGAATGAGCGGTTTCATGTTCGTGCCACGATCGGCGTGTGCGGGCGTGGTGTGGCCGGCACTGCCCGACGAAGCTGCGTCACGCATGCTGGCCCTGCAGCATCAGTTCGATCAGTCGCAGTGGTGGTCACCGGCGCAATTGCAGGCGCAGCAACTGCAGCAGTTCGGGCAGATTTTCCGGCATGCGGTCACCACAGTACCGTTCTATCAGCAGCGCTTTGCACAGTGGGCAGGCCCGGGTATAGCGTCGTGGACACAGTACCGCGAATTGCCGGTCAGCCTGCGTCGTGACGTGCAGCAGGCGGGGAATGCCATGCACAGTGCGGCAGTGCCTTCCGCGCATGGCGCGCTGGTGCGCACCCAGTCTTCCGGATCGACGGGAAGTCCGTTGGTGACATTGGGTACTGCATGGACGCAGTTGATGTGGCAGGCACTGTTGCTGCGTGATCATCTCTGGCATCAACGTGATCTCAGCGGCAAGCTGGCCGCGATCCGCACGAGAGCGGCTGAGTCGCGAGTAACGAATTGGGGTGCAGCTACTGCAGCATTCGATACGGGTCCTTGCGTCGTGCGCAGCGTGTCGCCTGATCTGGATGAGCAGGTGCATTGGCTGGTTGCTGAAAATCCTGATTACATACTTTCTCTGGCAACCAATCTGCAGGCGCTGGCGAATCGCAGCCGCGAACTGGGCGTAAGCCTGCCCCGACTGAAGCAAGTTCGTACTTACGGTGAGATGTTGCGACCCGAGGCGCGAGACATAGTGCGTGATGCCTGGGGTGTAGAGATCGTGGACAGCTATAGTTCCGAAGAACTGGGATACATCGCATTACAGTGTCCGGAGTGCGAGCATTACCATGTGCAGTCTGAAAATTTGATTGTTGAGGTCTTGGATCAGAAAGGCGGTTCCTGCCTGCCGGGCGAGGTTGGCCAGATAGTGGTTTCGACCTTGCATAATTTTGCGATGCCGTTACTGCGTTATGCCAGCGGTGATTATGCGGAGGTCGGCGATGATTGTGTGTGCGGGCGTGGCCTGCCAGTGCTCCGACGCATTATGGGGCGCCAACGCAACATGCTGATGAGGCCTGAAGGTGGTTATTACTGGCCAAGCTTTGCATCCGAGGTGTGGGCGAGTATCGCGCCAATTGAGCAGATTCAACTGGTGCAGAAGGATTGCGGCAGCCTGGAAGTTCGGATGGTAGGGCCTCGAGAGCTGACCGCTGTGGAAACAGCACGATTGTTCACTGCCTTAACTGATTCACTGGGATGCACCTATCGGCTGTCCCTGGTGCGATTGCCAGCAATACCGCGAACAGCAGGTGGCAAATATGAGGACTTCATTTGCGAGGCGACGTAGCCGGACTGATGCGATCCAGTTAAATTCTGCGCAGGAGGTATTCCAGGGTCAGATTGTCGAACAGCGCTGACCCCGTAGATACAAAAAGCCGCGGGCGAACGGCAGGGTGCGAAATGCCGTTCTGCAGCAGGCTCTGAAAATCTGTCAGAGCCGTCAGGTCAAGATGCCCTTTGCCGATCCAAGCTCTGAGGTCGCCGAAACGAGCCGTGTCCAGTGTGTCGACATAGATATCCGCGCAATCCGCCCATGCCGGGTCAAGCTCGCTCTGATGGTCAATGTCGGCACCCATGCTGATGATCAGTCCGGCGTTCCATGCTGGCGGTGCGCAAACGGGGCGACTGCTGGTAGTGGCCAGCACTACGATATTGGTCGGAGGTAATTGCGAGACTGGCGAGGCAGAGCAATGAACTTCCGGGAAGTGGTATTTCAACGCCTGCGCCGCGGCTTCGGCTCGTTCTGAAAGAATATCCGTAAACACAATATTTCGTGTGCCGCAGACTGCAGCCGCATAGAAGGCCGTGTAATACCCGACGCGACCGCTGCCGATGATGGTCAGGTGTTCCCGCTGAGTGGCAAGGAGTTGCATTGCCAGTGTCGCACACATACCCGTGCGAGCCGAAGACAGCAGGCATGCATCTACAACATGCGTAATGTAGTTTTCGACCGGGTCGATGACCAATGCTTTGCCTACAGTAATCTGGTCCGGAACGACGATCTGCGCGATATTTGTGCCAACCAGTTTCACGGTTTTGAATGTTTGATCACCTGATCGGGTAATGCACGGCATGATCCGGAAATCAGCTGTATCGCCGGGGTCTGCAAAGACTTGTTTGGGGGGCATTTCCACCGATATCTTTCCTGCGGAAATACTGCGTAGTCGCTCCAGCATGTGCAGAAAGTAATCGTTTGGGTTGCCAGTCAGTGCCCGATGGACTTGCTGTTCGCTTACAAATTGGCAAGGTTCGACCGAAGTGCGCAAAATGCGGTGTTCCGGCGACATGGTGTCCGTAGAGAGTGTTGGCTGATCCGGATTAGATGTCATTTTGTAATGTGCCGTGATTGTTGTATCCAGTCTTCAGCCTGACTGTCTGCGTTTTTCTTTTCGGCACCGGTCAATACCGCGGCGAGGGGGGTGTCCTGAATTCTGTGTGTGAGGCTGTTGAGTATAAGTTGATGATGAAGCATTTTACGCTTGCGGTTGCGTGAAGCGGTCTTGATACAGGATTGCGAATTGGTTCATTGCGGCTTTCC
>Ga0105053_10003991_pt1 | contig 22039 bp, 14 predicted proteins | sample BON01_FD_78093 | JGI IMG/M metagenome (GOLD analysis project Ga0105053, IMG submission 78093) | Freshwater microbial communities from Lake Bonney liftoff mats and glacier meltwater in Antarctica - BON-01 | ecosystem: Environmental > Aquatic > Freshwater > Ice > Glacier meltwater | place: Lake...
AAACTCAGCAGTATATTTTGTTCGCTTTTTACTCATATAATTACTCCAATATTTAGTTCATCATAAGGCTATTGAAATAAGTCTTCAGAATTTGTTGTATGAATTTCTTGGGGTACTATAAACTTACTATAATGCCGAGTGTGCCAAAAGCAAAAATGGACAGGCCCAAAAAAACGGTTAATCGTCTGCCAAAGTGATCAGAAAATGGCCCACCGATCAATTGGCCAATAGCAAAGCCCGCTAAAAAAAGACTGAGCGACAATTCAACACGATGAATTGACGTGCCAAAACTAATTGCCATAGATGGAATTGCTGGTAAATATGCATCTATAGCTAGTGGTGCTAAGGCAGTCAAGCTCGCTAAAAGGAATAGCAGCGAGCGTAATGACAGTTGTGATGATTTCATTGTTTGAGGGGGGGAGTCTTAATAATTGTTTTAGGTAATAGTTTACGCGGTTTTTATTTATAAATAGGGCTATGAATTGTTTTATTTATAACACTCTGTAATTAACTAAGCCAATAGTGGATCAAACTTAAAAGTGCCTTTGTAGGAGTATGTGCCGGATCTAGCGCTAGGTGATAATATATCGACACTATTCAAGTTGGAGAATTACGATGTTAAAAATAGCGGTTGGTTTTGTGCTGGTATTTTTGGTTGGTTGTTCATCTGCACCCGAGCTTAAGCCCACAGGTATTGATCCTGATACTCAAGCGAGAGTTGATCAGTGGAAATCACTTATCGATTCAGGATCACAGTGGTCAGATATTGAAAAATTGACTAGCGTTAATGACTTTGTAAATCAGTTTAATTTTGTGGATGACATTGATCATTGGAAACAAGAAGATTATTGGGCGACACCATTACAAACCTTGGTTACAAAAGGTGGAGATTGTGAAGATTTTGCCATTGCCAAGTATTTTACTTTAAGCGCGATGGGGTTGGATGAAAATAAGATGCGACTAACCTATGTTAAAGCGTTAACAATCAATAAGGCCCATATGGTGGTGAGTTATTTTGAGCAGCCCAATGCCGAGCCATTAGTGTTGGATAACCTGAATCGAAATATTGTACTAGCATCACAACGTCAGGATTTAGTACCGGTGTATAGTTTCAATGGTACTGGTTTGTGGCTCGCTAAACGCGATCGTTCACAGCAGCATATAGATGATTCTAGTCGAATCAGTTTGTGGCAAGATCTATTGCATCATATGGATGTTGAAGCTGCCGATCAAAATGCAATGATTTGTTTATACCAATATTATGATTTGCCTGCTGGAAAGGCTAAAACGATGTGTCCATAATGTTCATTAATATAATAAATCACGGGTATAGTTTACTCATTAAGATAATAGTTGAAATACTCAGTATATTCAGCTAGTAATCTGAACAATGGTATTAAACTTGTGACTGTAAGCCGCTGATTTAGAATGATTTATTATATGATCGTAAGTAATTAATACTCTTGCGGTCACCATAACTTCAATCTTTGCATAAACAAATGTTGGCTGAGGATAGACCAATATTAAGGTTGAGGCTACAGTCGTTAAATAATAAAAGTTGGCTTTTTCGCTGACTTATTATTGAATAAGTCCTAAATTCTATTATTAGATGTATTACACGCTCTGGTATGATCAAGCGTTTTTACAGTGGTATTTACTCATGGCCAACGATAGCTTTTCTTCACTTTCAATTTCGGCCGAACAGATAGCCAACTTAGAGTTACTTGGTTATACAAAGATGACGCCGATCCAAGCGCAAAGTTTACCGCATGTACTTAAAGGTAAAGATCTGATTGCTAAGGCAAAAACGGGAAGTGGTAAGACGGCCGCTTTTGGCATTGGTATCATAAATCACATCAATCCACGCTTTTTTGGTGTGCAAGCTTTAGTGATCTGTCCGACCCGAGAATTGGCTGATCAAGTGGGTAAAGAAATCCGCAGATTAGCGCGTGCGGTGCCTAATATAAAATTGGTATTATTGTGTGGTGGTAAACCATTAGGCCCACAAATCGGCTCGCTTGAACATGGTGCTCATATTGTTGTTGGCACGCCAGGTCGTCTGCAAGATCACCTTGCTAAAGGCACGCTTAAACTTGATGGTTTAAAAGCCTTGGTGTTGGATGAAGCTGATCGCATGTTGGATATGGGCTTTGCTGAAGTGATGCAAGATATCATTTCATACACGCCTAAATCTCGTCAAACCATGTTGTTTTCAGCTACCTATCCTGACACGATTAAACAAATGAGCCGTTCAATTCAGCGTGATCCCGTGACGGTTACTGTTGAATCTGAGCATAAAGAAAGCGTTATTGAACAATTGTTTTATGAAGTCAAAAAAAATGAACGCAATAGCACTCTATTAGCCTTATTTGAGCACTATAAACCTGAAACAACCATCGTATTTTGTCACACTAAAGTTCAATGTGATGAAGTTGCCAGTATGCTACGAGAGAATAAGATTGAGGCATTGGCAATACATGGTGATCTTGATCAGCGTGAACGCGATAAAGTCTTGGTACGTTTTTCCAATAATAGTTGTTCAGTATTAGTAGCGACTGACGTTGCGGCACGAGGCTTAGATATTAAAGCATTAGAAGCGGTTATTAATTATGAGTTGCCTCGCGATCCTGAAATTTTTATTCATCGAATTGGTCGTACAGGGCGAGCGGGGGAAACAGGTTTGGCTTTAAGTATTTATACGCCGTCAGATGTTATGCGTTTAAATGCCATTGAAAAATATCAGAAAAAACCCTGTGTTTCCGATGTACCAGAATCACTCGATCGCGATCCTAGCTTTAGCTTAGTCCCGCCGATGGTGACCATTCAACTAGATGGCGGACGTAAGAGTAAAATTCGCCCTGGTGATATTTTAGGTGCATTGACCGGTGATGCGGGATTGACGGGATCCCAAATTGGCAAAATTGATATCTTCGACATGTCGAGTTACGTTGCTGTTGAGCGTGATGCCGCTCGACAAGCACTCAGTTATTTAGCGGATGGCAAGATAAAAGGCCGTGCCGTGAGGGCTCGTAAAGTCCGATAAACATCAGAGATATTACAGGTGTCATCTTTGTCAGCGTTATCAGGGTCAATATGATGTATGTAAAGTTGGTTTTTAAACATTATTATAGAAATTTGTAGTGAAGAGGCTTAGATTTTGGCAGTAACAGAATATGTAATTGGACAACGTTGGGTCAGCAATGGTGAGGCTGAACTTGGCTTAGGTATTATTAAAAGTAACTCAGGCCGTCGTATTGAAGTGAGTTTTCCCGCTGCGGGAGAACAACGTACTTATGCAACAGAAAATGCACCATTGAGTCGTGTTGTCTATCCAGTAGCTGATCGCGTTAAAACAGATGAAGATGTCAGTTTCATTATCACTGCCCGACATGAAATTAATGGCTGTTACATTTATCAAGGTGATGATGAGCTTGGTACTGAAATCAGCATTCATGAAATGGACTTGAATAGTTTTGTTCAGTTCAGTCAACCACAAGATCGCTTGTTTGCCGGTCAAATTGATAAAAATCGGCAGTTTGAATTACGGATAGAAACATTAGCTCATCAGCACCAGCTTCAACAAACGTCTGTATTTGGTCTTATGGGCGCGCGAGCTCAACTATTGCCACATCAAATTTACATTGCCCATCAAGTATCGCAACGTCATGCACCACGGGTATTGTTAGCCGATGAAGTGGGATTAGGTAAAACAATTGAAGCGGGTCTGATTTTGCATCAGCAATTGATCACTGGTCGTACACAACGCGCTTTAATTGTGGTCCCTGATAGCTTGGTACATCAGTGGTTAGTTGAGATGTTACGCCGCTTTAATTTATCTTTCACCATTATGGATGACGAACGCTACTCGGCTATTATTGAGTCAAATGAAGGTAATCCTTTTGAAAGTGCACAGTTGGTCTTGTGTAGTTTATCTTCTTTAACCCTCAATGAAGCTATGTACGACGATGCTTTGCAAGCCTCATGGGATATGATGATTGTTGACGAGGCGCATCATTTACAATGGAATGAACAACAGGCTAGTTCTGAGTATCAGTGTATCGAAGGTCTAACTCGAGAAGTAGCGGGTTTATTATTGTTGACAGCTACACCAGAACAATTAGGTATTGAAAGTCACTTTGCACGTTTGCGTTTACTTGACCCAGATCGTTATTTTGATTTGGCTAAATTCCGTCAACAAGAAGCTGAATATCAACCCGTTAGTGAATTAGTTACCCAATTATTAGCTGATAATGCACAAAAAATATTAACAACACTAAAAACAACGATCGAGCAATATCTTGGTCAAGCCGGCTATTTAGCATTAGAAAAAGCTGATGATTTTGTGGCTGCGAGAGATTTGGTTATTAGTGATTTATTAGATCGTCATGGTACCGGACGAATTCTGTTTAGAAATACCCGTGATGTGGTTGAGGGTTTTCCAGAGCGCCAATTGCATGCCTATCCATTAGTTGTACCTACTAAGTATGCTACTGGCCAAGCAGAAGCTGATATTTTAGCCCGTGTGCAGGCAGAACGAGTGTTAGGGGATGAATTTCTTAAGAAAGATAGCCGAGTAACGTGGTTAGCTGAATGGTTAAATGAACACAAATTAGATAAAGTATTAGTGATTTGCGCCCAAGCTGAAACGGCACAAACTTTAGAGCTTTATTTAAGGGTGAATAAAGGTTTACGTAGCTCAGTATTTCATGAAGGTTTAAGTTTGGTTCATCGTGACCGTGCTGCCGCTTATTTTGCTGATGAAGAAGAGGGGGCTCAAGTCATGATTTGCTCAGAAATTGGTAGTGAAGGTCGTAACTTTCAATTTTCACATCACTTAGTATTATTTGATTTGCCATTGAACCCTGATTTATTAGAACAACGGATTGGTCGATTAGATCGTATCGGTCAGCACCACAATGTGCACCTCCATGTTCCTTATTATGAAAGCTCTGCACAGGAGGTATTGTTGAAATGGTATCACCAAGGATTGAATGCTTTTGAGCACGTTTTTTCTGCAGGTAGCGCCATTAAGCAAGCGGTTAATGAATCCTTAGAATATTGTTTATTACATACAGATGATACTAAAGCTATTTTTAGTCTTATTGAAGAAACTCAGAAGCTTACAGCTGAAACCTTAAATATTCTTCAGAAAGGACGAGATCGTTTATTAGAGTTAAATTCTTGTAATTTGACGGTAGCTAATGAGTTGGTTGCAGATCTTAATGAAGCCAGTAATACGCTTGAATTAGCATCTTATATGGACAAAATATTCGATGAATATGGCGTTGAACAACAAATGCATAGCGCCGACAGTATCATTCTTGAACCAGGCAATCATATGGTGGAGCATCAATTTCCTGGTTTGCCAGAAGATGGTCTGACGGCCACCTATAAACGTCACCGAGCATTAGTACGAGAAGATATGGCATTTTTGAGCTGGGAACACCCAATGGTGCTCGGCAGTTTGGATATGATCATTAATAGTGACTTTGGAAATAGCGCATTCTGTACGCTCAACAATAATAATTTACCTGCAGGTACTTTATTGTTAGAAGCCATATTTACTATGAAATGTCCTGCGCCACGGTCATTGCAAGTTGCGCGATATCTCAACCATTCTTATCTGCGTATTGTCGCAGATGAACAAGGAAGTGATTTTAACGAGCTATTAACAGAGTCTACGTTCAATAATGCGGCGGGTCGTATTCCTCGGGTAACTGCACAAGAGCTCGTTCGACACGCGCGACCTAAAATTACGGAACTGATCACACAGGCTCAACAATTAGCAGTCACAAAACAGCAGCTGATTATTGATCAAGCAATCAGTACAATGCATCGATCACTTCAGCCAGAACAAGATCGTTTAACGGCGCTAGCAGCGGTTAATTCAACAATTCGACCTGAAGAGATTGCCTACATCGAACAATCACAACAATTATTAGTAGAATATTTACAATCGGCACAATTAAGTCTTGATGCTGTACGCGTAGCAATTGTAACTCACGGCTAAGCAAAAAAGACCTTTAGAGAGAGGAATGCCACTATCGATTTAAAGATAGTGGTCGTCGTCAAATATAAAATATTAAAATAGATGCACAAATAAAATCGTATCTAGGAGTTACAGAATTAGATGTTGAGAATCAATATTTCCATTGCGGTGATTGTCGCTACTGCTACTTATGGCTTATGGGCTTACGTTAATAAGCCAGAAGTTGAACCTATGTGGCCAGACATAATTCAGGGATTTTCATTTGCTCCGATGCGTGAAGATAGTGATCCAACAAAAGGCTTATTACCTAGCGTTGAGCAAGTTGAGCAAGACGTGGCCCTATTGGCGGGAAAAACACATGCTATTCGAACTTATACGGTAGATGGCCCACTAGCATCTGTTCCAGCTTTGGCCAAAAAATACGACCTCAATGTGGCTTTAGGTGGTTGGGTAGACGGTCGACTAGAACAAAACCTTATTGAAATAAACAAGCTGATAACGATTGCAGAAGAAAATCGTGAAAATGTAGTTCGTGTCATCTTGGGTAACGAAGTCATACTCAGAAATGATATTCCGGTTGGACAGATGGTCCAATATTTAGATCGTGTACGAGCTGAATTAAGTATGCCTGTTAGTACCGCTGAACCATGGCATATATGGGTAGCTCATCCTGAGTTAGCAGAACATGTAGACTTTATTGCTGTACATATGTTGCCGTACTGGGAAGGTATCGCCAACGATAAAGCCGTAGATTATATCGATGAGCATATGGATATATTATACAAATTATTCCCTAACAAACCCATCGTTATTGCGGAAGTTGGCTGGCCGAGTAATGGTCGCACACGAAAATCTGCAACTGCAGATGAAGCCGAACAAGCAAAGTTTTTACGTCGCTTTCTAGAGAGAGCTGCCGAAAAAAATTATACGTATTACGTCATGGAGGCATTTGATCAACCATGGAAGCGAACTAACGAAGGATCGGTCGGTGCATATTGGGGGGTATATGATGCCCAACGAAATGCAAAATTTGAATTTATCAAGCCCATTATTGGGTTACCCGAATGGCAAACTTTAGCCATACTCTCAGTTATTATTGCCGCGATTATATTTGCCTTACTACTTCGAGATTCCAGTAGTTTAAATCGTCGTGGGCGTAGCTTTTTGGCTTTGGTCGCATTCGTACTGACAACTGCCGTGGTGTGGATTGTTTATGATTATTCTCGGCAATATATGACCATAGAATCAGTGATGGTAGGCGTGGTAATGCTGTTTGCCATGCTCGGTGTAATTATGGTGCTGTTAATTGAAGCTCATGAATGGGCTGAAGCAGTATGGGTCAAGGGTCGCCGCCGTGATTTAATCTCGATTGATATGAGTGATGATGAACTACCGATGGTATCGATTCATGTTCCAGCGTATAACGAACCACCTGATATGTTAATGGCGACATTAAATGCCTTAGCGGCGTTGGACTATCCTCGTTATGAAGTTATCGTCATTGATAACAACACAAAAGATGAAGCGGTATGGCAACCAGTAGAAAAACACTGTGCTGTTTTAGGCGATAAATTTCGCTTCTTCCACAAAGCACCACTAGCTGGTTTTAAAGCGGGAGCTCTTAACTTTGCCTTGGCAGAAACAGCTGCAGGGGCAACTATAATCGCCGTTATTGATAGTGATTATTGTGTAGAACCAACGTGGTTAAGGAATTTGGTACCGCAATTTAACCATCCTAATGTGGCTATTGTACAAGCACCACAAGATTATAGTGATTCATCTGAAAATGTCTTTAAAGCGATCTGTTTTGCTGAATATCGAGGTTTTTTCCATATTGGTATGATTACTCGCAATGAGCGTAATGCAATTATTCAACATGGCACTATGACAATGGTACGCCGGTCATCTTTGGAAGAAGTAAATGGCTGGAGTGAAAAGACAATTACCGAAGATGCCGAACTAGGTTTGATGATTTTTTCAGCTGGTTATCAAGCGGTTTATACCTCAAAAAGTTATGGTAAGGGTTTAATGCCGGATAGTTTTCTTGATTATAAAAATCAACGCTTCCGTTGGGCTTATGGTGCAATGCAGATTTTACGACATCATGCTAAGAGTTTGAGGGGAAAAACGCCGACTAAATTAACGGCGGGTCAACGCTATCACTTTGTAGCAGGATGGTTACCGTGGATGGCAGATGGTATTAATATTGTTTTCAATTTTGCCGCTTTAGCATGGTCAATTGCGATGATCACCATGCCTGAACAATTTGACCCTCCTTTAGTGATATTTTCAATTCTGCCACTGAGTCTTTTTATCTTTAAAATCGCCAAAGTAATCTACCTTTACCATGGCGTTAAAATTGTCGGAGGAATAAGGGAGACTATTGCTGCGGCGTTATCAGGGTTGGCGTTATCACATACCATTGCCAAGGCTATGTGGTTAGGCTTGTTTACAGATGGGCGGCCCTTTGTACGTACGCCAAAAATGGAGCAATCGGTTGCTTTATTTAAAGCCATTGCTTCAGCCTCTGAAGAAACTTTGTTTATGTTGGCACTATGGTTGGCTGCAGCCGTTATTTATTATCATGCACCGGTAGAAACATGGGATATGGTATTGTGGATACTGGTTTTAATTGTACAATCTTTGCCTTATTTTTCAGCATTATGCTTATCAATAATTAGTGCCTTCCCGAACTTAAGTGCGAGGATAGTGACTGCAAAAAAAGGAAAATAAGTTAACTGCATTTATCAGGTATATGTTATGGACCAAGGTGAAATAGACATATGATCAGAAGCGTCAGCACTTTAAGCTAAATTCTTAGAGCGCTGACGAGCTCAAATTTATTAATCAATACATATTTCTTAATCAAGAAATCCCAAGTGTTATCTAAATATTTAGCTTAATTACTGCTGAACTATAAGTGTGCATAAAGGTCTCTAAACGCAGTACCAATAATATTGCTTTGTTAGCTAGTGCTCTAGGAGAAATAACTTGCTAAAACGTGTCGTGTATCCGCTGGTGATTGTATTGATCGCTGTAGCCACTTTTATAGGTTTGAAACAAAGTAAGCCAGAAAAAGTGGTCATTGAAAAACCTGAAAAAATCTGGCGTGTTAACAGTGTAACGGTCAATATTCAGCAGCTATCTCCTGAAATTACACTTTATGGCCGTGTTGAAACACCTAGAAATTCAACCTTGAAATCCGCATTGGGGGCTGATGTAGTATCGATTGCTGTGTTGGAAGGGTCAAAAGTTACTGCTGGGCAATTATTAATGACACTAGACGATACGGATATGCAATTATTGTTGGCACAACGTCAGGCTGATTTGGCTGAAATTGAAGCCTTAATGGCGAGTGAAAATCAACGATTTAAACGCGACCAAAGCTTATTAGAGCAACAAATAGCACTAGTGAAATTGGCTGATAATGCGGTCAATAGATCTAAAAAATTAGAACAATCACGCTTAGCTTCACAAGCTACCCTAGATGATTCAGAAGCAAGCAAACAACGCCAGTTAGTAACACTTAAAAGCTTGAACTTTGATATCGCTGATCATCCAGCAAGAGTCGCTCAATTACAAGCCCAATCTAAAAGGGCTCAGGCCTTATTAAAACAAGCTGAAGTTGATCTAGATCGTACCAAAATTACAGCACCATTCTCTGGTCGTATATCCCAGCTTAACGTTTCCATAGGTGATCGCGTGCGAGCTGGCGATTCATTAATATCACTTTATGATCTTGATAATCTTGAAGTGAGAGCCCAAATACCGGGCCGTTATATTAATCAAGTTCTTAATATGATGAACAGCAGCGAAGTCCCTGAGGCAAGAGCTACACTTGATCAGCAGCAACTCACTTTTAAGTTAGAACGATTGTCAGGTGAAGTAAAGGTAGATAGCGGCGGTATAGATGGCTTGTTCAGTATTGCAGGCAATCAATATGGCATTGCTTTGGGCACTTTTGTCGAGCTCAAACTTAAACTGGCACAACAAGATAATGTCGTTGCTTTGCCATTTAATGCCTTATACGGTCTGGATCATATATATCGTCTTAAAGAGGGTTATTTACAATCTGTCAGCATTGAAAGAGTCGGTGAAACTACCAATGAGCAGGGTCAAAAACAATTACTGTTGAGAAGTCAGGAGTTGCAACAAGGCGATCAAATTGTCAGTACTCAATTGCCTAATGCGATTACAGGTCTAAGAGTTGAGGCATTAAGTGAGTAATCAACACCGTGATTTTATAGCAATATTTGCACAGCATAAAGTTGCAGCTAACTTGTTAATGATCATGATGATCATGGCTGGATTATTGTCATTATCAAAGTTGAATACGCAGTTTTTCCCTACCTTTGCCTTAGATATAGTAACGGTTTCAGTTGAATGGCGTGGTGCAAGTGCAGAAGATGTTGAGGATTCAATTTCCAGTCGTGTAGAACAAGAGTTACGTACGGTCGATTATGTCGATAAAATGACTTCTACGTCTTCGTATGGCATGGCAGTGGTGACACTTGAGTTTGCCGAGGGCACCGACATGGGGAAGGCCCTTGATCAGGTGAAAGATCAAGTCGATCAGCTACGTAATTTACCGCGTGATTCTGAAACGCCAAAAGTCAGTCTGTTGACGCGTTATGAAAGTGTCGCCAGTCTTATGGTGACTACCGACGGTAAGCTAGAAGAGCTACGTTATTTGGTCCATCAAATTGAGCATGACTTATTGGACCGAGGTATTTCACGAATCAGCATTACTGGTTTACCAGAAGAAGAAATCGCGATTAAATTGAGTACCAAGCAGTTAGAATCTATGGGCCTTAGTTTAGAAGATGTGAGTCAACGTGTTGCAGAATTAAGCCGAGATCTGCCTGCCGGAGAAATTGGTAATGATGACACTGCTAAACAGTTACGTAGTCTCGACAAACAACGTGATGCCCAAGGCTTTTCCCAATTAGCCATACAAACAGATTACAGTGGCCGATTATTACTCATAGATGATGTGGCAGACGTTGAACGCAGGCCAAGACGTAAACAGGTTAGTGTGTTTTATCAGGGAAAACCTGCTGTAGAAATAGCATTACAACGTACAGAAAACGCTGACTCACTGGAATCAGCAAAAATCCTCGACAAATGGCTACTAGATAATGAAACTCAATTACCGAAAGGGGTCAGTGTAAAAGTTTATGATGCCAGCTGGGAGTTGATTAAAGAACGGATGGATTTGTTAGTCAATAATGGTCTAGGCGGCTTAGTACTAGTAATCGGGATATTGTTTTTATTTCTACAGGGACGGGTTGCCATATGGGTAGCGGTCGGTATCCCAGTGTCATTTATGGCAACCTTAATGATCATGTATTTGTTCGGCGGTAGTATTAACATGATCAGCCTATTTGGTTTGATTATGGCATTAGGAATCATTGTCGATGATGCTATCGTAGTTGGGGAAGATGCTTTATCACATTATCAGAGTGGTGAGAGTTCGCTTACGGCAGCTGAAGGTGGAGCACGACGTATGTTGGCACCCGTTATTTCATCATCACTGACAACTATTGCATCTTTCCTTCCATTAATGATGATTGGTGGAACAATGGGTAATATATTGTTTGATATACCTTTTGTTGTTATCTGTGTCATTATTGCATCCTTGTTTGAAAGCTTTTTGATTTTACCTGGTCACTTGCGGCATGCTTTCCATAAGATTCATCATGCCGAACCGCCACGGATTCGTCAGTGGCTGGATAACAAGTTTAATTATTTACGAGATGATTTGTTCAAACCATTGGTGATTACAGTGGTTAATCATCGTTGGCTAACCATTAGTGCTACATTCGGCTTGTTGATTGTATGTATTGGTTTATTAGCCGGAGGTCGTCTGCATTTTACGTTCTTCCCTTCACCTGAAGGTACAAGTATTACTGCAAATGCTCGATTTACTGCTGGTACGCCCTCATACAAAGTCGCTGAGTTTCTTGAGCATTTAAATGAGACATTGGATAAAACGACGCAAGAGCTTGGGCCAGAATTAGTGGCAATGTCAGTGACTCGTCTAGGAACTGCAAGTACAGCGGGTAGTTCTTCAGGTCAAACGGGGGAGCGATTTGGCTCCATCCAACTTGAATTAATTTCACCTGATCATCGTACGGTTCGTAATAAAGATTTTATTCGAGCATGGCGAGAACAGGTCAGCTTACCAGCAGGAATAGAAAGCTTCACTTTATCTGAGCGGAGAACCGGTCCTCCAGGTAGTGATATCGATATTCGCTTAAGTAGTGCCTCTGCTGAAATCCTGAAAGAAGCAGGGCACGAACTCGCCGAAGCTTTGAAACAATTCACTGGCGTCAGTGCGATAGAAGATGACATGCCTTACGGTCAGGAACAGCTCATTTATCGAATTAAAGGACAAGGTGAGGTGCTGGGACTGACCGTTGATAATGTTGGAACTCAGCTACGTGCTGCATTTGATGGTCAACTAGTACAAATATTTCAAGATGGTGATGATGAAGTTGAAGTGCGTGTCATGTTACCAGATGCTGAGCGTAACACTATGGCAACACTTGGTAGCTTTATGGTTCGATTACCACAAGGTGGCAGTGCACCACTTTCTAGTGTTGTTGAATTTGAAGCACGACGGGGTTTTGATGTTTTGCGTCATACCGACAGTAAATTGGCCATACATGTTACGGCAACAGTTGACGCCTCACTTAATAACAGCAATGAAATCTTAGCAGCATTGCAAAAAAGTTTATTGCCCGATCTGACGTCACGTTATGGTGTGACGGTAGATTTTGAAGGTCGTGCAGAAGAACAGGCTGAGACAATGGGCGATATGAAACAAGGGCTTATTCTTGCCTTTACCTTGATCTATCTAATCTTGGCATGGGTCTTTTCATCTTATGGCTGGCCTTTAGTGGTGATGATGGCTATTCCATTTGGCTTGATCGGTGCATTGTTTGGCCACTGGGTAATGGGCATTGATTTAACCATTCTGTCACTATTCGGGATTTTTGGTTTGTCGGGGATCGTGGTCAATGATTCCATTATTTTAGTGACCTTTTTCAAACATCAGCGTGAGGCGGGAATTGAAACATCACAGGCTATTATCAATGCAGCTACACAGCGTCTTCGAGCGGTGTTACTCACGTCATTGACTACGATTGCAGGTTTGACTCCTTTATTGTTTGAAACCTCAATGCAAGCGCAATTTTTAATTCCAATGGCTGTGTCAATATCATTTGGTTTGATGTTCTCAACCGTCTTAGTCTTGTTGGTTATTCCAGCATTATTATCTGTGCATGAAAGTATTGCCGATAGATTTACACAAAAAAATTGACTGTGTTAGATGACTATAACAGCATTAGATTGTCTAGTAATTAACAAAACTGAAGGCTTTACATCGTCAATCTATTTCTCCTAGATAGGGACGTTACTTCATAGTAGGATTGGTGTGGCACTTATTAAAACAAGGTCTTTAATCTAAATATAGAATTGAATTAAAAATAAGAAAAGCCTACATTATTGTAGGCTTTTCTCCTTATCAAAATTAGTGTTCAATTGCTTTAGGTTTACTGACTAAATACAGCCAAACATAGCCAGCGACACCTGCTAATAATGACGCGCCAAGAATCCCTGTTTTTGCCATTAGAAGTAACTCTTCATTGTTACTAAAGCCCAGTTGAGCAACAAATATCGACATAGTGAAACCAATACCAGCCAATAGTGATACACCAGCGATCTGAGTAAAGCGGGTATCTTTTGGTAATTCTGCAATGCCTAATTTAAGCACCAACCAACTAATCCCTGTGATCCCTATAAACTTACCTAAGGTTAAACCGAGTGATACACCTAACATCACAGGATGAGTCATTGTTTCCGCTAGTGAACCGAACTCAAGTGGAATACCTGCATTAGCTAAGGCGAAAATTGGAATAATTAAATAAGCGACAGGACTATGCCAAGTTCGCTCGAGTCGTTTTAAAGGAACACCCACACTTATCACGCTATTTTCTAAATTTTGTACCACATTGCGCAGGGGATCATTAGTCATAATACTTTGGCCTGGCTGATGACTGGCATCAAACTTCTGCATTAATTTTTTAACGTGTTCGCTGAAAAGTTGAGGATCATATTTTGGCATTGCAGGTACTGACATGGCCCCGAGTATGCCAGCCAAAGTAGGGTGGACTCCGGATAATAATAAAGCATACCAAAGCAGAACAGCGACGCTGAAATATGGCAATGTTTTACGTATACCTAGCATATTAAAAGCAAGCAGCAAGATAAACAGTCCACCAGCAATAAATAATGGCGTAACAACAATGGTTTCAGTATAAAACAGTGCTATAACTAATACCGCACCTAAGTCATCGACAATGGCTAAGGCGATTAAAAAAGTAATTAACGCCTTCGGTACTCTGCTGGCGAGTAATGCTAATGCACCTACTGCAAAAGCAATATCCGTTGCCATGGGAATACCCCAGCCACTCGCAGCATCACCTTCAGGATTAATTATAAAATAGATCAATGCAGGCACCACCATACCACCAATTGCAGCCGCAATAGGTAAGATAGCATTGCGTAACTTAGCCAATTCACCGACTAATATTTCACGCTTTAATTCCAAACCAACCACAAAGAAAAATAGAGCCATAAGTCCATCATTTATCCAATGATGAAGTGACATTTCTACAGCCCAGCTAGCCACCCCAAAACTGATAGGCGTATGGAGAATGTGTAAATAATTTTCTGCGAATGGACCATTGGCTAAGATTAAAGCGAGTATAGCTGAACTCATTAGAAGCAGGCCACTCGTAGTTTGACGGTGAATAAATTCCTCAATGGGACCTATAAACTTTTCAAAGCTTTTTTCCCATGGTGCAAGATATACACCTTGGTCTGAATTGGGATTTATATTGTTATTTTCGCTCATATCTTATGTTTCCTTTACAAACAGCGAGTTGTTGGCAGATTTAATTATAGTCGAAGTGATGGGGTTTTTGATTCGCCGTTCAACGGATATTGCATAAAAAGATTCTTTTACTTCATCGGTATGACCAATCGATTTGACATTATTTGGAAGGATTAGTTTAAAAAGTCTTCAAAAAACCACGCTGAGAAAGCATGTCTACCGGCTACATCAGCTTTTTTATATATTTCGGATGCTTGTTGGCGAACCGTTTTTTCTTTGGTATCACGAATTGCAGCAATTTCGTTAAAGCTTAAACCTTTTAACAAAAGTAAGGCAATTTGTTGTTCGCTTTGGCTGAGTTGCCATTGATCAAATTGTTGATGAATAATTTCACTGTATTCTTTTCTGGCATTATTAATAAACGCTGTTGATTGTGTTAAAGAGCGTTCAGTTGTTATTAGCTCTTCTACCAAAGCTTGCATGTCTCGCTTTTTGTTTTTTAGTTCCATCACTAAATAGACAATTAAACCCATAGCGAAACAGATGACAATGATTTCTTGAATAAGATGCCATATTGGTGCCTGATTACTGAAGTCCATTACTAAATCAAGCACATTGGAAGTCACTACCAATAATAAGACCGTAATGATAACTGGAGTTTTGATGTTGGGCACTTTCTCTCCTTTAAAAACTAACTAATAAATACATAGGGCATATGTCTCAAAGCATCTATTATAGGGCATATATCCACTATTAATCTGTACTAATTAGCCTTAAATTACACTTGTAATTTAATGTTGATCTGATTTTTCAGACTTCAACACTCAACGCTAAACATAAAGAGGATTATTAATGAATTATTTTTTCAGTCTTTTGTTGCTTATTGCTTCGACTGCAACCCATGCCAATGAGACATTGCAACTAAATGCCGATGAAATGAGCAATATAGGTATCGAAGTTGCTGAGATTAAATCCATCACTGAATCACTAACCAATAAATTACCGGCAAAAGTGACGATTCCTAATAAATCACAACGTGTAATTAGTGTACCTCAAGATGGTGTTATTGAAATTATGTTGGTGGCGGAAGGTGATGTGGTTAAAGTAGGTCAAGAGTTGGCTCAGTTAAATAGTCCACAAATAGTGGCTGGCCAAAATGATTATTTACAGTCACTTAGTCGGTTGGCTCAATCACAACAAGAAATGCAACGTGATAAGAGCCTATTTGATGAGGGCATTATTGCTGAACGTCGTTATCGACAATCGCTCTCGACCTATCAACAAGATAAATCCGATGTGGCAATGTACAAAAAAAGGCTAGAAATGGCAGGAATGAATACTGATGCAATTCGTATACTAGATAAAACGCGATCATTAAACAGTCGCCTCATTTTAACCGCGCCAACTGATGGCGTAGTGATGAAACAATTTGCTACAGCTGGCCAACGTTTGACTGCTGCTGATCCGCTTTATCAATTAGCTGAATTATCCACGTTGTGGCTAGAAATACATGTGCCATTGGAGATTGCTAAAAACGTTGAGATTAATGACCGTATGACGGTTTGTGGTAAATCAGTTGATGGTAACGTTATTGCTGTAGGCCGAGAAGTCCATGCAGCAGACCAAGGAGTGTTAGTGCGTGCTGAAATTAATCAAAAAACCGAACAGCTTACGCCTGGTGAATTTATAGAGGTTTGTTTTATTAAACAAGCGACGACCACCCAATTTGAAGTGCCTCGTTCAGCAGTGTTTCGTAATGAAGGTTTGTCAGCAGTGTTCATTAGAACAGATGGCGGGTTCTTATACAAAAATGTCAATATTGTTAAGGATAACGGCAATATGCTTGTCGTTAGTGGAGACTTATCTCCACAGCAGATGGTTGTTATTTCTGGGACTGCCACACTAAAAGCCGCTTGGCTTGGTATCGGCAGCGAGTAAGCATCTCAACTCATTATCTCGGATTAGGAATACATCATGTTAGCAAAATTAATTCAGTTTTCTTTAACACAGCGTTTGTTGATGTTACTGCTTATCATCGGACTGCTAGGCGCAGGCTGGCGAGCCTTTAATGAAACCCCCATCGATGCGTTCCCTGATGTTTCATCGACACAAGTAAAAGTCATTCTTAAAGCTTCAGGTATGACGCCGGAAGAAGTTGAAGCCCGTATTACATCGCCTATTGAAGTTGAGATGCTAGGCATTCCCAAGCAACGAATGTTACGTTCAGTCGTTAAATATGGCTTAACGGATATCACTATCGACTTTGCTGAAGGTACCGATATTTACTGGGCACGTCAGCAAGTATCTGAACGTTTAACTAGTTTACGTGATCAATTCCCTGCAGGCGTTACCGGTGGCTTAGCTCCTGTAACAACGCCCCTTGGTGAGATGTTTATGTTCACGGTATACAGCGACACTATGAGTCTTACTGACCGCCGTTTATTACTTGATTGGGTGATTAGACCAGCATTACGTAGTGTACCTGGTGTGGCTGATGTTAATGCGCTTGGCGGTTTAGCAAAGACCTTTCAAGTAACGCCTGACGTACAAAAGCTTCTAGCGCGAAACATTAGTCTCAACGATCTGCAACGAGCTGTTGAGTTAAATAATCGTAATGATGGCTCTGGTCGCCTTAACGATGGCGAAGAAGTCTTGATTGTACGTGCTGAAGGTAGTATTCAACAATTAGATGATTTACGGGCTATCGTGGTTAAGTCCGACTTAACTGAGCCGGTATTATTAGGCGATGTAGCAGAGGTTAGTCTTGGTAGCTTGACGCGATACGGTGCTGTTACTAAAGATGGCAAGGGGGAAGCGGTTGAAGGATTAGTCTTGGGTTTACGAGGTGCTAATGCCCGTGATGTAGTTAGAGGTATTGAACAAACTCTCGCTGAACTTGAAGCAACCTTACCTAAAGATGTGAGCATTAAGGTATTTTATAACAGGGGTGATTTAGTTTCTAAAGCCATTGGTACGGTGAGCAAGGCATTAATTGAAGCGATTGTATTAGTCTTAGTATTATTAATGCTATTTTTAGGCGATATACGTGCAGCAACAACAGTCGCTTTGGTATTGCCCTTAGCTGCAATGGTGACATTCATTATGATGCAGCAATTTGGTTTATCGGCTAATTTAATGAGTTTAGGTGGATTGACCATCGCTATCGGTATGCTGGTTGATGCTGCTGTGGTCGTGGTCGAAAATATAGTTTCTCAATTGGCAGATAAAGAAAAAACTAAAGTATTACCACGCTTACATTTGATTTATCGAGCAGTTAAAAGTGTCTCTGTGCCAGTAACGTCAGGTATAGCGGTAATTATTATTGTTTTTTTGCCTCTATTAACACTTCAAGGTTTAGAAGGTAAGTTATTCATTCCTGTGGCTTTAACCATTGTGTTTGCTTTGAGTGGTTCTTTATTATTATCTTTAACCATTATTCCGGTGATAGCCTCGTTTTTGTTAAAAAATGTGTCACATGAAGAACCGTGGTTGCCACGCATTCTTAAAAAGTTATATGCGCCTGTATTGGATTGGTCATTGGAACATGGTCAAATTATCATTTTACTTGCGGTGACATCTCTGGTGACTGCGGGTTATTTATATACCCAAGTAGGCAAAAGTTTTATGCCGACAATGGATGAGGGGGATTTGATTGTGCAATTGGAAAAACTGCCCTCAATTACCCTAGAACAATCTATTGATTTGGACCAACGTGTTGAGCGGGCAATTTTAGATAATGTGCCTGAAATTAGTAGTGCTGTTGCCCGTACAGGAGCTGATGAACTCGGTTTGGATCCAATGGGTTTAAATGAAACGGATATGTTCCTAGCACTGAAGCCAAGAGAGCAATGGCAAGTTGCTAGTAAAGATGAGATAAAAGAACAAATTCGTATCGTTATTTCTCAATTCCCAGGTATTGCCTTTAGTTTTACTCAGCCTATTGAAATGCGAGTCTCAGAAATGCTAACGGGTGTTCGCGGTGATCTTGCGATTAAAATATTTGGTGACGATGGTGCTGAACTCAATCGACTTGCGACTGAAGTTGTGGCGCTCGTTGCCAGTATTAATGGTGCGGAAGATGTCACTACAGCCCAGACTGAAGGGGCACAGTATTATCAAGTGACTATTGATAGATTAGCTGCCGGACGGGTAGGACTTAACGTTGATGACATTATGCCCCAACTGCGTCTGTTAATTGAAGGCACGATGGTAGGCACCATTTATCAAGGTGCAAGACGAACACCTTTAATCATTAAAGGTGATGAATCATTACGATTATCACCTGCCGAATTCTCTAATGTCAGACTAACGGTGCCTAATGGTGAGAAAATTCCATTATCAAGTGTTGCTTCTCTAGAACGTGTTGAGGGACCGGTTTCGATTAAACGTGAAACAGGAAAAAGAATGTCGGTAGTGGTCGCAAATGTCGGTGGTCGAGATTTGGTTAGTTTTGTTGATGAAGCGAAGCAGCTACTGGCTGTCAAGGTGGTTTTACCTACTGGCTATTCAGTCGCATGGGGTGGTCAGTTTGAAAACCAACAAAGAGCAGCAAAAACACTGGCTATTGTGGTACCTGTGGCCTTGTTATTGATCTTTATATTGCTTTTCTCAACTTTTCAGTCGGTTCGCCAAGCACTTTTAGTATTAAGTAATGTGCCATTTGCTTTGGTAGGTGGTGTTGTTGCTTTGTGGCTAACAGGTGAATATTTATCGGTGCCCGCATCCGTTGGCTTTATTGCTTTATTAGGCATAGCCGTGTTGAACGGTATTGTAATGGTTACCTATTTCAATGAGTTACATGTTTTAGGTTTAACGATAGATCAAGTAGTCCGAGAAGGTGCGATGCGACGTTTACGCCCTGTCTTGATGACGGCTACGATTGCAGCCTTTGGTCTGGTGCCTTTGTTATTTGCAACGGGTCCCGGTTCTGAAATACAGCGGCCTCTAGCTATCGTTGTTATCGGCGGACTGGTCAGTGCCACATTGTTAACATTGGTATTATTACCCTTATTATTTAGACGCTTTGGTATTGTTAAAGCGATACCTACAATGGAGAAATCAGTATGATGTTATTGACTATAATTGCGCCACCGTCGATGGAAGAGGAGCTAATAGATTGGTTGCTGACTCAACCAAATATTACGGGCTTTACTTCGCAAACAGCTAATGGTCATGGCAGTGGGCACGAAATGAACATCGCTGAGCAAGTATCAGGTCGTCGCAGACAGATAACATTTATGATTGTGTTACAAAAGCTGATGGCAGAATCAATTATAGTCGATTTAAAACACTGTTTTTCAGGTAGTCGTTTACATTACTGGCTATCGCCGTTAACAGAGCATGGCAGTATCTAATTACCCTATTGGTTATGATGCGGTATTATTTATTAAATTGATTGTTCTTTCGGACATTATTATTACAAGGGATACGTCATTATGTCGTTTCGAGTCAAATTAACACTATTGTGTATTGCTTTAAGTATGGGTCTTACACAAACAACGTCAGCTGAAGAGACTCAGTTGCAACAATCCTCTGCTGTAACGTTATCTTCGCTTACAGACAATGTCTACCAACGTCTCCCAGCTCACCATAATGAGCTGGCTCAGCAGCAAAAAATTAATGCCAATTCTGCATTGGCACAGGCTACTTTTGCTGACGTAAGCACCATTAGTCTGAATCACCAAAATGATGTTGTTGGTAGTAACAATGGTATGCAAGAATGGGACGGTACTGTTGCGATGCCATTATGGTTGCCAAATCAAAAGCAACAGCAATATAGCCTTTCTGACAAAATGACAGCAGAATTACCTGCTTATAAACAGAAGCTAAGATTAGATGCTGCTGCCAACGTTCGTGAATTACTTTGGAATGTTATACAAGCTGATAACGAAACAAAACAAGCCTACCAAGTGTGGCAAACATCACAGAAATTAGAGCGTGATGTCGCCGCGCGTGTAAAAGCAGGTGAGATGGCAGGAACGGAAAGATTGTTAGCCGTTACTAATGCGCTTGATATGCATAGCCAATATTTGCTTAAACAAGCTGAACTAGATCATGCTTTAACGAGTTATCGAGCCATTACTCGAGAACAAAATTTACCGATAAATTACGAGGAAGCGTTATCAGATAAAAAAGTAATCGATCAAAATCATCCGACTTTAAACATTCTCGATCAGCAAATTAACACCTTGCGAACCAAGCAAGATCTTGCTCAGTTTAATGGGGCTGTTAACCCTAGTTTATTGCTTGGTGTTCGGCATGATCGCGGTGGTGCTCAGGGTGATCAATTTAATACGAGTGTAGGCGTTGGGATTAGTTTTGCTTTAGATAATAAGGTTTATCGTAATCCTACCATTGCTAATGCCGCTAAAGAATTGGCTGATGCTGAAATTGTTCGTCAACAGTTAGAGCGGGCATTGAACATTGATTTATTCGCACAACAGCATGCTCTTGAAACCAAACAGCAACAACTTAAATTAGTCACTGAGCAGGATACAGTGACACAACAATATTTAGCATTACAACAACGCGCATTTAATTTGGGTGAAATTGATTTAGTTAGTTTATTACGCAGTCAGGAGTTAGCTAATAAATCAAATTATCAGAAAAAAGCACTAGAAGTAGATATTAAAAGAACTATAGTAATGATTAATCAGGCTTTAGGAATTATTTTATAGACTTAATTTTTCGTTAAGGTTAGTCATTTAACATTGCTTTCATATTATCCAACTATAGGGTGAAATGAGATGGAAGCATTTAACGACGAATCAAGTTTAAGGAAAAAAAATACGCGAGCAGCTAGGGCTGATCGACTATTATTACCTCATATGCCAATACAATTTGATTACGATTTTTCACCACGCAAACATGTTGTTGAGGGCTTTGTTGCCGATCGTTTTCGCCATCACTATCAAGCAGAAATTACGCATTTTTTACCCTATTTGATCTCAACTAAAACAAATGAAACCTTAACGGCTGCTATGGGGTTTCAACCAGCAGGCTCTGTTAATCCCTTATTCTTAGAGCAGTACTATAGCACCCCAAAAGGTCAAGACAACTATTTCCAGATCCTTATTTATTTTCTTTAAGCCGCTTCAATCAAGGTTCTACTTGATAAAATACTTTCGTTATACACGTCCATCGGTTTTTTG
>Ga0105053_10003997_pt1 | contig 22008 bp, 28 predicted proteins | sample BON01_FD_78093 | JGI IMG/M metagenome (GOLD analysis project Ga0105053, IMG submission 78093) | Freshwater microbial communities from Lake Bonney liftoff mats and glacier meltwater in Antarctica - BON-01 | ecosystem: Environmental > Aquatic > Freshwater > Ice > Glacier meltwater | place: Lake...
AAGTAATGATTGCTTTTTCTTGACATCGGAGCGTACGGCGGCGGATAGCGGTTTTGGCATTCGTGCGATCGACTCGCGAGTCGCCCCCCCCGGCGGGCGCGATCATGGGTGCGGCAGGGAGGATACGGTCGATGGGCCGCGATCTCGTGTTTGGCAGCCTGGCCCAGCAGCGCGTCGTCTACAGCAGTCACCAATGTTCCCGCCGCGTCGGGGAGTGGTGCAACCTTGTGAACCTGCGCGTCGTTACGGCCGGACGATTGTCCGGATAGTTGGCCTTGCCGTTCCTGTGCCGATGGCGGCAGGTTCGTTGGCGTAATGTCGGCGTCCTGGCCTTGTAACGATTTCGATCAATCGACCCCGTCCGAGTTGCCTGACAGACCCCAAGGCTACTGGCTGACCTCAGATGAATGGCTGACAAGGAGTGCTATCCGATGAGCGAAGATGCGATCCGCGCCCAGGCGCTCGCCATGAAGGCGGCGGCGACAAGGGCGGCCCCGAAGAAGGCCGCGAACAAGGCCGTGGTGAAGAAGGCTGTTTCCAGTAAGGCGGCGGCCAAGCCGGCTTCGGTGCAGGCGCCGGCGAAGAAGGCCGCCGCTGCTGTGCCGAAGGCAAAGGCGGCATCGGCCAGCGCCGCAAATGGGAAGGCCGCATCGGGTAAGACCGGATCGGCTGCGGCAAAGAAGGCGGCGGCACCGAAGGCTGCTTCCAAGGCCGCGCTGAAGTCGGCCGCTCCGAAGGCTGCGATCGCTAAGGCTTCGACCAAAAAGGCTTCGACCGTAAAGACTGCGGCCGCCAAGGCTGCATCGCCCAAGGCTGCGTCGCCCAAGGCTGCGTCGCCCAAGGCTGCATCGCCCAAGGCTGCATCGCCGGCCAAGGCGGTGGCGCCGCGGAAGGCCGCGGCGGCGAAGGCTGCGGTTTCGAAGGCAGCGGCGGTGGAGAAGGTGGTGGCCAAGCCGGCGGCTTCGGCCAAGAAGCCCGCCACGCGCAAGGCATCGGCCAAGAAGACCGGGGCTGCGCCGCCCGCCGCCTGACGGCGCCGCACGATTGGCACGGGGGCGCCGCCGCGGCAGCAGCGCGGCGCTCCTTGTGGGGGTTGGATGGCGCCAGTGCGGCGGCGGCTCAGCCGAAGGTTTGCAGCAGGTCGTCGACCTGGGCTGGGGTGAGCAGGTTGGTGGGGCTGGGGCGCAGCAGCAGGAAAAGCTTGGCGGCTTCCTCAAGCTCCTCCGCGGCATAGACGGCGTCGCGCAGGTTGGCGCCTGAGACGACCGGGCCGTGGTTGGCCAGCAGCATGGCGCGCGCGGTGCGGGCGGCTGCGTGGATGGCCGGTTCCATCGCGGCGTCGCCGGGGCGGTAGTATGGCACCAAGGGCATGTGGCGGCCGACGCGCATGACGAAATACGGGGTCAGCGGCGGGATCGGGTTGTGGGGGTCGACATCGCGCAGGCAGGCGACCGCGGTGGCCATGGTGGAATGCAGGTGGACGACCGCACCGGCATCCGGGCGCGCGAGGTAGACGGCGCGGTGCATGAACACTTCCTTGGAGGGCTGGTCGCCGGAGAGATGGACGAAATTGGGGTCCAGCTTGGACAGGCGGGCGGCGTCGAGCCGGCCGAGCGAGGAGTTCGTGGGCGTCATCAGGTAGCCGTCGGGCAGGCGCACGCTGATGTTGCCGGCGCTGCCCACCGAGAAGCCGCGAGCGAACAGCGAGGCTGCGAGTTCGACAAGCTCGTCGCGGATGTCGCCCTCGGTCATGCCGCCCCCGTGCTGGCGAAGGCCTTCAGGAAGAAGTCGGGCGCGCCGAAATTGCCGCTCTTGAGGGCGAGGCGCAGGGCGGGGCCGCTGCCTTCGGCCAGGGTCCAGGGCACGCCGGGGTCGATCTCGGCGCCGATGCGCAGGGTGCGCACGCCGAGTTTCGTGACCACCGCGCCTGAGGTTTCGCCGCCGGCGACGACGAGTTGGCGGACGCCGCGCGCCACCAGGCCTTCGGCGATGGCGGCCAGTGCTGCTTCGACCAGGGCGCCGGCGGCTTCGCGGCCGAGTTTGGCCTGCAGGGCTTCGACCTTCTCCGGCGGGGCCGATGCGGCGATCAGCACCGGCACGTCGCCCAGCTTGCCCTGCGCCCAGTCGAGCGCCTGGGCTGTCAGGGCGGCGGCGTCGGGCGTGGCCAGGGCGTCGAGTTCCAAGGTGGGGATGGCGGCGCGGGCGCGGCCGACCTGGAACAGCGTGGCGCGCGAGCAGGAACCGGCGAGCACGGCGGCGTGGCCTGCCACTTCCGGCAGGGCGCCGGGGTCGGCCAGGACGGGCAGCTTGCCGGCGCGGCGGAAATTCTCCGGCAGGCCGATGGCGATGCCCGAGCCGCCGGTGATCAGCGCGTGGCTTTCGGCGGCCTGGCCGATGGCGTGCAGGTGGGCGTCGCTGACCGCATCGACGATGGCATAGCGGCGGCCTTGTTCCTTCAGCCCGGTCATGGCGCGGCGGATGGCGGCGGCGCCCTGGTCGACGGTGGCGTAGGGCACCAGGCCGACCGTGCCTTCGGTCTGGCGGCCGAGGACGCGCACCAGGTTGGCGTCGGTCATCGGGGTGAGCGGGTGCTTTTCCATGCCGCTTTCGTTGAGCAGCACGGCGCCGACGAACAGGTGGCCCTGGTAGACGCTGCGGCCGTTGACCGGGAAGGCCGGGCAGGCGAGGGCGAAACCGCAGCCGAGGGCTTCAACCAGCGCGTCGGCGACCGGGCCGATATTGCCGGCCTCGGTGCTGTCGAAGGTGGAGCAGTATTTGAAGAAGAACTGCGAACAGCCGGCGGCGCGCAGCCAGTCGAGGGCCGCGAGGCTCTCGGAGACGGCCTGGCGCACCGGGGCGGTGCGGGATTTCAGGGCGACGATGATGGCGTCGGCTTCGGGCAGGGGGGTGCCGGGGGCGGGGACGCCGATGACCTGTACGGCGCGCATGCCGTTGCGGACCAGCATGGAGGCGAGGTCGGTGGCGCCGGTGAAGTCGTCGGCGATGCATCCTAGCAAAGGCATGGCAGTCACTCCTGGGGCCAGGCGGTGCCGGGGGGCAGCGCCAGACTGTCGCGGTGGCCGACGCGCATGGCAAGCCTGCCCAGGTCCACCTGGCGGGCGCGCAGCGCGGCCCAGTCGCGGATGATCGGGCGCCGGGCGGGCAGGTGGCGGGCGGCGACATCGGCGTGGCTGGCCACCAGCATGTCGAGCAGATCGGCGCTGGCCGGGGGGATGCGCCAGGGGGTGGACGCTTCGCGCACGGTGAAGCCGCGTGCGGTGAAGGCGCTGCGCAGGGCGGCGGGGGCGCGCGGGCCGAGGGCGAGGCCGAGGCCCTTGTGGCGCTGCTGGTCACGGCGGAAGGCGGCGAAGATTGTGCGATCGAGCGGGTGGGCGGGGCGCAATGCGTCGAGGCCATCGACGGAGAGGCAGGCGAGCAGGGGTTTTCTCAAATGGGCGGCGAGGCGGGCCATCCAGTCGGCGGAGACGAGGTCGAGCAGGGCGCTGCAGAGCACGGCGTCGTGGCGGTTGAGGCCGAGGGTGGGCAGCGGGGCGGCGAGGTCGGTGATCTCGGCCTGGACGCGCCAGGCACCGAGGGGGGTGTGGATGGTGAGCGCGGCGGCGGTGGCGGTGACGGGCAGGCCGCGCGCGGTGGCCCAGGCGCTGGTTTCGGCGAAGGCGCGGGTGAGCAGGGTGGGGTCGGCGTCGGCCAGGGTCCAGCTTTGCGGGCCGGCGATGAGCGGGGCGAGCCAGCGGAACAGGCTGCCGGTGCCGGCGCCGAGGTCGATGAGGGAGGGGCGGGGCGGCAGGACGGCGGCGAGCGCGCGGGCGAGGGGGCGGCTGCGGGCGGCGTCGTCGATGGGTTCGCGCAGGGCGAGCCAGTCGCCGTCGAAGCTTTCGGCCACGTCAGTGCGCGGCCACGGCATCAGCCGGCAAGGGGAGCAATGCGGCGGCGAAGGCGCGGCCTTGTTGCGGCCAGTCGGGCAGGGCCTGGCCGGCCTGGAAGGCGGCCTCGGCCATCTCGGCGCGCAGTTCGGTGTCGAAGATGACGCGGCGCAGGGCCTTGGAATAGGTGACGAGATCGCCGACGTCGCAGACCACGCCGGCTTCGACCGGGACGAGGTCGCCGGCGGCGCCGCCCTTGGTGATGGCGACCGGCACGCCGCGCTTCAGTGCTTCGGCGATGGCCATGCCGTAGCCTTCGTATTCGGTGGCCAGGGCGAAGACGTCTGTCCGCTGCCACAGGGCTTCGAGCGCGGCGTCGGCTACGGTTCCGGCGAAGGTGACGCGCTGGCTGATCTTGAGGTCCTCGGCGAGGTTCGCGAGGGTGGCGGCGTGCACTGGGTCGGGCGCGCCGCCGGCGATGGTCAGGTGACAGTCGAGGTCGAAGAGTTTTGCCAGCGCGCGCAGCAGAAGTTCGTGGCCCTTGCGCGGGATCAGCGTGCCGATGGACAGGATTTGGCAGGTCGGGCCGCCGGAGCCGGGTGCGCGGGGGGCGGGCGAGGTGCCGGGCATCACGACGTGGACGCGGGCGGGATCGACGGCGAAATCGGCGGCCAGCGTGGCGGCGGTGGCCTGGCTGGTGACGATGCAGCGTGCGAGGGCGGGGAACAGGGCGCGCTCGGCCGCGGCCAGGGCGTCGCGGTCGGGCTCGCTGTGGCTGGCTTCGCGGGAGGTGGGGTGGTGGATGAGGCCGGTGGCGCGGTGCAGGCCGGGCAGGCCTTCGAAGGCGGGCAGGCCCAGCCCGTCGATCACCGGCAGGGCGTCGGGCGGCAGCGCTTGCCAGGCGGCTTGGGCGGACTGGCGGGCGGTGTCGTCGGGCAGGGGGTGGTGGTCGGCCAGTTCCACCACGTCCACCGCATGCCCGGCCGCGCGCAGTTCGGCGATGATGGCGCGATCGTAGCCGTAGCCGCCGGAGACCGCGGTGATCGGCGCCGGCACGAGGAAGGCGATGCGCATCAGGCGACTTCTCCCTCGTAGGCCGCCCAGGCCACCGGGCTTTCGCGCAGCAGCACCTTCATGCCGGTGACGGCCTGGCCGCCGGCGCCCAGGGTGCCGTCCTTCAGGGCCGCGGCGAGCAGGGTCCAGATGTGGAAGGCCATGTATTCGGTGGTGGTGTTCTGGCCGGCCAGCGCGGGCAGGCCGTCGAGGTTGTGGTAGTCCACCGTGTCGAGGATGCGGCGCAGTTCGGTCTTGGCCAGGCCGATATCGATCAGCAGGTTCAGCTTGTCGAGTTTGGCGGCGCGGAACTCCGCCTCGACGGCGTAGGTGGCGCCGTGCAGCCGCTGCGCCGGGCCGAATTCCTCGCCCTGGAAGCTGTGGGCGATCATGATGTGGTCGCAGACGGTGAGGCTGAACATGGGGCTACTCGTTTCCGTAGGTGACGATGTGGCAGAGGCCGCCGCCGAGCAGGCGGGGCATGGAATCGGGCAGGGCGTGGAAGGGCGTGGGCGGTTCCAACAACGCGTCGTACGAGGGATCGGACAGCAGGTCCAGGGCGAGGGCGAGGCGCTGGGCGTGGGTGCGGCGGCCGCGCATCGGGGCGGCGACGCTGCCGACCTGGGTGGAGATGAGGCGCAGGCGGCTTGCGTGGAAGGCCTCGCCGAGGGGGATGCTGGGTTCGCGGTCGCCGTACCAGCTGGCTTCGACGATGCGGGCCTCGAAGGCGGCGTGGGACAGGGCGGTGCGCAGGCCGGCTTCGCTGGCCGAGGCGTGGACGAAGAGTTCCTGCTCGGCGGGGGCGTCGGCGGGCAGGGCGAAGCGGCAGCCGAGATGGGCGGCCAGGGCGGCGCGGGCGGGGTTGATGTCCACCACGGTGACGGTGGCGCCGGGGAGGCGGGCGAGCAGGGCGGCGGCGAGCAGGCCGACTACGCCGGCGCCGATGACCATGATGCGCTCGCCGGCCAGGGGGGTGGCGTCCCAGGCGATGTTGAGCGCGGTTTCCATGTTGGCGGCGAGCACGGCGCGGGCGGTGGGCACGGCGTCCGGCACCGGGATGCACATGGCGGCCGGGGCGTCGATGTGGTCCTGGTGCGGGTGCAGCACGAAGAAGCGGCGGCCGGCCTGGTCGGCACCGACGGCGCTGTAGCCGTATTTGACCGGGAAGGGCAGGGTGCCGGCCATCAGCGGGGCGGCCATCGCGGCGTATTGGCTGGGCGGCACGCGCCCGGCGAACACCAGCGCCTCGGTGCCGCGGGAGATGCCGGTGGCCAGGGTGCGCAGGCGCAGGCGGTCGGCGGCGGGCGGGGGCAGGGTTTCCGCGCGGATCTCGCAGCGCCCGGGGGCGACCGTCCACAAGGCGCGGGCGATATCGGTCATGCAGGGTTGCTCATGTGCGGGCGAGGGGGATGTCGAACAGCAGGTCGTCGCCGAGGTGGTGGACCTGCCAGGCCAGCCGCAGCCCGTCTTCCGGCCGTGCCACGCCGGGCAGGGTGAAGGCGGGGATGCCGGAGCCGAGCAGCAGCGGCGCCACCGTGACGTGCAGCCGGTCGAGCACGCCGGCGGCGAGGAAGCGCGAGACGGTGATGCCGCCGCCCTCGACGAAGATGCGGCACAGGCCGCGCGCGGCCAGGGCGGCGACGACGCCCGGTATGTCGAGCCCGCCCGACGCGGCGCGGGGCACGCGCACCACCTCGGCGGTGCCCAGCCGGGCGGGGCCGGCGATGTCGTCGGCGGCGAGCAGCAGGGTGGGCGGGTCGGCCTGGAACATGCGGTAGTCGGCGTCCAGCCGCCGGTCGGTGTCGATCACCACGCGCACCGGCGAGGGGCCGGCGCACAGGCGGGTGGTCAGCAGCGGATCGTCGGCGCGCACCGTGCCGGCGCCGACGACGATGGCGTCGCACAGGGCGCGCAGGCGGTGGGTGTGCAGGATGTCGTCGGGACCGCTGATCCAGAACGACATGCCCGACGCGGTGGCGATGCGGCCGTCCAGGGTCTGGGCGATGCGGCCGAGCACGACGCAGCCGTCGGCGGCCACGGGTGCGGCGAGGAACGGGGCATACAGTGCCGGGTAGCCGGATGGGCCGGGGGTGCGTGCCAGCACGCGCTGCCAGGCTGCCTCGTCGATGGGTCCGCACGCAGGATGGGGCATTTCGCCGCCGCAGTATCATGCACGGCGGGCGCGCGCCACCGGGCTGGCCGATTGGTGATGAGGGGGGTGCGGTCAGATGTTGCCGGTCAGATGTTGCCGGTCAGATGTTGCCGGTCAGATGTTGGCGGAGAGGGCGACCGGCATGGCGCGGTGCGCGTCGACCAGGCGGCCGGCGGCGCCGTAGCGGGGGGCGTCGGCGGAGAGGGCAGGGGCGGCACGGGCGATCACCCCGATCACGGCACCCTGCACGCTCACCGCCCGCTCCAGCAGGAGGCGGTTCTGGCTGGCGAGGTCGTGCAGCCGTGCCGCGGCAGCCTCGGCGGCGTGGCGCAGATCGGCGTCCAGCGTGCCGCCGGCTGCGGCGAGAGTGGCGTGAGCGGTGGCGAAGGCGCCGGTGGCGGCGCGCTTGGCCGCGACCAGGGCGGTGGCGGCCGTGTGGTCCTGGGCGGCGAGGGCCGCGTTCTCGCTTGCCAGCAGGTCGGCCAGGGCGGTGGCGGTGGTGATCAGGGGGTGGTTCATGGCGACTCCTCCGCGGCGGCGGTGCGTGCCTGGTCGGCGGCTTCCTGCAGACGCAGGATCTGGGTGAAGACCGGCATGGCGAGGCCGAGGCCGCCATTCCTGGCGAGGTGGCGGCCCATCTCCTGGCTCATCATCGGCCGCCATGCCTCCTCCGCCTGGCCGCCGCCGAAGAGGCCAGTGGCGCCGGGGACGGTGGCGAAGATCGGTGCGAGAAGCTGGCCGAGCACCAGCGCCTCGAAATCCTGGGCGGCCTGCCAGGCGCGGGCGGTGGCGGGGGTGGCGAGCGCGGCGGCGTCGGGTCGGGCGGGGGTGATTGTGGGGGAGGACATCAGCGCACCTGCAACTCGGCCTGCAGGGCGCCGGCCGCCTTGATCGATTGCAGGATGCTGATCATGTCGCGCGGGCCGACGCCGAGGGCGTTGAGGCCGGCCACGAGGTCGCGCAGGGTCACGTTCGAGCTGAGGATGCCCAGGCGCCGCTCGCCCTGGTCGTCGATCTGCACCTGGGTGCGCGGGACGACCACGGTGGCGCCGCCGGCCAGCGGGCCGGGCTGGGAGACGTCGGCGCCCTCGGTGACGCGGATGGTCAGGTTGCCCTGGGCGATGGCCACCGTGCTGACCCGCACGTTGGCGCCCATCACGATGGTGCCGCTGGCTTCGTCGATCACGACCACGGCCGGGCTGTCCGGCTCGACGCGCAGTACTTCGATGCGCGCCAGGGTATCGACCACGTCGCGACCGGACAGGTTCAGTGCCACGGTGCGCGGGTCGGTGGCCTTGGCGGTGCCGGCGCCGATGGCGCGGTTGATGGCGTCGGCCATGCGGCGGGCGGTGGTGAGGTCGGGGTTGCGCAGGCCCAGGCGCGGTGTCTCGCGCGTGGCGAGCTTGAACGGCACCTCGCGTTCCACGGTGGCGCCGTTGGCGATGCGCCCGGCGGTCGGCACGCCGCGGGTGACCGAGGCCGCGGCCCCGCCGGCGGCGATGGCCCCGGTGGCGATCGCGCCCTGGGCCACCGCGTAGACCTCGCCGTCGGCGGCCAGCAGCGGGGTGACCAGCAACATGCCGCCGGTGAGGTTGGTGGCGTCGCCGAGGGCGGAGACGGCGATGTCGATGCGGCTGCCGGTGCGGCCGAAGGCGGGCAGTTCGGCGGTGACCATGACGGCGGCGACGTTCTTGGTCTTGAGCTTGGCCTCCTGGTCGCGGGTGTTCACGCCGAGGCGCTCGAGCATGCCGATGAGCGACTGGCGGGTGAACACCGACGAGTCCAGCTTGTCGCCGGTGCCGTTCAGGCCGACGACCAGGCCGTAGCCGACGAGTTGGTTGCCGCGGATGCCCTCCATGTCCGCGATGTCCTTGATGCGCACCTGGGCGGAAGCGGGCAGGGCGGCCAAGGCGAAAAACGACAGGGCGAGAAACGGTAGGGCGAGCCAGAGAAGGGCGATGTTGCGTGCGAAGGCCAGTTTCACGGCACTTATTCCTCGGCGTTGGGAACGGAGTATCAAGGATTGCGGCGCAATGTCGGGTTGCGGTGAGGCAAGCGCCGTGCCAGTGGCGGATCGGCGGAAACCGGCCAATGAGGGGCCGGGACACCCGGCAGATCCTGCCGGGCGGCAGGTACGGCCGGGGCATCTTGTGCCGGTTCACGACGGGCGGGAGACGATGGGCAGGGAGAGGGACGGCATGGAGCAGGACGGGATGGTGGTGTTCGCCGGGAGGGCGCGGTGATCCGTGGCGTGGGCGGCCCGGCTCCGGTGGTGGGCGGTGGGCGCGCGGCGCGCGGCGGGGGCGGCGCGTTTCGTGTGCCGGACCGTGCCCAGGGTGCCGAGGCGTCGGCGGTGGCTCCGGCGATGGCCGTGGGGCTGTCGGCCATGCTGGCCCTGCAGGAGATGCCGGACCCGACAGTGGGTGACCGTGAGGCCAGGCGGCATGGCCAGGCCTTGCTGGACGAGCTATCGGCCCTTCAACGCAGCATGCTGGCCGGTGGCGCACCCGATCCGGGCCGGCTTGCACGCCTCGCCGCCGCGGTGCCGAGCGCCACCGATCCGCGCCTGCGCGAGACTGTCGCCGCCATCGCGCTGCGGGCGCGGATCGAGCTTGCGCGGGCCGAGATGTCGCGTGCCGCGGCTGGATAGGCGGCATATCGCGGCCAATGCAGTGAATTGTCACATCGGGCGGGCGACAAGCCCTTGGCTGCGGAACAGAGCCTCGCTATAAGCCGGCGCGACTGGATGGCCTGGGGGGGCCGGCCGTCGGTTTCCGTGGCCGGGAACTGCCTGCGCTGCTCCCGCCCGCCGCAATGACGCAGGATCACCACGTGATGATGGTCACACTGCCGCCGGACTACGTTCCCTCGGATTCCGAGGAGTTCATGAACCCGCTGCAGGTGGAATATTTCCGCCAGAAACTGTTACGGTGGCGCGCAGACCTGTTGCGCGAGGCCGATGGAACCCTGGCCAGCCTGTCCGAGGGCGGGATCACCGAGGCGGACATCACCGACCGGGCGAGCGTGGAAACCGACCGGGCGCTGGAACTGCGCACCCGCGACCGGGCGCGCAAGCTGATCAACAAGATCGACCAGGCGTTGCTGCGCATCGAGTCCGGCGCATACGGCCATTGCGAGGAGACGGGCGAGCCGATCGGCCTGCGTCGCCTGGCGGCCCGGCCGATCGCCACCCTGTCGATCGAGGCGCAGGAGCGGCACGAGCGCATGGAGCGGGTTCACCGCGACGATTAGCATCGGGTGCGCTCGCCGCGACTGCTGAGGCGCTGCTTTTCGCCGCCGCCGCCCTGGGCGGCGTGCCTCTTTCGCCATCCCTGCCAATGCGGCTAGAAAAGCAGTGGTGCAATTGCCACGGCTACGCCATCGACCGGCCATGACGATCGCTGCGCGCGCGACGATATGTTCCGCCGGACCTGCCGCCTGTTCCATCACGCAAACCGCGGCCGCGGAACCAACCCTGGCCGCCATCTCCCGGGAGGAGACCGACATGATCCGCCGCCGCCACCTGATTGGTGCCACCGCCGCGCTGCCCCTGTTCGCCATCGTCGAGCGCGCCAATGCGCAGAGCAAGTTCGACTGGAAGATGGCCAAGGGTGCCACGATCGAGGTGAACTTCCAGAAGGGCCCCAACGCCGACGTGCTGGAATCCCGCCACAAGCAGTTCGAGGAGATGACCGGCATCCGCGTGGGCTCCGAGCAGATCCCCGAGCAGCAGCAGCGGCCGAAGGTGGCGCTGGAACTGTCGGCGGGCCGGCCGAGCTTCGATGTGGTCTCGGTGGCGCTGCATGTGCAGAAGCGCCTGGTCGAGCGCGGCAAGTGGATGGAGGACCTGCGCACCTGGATCAACAACCCCAACGTGACGGCGCCTGAGTTCGATTTCGCCGATTTCACGGCACCCGGCCTGCGCTGGGGAACCGCGGCGGATGGAACGATCCATACGCTGGCGACCAACCACGACGTGTTCCTGATGTACTGGAACAAGCGGCTGTTCGCGGAGAAGGGCGTGGCCTTCCCCAAGACGATGGACGAGATGCTGGAGGCGGCGCGCACGCTGACCGACAAGTCCAAGGGCATCTACGGCATGGTCGGGCGCGGCCTGAAGAACGCCAACCTGCCGCTGTTCACGTCCTTCCAGATGGGCATGGACCAGGACACCATCACCAAGGACGGCAAGACCCTGCTGATGGACACGCCGGAGGCCGTGTGGGCGGGCGAGCTTTACAAGAAGTTGCTGACCGAGACGGCGCCCCCGGGCACCATCGGGTTCAACTGGATGGAATCGCAGACCAGCTTCAGCCAGGGCAGGGTGGCGATGTGGATCGACGGCATCGGCTTCTCGGCGCCGCTGATCGACCCAAAGAAGAGCCGTATCACCAAGGATATCGGCTTCTCGCCGGTGCCGGCCGGGCCGCGGGCGCAGCATTCCGCCACGTTCTGCTCGGGCCTGTCGATTCCGGCGGCGTCGAAGAACAAGCTGCCGGCGTGGCTGTACATCCAGTGGGCGGCGGGCAAGGAGATCAACAAGGAGCAGATCCGCCTGGGGGCCGGCACGCCGCCGCGGGCCAGCGTGTGGCAGGACGAGGCGGTGCAAAAGGCCAGCCCGTTCCCCAAGGAGTGGTTCGACACCTCGCTCGCCTGCCAGAAGATCGGCCGGCCCGGGCTGCCCGAGATCGTGTCGGTCACCGAGTTCCGCGATGTGTTCGGCATCGCGCTGACCAACTCGCTGAGCGGCGGCGACGTGAAGACGGAACTGACCAAGGCGACCGAGGCGTTCAAGCCGATCCTGGACAAGGAAAACGCCTGATCCTGGCTGATTGGCCCCCCCTTCCCCGTTCAGGCGGGGGAGGGGGACCCATGCTACCTGGTGGCCGGCACGCGCAGCATGCGGGCCGGCACCACGCCGCGCTGGCGGTTTTCCAGCACCACCTCGTAGTGCGTCTCGGGGCCGCGCCCGGTATTGACGCGGCGCATATGCGTCACCTTGCCGCGCACCCATTGCCGTCCGTGTTGCGCTTCGATCGCCTGCCCGATCTTGAAGGCGGGCGGGCGGCGTGCGTGGGTGCGGCGTGCGTGGGTGCGGCCTGGGCAGGGACGGGCTTGGGGCAGAGAAGTTCCCATTGCTGGGAGATCCCCAGGCCGCCGCTGGCGTTGTCGCGCCCGACCACGCGGCCTGATGCGTCGCGCCAGCGCGTGCGGCCGTCGCCGATGCCGCCGCGCCATGCGCCGTCGAGCCGATAGGTCTTGCCATCGATGGGGGTGATCCGCCCGGCGATGCAGTCCGCGCTGGCGCGGTAGGTTTCCTGGGCTTCGGGCGTGGCCAGTTGCTCGCGCACGCAGGCGGCCTGGTCGGCGCCGGGCTGCCAGTTGGCGCAGTATCCTTCCGCATCGCGCGGGGTCACGCGCGCCAGGGCGACGGCGTTGGCGGTGCCGATGCCGGTCTTGCTGAAGATGCTGGGCGTGATGCACTTGCCGCAGATCGCCAGCCATTCCTGCGCCCTGGCGGCACTGCCCGCCGCGCCGAGGACCAGGATGCCCGCGCCGAGGACCAGGATGCCCGCGCCGAGGACCAGGATGCCCGCCAGGGCGATACGCCGGAACATGCCACCTCCATCGCGCGTGATCGGGCAGGATGGGGGCAATTGCGCGGCCTGACAATTCCTTGCGCCTGAGCCATGGACGCTGCGGGTTCGGCGGCGGCCGCCCTGCTCAGAAGGGCAGCACGATGTCCAGCACCTGATGGCCCCAACGCGGCGTCTGCAGGTCGGTCAGCTGGCCGCGGCCGCCATAGGCGATGCGGGCCTCGGCCATGCGGTCGTGGCGCACCGTGTTGTCGCTGGCGATGTCCTGCGGGCGGATCACGCCGGAGACGGCCAGCTCGCGCAGTTCGGCGTTCACCCGCACCTCCTGGCGAGCGGCGACCACCAGGTTGCCGTTGGGCAGCACCTGGGTGACGACGCCGGCCAGCCGGACAGTGACCTTCTCGTCGCGCTTCAGCTCGCCGCTGCCGGTGTTGCCATTGCCGCTGCTGAGCGAGACGAGGCTCTCCAGGTCGGCACCCACCAGCAGCCGCGGGATGGCGGTGGCCTCCAGCCCCAGCAGGTTCGGCAGGCCCAGGCTCTGGCTGCCCTTGCGGTTCGCGTTGGTGTTGTTCTTCAGGGTGGCGGCATCGGCGATGTTGACCAGCACGGTGAGGATGTCGCCCACGGTGGCGGCGCGCTGGTCCTTGAAGAAGGCCCGGCTGCCGGGGCGCCACAGCGAGTTCGCCTGGGGTGCGGCGGTTTGCGGCGTGGGCATCGGCATGGTGAGCGGCCGCCAGCTGGCTTCCTTTGTCGGGTCGCCGCTGGGGGTCATCGCCGGCGGGCGGCCCACTTCGGACAGGCGTTGCAGGTTGCCGCAGCCGCCGAGCAGCACGGTGGCGAGGAGTGCGGAGGCGAGCAGCAGCGGGTGCAGGGGGGGCAGGGCGCGGGTGATCATCGGCCAGTCACCCGCATCGCGCCGCCAAAGGGCCGGGTTTGCCCGGCGCGGGTGATCGGCACGCTGCCGAGGGCGACGCGGACGCGGTCGATGCCGATCACGTCGCCTTCCACCACGGCGTGCGAGGCGGGGTTGAGCACCTGGATGCGGTCGCCCACCGCGCCGGCTTCCAGTGCTCGGCCCTGGACGCTGACCGACAGCCCCGGTGCCTGCAGCTGCAGCATCACCACCGCGCCCTTGGCCACGGCGGTGGGGCGGGTAAGGTCGGCCAGGGCCAGCGCCTGGCCGGGGGCGACGTGGCGGCGCACCGCCATGCCGACGGCCTGTTCGGCCAGGCGTGCGACCTCGCCGCGCAGCAGGGCCACCCGCACGCGCACGGTCTTCAGGTCGCCCGCGCCGATCACCGCGCCGGGCAGCAGGCGGCGCACCGGCACCGGCACCTCGGCCATCTCGTGCATCGTGCCGGTCAGGCGCTGGCGCAGGGTGAGCATGCCCTCGCCGGAGATCGACAGGGTGGCGTTGAAGCGGCCGCTGGCGCCGTCGTAGTCGAGCTGTTCCACCTCGGCGCGCACGGCGGCCTCGGCGGGCACCAGGGGGGCGGCATAGCCCGGCAGGTCCAGGTCGCCGTCATCCGGCGCGCCGACCCCGGCGAGGGCCGCGCGCAGGGCCTCCACCACGTCCTCGCGCGGCAGCAGCCGGCCTGGCCGCTCCAGCACGGCGCGTTCGTTGCCGCCGTTGGGGCGCCAGTCCACGCCGAACTGGCGGGCGATGGCGGCGAGCTGGGCGGCCTCGACCACGATGCGCCCGCCGGGCGCCGGCCCCGGGCCGAGTACTTGCGCGCCCGCCGCGTCCAGGTCGTCGAACAGGTCGCCGAGCAGCACCACCGGTGCGGTCAGTGTGGTCAGCGGCCGTAGCGTCGCAGCCGCCGCGGCACCGCCGGCCAGGGTTGCCGGCGGCGTGGCCGCGAGGGTTGTTGCCATCAATGCAAGTGCGATCTTTCGCATGGTGCCCTCAGCGCAGGTTGGTGAGCGTGGCCAGCATCTGGTCGGAGGTGGTGATGACCTTGCTGTTCATTTCGTAGGCCCGCTGGGCGGTGATGAGGTTGGTGATCTCGCTGACCACGTTGACGTTCGAGGTCTCGACGAAGCCTTGCAGCACCGAACCGAAGCCGGGCGAGGCCGGCGCGCCGGTGACCGCCGCACCGCTGGCCACGGTCTCCAGGAACAGGTTGTCGCCCTGGGCATCGAGGCCGGTGGCATTGGGGAACACCGCCAGCTGGATCTGGCCGACCAGCGCGGGCGCCGGCTGGCCGTCCAGCGTCACCTGCACCTGCCCGGAGGCGTTGATGGTGACGTTGGTGGCATCGGCCGGCACGGTGACGCCGGGCTGCACCACGTAGCCGTCGGCGGTGACGAGCTGGCCTTCGGCGGACAGCGCGAAGGTGCCGTCGCGGGTATAGGCGGTCTCGCCGCTGGGCAGGGTGATCTGGAAGAAGCCGTTGCCGCGGATCGCCATGTCGAAGGCATTCGAGGTTTGCTGCAGGTTGCCCTGCTCGTTGATGCGGTAGATGGCCGCCGTCTTGACGCCCAGCCCGACCTGGGCGCCGGAGGGCACCACCGATCCGGCATCGGAGGAGTTGGAGCCAACGCGGCGCAGGTTCTGGTAGATCAAGTCCTGGAACTCGGCGCGCCGCCGCTTGAAGCCGGTGGTGGTCATGTTGGCGATGTTGTTGGAAATGACTTCCACGTTGGTCGCCTGGGCCTGCATGCCGGTGCCGGCGATGTCGAGCGATCGCATGGGTTGTTCCTCCTGCTCAGGCGCGCTTCTGGGTGAGCCGGTCGATGGCGTTCTTCAGGCGTTCGGATTCCGACTGCACCATCTTGCTGGTGAACTCGAACTCGCGCAGTTCGCGCATCATTCGGGTGAGTTCCAGCGTGGGGGCGATGTTGCTGTTCTCGATGGCACCCTGAAGGATCTTTGGCCGCTCGATGGGCACGGGCTCGCCCTCGGCCACGAACAGGCGCCCGCCTTCCGGCTTGATTTTGAAGGGATCGGCCGGACGCACGACGCCGATGCGCCCGATTTGGCCGTTCTCGCTGCTGATCGTGCCGTCGGCGCTGACGGTGATGGTGGTGTCGGCCGGGGTCAGCTGCAGCTTCTGCCCGCCGACGCCGAGCAGGGCGTTGCCCTGGCTGTCGACGATCTCGCCATTGGCCGACAGTTCGAAATGACCCGCCCGGGTCAGGCGGGGACCACGCGGCGTCTCCACCGTGAAGTAGCCGTCGCCGCCCAGTGCCAGGTCCAGCGGATTGCCGGTCATGGTGAGCGGGCCGGGGGAGACGTCGCGGTAGCTGGCGCGGTCCTGGGCGTAGGTCAGCGTTTCGCCGCCGGGCGGCACGCCGCGGGTGCTGTTGCGCACGAGGTAGTCGCTGAAAACCAGGCGCTCGGCGCGGAAGCCGGGGGTGCCGGCGTTGGCGATGTTGACGGCGGTGACATCCACCGCGCGCTGCTGCGCCATCATGCGCGACAGGACGATGCTGGTGATGTTCTGCATGGGGTGGGCTTCCTCGGCGGGGGTGTCGTGTGGTGCGGGTGGCGGTGGTGCGGGTGGCGGCGGCGCGGACAGCGGGGCGCCGTCTGCCAGGTGCTACGCAACCCGTGTGCCACGCGGCGCAGCCTCGCATTCTCAGGGAGTTGGCGGCGGACGACCGACGCGCCCGGCAACACCTGCCGGGTTGCGCGGGTCACAACCCGGCAGCTTTGGCCGGGTGTGCAAGGGTTCGTTAACCCCTTCGCCCCAGAGTGATGCCACCGCGGCCACAGGGGCCGTGCGCGCAGGAACAGGGGCGGCCATGACGGCTGTTGCAACGGCCGCGCCCGGCGATGGCGCCGAGGGCGCACCCGCGAGGAAGGGGAGCAAAAAGAAGCTCATCATCCTGCTGGCCATTCCGCTGCTGCTGGCGGGTGTGGGCGCTGGGTTGTGGTTCAGCGGGATCCTTCCGCCGCTGCTCGGCATGGGCGGAAAGGAGGCTGATGCAGCGGCCACCAAGGACGGCGAGGAGAGTGCCGGCGGCGGCAAGGAAGGGAAGGCCGCAGCGGGTGACGGCAAGCAGGGTGGCACGGTCGCCGATGGCAAGGCGAGTGCCACGAAACCCGCCGCGGTGTTCATGGAACTGCCGGAGATCATCGCCAACCTGAATGCCGGCCCGCGCCGCAACAGCTTCATCAAGCTGCGCCCGAAGCTGGAGCTCGCCCGTGCCGAGGACGAAGCGGCGGTGCGCGCCGCCATGCCCCGCCTGCTCGACCTGTTCCAGACCTACCTTCGGGAGATGCGCCCCGAGGAACTGCGCGGCAGCGCCGGCACCTATCGCCTGCGCGAGGAGCTGATTGCCCGCGCCAACATCGCAGTGGCACCTGTGCGGGTGCTGGACGTGCTGTTTCCCGAAATGATCGTGCAATGAGCGGCACGCAGTCCGACGAGGAACTCGCAGCCGCCTGGGGGGCCGAGACGGAGGCGGAAGCTGATCCGGCCGCCGACCCCGCCGCTGCCGCCGCCGCGGAGGCGCCCCAGCGGGTGCTGAACCAGGCCGAGATCGACAGCCTGCTTGGTTTCGACGGCGGCCCGTCGGACGGCGAACACCGCACCGGCATGCAGCGCATCATCAGCTCGGGCCTCGTCAGCTACGAGCGGCTGCCGATGCTGGAGATCGTGTTCGATCGGCTGGTACGCATCATGTCGACCTCGCTGCGCAATTTCACCAGCGACAACGTGGAAGTTGGAATTGACAACATCCTGTCGTTGCGCTTCGGCGATTACCTCAACTCCATCCCGTTGCCCGCGATGCTCGCCGTGTTTAAGGCCGAGGAGTGGGACAATTACGGGCTGATGATCGTTGACAGCGCGATGATCTACTCGATCGTGGACGTGCTGCTGGGCGGACGGCGCGGCACCGCGGCCATGCGCATCGAGGGCCGGCCCTACACCACCATCGAGCGGACACTGGTGGAGCGGCTGATCCAGGTGGTGCTGGCCGACCTCTCGCTGAGTTTCGATCCGCTGTGCCCCGTGACCTTCCGCTTCGAGCGGCTGGAGGTGAACCCGCGCTTCGCCACCATTTCGCGCCTGTCCAACGCCGCCGTGCTCGCCCGCTTGCGGGTGGACATGGAGGACCGCGGCGGGCGCGTTGAACTGCTGCTGCCCTACGCCACGCTGGAGCCGGTGCGCGAGTTGCTGCTGCAGCAGTTCATGGGCGAGAAGTTCGGCCGCGACTCGATATGGGAGACCCATCTCGCCGAGGAGCTGTGGAGCACCGACATCGACCTGGACGTGGTGCTGGACGAACAGGTGATGCGGCTGTCGGACGTCATGAACCTCAAGCCCGGCAGCCGCATCACGTTGAATGCCGCGGTTGGCGGGGCGGTGCAGCTTCGATGCGGGACCATCACACTGTTCGAAGGCCAGTTGGGCCGGCGGAAGAACCGCATGGCCGTGCGCATCGAGCGCGAGGTGCCGCGCCAGCTGAACGGCGAGCGCTGATGGGATGGCAATCGTCAGCCTCCATCAAGAAATTCTTCATCGTATCGCGCCCAGAATGGGCCCGGGATGGCAGGCATGGAATGGCTTCTCGAACTCGCCCTGGTCGGCCTGCTTCTGGCCACGCTGTTCCATGCCGTGCGCCTGGAGCGCGCGCTGGGCGTGCTGAAGCGTGATCGTGCGGCATTGGAGGAACTGGTGGCAGGCTTTAACCAATCCACCCGCGCCGCGGAGCATGGCATTGAACGGCTGCGTGATGCCGCCGATGGTGCGGGTCGCCAGATTGCTCGCCAGGTGGACACGGCCACGCGCCTGAAGGACGACCTCGTCTTCCTGACCGAACGCGGCGATACCCTTGCCGATCGGCTTGATCAGATGGTGCGCGACGCCCGCAGCCTGGCCGAGCCCCCGCCGCGCCTGCGCGCGATCGAGCCAATCGGCACGGGCCATGGGCACCCGAGCCGCCACCCCGAGAATGGCGATGCCACCGAGGTGCCAGCCCCGCGCATGGCGGCAGACGACCCTGGGCCGCGCGTGCGCAGCCAGGCGGAACGGGACCTGATTCGTGCGCTCAGGATGGCCCGCTGACATGGCCGCACTTCCCTTTGTTCCACGGCTGCTGCCGCTTGCCATTATTGCGATGCTGGCGCTGGTCGGCGTCAAGTCGGTTGGGCTTGTCCGTTACGCCCTGGCGCAGGGCAGCGCGGCAGCACCGGCCACGCCACCGGATCCCGCACCCGTGGGGGCTGCGCCATCGCGGGGCATGCCGGCCGCCACGCCGCGGCCTACGCCGGCCCCCGCCGCGAATGTGACACAGCCGCAGGTCATCGTTCCGCCGCCACCGGCCGCGGCTGCTGAACCGCCGATCAGCAGTGCCGAGCGCGCCCTGCTGCTCGATCTGCGCAAGCGCCGCACGGAGCTTGAGGCGCGCGAGGCAAGCCTGGTGGCCCGCGAGGGAATTCTGGCGGTGACCGAGAAGCGCCTGGCTGCGCGCGTGGACGAACTCTCCGCGCTGCAGCGCCGGCTGGAGGCGCTGGAAGAGGCGCGCCGCAAGCATGGGGAGGAGAACTGGCGTGGGCTGGTGAAACTGTACGAGACCATGAAGCCGCGTGATGCGGCTGCGATCTTCAACGAACTCGACAAGTCGGTCCTGCTGTCGGTGCTTGACCGCATGAAGGAGTCGAAGGCGGCTCCGGTGCTGGCGGCGATGCTGCCCGAACGGGCCCGGCACGTCACCGCCGAGTTGGCCCGCACGCGCGCCCAGGCGAACCGTCCGGCCGACCTGTCAACTACGCCACCTGCCACGCCGCCGCGCCCGCCGGACGGGTGATGAAACACCTCGCCAGCCTGCGGCAGAATAATTCTATCGCAAACGGAATGCGCACCAATTAATGGAAGCGCCAGGACAGGAATGAGACATGCCAATCGATAAATCGATGAATGTGCTGATCGTCGATGACTACAAGACCATGCTCCGCATCATCCGCAACCTGCTGAAGCAGATCGACTTCAACAATGTCGAGGAAGCGACAGACGGGGCCGAGGCGCTGTCCAAGCTGCGTGCGAGCCAGTTTGGCCTGGTCATCAGCGACTGGAACATGCAGCCGATGACCGGCATGCAACTGCTGCAGGAAGTGCGCGCCGACACGCGGCTCAAGACGATGCCGTTCATCATGATCACGGCGGAGAGCAAGGTGGAGAACGTGATTGCCGCCAAGCAGGCCGGGGTGTCGAATTACATCGTCAAGCCGTTCAACGCGGAGACGCTGCGAGAGAAGATCGAGAAGGTGTTGGGGCATGCCTGAGATGAGCAATCCTCGGGCGGAGTCAGGCGGACTAGCCACGCGCCTGGCCGAGATAAGTGCCGCGTGGCCGGCGGCAAATCCCGCGATGGTGGCCGAGGTGGTGCAGGTCGTGCTGGGCAGCATGCGCGGCGATCTCACCAATGTTGAAACGACATTGCTGAACGAGGTCGAGGAGCTGGGACGGACGATTGCCACGGCGCGTGCCGAGATCGCGGCGCTGAAGGTGGACGACATCACGGCCAGCCATATTCCGTCAGCGACCGACGAATTGGATGCCATCGTCGCGCACACTGCCGCGGCGACCGACTCCATCCTGGAGGTTTGCGAGACGCTTGACCGGGTGTCGGGGGGGCTGGACAGCGAAGCCGCGGGGGTGCTCCAGGACGCGACGACGCGGATCTACGAAGCCTGCAGCTTCCAGGACATCACTGGCCAGCGCATCACCAAGGTGGTGGCGACGCTTAAGGCGATCGATAGCAAGGTCGCGCATATCGTCGCCACATTTGAAAGCCGTGGCGGTGTATCCAGAGCGGTGCGCCCGTTGCCGGCGGACGAAATGCTTCTGAACGGACCGCAGCTTCCGGCCAACGCGATGGACCAGAGCGACATCGACAAGCTTTTGGCGAGCTTCGACTGATGGAGGGAACGCGCCCTCTCGTGCTGGGCCTGGTGGCGCTGTTCGCCGCCGGTGTCGCGCCCGCGACGGCGCAGCCCAGCCCGGCGCCAACCCCGGCGCCGACCGCAGCGGCCACGCCGGCGAGCGCCCCATCGGCTGTCCCCGTGGCGGTGCGAACCGGCGATCACCGCGGGTTCGGGCGGGTGGTGATCGACCTGGTGTCGGGCGTGCGCCACACCATTGCGACGCACGAGGGCGGAGCGACGCTGCGCTTCGACTCGCCACGTGGCGCCGTGGCCTTGTCAGCGGCCACCCGCGCGCCACGCAATGTCAAATCGCTCCGCGCTCGCGACAACACGCTGGAACTTGAACTGGTGCCAGGCGCGAAGCTGCGCAGCTATAAGCTGGGCGATCGCCTCGTGCTGGACGTTTCCGATGCCGAGGCGCCCCCGGCTGCCACACCGCGCCCGGCTGCCAAACCGCGCCCGGCTGCCAGTCCGCGACCGGTGCCGGCATCGCGGCCCACTGCCACGGCGCGCCCGACCGCGAAGCCCGCGCCCCGGCCCAACGTGGTGCAGGCACCGTTGCCGAGCCCGGCGCCAACGCCCGCGCCATCCGTGGCCGAACGACCCGACACCCCTCGCACGCCGTCTACGCCGCTGGCGCCCGCACCTTCCGCCCCATCTTCGGCGGCGCCGACAGTGGCATCCCCGGTGGTGCCTTCAGTGGCAGCCGCAGCGATACAAGGGTTGGCCGCGACGCGCGCAGTCGCGGGCGAGCCTGGTGGGCGTGGCGATGCTGCGGCGGCGATCACGCTGCCCTTCGGCCCTGCGGTGGGTGCTGCGGCACTGCGGCGCGGCGACGTTGCCCTGGTTGTGTTCGATGACCGGCGGCCGGTCGATCTGGCCGGGCTGCGTGGCGATGCCGTGTTCCGCGATGCCACCATCACTGTTCTGCCGACTGCCACCCTTTTGCGACTTCCCCTTCTCGCGAACCAGCAGATCCGCCTCGCCCGTGCCAAGGGCGGCTGGACGGTCTCGGTGTTGCCCGCTGGTCCGACGGCACCCGCATTACGGCCGATCCGCGCAGAGATGGACGAAGGCCGCATGCGCCTGCCGGCCGAGGCGCCAGGTCAGGTCGTGTCGGTACCCGATCCACTGACCGGCGGCTCGCTGATGATCGGCACGCAGAAGGCGGTGGGGCAGGGCGTGCCGATCGACCGCCGGACGCCCGAGTTCGCCCTGCTGCCGACCTGGCAGGGCGTGGCCGTCATGGCGCTGACGGACGCATTGACCCTGCGGCCGAATACGGAGGGCTTCATCCTGGCCGCGGATGCCGAGCGCGCGCTCGCACTCTCCGCCTCCGACAGCCAGGCCCAGGCGATGACCGAGGCCGCGGCCTCTAGCCGGCGTTACGATCTCCCGGCGTTGCCCGTGGAGGCGCTGCAACGGCGGCTGCAATCGGCCACCCTG
>Ga0105053_10004020_pt1 | contig 21931 bp, 15 predicted proteins | sample BON01_FD_78093 | JGI IMG/M metagenome (GOLD analysis project Ga0105053, IMG submission 78093) | Freshwater microbial communities from Lake Bonney liftoff mats and glacier meltwater in Antarctica - BON-01 | ecosystem: Environmental > Aquatic > Freshwater > Ice > Glacier meltwater | place: Lake...
CTGTTTTGATGCGCGAGTTCATGCTTTCTGCGTGACTGTTATTCACCCCCAGCAGCACCGCATTGAGAATGCCTTGCAGATGCCTGCGTAAGGTTTTCGAAGTGAGCTGCATGGGCTTCAGGCGACTGCGCGCCATCCAGTTGATCAACCGTTTCCAGCCTTTGTAAGCCCAGCTGTAACTGCGGTAGTTCCACAAGCGGGTAGCCATTTCTTTGATCGCCCAAGCCCGCGCCGTCTTCAGCGAGGATTGCCGTAACGCAGTAAAGCTGCGTTGTTGATGCCAGTCCATGTTGCTACGGTTGCGCAGCCATTGGTATTTGCTGCCTTTCATGCGCTCATCGCCCTGGCGCATCAGCTGTCGGTGTTCCTGGCGGCGTACCTGATCCACCGCTTTGCCCAGATACTGCGCCACGTGAAAACGGTCAAAGGCAATTTTATCGTCCGCATCGGTCAGCGCGTTGCGCGTCGCCTTGATATAAGCTGGCCACATATCCATACACACACTCTCAATACCGTCCTTTTGTGTTTCTGATAACTGCGCATAAAACCCCGCCAGACTGTCGGTATTGCGATCATCCGCCACGTGCAGCACCACGGCTTGATCCTGGTCGGTCACCAGGGTCACATAGTCATGGCCTTTGCGATAGGAGGTCTCATCTACACTCAGTCGCCGTGGGGATAGCTCACCCCGGCGCGACAAGCCGCGCTTGACGGCCCGCTGCATGATGCCGTCTACCGCATTCCAGCTCAGTCGCAGACGCTCTGACACCGCGCTGGTCGAGGCCTGTTTGAGCCAGTTGATCACCAGTGCTTCAAACAGCGCCGTGAAGCCGCTGCCGGGCTCAGCCCACGGTACCTTCACCGTCACCACCCCGTGTTCGGCACACTGCACCCGCGGTACGTCGGCCAGCAACAAGGTCTTGAGTTGACAGGTGTCGAGGTGGCGCCAGCGTCTGGGGCGTTGGTCATATCCCGGACAGGTTTTACCGCACTTGGGGCACACCAACTTGCCGCCGGTACGGGCCACCACCACTTGCACTTCATCGTCAGCCAACGATATCTGCACTTCCACCACCTTCCATGGCTTGTCTATGCCCAGTATCTGGCTGTATAGCTGTGTGTCTTTCATAGGACATTAGGCTAAACTACCCACTCGATTAGGGGAAGGCCCACTTTTCTCTTAACAAAAATTCAAATTCGCTTCCATATAAAACTCTATGAGGGATTTATGTTGATTTCAGAATACATAAAATATTTTGAAGACTTTGGTGACATGGCGGTACCATATTTGCAAGATCACGCTGACCGGTTTTTAAAAACAAAAGAATTGCTTCAACCGACATTGGACGAGAACCCAAATGTGGTGATTCTGGATGTGGCCTCTCATTGGCTTCACAACGCTTACTTATACGCAAAAGATGGGTATAAGGTTTACGCTCTGGATCAAGAGGGTGGAGAGATATCTGCAAGGCAACTGGTTAGATTTGCAGATGAGCATGAGATCGATTTGCTTCCATGCAAAGCACTAAGTGACCCGGTTGAGTTGGATGTCCTAAATGATGACACTATTGGTATAGTTATATTCACCGAGACAATTGAGCATATAACATTCAATCCGGTAAAATTCTGGTCCCTTATATACAAAAAATTGAAACCAGGTGGAAAAATTATAATTACTACGCCAAATTATTTTTTTTACAAGGGTGCGCTAGCAAATGATTTAAAACGGATGGTGAAAGGTTTTAGTTCCGGGATATCAAACTACGATATTCTCAATCTTCCTGACTATGCTCCTCATTGGAAAGAGTTTTCTGCAAAAGATATGGCAGAATATTTCTCATTTTTATCTACTGATTTTAGAGTTACTAAAATTTGTTATAATGACCTTTACGGGTATGTTCCTGTCAGTACACTGTATAGCTTGTGCAGGAAATTTGCCCCTCGATTTTTCCATAGGACCATGTATATAGAAGTATGTTTGGATAAAAAAGAGGCAGGAATTCAAGTTCGGCCAGACTATTAGTGTTCACGTTTTAGGATTGTGTTTAGTAACCTACGTATTCGGACGTCACATGGGGGGATGTCAGTTTAGTCAAATTTTCTTGAGGCATGGCCATTGATAGACTTCTACTTCTGGGCCGCCTCATTTTGAAGGAGAATAGCATGCGAATAATACATCTCGTCCTGCTGAGTTGCGTTCTATTGCCGCTCGCAGTTTCTTCGGCAACAGGTTCGGAGCAAACAACTCCCGAGCAGGCGTATCCAGGCGAAGTCTCGTTACAGGCGACCCTGGAAGGTAAAGAAAGATATGTGATGGCCCACAGCAACGTGCGGCTATATGTTTATGAGAAAGACTCACCCGGTAAGTCGAACTGCACAGGCGGGTGTGCGCACGCCTGGCCACCGCTGACGGTCGGGGAAAATGACGGCCCCATGGGCAACTGGACCGTTGTACAGCGAGAGGACGGATTGGAGCAATGGGCCTACAAGGGACAACCTGTTTATCTTTATTACCACGATTCTGCGAGTGACCCTCAGGGATATAAACCTTCGCAGGGTTGGCACTATCTGGAACCCTAACTTTCAGGTCCGGGCAGGGGTATGTTGATAGCACGGGTTTATTCATCGGAGGCAGTAAGGATACCCGAATAGCCAGATCCAGCGACAGAAGGGTTATCCTTTCCAAATATAATCGCCTGATAACACAATCCTCGGGGTTCTGCCGGCTATTCAGCGTGGTAAACTACTTCCCCATTGAAAAGGGTCATCTCACAACGCGCGTCCTTGATAGATACGGTGGGCGCAGAGTAGAAATCAGTGTCCCAAACCGCCAGATCGGCGTATTTACCTGGCTCAATACTGCCGATTTTTTTCTCCAGGAACATTTGCTGCGCTGCCCATATGGTATAGCTACGCAGCGCTGTGTGAATATCAATTGATTCGGCAGCGCCAAACGCATCTTTGCCATACACACCCAATAAGGGTTCGCGGGCAATGGAGGCCCACAGGCCGTAGCGCGCCGGGAACGGTGTAACATCAAAATCGGAACCGCTGGCCCACTGAATACCTTTCTGCTGAAAGCTGTTGAATGGGTTGAGCTGCTGACTGCGCTTGATGCCAAAATTAGCCGCATAAGTGTCGCCAATCCACCAGGTGAAGCCAGGGCTGGGTTCCGGGTAGGCAGCATCGAACTTAACCTGTAATGCGGCGATGGTATTCATCGCCAGTTCGGTGGGGATGTTGGCGTGGATGATGGAATGGCGCAGACCCTTTTGCGGAGTGCGTAACAAGGCCAGCGCGTATGAGGCCACCACCCAATCTATGCTGCGGTCGCCGATGGCGTGCACACCCATGTGCAGTCCATTATCCTGGTAAAGGAAAATCAGATTGCGGATCATTTCGGGATCAAAAGCCGGATAGCCGCTGTTGCCCTCATCCAGTTCGGTGCGGTTCTTGTTCCAATTGTCCCAAAGCCAGGCGGTGCGTGCTCCACCACTGCCATCAGCGAAAATTTTGATACCGCCCGAAATCAGGTTGTCATTGCCAGTGCTTTTATAGGGCTTGGTGAAACTGCCGATCTCGCGGATCAATGCGATAGCATCATCCATGTTTTGTGGACTGGGCCATAACGCGAATATTCGGACACTCAAGGCGCCTTCTGCCAGCACATCCTGATATGCCTGCCAGGCATTCAATGAGTCAGAGAGGTTGCGCGAGCCAAAGCCAATGCCGGGATCTTTCGCGCCGGTCATGCATTCGCTGTTAAAGGCAGCGGTCATGGTTCGTATTGCATCGCGTTTGTCGGATTCGTTCGCCGGTGGGATATGCCTGGCCACCAAACCCATGGCACTTTCTTTGAGCACTCCTGTAGCGTTTCCATCTTCGTCACGCTCGATCTCGCCACCTGGAGGGTCGGGCGTGTCGCGGTTGATACCGGCCAGCGCCAAGGCAAGGCTGTTGGCGGTTCCGTAATGCCCCATTGTGTGGATCAACCAGGTCGGACGATTCCCCGAGACACCTTCAATGTCGGATGCTAGTACATAGCGCGATTCTTTCAGCTTGCCTTCGTCCCAGCCCCGACCGACGATCCAATCACCATCGCTTAAAGCGGCGTTGCGCTGGTTCACCAGGGAGACTATATCGGCAATGCTTTTAACGTTGGGGAAACTGAGATCTATATTTTGCAGCCTGGACAGTCCGCCACTGGCAAAATGCGCGTGAGCATCCAGCAAGCCCGGTGTAACTGTTTTGCCCTCAAGGTCGAACACTTCAGTATCAGGCCCGGCCAATAATTCAATTTCCGCATTGTTGCCAACCGCCAGGATATGTTTCCCGGAGATGGCAATGGCTTGCTGCACCGAATCACGTTTGTTGACCGTAATGACATTGCCGTTGAGCAATACTTTATCTGCGGGCACTGCGGCATTAACTGCTGAAGAAAATAGCAGGAAAGTCAGGGTAAGCAGAGTGCGAGCCATTATCTCGTGCGGCCAACTATCTGCTTTTGATCGCAATCAATCCGATTGGTCCATCTGCTGGTCAGCCCGCGAAAACAGGATAAAAACGACCGACAGCACTGCAAAAACCGAGCCCATCGCAATCGCCACGCTCCAGCCGAACTTGGCTGCGATGCCTGATAGCAAAATGGCATTTACAAAGCCCATGAGATTGGCGCCGGTGTTGAACAAACCGTAAACCGCTCCAGCATGGCGGCCACCGATAGCTGAGCCATTGGCAGCAAACGCACCTTCGGTAAACTGATTGAAAAAGAAACAAGCGCCAAGCATGCCTGCAGCTACATAAGCATTGGGGTGCAATGCCACGCCCAGCAACAGCAAGGCTGAAATGCTGCAGCCAATCACGATGGGCCAGCGACAGCCCCAGCGCACGCCGATCCGTTTGCAAAGATAATCACCAACCCAACCCCCCAAAAATGCGCCAGCAGCACCCGCCACCCACTGGGCAGAAGTTAAAAAGCCGGCTTCCTGTGCGCCCATGCCGCGCACGGTGACCATGTAGTAATAGCCCCAGGTGAACACCACATAAAATACAAAGTTCATGGATGAATAGCTCAGCGTTACCATCAGCGCATCACGATTTTTTAAGACACGCCGCCATGCAGCCTCGCAGTCCGAGTCGTTTTCTGGCTTCACGACCGGGGTTGTTAGTAAGGCAATTTCTTCGGGGTTCACCGATGCGTGTTGCTCCGGGCGATCACGCGCATACCACCACCACAAGGCAGCAGCTGCAAAAGCGAAAGGTGAAAGAACAAGAAATCCGATACGCCACCCATAATGGCTAATTAACCAGGGCAAAGCCGAGGCTGTCACGGCCAGGCCGACTGTTAACGCGGCACTGGTCAAACCATTGGGCAAGGCCCATCCACCAACAGGAAACCAACGCCCGATGGCCGAAACCATGATGGGGAAAACCGGCGCATGCGCTGCACCTACTAAAAATTGGTCAGTGAGCAAAAACCCAATCACCATGTATACGGGAGCCACATCGCGGGCTGGTGTAAGGCTGGTAATGGCAATCAACAGACCCCAGACAACGGCAATCGCAGCCAGTGTAAACCTCGGCCCTTTATGATCACCCCAACATCCGCCGGGGAACTGGAACAATGCATAACCCAGTGGAAAGGCAGCCATAATCCAACCCCACTGAATTTCAGTGAGTTGCAGGTCTTGAATCATGGCAGGGCCAGCAATCGACAAATTACCACGCAACATATAAGAGACAAAACTAATAAACATCAGGATGGCGAGTATGCGCCAGCGAACGTTGGTAGGGCGCGGAGGGGAATCGGTGGCAGGCGAAGCAGAATCAGTCATGGCGAAGTCCAGTGGTTTTTATTACTCAGCATCATGCAGCAATCAAACTTCGGCGACAAATATATTTCCACTTTTGACCGCCACTGATACCCTTAAGCAAGCAACCTATAAGGAACAGGCCAGAAACGCAATAGCTTGGAAGCCAACGTTTACCAGTATCGATTCAATTATTGTTGCAGCAAAACCGGCTCAGCAAAGGTGTCCGTTTGAATATCACTGAGCCGCTCGTCGAGCAGGGTTGTCGCCCGCCTGCTGTTTTTGCGGACAAATGAAATCATAGCATTCAATGAAATCCGATACATCCAGGTGGTGAATTTTCTTCAGCGATCCTGATTTGGGAATGCCCGCCAAAGTTGATAAAAAACTTCCTGGCCCAAGTCTTCCCGGCCATGTGAGTTTCGGCGGTAGGTGTTGGTGACTTTGAAAACAATCCGCTTATGCAACTTCATCCAGCCTTCAGATTCAGCTAGCGCGCGTAAATCTTCAAATCGGTGCCAACAAGATCGGCCATTTCCAAAGTCGTCTCAAGATCAGGATGGCGAACGATGAGGTAGCTGTCGGAGATCAAAGTTTGTTTCCAGTTACGGCGCTCCGCCCCGAGGGGCAGCAAGTCGACATGCACGAGCGCATCACCGAAACGTCGCCGCAGTGTTTCCAGACCCTCGATGTGCTGTTTGCGAGAAGCCGCGACCCGTGACCGCGTCACCCCAACCGGTATAGATGTCGAAGTCGTTGCTGTAGTTCATCAGGTCCACTGATCGTCCCCCCGGGAGGGCGGGCACCAATTTCGCCGAATACCGCTTCGCCGTCTGGCTTTAAAAACCACTCCATGTGGGTAAAGCCGGTGCGAAACCCCAGAGCTTTAAGGACAGCGTGGCCCAGCTTGCGCCCTGCTTGTAGATACGCACCATCAACCTTGCGAAGGTTGATGGTTTGCATGCTGATCCATTCCTCGGTGCGCCCGATCATCGGCTTGGGGCGGTACCAGGCGATGTTTTCGTAAACTACCTGGCCGGCGGCGTATACCGTATCGAAGGTGTATTCCTTGCCTTCAATATATTCCTCTACGCTCATGCTCAGCAGATTCATTCGTTCGCGCAAAAGCGCTGCCAGCAGCATGGAAGGTTCCCACAGGCATTCAAGCCGATCGATTGAGGCAAGTCTGGCAAGCTGTGACAACTCGTAGTACAAGCTGTCTCCGTCAGCCAGCGAGCGCAAGTCCACGTGTGAACTCCGCCATTTCAGTGGGGTAGCCAGGCGATAAAATTACAATGTTGATCTTGGGATCCGCAGGAATTATTTCTCTACGATGCGGGTGTTAAGAATAATTTTGTGCATCTGGAAGGCCCTCTGTAGTTGCAGAGTTTTAGATTAACAGGGTGGAAACCCTAAAGCCACGATGGACCAAACTAAACCTGCATCAATACAGAATGATTTGCGTAATGCCAGCGACAACCATAGAATCCACGGTTTTCCGAGCTTGCTCACAGCCAGACGCTGTGCAGGGAACCAACCAAACATGAAGCGTCGAAATAAAAGAACCCACGTCCAACCAAAAATCATCAATTTTGAGATTGAGCATATTGATCCGTTGGGGCAGGGCGTGTCCAAAACGGACGGAATGGTCACCTTTATCGCAGGAACGCTACCCGGGGAAACTGGCACGGCTACCGTTTTCAAGCGCGCAAAAGGCGTTCAATTTGCACAATTAAAGCAGTTGGTTGAACCTGCAGCAAATCGCATCGAGCCTGCTTGTCCCCATTTTGAGCAATGCCCAGGCTGCCAGTTTTTGCATACTGATTATGAAAGCGAACTGGAATACAAGAAAACGGCATTGCTCCGTCACCTTGGTGGTTTGGGAATCGAGACAGATGATGTAACCGTGGTGCCCGCGCCAAAGCGGCTGTCCTATCGAAACCGGGTACAGTTACATTATCGCCACAAGTATATCGGTATGCTCGACACCGTCAAAAATGAGGTTCTGGAAATACCGCACTGCAAGATTATGCGCGAAGAGCTGGAGCCTGCGTTCGGCGAGCTCCAAAAAGGTGAATGGACTGAAGAACACGCGGGTCACGGGCATTGCGAACTGTATTACAGGTCGGGCAAGGTCAGTTTGGAGTGGGACCAGGCCTATGCCCATGGCGGCTTTTCGCAGGTATTCGATGAAATGAACCTGGAATTGCAGAGCCGGGTGCAAACTCAGCTGAAAGAGTTGGAAGTAAAAGGTGTACTCGACTTGTTCTCGGGTGCCGGCAATCTTTCTGATGGCTATGCTGCACTTGGCGGTTACAGGGCCTTGATAGACAACTTTGAAGATTCATCCAACCCGGAGATGCCCGATAACTTTTACCGGATGGATTTGTACGATGAGCAAACGCTGGCGAATTTCACACGTCAGATCGATACTTCGAAAATCGATTGCCTGCTGATCGACCCGCCCAGAAAAGGGTTCCCGGCGCTGGACCTGTGGGTCAAAAAAATCAAACCCCAATATGTGGTGTACGTCAGTTGTAATCCCGCCAGCCTGGCCTGGGATCTACAGAATCTGAGCAAGCGTTACCGTATTAAAGATGTCCAGTTGCTTGATTTGTTTCCGGCAACCGCGCACTTTGAAACGTTGATGGTTCTGGAGATTCGAAAAGGCTAAACTTATTTGAAACCCGGAGCACGCAGCGTTGCTACTAAGAAATATTTCTAATCATTTAAACAACAACAACTGAGTTCACATGTATTTGAGGATCGAAATGCAAAAACTTTGCGTCACATTTTTTGGACTTTCCGGATGTTGTCTACATTCGAACGCCAACCGAAATTAGTGTTAGCGAATTTTATCCATTGGCGATCGAACATGGCACCTGGATTGGATCGAGAACGACCGAGAATGGAAAACTTGCGAACGGCGGCGAATACACAGCGGCCTGGAAAAAAACCGATGATGTCTGGCAAATCTATTCCGAACTATAATGTCGGGTTATATTGCCGCGGTGAAGACTGTTGAGCTATCGGTGGTCGGAAGATTGTTTGGGATCGTTGCCTGAAATTCCGGGAGACAAGCGAACGACCCTATTGACGCATTCTCACACAGGTGTACAGTATCCACTCCTCAAATAGCGAGACAGCCATGCCGCGTATTCCCAATTTAGTAACCTTGAGCATCACCGCGTTATTCTTGCTGACTGCCTCCGCCTGCAGCAGCGACAAAAGCGATTCCGCCACAACGCCCGATCTGATATTTTTCAACGGGACGGTCTATACCCTCGATGCTCAACGCAGCGTTGCCGAAGCGGTGGCTGTCACGGGTGGGCTGATTACATTTGTGGGTCAGAAGGCTGATGTGATGAATCTGGCTGGTGAAGACACCCGTCTTGTCGACATGAACGGAGGCACGTTGCTGCCGGGGTTCACAGATGCCCATGTGCACATGCCAGCAGGCGGCAATACGTTGAATAATCTGGCTTTGTATGATGCAGAAACGCCTGAACAAATTGAAGAGCAAATTCGTTTGTATGCAGAATCGCATCCTGAGCTTGAAGTCATAACAGGCAGCGGATGGCAGCTTTCTGTGTTCCCCGATGCCAATCCAAACAAGGCCATGCTGGACGCGATTGAGTCAACCCGCCCCATTTATCTGGAGTCCGCCGATGGTCACAATGCCTGGGCGAACACCAAGGCGCTGGAATTGGCCGGCATCGACCTGGAAACGCCTGACCCTGAAAATGGTCGGATTGAGCGGGATAAGGAAACCGGAGAAGCCACAGGAACGCTACGCGAATCAGCGACTTCGCTGGTTGCGAATTTGCTACCGAAACCGACGCTGGAAGCTGTCATGGATGACCTGAAAGCGGGTGTGGCTTTTCAGAACGGAAATGGCTTTACGGCTTCAATAGAGGCGGCCGTGAAGCCGGGCTTGGAAGAGGAAGCATTTGCAATTCTTGCGCGGAATGGCGACCTGATGATTCGCGCTGAGCTTTCGTTTTTACCCGGCCTCGATTTTACCGACTCTGGCTTTGACGTGGAGCAACTGGATGGTCGAATTGACGACCTCAATGCCCGCCGTGAACAGATCAGTGCCCTGAAATCGCCTTACCTTTCCGCGAACTGGGTCAAGATTTTTGTGGATGGAGTCATGGAGAACCAATCGGCGGCGCTGCTGGAACCCTATATCGGCAGCCCGCAAGGTGCTGGCGACCGGGGCAAGCTCAACATTGCAGCGCAGCCGTTGAATATATATGTAACCCGGCTGGATGCCGCCGGGTTTGATGTCCACATGCATGCCATCGGTGACAGGGCAGTGCGCGCAGGGCTGGATTCATTTGCGGCGGCGATTGATGCAAACGGACCGAGGGATCGACGCTTTCAGATCGCCCACCTCGAACTCATTGACCCGGCTGATATACTGCGATTTTCAGCACTGGGCGTCTATGCCGACATCCAAACGCTTTGGGCCACGGCGGACCCGTACATCACCGAACTAACAGAGCCATTTCTGGGCCCTGAGCGCTCGCGGTGGCTGTACCCGAATCGTTCACTGAGAGATGCCGGGGCAGTCCTGGTGTCCGGCAGCGACTGGCCGGTATCCACCTCACACCCTTTTGCGCAAATGGGAGTCGCGGTAACCCGCCAGTTCCAGGGTGCCGCTGAGTCATGGCATCCCGAACAGACACTGATAGTTGAAGACATGCTCGAGGCTTTGACAATCAACGGTGCAAAAGTCATGCGGCAGGATGGATTTCGCGGTTCGATTGAAACTGGCAAAGTCGCCGATCTGGTATTGGTCAGTCGCAATCCACTTCAGACGCCAGGGCGTGAACTGGGTAAGATCGCCATCTGGCGCACCTTTCTGGACGGGCGCGAAATCTACCGGGCCGAGAGTTTTGATTAAACAAGCACAGGAAATCTACTGATGGACATCAATACATCACTTCGTGAACTCGGTACGGTAGACAGCAGCGCGCTGTGTGAAGCCATTCTCGCGCAGGAGCCCGGCGCCTGGACCGAAGATCTATATCGCCAGGAAGAATACGACGTGCATCGTGCCACCCATTCCATCGTCATGCTCTTCGCCGAGCTGGAAAGCTGGCCGGAAATCGTCGTCAAACAGGAGCCGGGTTGGCCAAGGTTGGCTGATGTTGCGTTGCCTTTGATGAACGATATCATCAAGCAATTCTATCCGCCGGGCGGTACCGTCATTCGCGCAATGGCCGCAAAATTGCTGGCCGGCGGCAAGATAACCCCGCACGTAGATCACCACCCCTCATTTCATCGAGGCCACCGAATCCACATTCCCATCACTACTAATCCAAGAGTCCGCTTCATGATTGACGGCCAACCTTTCAAATTTACGGTCGGCGAAGCCTACGAAATCAATAACCAGAAAACCCACTCAGTCATGAACAAAGGCACAGACGATCGCATCACCTTCATTTTTGACTACGTTCCACCAGAGCAAGTGGATTGACCGGCACAAACTGAAAAACCGCACTCCGTTAGGACGCAGTCGGTGCCATCCCATTGGGCGATTTCGAAGCGCCGAGTATTCAGGTGGATTAGAGACGATCGGGCAGGAAGCCCGATCGAGGCCGCCCAGTGCAGGATGCACTGTAAGGCCGGTCTCGTTAAGATCCGCCTGAATGCGAGGGAAGTCCCAAAGGGACCGCGAAGCCATGAGCCTGATGGGATGGCACCGATTGGGTCCGATCCGCCACGTCACCACTTTCAGTTTGCCGGCCCGTACCCCGCCAATTCGATTGCTGCATTGATTGTCGCCAGGTTTTGAGTGGCAACAAGGTGAACGCCGCTGATGCCGGGAATGCCAGCCAGCGCCTGAATTTGCTCTGCACAGATGTTCACGCCTTCCTGTTCCGGGTTTGCCGCCTGTTCCAACCTCTTTATCACCGAGTCAGGAACATGATTGTTGGGCAGGTGATTTCGCAACCAGCGTGCATCTTCAGCCGAACTTGCCACGACCAGTGACACAAAAATCCGCATTCGTCTGGGCAGGCCCGCAGCCACCAGGAATTTCATGTAGTTGCTCATCAACTCGGGATCCATACAGATGTGTGTCTGAGCAAATTGCGCACCTGCGTCAGCCTTGGTATTCAGCTTCTCGGGGACCCATCCGGGTTTAGGTGCATGTGGTGTGATGATGCTACCGACGAATAGATCCGGAAGTGACGGCAGGCATTCGTCCTCTGTCATATTGCTGGCCATCGCAATCAGTTCGGTTGCATCGACATCAAACACCGCCCTGGGACGTGGGTTGAATCCGTCTGGCACGCGGTTGCCCCTTACCAGCACGAGACTGGTGACGCCGAGGGTTGCGGCACCTAGCAATTCAGCCAGCAAGGCAATGCGGTTCCGGTTTCTGCAGGTCAGCTGCACAATTGGATCAACCCCGTTGGCCTGCACCAGGCTTGCCGCAGCCAGCGGTGACAGGTGAAGCCGGCCATCCTGATTATCTGTGACCATTATTCCGTCGACATAAGGCTGCAGAAGTTGGGTTTGCACCGAAATCATTTCTGCTGTCGTTGCGGGGCGCAGAAAAATTTCAGCTGAGAATACGAATGCCTTGTTTCTCACCGCGCTAAAAAAGGTTTTCATTGCTGACCTGCCCAATTCTGGAGTTTAAACCGGTGACGATACCGTGGATCGGTATTACAATCCATGCTTACCTTGAATGTGGCGCTTGGTTGCGCCTACTGACTAACTGGAGCAGTTCAATTTCTCAACTCAACGATCAACGAAAAGTATTTCAAGAAGCGCTTTCGAAAATGCGCAGCGGAGATATGCCGGGTGCAGCCGACATATGTCAAAGGGGGCTGGAAAGGTTCCCTTCTGATGCAAACCTGATGTGTCTTGCGGCGCGTGCGAACCTGGCGCAAAAGCGTTTCCCGGAAACCAGAGACTATGTAGAAAAAGCACTGCACGAACACCCCGGGTTCCCCGCTGCCCATGATGTTTCGGGTGACCTGTTACTGGTCGAGGGCAAGTTTCAGGATGCGATCAGCGCTTATCAACAGTCACTCAAACTCGATGCCTCGCAAACCACTCCAAAGCAGAAAATTGCCCGGGCGGAACAAATGATCGAGCAGATGGCCGCCATGCCCTTAGCCGGCCTTGCAGCCGGCCCGGGGCCTGACCGGTCTGCTCCTCGTCAGCCTTCGGCATTTGCCGAGCAGTTACTAAAGGCGGAACAGTTTGAAAAAGATGGTAATCGCAATGAAGCCGAAAACATTTATCGAAGCATCCTCAAGAGCGAACCGGATCACATAGAGGCATCCCGCCTGCTGGCAGGAATTGCGGTCGAGCATGAGCATTACCAGGAAGCTATCGTTTTCCTTCGACGAACCGTTGAACTGGCACCAAATTATGTGCGCGCCTGGGTGGATCTGGCTACTGCCCAGAGGCTGCATGAGGATTTTGAGGGGGCTATGGAAAGTGCGGCGCATGTCGTTGAGCTTGCACCGGAAACAGCCGAGGCGCATCTGGTTTATGCCACCACCTTTGGTGCTGCAGGACAATATGAGGAAGCCATTGAAGCTTACGAAAAAGCGCTTGAATTGAACCCGAACAAGGCCGCCGCTATGTGCAGCATGGCGCATCATCTAAAAACGATCGGCAGGCAGGATGAGGCCATTGCCAGATACCGTGAATGCATTGCATTGCAACCCGATCACAGTGAGTCCTACTGGAGCCTCGCCAATCTTAAGACCTTTCGATTTGAAGATGCCGAAGTTGCGGCAATGCACAAATTGCTAACGCAGGATGATCTGACTGACGAATCGCGCGGGCAAATTCACAATGCGCTCGGACTTGAGTATGAAACGCGCAAAGATTACGACCGGGCCTTTGGGCACTTCGCTGGATGCAATCTGGTTCGACGCAAATCCGAGTACTACGATCCTGTCGACACAGAGGATACTCACGACCGGGTGATCGAGTTATTTAACGAGGATTTTTTAAGACAAGCTGCCGGCCCGGCTCTGGAACCGGCGCCGATATTTGTCGTCGGACTGCCACGCTCCGGCTCAACGCTGATTGAACAGATACTTGCCAGCCACAGCATGGTGGATGGTACTCATGAGTTGAGCGACCTTTCAAAGGTGCTACGAGCCATGCGTCATGAAAAGCGGAAAGAAAAACGCTTTCCTGAAGTTGTTGCCGACCTTCGGGCAAAAGGGTGGGCGAAGATCGGGGCTCAATATCTGGAAAGAACCGAAAAACATCGTGGCAACGCTCCTTATTTCATCGATAAGAATCCGAATAATTTTGTTTTTATCGGCTTGCTGAAACTGGCTATCCCGAATGCGAAAATCATCAATGCGAGGCGGCATCCACTGGACAGCTGCCTTGGCTCATTCAAGCAACTGTTCGCCAGTGGTCAGCCGTTTAGTTATGAAATGACAGAGTTGGCTGAGTATTATTTGCAATATCAGCGTTTGATGGACCATTGGCACCGTGTGCTGCCGGGTTATGTGCTGGATGTGAACTACGAGAATGTCGTCGCCGACCTCGAAGTACAGGTGCGGCGGTTACTGGATTTTTGTGGCTTACCATTTGAACAAGGTTGCCTGCGTTTTCACGAAACGGTGCGTGCCGTAAAAACCGCGAGTTCTGAACAGGTGCGCCAGCCAATTTATTCGACATCCGTCAATCTTTGGCGAAATTATGAACCTCACCTGGTCGAAATGATCGAGGTTCTGGAACCGATTCTGGCCAGTTATGAAGACAGTGTTGGTTCAGTTTGAAACCCGGGACATGTGGATTTCCCGGGACAGTAATTTTTGGGCCGGAATCCAGAACGTTTCAGGCAAAATAAATATTTATATTGCGCGCCAACTAGAAAACCGATATTTTATTCAGTTATAACGTGATAAGTCTGTATAAACAGGCAAAAACGACATTCTGATATTTCAGTTGATTACAAAGTTGGGAAAGGTGGTTTTATGGCTTTACAAGCACGGTTAGTTGTTACTCCGATAGCGGCCGCAATCGCCGCCGCTCTTACACCAGGTCTCTCAGTTCAAGCTCAAGATGCTCCGGATTCTGAAAAGAATAACGGCATGCTGGAAGAGGTTATCGTTTCCGCCCGAAAACGAGTGGAATCGGCACAGGATATTCCTATTGCCATTCAGGCTCTGACACAGGATGCACTGGCTCAGATGGGCGCCAAGTCGATGGAAGACTTCAGTCGCTTCACGCCCTCGGTCAATATCGTTACCTATAGTAATGCTTCAAGTGTTGTGGTAATTCGAGGTGCAATTACCGGCCCCGGCTATATTGCCGCTTCCACCTCGTCGGTCTACCTGGATGAAATTTCCATTACCACGACGGGTAGTCAGCCAAGTGTTCGGATGGTGGACATCGGACGTGTAGAAATCCTGGCCGGCCCTCAAGGCACGATCTATGGTTCAGACGCGCAAGCGGGCACCATGCGGATTGTGACCAACAAGCCGGACCCAACTGCATTTGAAGCCATTTACGATGGTGAATTACGCGGCGGCAGCCAAAGTGATCTCAGCTGGCGTAACTCGCTGGTTTTTAATCTGCCGATCATTGAGGACAAACTGGCGGTGCGCCTGGTGGCTTATTCCGACCATGATGGCGGCTTTATTGACAATGTTTATGGGCATACGCCTGATCAATCTGTCTTCAACGGCCCGGGATTCTTTCCTTCGGGCTTTGGTGATCTCGACAACAGCGCCTCAACCGAAAAGCGCTGGAACGATTCTGATGTAGCCGGCGTGCGCGCCAGCCTGTTATGGAACATCAATGACAGCTGGACGGCAACTGCCTCCTATTTCGGTCAGAGAACAGATACAGGCGCAGACAATTATTACGATCCTTATGCGGGCGATCTGGAAGTAGTCCGCTTCCACGATGAGTGGAGCAGCGACGATTTTGATGTTTTCTCGCTGACCCTGGAAGCCGATCTGGGCTTTGCGCAATTGGTGTCCGCAACCTCGTATTTCGACCGCGAATTAAATTACCTGTCGGATGTGACGTCGTACGCGCACTATTGGAATGCAGCCTACTGCAAAGATTCTGCTTATCAGGCAACTGATTTACCTTACTATAATACTTTCGCCAACCCGGCTACCGGGGCTGTTATCTGGTGGCCGGTTTATTGTCAGGCCAGCACACAGGAAGGTGATTCGCTGAATGCATCTTTCGTTTACGGTCAACAGGACCGGTTTACCCAGGAATTCCGCATGTCGCACGAGGGTGAAACGATTGACTGGCTGGCAGGCCTGTTCTACGAGACAAGCAATGACGATTACCAGTCAACGTTTGCCGGCGCGACTAAGGGCGGCAACGGTAAGGACAATCTCTATCTGGATTCGCTCTCGTATGCTTATTATCAGCAGCTTAGGGGCATGGACTACCCAACCGCCCTATCGTACTGGTATTCAGAAAGTGAGACTGATTGGGAGCAGAAAGCTGTCTTCGGTGAAGCCACCTGGCACATCAATGACGCCCTGGACCTGACGCTGGGTGGGCGGTATTACGATCGCTCCAATACCAATTACTACTGGGTTAATCACCCGGGCGGCTTTGATATCCCGGCAATGGAGGATGTTGTCGGCCGCAAAGGCGTCGATAAAGAGTTTATTCCCAAGATCAGTATGAGTTACGCCTTCAATGACAACCAGATGATTTATGGTCTGTATACACAGGGCAAGCGTCCTGGCGGCGTCAACCGGACCCGTGGCGAACCGTTCTTTCCCGCCAACTACACATCAGATCTGATGGATAACTATGAGGTCGGTTACAAGTCGAACTTTGGCGGCGGCAAGGGGCGTTTCAACCTGACGGCTTACCACATGCTGTGGACTGACTATCAACTCGAAACAACAGACCCGTCCAGCGTCGATTGTGTCAACCCGGATACCGGCGTGGGAGATCCCAGCCTTACAATCCCGGGTGTCTGCGGCCAGCCCTGGCAACGGGTTGTCGCCAATGCCGGTGATGCACACATTACAGGTGCCAACCTGGAATTGGACTACGCCTTCAACCAGAACTGGTTGTTCGGTATGAACGCGGAGTGGATGGAGGCTGAAACCGACACCAATGCCGATCTGGATGGCGATGGCATCAATGATCTGACTGCTGGTTTGCGCTTGCCGCTGGTTCCCGATTGGAAGGCGTCTGGCTGGTTGGAATACAGCTGGGCACTGGCGAAAGGTCAATACAACGCTTTCGTCAGAACCCAGTGGTCTTACAACGGTAATACCGTAAATATTCTGGAAGAGGTATCACCGCTGACCAGTCCGAACCCGCAGTTCACCAATCCTTCATATGTTCAGGGCGACCTTCGTTTTGGGGTCTCTTCTGATTCATGGGAAGTGTCGTTGTTCCTGAACAACCTGACAGACGAGCGGTGCAATTACACAACCTACTCCGGTCAGTTTGAATGGGGTATGGCGAGTGTGGCTGACGGCCGGTCGCGTCTCCAGCGAGTCTACACCTGTCGACCGCGTGAAATGGGGCTTCGATTCACCAAGACCTGGGGTGGTTAAACCCGGACAAACGCAGCATGCAAATCAAAAAGGCCGGGAAATCCCGGCCTTTTTTATGGGCGTTATCATATGCTACTTTGAATTTTTAGTAAGGCCAGATTTCAAGACCATGAATGGCGTTGCGAATGTCCATGGACAAATTCACCGACCCGACCGTCTGGTTGGATTCAAGATCGTAGAGCGTGACGGTTGAGGGTGATGAGCCGCCGATCACAAACCGGTCTTTATAAACAGTCAGTCCTCGCCCAAAACCCTGACGGGCAGTTTTGCTGTCGTCTATGCCGGAGAACTGAATGTCTGATTCGTTATAGGTAATAATTTTGAATGCTTTTTCGGTTCCGTCTCTGCTTACAAAACGCACACAGTCATTTGCTGTATCGTTGAACCCTATGCCATTTTTCCATGGGCGGGCGTTATGGGTGCCGGACGGCAGGTTACACACTTCGCTTACTTGAAAATTGTGGTTCAGGTGCAGCAATGCACCCGTTTTCAGGCCGCTGAAAAAGATTCCTTTGTCATTAACATGCACCATGTTGATATGGAAGTCGTTGACCGCGGCCGGCCCGGTTTTCTTGCGCGGGTCGAAGGTATGCCCTTCCCATTTATCGCCGATGCGCTGCAAGTGGAACCCCCAATCAAAGCTCTGGCTATCAAGATTGAAAGCGAGCAGGCTGTCGAACCCGGTGGAAGTCACAAAGATGTGCTGCTTCATCCGGCAGATTTCATGACAGTGCTTCAAATAACGGTTGCGGTAGGAACCCTGCATCTCAAATTGGGGATCGTAGCAAAACAATTCATCACTGGCGGCGACATAGACATCGGCATCATTGAAGGCGATACCACGCAGTCCACGGTCAGCGCCACGCCCCTGGAAATCGATATTGGTGGTATTCCAGTCAACCAATTGCCGACCGCTGCGTGAATCAAAATCGACGACGTAGATACCACCATGGCTTTCGCCTTTGTGGCTGCCGCGGACCACAGAAGTTGCCACCAATGTGGGCAGTTTGATCGTCATGGTTGGCTCGCTTCAGTAAATGGGGCTCTGACTGTAATCAATTTTGTGACGACAGCCAAGCAGAATCTGGTGTACGCTGCTTCTTTCCAATCACGCCTTGAAAAGGGGTTGCCCCATGCGAAGTCACTCTATGAAAACCCTCTTGCTGGCCATTACCCTGGCGGCGATCAATTCACCCGCCGCAGCCGAGGAACCTGTGTATAAACACGCCAATGAACCTATCGGAAATGTTCGTGAAGTATACGACGGAAAGCTATATCCGGACATTCAGGCCAATACTTTCCGCAATATCGATCGCCTGTTTCCCACGCGGGTAGTGTCTCGCGGGGCGACGATAAGTGAGATACCCCGCAGCCTCCAACCGTTGTCGGATTTCAACTACTCGGCAGACGACAAGACTTATGATCTTTACGATGTACTATCCCTGAATAGAGTCAGTGGACTGCTGATTATTCACAATGGTGAAATCCAGTTCGAAAAATACCTGCTGGGCAATGATGAGCACACCCGCTGGATGTCCATGTCGGTGGTGAAATCGATGACCGCAACACTGATCGGCGCGGCGATTCAGGACGGCTCTATCGCCAGCATTGATGATCCGATCGTGAACTACCTGCCTCGCTTTAAAGGCACGGCCTATGACGGCGTCACAGTAAAAAATGTGCTGCAGATGACCTCCGGAGTTTCCTGGAACGAAACCTACACAGATCCTGAATCTGACCGGCGAGAAATGCTGGAAGCCCAAATCGGTCAGCAACCCGGCGCCATACTTGACCTGATGGGCTCACTGCCGCGGGCAGCGGAGCCGGGCGCTTTGTGGAATTACAGTACCGGTGAAACCCATGTCGCCGGTGCCCTGGTACATGCCGCAGTAGGGATGCCTGTCGCTGACTACCTGTCGGAGAAGATCTGGTCCAAAGCAGGAATGGAAGCGGACGCAACCTGGTGGCTTGAATCACCGGATGGCCTGGAGGTCGGCGGTAGCGGTCTGTCTGCCACACTCAGGGACTATGCACGTTTTGGAATGTTCCTGCTTAACGATGGTGTTATTGATGGACAACGGGTGCTTCCCGAGGGTTGGGTTGATGAAGCCAGCAAACCCAAGATTGTTGACGGAAAAAAAGTCGATTATGGTTATATGTTGTGGCCTCTACACGGCAATAGCTATGCCGCAATCGGCATTTTTGGTCAGTTTGTTTTTGTTGATCCGGACAAGAATCTGGTTGTGGCTATGTGGGGCTCCCAATCCAAGCCAGTGGACAGGCAAGGTCTGGATGAGTATGTTTTTCTGGAAGCGCTTTCCGATTATTTTAAATAGCGGCCCTGCAACCTTAAAATGGGCCAGAGAAGACTACAAATAGAGTAACATGGCTGTTCAAATTCATAGCGCTTAGTGGAAGTCACTCAATGATTAAAGGCAGTATTGTAGCTCTGGTTACGCCGATGCACGACGATGGAAAGGTCGACTGGGAAAGTCTGGATGCTTTGTTGGAAATGCATGTAAAAGCCGGCACAGGCGCGATTGTGGCAGTTGGAACAACGGGTGAGTCTTCAACCCTCACCGTCAGGGAGCACACGGAAGTCATCTCGCGGGTGGTGCAAACTATCAATGGCGCGATTCCGGTTATCGCAGGTACTGGTGCAAATTCCACCGCTGAAGCGATCATATTGACCGAAGCAGCTCAGAATGATGGCGCAGATGCCTGCTTGCTGGTTACGCCTTATTACAACAAGCCGACGCAGGAAGGTTTGTATCAGCACCATAGAAAGATTGCTGAGGCGGTGTCAATTCCTCAAATTCTTTATAACGTTCCAGGTCGCACAGCCGTTGACATGTTGCCGGAAACGGTCGACCGCCTGGCAGATATCGAAAATATAATCGGCATTAAAGATGCGACCGGTGATTTGCAACGCGGCAAAAAAATGCTGGAAATCTGCAAAGACAGGATGGCCGTATATTCAGGTGATGATGAAACTGCAGCAGAACTGATGTTGATGGGCGCGCAGGGCAATATCTCGGTAACGGCGAATGTTGCACCTGCGGAAATGGCCGAGTTGTGTGAGTTGGCGATGGCTGGCAGTCGGCAGGCCGCTCGCGAACTCAATAGCAAGCTGGAACCACTGCATAAAGCATTATTTTTACAATCCAATCCGATCCCGGTGAAATGGGCGGTAGCTTTGCAGGGGCGCGCCGGCAAACATCTTCGTTTACCATTAACACTGCTGGCTGAGGAATATCGCGACCAGCTCAGCGATGCTATGAAAACGTTGAATCTCATTTAGTCGGCTAACAAAAATCAAACTGCTGGTCCCATCAGGGGACTGGCTGGGAATCTAATCTTCATGCTCGAATTACTTCAAAACTGGCTTCTTGGTCACGGCGTCAGTGATGCGCAATCTGTTTATCTTGCCCATTTACTTGCCGCCGTCGCGGTATTGGTGCTGGCTGCCCTGGCTAACTTTGTAGCAAAACGCTACGTCCTGTCTGCGCTCACTTATATCATTTCCAAAACCGAATCAAAGTGGGATGACGCCGTACTCCGAGAGCGAACACTGAACCGCCTGGCAAATCTGGCACCGGCGCTGGTCATCTATGTGCTAGCACCGATTGCGTTTGAAGGCCTGGATTCCGTCATTTTAATTGTCAGGGGCGCTTTGCAGGTTTACATGCTGGTTATCCTGATGCTGGCTCTGGATTCATTGCTAAATGCCTTCGAGGCCATTTACCACGACTTCAGTGCTTCCAGAGAAATACCTATCAAGGGCTTCATACAGGTCCTGAAACTGGTGCTGTATTTTCTGACTGGCATCCTCATCATTGCCATACTTTTAGGTAAATCACCCATCTATCTGGTCAGTGGGATTGGTGCGCTCGCGGCAGTCATGATGCTGGTTTTTCGGGATGCAATCCTTGGTTTTGTGGCAGGTATTCAACTAGCGGCCAATCGGATGGTAAGGGTGGGTGACTGGATTGAAATGCCCAATTACGGTGCCGATGGGGATGTGCTGGAAGTGGCGCTGACAACGGTCAAGGTACAGAACTGGGATAAAACTATCACCACCATTCCGACTTATGCGCTTATCAGTGAGTCATTCAAGAACTGGCGCGGCATGTCTGAATCCGGTGGTCGGCGCATCAAGCGTTCAGTGAGTATAGACATGAGCAGTATCAAATTTTGTGACGAGGAGATGTTGGAGCGATTTTCCAGGATTCAGTACATATCCAAGTACATCGAGAAAACGAAAAATGAGGTGAATGAGTTCAACCAGACAAGCAAGGCTGATACCGCAAATCTTGTCAACGGCAAGCGCATGACCAATATCGGTACCTTCCGTGCCTATGTAAAGGCTTACCTGCAAAACAATCCGGCGATCAACCAGGACATGACTTTTCTGGTCAGGCAATTGCCGCCTTCGGAAAAAGGCTTGCCGATAGAAATATATGTATTCAGCAAGGATACTGCCTGGGCCAATTACGAAGCTATCCAGGGCGATATTTTTGATCACATCCTGGCCGTGGTTCCGGAATTCGATTTGCGTGTTTACCAGAGCCCGGC
>Ga0105053_10004039_pt1 | contig 21869 bp, 14 predicted proteins | sample BON01_FD_78093 | JGI IMG/M metagenome (GOLD analysis project Ga0105053, IMG submission 78093) | Freshwater microbial communities from Lake Bonney liftoff mats and glacier meltwater in Antarctica - BON-01 | ecosystem: Environmental > Aquatic > Freshwater > Ice > Glacier meltwater | place: Lake...
ATGGTCATGAACTCTTTTTCATGCCCTTTCCCTTTCGAACATTAGAGGGAGATATACACCTTCGATCCAAGACAACGCCCAAAATGCGGTGAGACGCCATTACTAGCCACATAGAAAGAAAATCGGATAGCCTGTCGCTCGCGGCTACAATTCGAAGCGGGGCAAGGCAATGGTCATCAAAACATAGGAGATGAGCTTAATTGGTTTTGCTGACCGGCACTATTTTATGACGATCAGAGCGATTCGTAAAACTTTTTCAGCCGCGCTTCAACCCGTTCGCGACCAAGCACGCGAATGATAGCGGTGATACTGGGACCTGCATTGGTGCCAGTCAGTGCGAGACGTGCGATTGACTGATAATTTCCGAAGCCCAATTCCTTGGAATCAGCGAGGACCTTGATCACTTCCTCAATCGCTTCGTCGGTAGACAAATCCATCGAAGCCATGATCCCGATCAATTCCCCGAGGCGTTCTTTGGGATTCCCCTTACCGAGCACTTTTTTCTGTGCCTTTTCGTTGAGCGGATATTCATCAGCAAAGAAATAGCAGGTGTAATCCGGCAGCTCTTCAAAGCTCTTAATCTTCGGTTGGCTCAACTGCATCACTTCGCGGAAATACGATTCGGCGGTAGCCAAAGCGGTCGCTCCTTTCTCACCCTGTGATTCAAAGTAAGTGCGCGCCATTGCGAGAAACGTCTCTGGCGGGAGCTCTAGCAGATAAACCATATTCATGTGCGCCAGCTTCTTTTCGTCGAAACGTGCATTGCTCTGATTCACGCCGGGCAAATCAAAGAGATTAATGATCTCTTCAATCGGCATCTTTTCGCGATCATCGCCCGGATTCCATCCGAGCAGTGAAAGAAAATTCACAATCGCCTCCGGCAGGTAACCACGACTCTGGTAATCCTCGACCAACGCACCTTGATCACGCTTCGACATCTTACCCGGGCCTTCCTGTTTTAGAATCAGCGGTATATGCGCAAACTCCGGTAGCGGCGCAGCGAACGCCTTGAATAGCTCCACGTGCTTACTTGTGTTCGACAAATGATCTTCACCGCGAATCACGTGCGTGATTTGCATCTCGATATCGTCCACCACATTCACCAAGTGAAAAGTCGGACTGCCATCCGAACGCACGATCACGAAATCCTCATCTTCGAGACGCTCCACGCGACCGCGGATGCGATCCTCGATTACCGTGGGCTCGGTCTTCACTTTGGTGACGTTCTTTTTGCGATGGTCGTCGAATACATCGTAGCGCTCACCGAGATGCTTAAACCACACCGCGCCGTCCTGTTCGTAGGCGCGACCTGAATCGACAAGCTTTTTCACATAGCTCTGATAGATCTCGCCCCGCTCACTTTGGCGGTAGGGCCCAAAGTCTCCGCCCTTCTGCGGCCCTTCATCCCAATCCATGCCCAACCAAGTCAGGCTGTTGTAGATCACATTGAGAAAGGCCTCACTATTACGCTCCTTGTCGGTATCCTCGATCCGCAGCACAAACACACCGCCAGTGTGACGGGCATACAGCCAGTTGAACAATGCCGTGCGGGCACTACCGATATGGAAAAACCCGGTGGGACTCGGGGCGAAACGAACGCGAACTTGTGTCATGTGTAAGAATTGACCTAACAGGATTTGCTCTTCGGTTCCAAGTCGCGAATATGCCCCAACGTGAATTCACCCTCGATTGCCGATCCAACCGGACAGGTCGCCCCATTTCTCAGCGACTTCGCTGCTCTCGCGAAAGCACACTCCTTCCGCGAAGAGAATTTTGGCGATACCGCCAATGGCCCGTTGCTGGCGTTCACCAAACACTCCCCCGGCCCTCGCCCGCGCATCTACCTATCGTCTGGTATTCATGGTGATGAACCAGCACCTCCCGTCGCCCTGCTCTCGCTCATTCGTGACGGTTTCTTCGATGATCGAGCTAATTGGTTTCTGTGCCCAGTCATCAATCCGAACGGTCTGCAAATAGGCACGCGCGAGGATCAACATGGCAATGATCTGAATCGTGATTTCCTCGATCGCCGGACACCTGAAATTCGCTCGCTCACCTCATGGCTCAATCGTCAGCCTCTCTTCGACCTATGCCTCTGCCTCCACGAAGACTGGGAAGCCCGAGGCATCTACATTTATGAGGTCAATCGGCGCGACACATCGGGATACGCTTCCGAAATTCTGGAATCAGCCCAAGTCGCTCTTCCCGTCGATCCAGCGACCCTAATCGATGATCGGCCCATTGATGAACCGGGAATCATTCGTCCGGTCAGCGATCCGTTGTTGCGTGAAAATTGGCCCGAGACGATTTACCTTATCAACCACCACACTTCACTCGGCTATACGTTTGAGACGCCTTCCGGTATGCCGCTCGAATCGCGAGTGAGTGCACTCAAGCTCGCGGTCTCAGCCGCAGTCAGAGCAGCAATCCGTGATTTCGAGCAAATGCCGCCATGTCCTCCGTCAACGGAGCCTTGAAGACTTTTTCTACCCAAGCGCCGTTCAGATCGATTTCCGCGCAATGCAGCGCTTGGCGCGGCAACAGCAACTGTTCCTCCAGTTTTTCATTCCAACCGTGGTCGATAAACTCGAGATAGTGACGTTCATCGGGCCCGTATATTTTATCCCCCACTATCATGTGGCCCATCCAATGCGCATGCGCTCGGATCTGATGTTTGCGGCCGGTTTCAGTAACCACCTTCGCCAACGTAAACCCCTGTGATACGGCCAGCGGTGTGAAATGTGAAATCGCTTCCGCTCCATCTTCACGCACCGTCGTTTTCACATAGACCGGACTCGCCAGATCATCTCCCAATGGCTGGTCCACCGTAACCTCATCTTTTATCTCCCCAGTGAGGATGGCTGTATATTTTTTTCCGATACGGCGTTTCTGCAGCGCCTTCTGCAAGCGGCTCGCCATCGCGACGTGTTTAGCAAATACGACCACTCCACTGGTCTCACGGTCCAATCGAAAAATCAAATGAACCGTCGGCAGTCCGGTGTATTCGCGAATTGCCCCAACTAAACTCGACCACGGTCCCGCTTTCGATGGATGGCAGACGACATCGCCCGGTTTATTCAGCACAAGTAAATCATCATCCTCATAGAGAATCCATGAACGCAGTTCATCCGGTGTAATCTGGCGCACCGTGGCGGGATCCGGCGGCGGACGCGGTGGCCACGCACAGGCTTTCCCATAACGACCATATTTGACGCCATCGCCTGCACTCATGAGGAAACTTTCTTCAGTCGAAATTGCGCGAGAATTTTCGCGGCCAACCACGCTGCGAACGGTTTCGGTAACTTAGTGACCAACGCGACTCCGACCTTGTTCTTCCAGCCAGTAACGATCTGCGATTTACCTTTCACCAAAGCTTTGAGCGACATCTCGACCACTTGCTCACTCGTCATACCAAGTGCATCCGCGACGCTACCCTCTTGCAGTCCTGCGCGTTTGAAAAACTCCGTCGCTGTGGGCCCTGGGCATACTGCCAAAGCACGCACACCCGACCCTCTTAGTTCCTGATCAAGCGCCAGACTCCAATGCAAAACAAAGGCCTTGGTTGCGCCATAGACGGACATAAAAGCGGTTGGCTGAAACGCCGCCGTAGAAGCTATATTAATGATCGCGCCGCCCCGTTCACGTAAAGTCGATAACAGGCAACCTGTTAGCTCAATCACCGCCCTCATATTAACATCCATCATAGCGAGTTGATGATCTAGGCTTGGTTCAGGAAAATTACCGTAACCACCGAACCCACTGTTATTTATCAATAACACGCGCCCCTCCTTAGCTTCCTCGCTTAACCACAAAATCACCTCTGAACTGACCTCGGGAATCCGTGCTCTCTCTGCCAGATCAATAGTGATGTGACGCAACTTAAGCTGAGCTGATTTCATACCCGGATCGCGCCGAGATAGGTTGCAAAACCTCAACTCCGGATGCAGACTATGCATTAGTTTGATGAACGTCTTTCCAATACCGGAAGATCCCCCCGTTATCACAACGGCAGAGAAGGATTTCAGAGCTTCGCTTAGCGAGGGCATGGTATCAAAGGAGGACACATTTTCTGTCAGCAACCTCAACCCATGGACTGAAATATGAACAGACAAAACAACCACGAATTAATTGTATCCGGAATCCATCTCGACCTGACTCCGTCTCTCAAAACCTATGTGCAGGAGAAAGCGGAACGATTATTTCGCCACGAAGATCGCATCGTGCGGATCCGCGTGGAACTGGAACTAGACTCCAAAGAAAATGTTTCCAGCCGTTTCAAAGCCAAGGGGCACATTGAAATTCACGGCCCTGATATGAATGCAATCGTATCTTCCGACGAGTGCCACAAAGCGGTCTCCCTTCTCACAGACAAACTAGACCGGATGCTTCGACGCCGCTCGCGACTGCATAAGGAAAAGCGTAATCATCCACACTCCATCGAATTCGCGGACGTTGCCTTACCCAAGGCCGTGTAACAAACGCCCCAACTTTCGCTTTGAAAACCCGCCCTTCGTGGCGGGTTTTCTTGCGTCTAGCGCCAGTGCCTACTCGAATGACTCCGTGCTTGGCGACCTCACTTGGACTACCCCCGGCCGCTCTTCGGCGGACTCAATGCCTTTGGGCAACGGCGATATCGCCGCGAATGTATGGACCGAACCCGACGGAGATATTCTCTGTTACCTCGCCAAGAACGATGCCTGGGATCACCTCGGTCGATTGATCAAGGTCGGCCGTATCCGCATCTCGCTGAAACCGGATCTGTTTGATAGTGGCGATTTCAAACAATCCCTCTCCCTTGAAGATGCCTCGATCGTGATCAGCAATGGCACCACGACCATCAAACTCTGGTGCGACGCTCACTGGCCACGACTAGTGGTTGAAGTAAAAAGCGACGAGCCCTGCGAGGTGCGCGTAAAGCTCGATAAGTGGCGCACCAAGCCACGTGAACTGACGGGACAGGAATTGCATTCGGCTAACGGCATTCAGGGATCAGACATTCCTCTAATTGCCATGCCTGATCAACTCGGGCCCAAACAACGAGGAGCCGTCGCGTGGTATCAGCGCAATGAGAGCTCCATCTGGTCGTCGGTTCTCGATCTCCAAAGTCTCAGCGGCGAAGAATCCAAAACGAGCGATCCGCTAATCAACCGCACCTTCGGCGGTTACATTCAAGGCGATGGTTTCAAAAATAAAGGCCGTGATGGGCTCTCTATCAGAAAAGCCACTGAAGCCAGCTTCTCAATCACTCTACACTGTGCCCAAACCGAGTCGGTGGAAAACTGGCTCGAACAAATTAAAAACCGCGCCGGATCGATTGCGCCTGCCGCCATTGCCGATGCGTGGCGAGATCACCAATCATGGTGGAGCGCATTTTGGAACCGCAGTCACATCCAAATCGAGAGCCGAGGCGAAGATGGCGGCCACTCGGAGAAGATCAGCCAACAGCTCGCGTGGCACCGATTCATGGTCGCGTGTGCTGGGCGGGGCGAATTTCCCGTCAAATTCAATGGCGGGCTTTTCACTGCCGATTGGCCGATTGAAGGTGAAACCTTTGATGCCGACTACCGACGCTGGGGCGGTGGCTACTGGTGGCAAAACACCCGACTGATCTATTGGTCACTCCTGGCCCGAGGCGATTACGAGATGTTGCGGCCGCTCTTCCGGATGTATCTCGATATGCTCCCGATTGCAGAGCATCGCTCAAAGACATGGTTCGACCATGGCGGCGTGTTTTTTCCGGAAACCCAGTATTTTTGGGGCACCCATCTGCCGAGTAACTACGGTTGGGATCGCACGGATCGCGAACCCAAAGATGTTGAAAATCGCTACATTAGGCATTGTTGGATCAGTGGCCTCGAATTGGTCGCCCTGCTCCTGGAGACTTTCGAGCACACTCAGGATAAAGCGCTGCTTAACAATGAGCTCCTACCCATCGCGCGGGCCGTGCTGAAATTCTACGCTCTGCATTACCCGCATGATTCATCAGGCCGTTTGCGGATTCATCCTTCACAAGCGCTCGAAACATGGTGGGAAACAACCAACCCTATGCCTGAGGTAGCCGGTCTACACTACCTACTTCCGCGTTTACTGATGCTGCCTGACGATGCGCTCACCGTCAGCGATCTCGGCGCTTGGCGCGCCCTCTCCGCCCGTCTTCCACAACTCCCCATGGGGAAGCGCCACGGCAAGCTCACTCTACTCGCTGCCGCCGATCATGAGGTGGAACCCCACAATTACGAAAATCCTGAACTCTACGCGATTTTCCCCTTTAGATTGTTCGGAATCGGTCGTCCCGACCTCGAACTGGCGAGCAACACCTACGATCAGCGCCTATTTGCTGATACCGGTAGCTGGCGACAGGATGCCATTCAAGCAGCGCTTCTCGGCCACGCCGAACAGGCGGCATACTATGTAGGTAAAAACTACACCGAGGGCCACCATCCCGAAATCCGTTTCCCTGGCTTCTGGGGGCCCAACTTCGATTGGGTGCCCGATTTTGATCACGGCAGCATCGGACAAATCGCTATTCAAGCGATGCTCGTGCAAACTGTCGACTCGCGGATCTATCTCTTCCCCGCTTGGCCATCGAATCGTTGGGATGTATCCTTCCGACTGCATTTGCCGGAGAAAACCGTGGTAGATTGCAAATTAGCGGATGGCAAAATCATCCACCTCGAAGTCACGCCGGCCGAGCGTAAGCAGCAGATCGTCGTGCTCCTCGATCAGGATCCTGCCCAGGCCGCCGATCTCCCTTTCACTTTTCCCGAGTAGAGCTCGCTCGGCCCAAACTCATGTGTTCGTCGAGCAACTGATCTTGCCCAAACACGGCTATACGTGGCGCCGCATCATACCGCCCTGCTCGCTATTAAACGATGGGCTTCTTACCCATGAGTCATGTGGCCTTATCCCAGAGCGCTACATTGGCGTCTCTTCAGCGGAACAAGCGGATGAATTTTCATCAGTTTCCTCCCGCCAACATTGTTTTCATACCCTTCCCTCCCTCTCGCGTCACTTTCAGAAGCAGTCACTTGGACATCGGACTGTGCAGAACTCGGTAATTATGTGGTGTTCTCTTTATCGACTTGGCCTACAAAATCGGGTTTCTCCAGCAACCGCATAGCTCGCTTGGCAAAGCCTGCCGCCAGGCATGCGCAGGACAATGTATTTGAAGTGCGGCAGGAGCACTTTGGTGATCGCTAAGCAGAGGCGACTCTTCGCGACCTCTTGAAATGCCAGTGGGGGAAGCAAACTATGCGATTTACCTCTTCGTAGCGAAGAGGCAAAGTCCATCTTCCTTCATCTTGAGCATTATTAAGCCCTTCCCTTGCGATCAATCCATGGCCGCAAATCTGGGCAACCACATTTCCTTCTGGAGCAATGGACGTATCAATCGACACAGTCACATGCGGAGGGACTCGTGATACACGCCAGTTCAATGCTAGTATGGCTAAAAGCCTGAGAGCGAGTTCACTGGAAACGTGAGACCAATGTCGCCTCTAACCTCAGAAAAGATGGTGCACCCGTAGGGACTTGAACCCCAAACCTCTTAGTTCGTAGCCAAGCGCTCTATCCAATTGAGCTACGGGTGCACGAAGGTTGCGAAAAAGCAGATAGACGGGGATAAGTGCAAGCAGAATATGGGTTAGCGTCACAAAAACTCGTCGGACCAATAATCACCTCTGACAAGCCAACCGCCAGTCAATCAATTCCATCTGCAAGAGCTTGCGACCATTGAAGTGATTCCAGGCCAGCTTTACCGCGAGATCCAAGTCGGTATTCACCGGCGGAAGCCGATCTGCCATCTTCCAGGCCACGCCGTGTAGACGTCGTTCGCTATCCACATCAAAGGAAAAACGGAAATGCAGATCCTTAAAGACGCTCAAGCTGCGGGGTTTAAAACGAACTCCACGCACCCCGAAGATCGGCTCAGCATTCCCCTGGCCAAATGGATGTAGCGATTCGATTTCTGTCATCAATTTATCGGTCACATCTCCGGCATCCAGCCAAACGGAAAGATCGAGCTCCAGCTCAGCAACCTCGCTGCCTGAGTGGGCCCGAATCGCTTCCGCAAATTTCAACCGAAACGATTCAAGATTATCTTTAACTGCGGCCACCCCAACAGCCATCGGATGACCACCCCAGCTATCGAGTTCATCGCTGCATGCCGCAAGAATCTCAACGAGATTGACCCCATTCACACTACGGCCTGACCCCTTAGCCAGATCGCCATCATTACCCAACACGACACACGGCCGGTTGTATTTACGCGTCACCCTGCCCGCCACGATGCCGACTACGCCTGGATGCCAGTCTTCGCTGTAAAGCACGATTCCCGGATCATCTGAGTAGAGTTCGTCGACCATCCGCTCAGCATCTTTGGTGATCTCGCGCTCAATCTCCTGCCGCTCGCGATTGAATTGGTTCAGTTTACTTGCAGTCTTCGCACTGAAATCGTGGTCCTCACTCAGCAATAATTCCACGGCCATCGCAGCATCAGCTAATCGACCACTGGCGTTGATCCTTGGGCCTAAACGAAACGAAATATCCACCGGCGTGAGGGATTGGCCATAAGTCACTCCTGAAGTCGTCATCAAGGCGCGCAGTCCCGGACGTCGCGTGTCGCGCAAGATGCGCAATCCGTATCTCGTCATCGTGCGATTTTCACCCTGCAGAGGCACGAGATCTGCCACTGTGCCCATCGCCACGAGATCGAGTTCCTCGCTTAGTTTGATCTCAAATGCCGTCGGATGCTTTTCCTCACGCAGCAACTTCAACAGCCCGTGGACGAGTTTAAAAACCAGTCCAACGGTGCAAAGATTCCGGCCATCCACACCGACCTGCCCCTCCTCTGCGCTCACGTGAGGATTAATCAAAACTCCCTGCGCCAGAGCCTCCTCCGTGGAACGGTGGTGATCCACCACGATAACGTCACAACCCTTCTCAATCAGATACGCAACTTCGGCGTGCGAATTGGTGCCACAATCGAGGGCTATGAACAAATCCGGCACCCCAGGCTCCAAAGCGCGATCTATGGCACTCAGAGAGAGCCCGTAGCCATCCTCAGAACGCCGTGGCACGACGAAGTGGGGCTGCATTCCGAATCGGCGCAAAACCCCCACCAGCAGCGTCGTGCTGCTCACACCATCGACATCATAATCACCCAGCACGGTGACACTTTGACGTTCGGCAATCGCAACCTGTATTCGCGCAGCACCGGTCCGTAAGTTTTGCAACAGAAACGGATCGTGAAGCGACGCGAGCTTCGGATTAAGAAAACGAGACGCGACCTCCGGATCCACTAAACCATTACGGAGGAGTAGCTCCGCGATGATTCGGTTTACCCGCGTGGCATTTTGAAGCCCCTCGACCTCATTGGCCGGGAGTGGCGTGTAGGTCCAGCGCATCAAGCAGTTCGTCCGATAGGTTTACTCCGAAGCCTTGCTGGAGCCAGTCCACTCGTATTTCGGTGCCACATCGGCGTGGGCCTCGACATGCTTGCGATCGCCCTTGTGCCACCAGAAGAAAACAGGCGAGGCGATGAAGATCGAAGAGAACGTTCCAGTGATAATACCCACGATAAACGTGAACGAAAGATCCTTGAGGGCGCCTGTTCCAAAGAAATAGAGCGAAGATGCAGCGAGTAAGGTCGTGATACTCGTCATCAACGAACGGGCAAAAACTCGGTGAATCGCGAGGTTAACCACGTCGCGCAGACGCGTATTCGGATTAATCTTCAATTCCTCGCGGATGCGGTCAAACACCACGATGGTATCATTGATCGAGTAACCCGCGACACACAGGATAGCCGCGACCATGGGTGATGAGAACTGGTGTCCCACCACCACAAACCACCCGATCGTCATCAGAATGTCGTGCACCGAAGCGACCACTGCACCAATACCAAATCCGAACTCAAAGCGGATAGCGACATAGAGCAGGACGATCACCATAGAGCAGGATAGCGCGAGCAAAGCGTTCCACTGAATTTCCTCACCGATGGAAGGACCGATTCGATTCTCACCCAGCTTCTCCAATCCAGCTTCAGGATGGGCCGCTTGCAAGGCAGCCAAAGTGGCCGCGGATTTATCATAAGCCGTTACGATACGAAGTGTGATGCTATTCGTGCCCAGCTCCTCGATGTAGGTCGAACTTACTTCTCCCAGATCATTATTCTCCGCGACAGTGCGGATTTCAGAAGCCTCGATCCGTTGTTTGAAATCAAGCGTGATGGAATCACCACCCGCAAAATCGATACCGTAAATCTTATCTCCCTTCATGAAGACAGTGCCTACTCCGAGTAGAACGATCAGCCATGAAACAATAAAAGCGGGACGCGCGTATTTCAGGAAATCGATCTTCGGTGCCTTGATGAATGACATCATCCGGAAGTTCTTCACGAGACCCTTATCAACCAGTAAATCGGTAAGATAGTGTCCGGTAATCAACACCGAAAACATCGTCGAAAACACACCGATGGCGAGCGTAACACCGAAGCCCTTGATGGGGCCAGTGCCTAGACCGATCATCACCGCACAAATCGCGAGCTGCGTTAGGTGGGCATCGATAATCGTCGTAAAGGCTTTGTCGTAACCAGCAGAAACCGAGCTTTTCAGCCCCTTGCCGAGCGCGAGTTCCTCGCGCATGCGTTCGAAAATTAGAATATTCGCGTCCACTGCCATACCGACGGTCAAAATGATACCCGCCAGACCAGGCAACGTGAGGGTCGCTCCAATACTAGCCATCACGCCGAGAATCAGGAGGAGATTAACCCCGAGTGTGACTACTGCAACGATACCACCCACCGTGTAATAAGTAATCATGAAGGCACCCACCAAAACGGTGCCGATCACTGAAGCTCTCACGCCGCTCGAAATCGCATCCGCCGCCAGCGATGGGCCAACTTCGTATTGCTCCCTAATTATTAGAGGCAAATCCAAGGGGTTGTTCAGGACGTCGGATAGATGCCTCGCCTCACGTTCGCTGAAAGTGCCCGTAATCACCGCGCTATCGCTATTGATTTCCTCACGCACTGTCGGCGCAGAGTAAAGCTTTCCATCCAGCACAACAGCCATACGACCAGGCTGACCAGTTTCCTGACCAGTCTCAGCAATTTGGCGGGTAATATTAGCGAATTGTTTAGATCCTTCAGTGGTAAATTGAAGGATCACCTCGGGCTTGCCGTAAATATCGGGACGGGCGAAGGAGTTCTCGATCGATTCACCCGACATCTCCGGGATGATTTTGACGAACAGTTCCTCGACAGTTGCTTCACGGCGACTGTCATCTTCAAGCGTTAGAATTTCGTATCCCGGAGGCACCCCGCTGTAAGATCGCGGAGATAAGGTAGGATGAACGATCCGAAAATCCAACCGGGCAGGTTTCTTCACATTCTCCACTACTTCCGGATTCTCCTTGGGATTCAATCCGGGTAGCTGCACTTCAATACGATTGTCACCCACGGGACGAATCAGGGGTTCGGTCACTCCAAACGAATTCACGCGGTCACCGATAATCTCGATCGCTTTATCAAGCTTCTCGCGACGCTCATACTGGTTATCAACGTCGGCGGCACTTTCGTCCACTTCTAGTGTAATCGCGATACCACCACGCAGATCGAGACCGTATTGCAAAGGGCTCTTCGAAAGATTCAATAGCTCCGTCAGCAGGATATTATTACGCTTATCGACATTGGTGAGACTGGCCTCGAAGCGCATCTCCGGAAAATACTGGGTAAGATCGATTTTCCGTTGTTTCCCAATCTGCTTGAGACCGATGAATTCGCTGGTGACTTCACCAGCAGCACGCATGGCTGAAGCTTCGTCCACCAAACTGGCAAACTCTGCCGTCTTGGCAGTAGCGGCCGATTTGGCGTAATCGGGGAAATCAATATTTTTGAGGGGAAGCAGCGATGAAACCGCCCATCCCATAATGGCGATACTGAGCAGAAGCTTCCAGAGATTGCGTTTAAGCATGATATATTTGGTTTAAAGGGAATGTAACGTTCGTCGATCCAACGTCACAAAACTGCGAACACCGGCCTGAAATCGCCAATTATTTTTTTACGGCTTCGGTCTTGTTAACCACCGTGCTAATGAAGGACTTGCCGATCTCGATCTTGGTATTTTCCGAGACGCGAACAACAAAGCGATCATCCTTCACGTTGGTAATTTGGCCAAAAATACCGCCATTGGTCACGACTTCGTCACCTGTCTTCAGTTCGGTGAGCATCTTATCGTGCGCTTTCTGTTTTTTACGCTGTGGAGCGATCATCAGAAAATACATCGCAGCAAAAAGCAGGATAATTGGCAGGAGACCGCCAAAAAGTGATGGGGCAGCTGCAGCAGGGGCCGCTTGGGCGATAAAAAGAGGGGTGTCGGTCAATAGGGACATTTTCGTCATTGCGTGTTGATATGTTTGAAAAAAGAAACAGGCATCTAACTGATCCCACTCTGGTAAAAGCAAGCTATAACTCTGGACACAACAACCGACTTGAAAAGCAAATCCGCAACATCCTGGTCAGCCGCGAAATCCAAAGAACTCTATGGGTTCAAACGCTGGGGCGCAGACCACTTTTCTGTGGATGCCGAAGGCTTTGCTACCGTTCACCCACTCGGTGACAGTAAACACATCCGAATTCTCGATGTTGTCGAGGAAGCCGTGGACATGGGACATCGCGCTCCGATCGTGATTCGCTTTCAGGATTTGCTTCGCCATCGCGTCTCCCAAATCAACGAAGTCTTCAACAAAGCCATCGTCGAAGAAGATTATGCAGGCTCTTACCGCGGTGTCTTCCCGATCAAGGTGAATCAGCTGCGCGAAGTCGTCGATGAGATCGTGGATGCCGGCAAAGAGTTTAACTACGGACTCGAGGCTGGCTCCAAACCCGAACTGATGATCGCGCTCGCGATGCATGAAGGGAACGAACGTCTGCTCATCTGCAATGGCTATAAAGATCACGACTATATCCGCCTCGCGCTCATTGGTCGCAAACTCGGCAAACAAATCATCATCGTCGTCGAACAGCTCGCCGAACTCGAAGACATCATCCGGCTCTCCGCCGAACTCGATGTGAAACCGCTCATCGGCTTTCGCGCGAAACTCCAAACCCGTGGTGAAGGCAAATGGGCTACATCGACCGGAGACAACGCGAAGTTTGGGCTCAATACCGCCGAAATCCTGATCGCCTGCGAAAAACTACACAGCGCCAATCTCGAGGACTGCCTGCGACTCGTCCATTTTCACATCGGCTCCCAGGTGCCGAATATCATCACGATCAAAAACGCGGTGATCGAAGCATCCCGGTTTTATTGCCAACTCGCCAAGATGGGCTTCCCCATGGGCTTGCTCGATGTCGGCGGTGGTCTCGGCATCGATTACGACGGCTCTCGCTCCAATTTTGAATCCTCCATGAACTACACCATGGAAGAATACGCCCGTGACGTCGTCTTCAACATTCGTGAGATCTGCCATGCTTCGGGCGTAGCGGTGCCCGACATCGTGAGCGAGTCAGGTCGCGCTATCGTCGCTCCCCACTCAATGCTCGTGGTGGAAGTTTTTGAGCGCATCAACAAACGAGAATCGCTCGGAAAACAGCACAACCCTAAGACCAAACATAAGATCGTATCCGACATGGAGGAAATGCTTCGCAATCGAGCCAAGCTAGGTCGCCTCGAATGTTTCCACGACGCGTTACAGAAAAAGGAAGAAGCATTTTCTCTCTTTAATCTCGGCTACCTCGATCTCGAAAACCGGGCGGCGACGGAGCAACTCTTCTGGCAAATTTGCGAACGAATTGCCCGCGCGACACAGTCCAAAGGTTACGTGCCCGAGGAACTGCATGAGCTCAAAAAATTGCTCGCCGATCAATACGTCTGTAACTTTTCGATCTTCCAATCCCTCCTCGATCACTGGGCACTCAAGCAACTGTTCCCCATCGCTCCGATTCATCGCCTGAATGAAGAGCCCACGATCAATGCCACTCTCGTAGACATCACGTGCGATTCCGACGGCAAGATCAGCAGCTTCATCGACGTCGAAGATGTGCAGGATTATCTGCAACTCCACCCGCTCAACAACAAGCCCTACTATATCGGCATTTTTCTGACTGGTGCGTATCAGGATATCATGGGCGACCTCCACAATCTCTTCGGGCGCGTCAACGAGGCTCACGTTTTCCTCGAAGACGATGAGGCCAATGGATTTTATATTGAAGAGACTCTCAACGGCAGTCGCATCGCCGATGTGATCGAGGGGGTGCAATACAGCCAACTGGATTTGTGCCGCAAGATGAAGAAGCAGATCGATGCCGCCACGCGGAAAGACATCATCAAACCACGCGAAGGGGTGCGTTTACTTGAGCTCTACTCTCAACAAATGCTCAACAAAACCTACCTGAGTATTGAGCGTGGAAAGAAGAAGCCGGCCAAAAAAAAGTAGCCTCACTTCTTCCCTGAGTCCCACGACATCAACCAAGCGGAATGCGTGTCGTAAATCGCCATCGAACCTTCCGGCGATTTCCAGGCGGTTTGATACAGCCCCATTTTTTCGTTACCATACCAAGGCAACTCGGTGCCTAAACCATCTGGATACAAACGCACGGCTAGGCCATCAGGCATTCGGGAGCGGATATACCGATCGTAGCTCTTGTCGGAATAGAGTTCGAGTGTGTTGATTTGATTTTCGAGCAACCCATCCACCGGCAACTCAAAGGAAAGCACGCCCGATGTTTGTCGGACCACATTAGCATCCAGCGAAAGTGCCTTACCATTGAGCAATAGATTCCAGCCTCCGCGAATCGGATTAAACTCAAAGCCAATCGCATCCGAAAGATGCAGATCAGAGCGAGCAGAGCGCACCGGATTATCACCCGGCTCGAGACTACCGATGTAGAAGCTTTTGCGAATCCCCAGTTCACGATCTAAGCGCGCCACCGATTCAATCCAACCCTGGCGAGGCGTGAGCGAAAGTTCGTTATCCCGACCGCTTCGCGAAAAGAGAATCGGTTCATCCCATTCCGGATAAAGCGCCTTCATATTGTCAGCACAAGGTAGCGCGAATAGCCCCACTCCTGCTTCCATCGGTGTCAGCGAAGGCGACAGTCCCATGCGACCGTGATTGAAACGCCAGTCGCGTGTGCCGATATTCACAAACGGTTCAAAGTAAGGTTGCTCGTCCGCGTAACGGGTCTGCATGGCCGGCGTCAGCCGCGAACCATCAGGTGCGGTTCCCTGCCCCGCTAACATTTGGATATAGTTCTGATCGAAGATCGCCTCCGCCGGTTGGTCAGGGCTTGTCGAAAATTCGGTCAACTGATCGCCCGTGAGATTATCGACAAACAACCAACGACTACCGTCCCACACTTCGGCCATCGAGTGAATCGCATTATTGATCGTGCGGGCCGGAAATCCGGCAATCATGCAAAGCGCGGTGAACAAATTGGACGCACCTGTGCAGTAGCTCGTATACAGCAACGTATCCACTGGATGCCTACTCAAATAGACCTGCCCCTTATGCTCATTTTGCAGATCGACCAACGCATTGATCTGCTCACGCGCAGGAGAATCTTTAGTCACCCCTGCTTTCGCGTAAGCATCTTTTACCGCTTGGCTGAGAATATCCCAATCGCGTTGATGGGCGGTTTTCCCATCGGTCGCATCATACGCTTGTGCTTCGCGCAGGGCCTCTTTCGGCCAGCGATCCACGAAATCATCATTCTCGACCTCGCTGCTACTGCCTGGAGGTAATGCCGCTGCCGAAACGTGACAGCCAAGCGGATCCTCATCCATGCCGGGCGTGTCCCGGGAAACCTGATGCGACCAATCAAAAGTAACCTCTGGCCGCACGTGCCGGTTTACAAAATACGGCCGTGGAAATTCACAGTCTGTCCTGCCGTCAGGTTTTTCGTAAGTGAGAATTATTTCCCAATAGGGTGCCCAGTTAATCGGACCGAAACGCGTTCCGGCCGGCTTGGAAAAGCTGTAATAATCCACCGCTCCAATACATACTCAATCCCCGCTTAGGTGAATCTAATTCCGTTCCGCCACCGGCGGCCAGTTATGCTTAGGGTAGCGTCCAGCCAACTGCGCACGCACATCCCGATAAGCTCCACTCCAAAATCCATCGAGACTATCGGTGATTTGAACGGGGCGCTGATTCGGCGCGAGGAGTTCCCAACGCACGGAGAGCTTCCCCGCACCCAGCGAGAAAGCATCGGTCAATCCAATCACATCCTGCACACGAGCCGACAGGATCGGGTTGCCGGCTTCACCATAAGTGATTCGCGCCCGACGTCCGCCGGGCAGTTCCACGCGTTCCGGCAGATAATCATCCATCACGGCCAATTGCTCCGGCCGCAACCAGTCCTCCAAAACAGGGATCACCGGTTTCGTTTTCAGCGCCTTGGCCGACATTTCGCCGTAGCAGATTTGCTCAATCAACATCTCACGATCCGCCGGTGCAATCGGCGCGACCTCCAATTCTGGAAACCATTCAGCCAAGCGATTCACTCGAATGATCCATCTCTCCACCTTCTCATCCCACGCGCCCAATTTGATCCGTCCGGCCAACACTTCCTTCGTGAGCAAAGCCGCCGCTTCATCCGTCGGAGGCTCTCCATGAGCCACCTTTGATTCGATCACCAAATCACGAAAGCGCCTCTCATTCCGCAATACCACGCGCTTGGCCAATTCATCATAGACCACTCCACGCGCGGTTTGATAATCTACCGGAAACATTTCCTCGAGCCAGGACTCTTCGATTGCCGTAGCGAGATTGAGCAGCGTGTTAACTTCGCCGCCGCGACCACCGACTTCCGTGATCTCCGCTGCGACCAAGAGAGGAGATTTCTGAATCGCACTTTCACGCGCGAGCGTTCCGCGGCGACCGTGCACGAGTTCGCAACGCAGCGTGCCACCATCGAGCCGCTTCGCCACCTGATCAGAAAATCCCGCGAGCACGCACTTGCTCACCGCCACTTCATCCACGCCACGATCTCCGATGTGCAGCCCCTCCTTTTCCGCGATCTTGAGAAACTGTTGAAACAGCGGTCCAACCTGCCGCGCCCCTTGCGCATGAATCCCCAAAGCACGACAGGCCTCCATCCGGTAGTTCAACTTATCCGCATGTTGCCACGCACGCATCAGCAGCAGAAAATCGCTTTCTTTCTCTTCGCCAAAAGCATCTTCGCGCGCCTGCTCCACTTGTTTGGAAGCACCACGTAAAAGAAAATTTCGCCCCTGTGTGAGCGCGGCCATCAGCGCGACCGGTCGCACGCAATCACGCTCCTGCGCCTCGAGGAGCATTCGCGCATATCGCGGATGCAGCGGAAACCGCAGCATCCTGCGCCCAACCTCCGTAATCACACGCTCAGGCCCGTGCAAGGCACCCAGATCAGCCAACAGCCCCTCAGCACGTTCCAACGCTTTCTCATCCGGTTTTTCGATCCATGGAAATCCCGCGACATCATCGATCCCGCTCGCCTTCAACGTCAGCACGACTTCCGCGAGATCGAGCCGCTTCACTTCTGGCAATTCCTGCAAGGCGCGCTGCGCATGTTCACGCTCAGTCCAGAGCCGCACACCGATTCCCGGCGCGGTGCGCCCCGCGCGACCCGCACGTTGATCAGCACTGGCGATCGAGATTTTTTCCACCAACAAAGTATTGATCCCGCGATTAGCATCGAATCGCGCCACGCGAGCCAATCCACCGTCGATCACCACCGTCACGCCCACAATCGTCAGCGAGGTCTCCGCCACGTTCGTGGATACGATGATCTTGCGAGTCTCGCTCTGCGAAACCGCGCGATCCTGTTGCTCAGGCGGCAATTCACCATGGAGTGGAAAACACTGAAACTCACGCAACCCACGTTGATGCTGAATCGCTTCCACCGTGCGATTGATCTCATATGCTCCCGGCATGAAGACCAGCATGTCGCCGATTGTATTTGCGGCGGCGCGAGCACATTCCCGAGCCGCCACATCCCAGACCGGCTCCGAATCAAAATTCACTGCTTTCGGTAAATACTCGATGGCGACCGGATAAGTGCGCCCCTCCGAAGTGAGCACATCGCACGGCGCGAGATAGTTTTTTAGGACTTCCGTATCGAGTGTCGCCGACATCACGACGATCTTCAGATCGGGCCGCGTGCTTTGTTGAATCTGTAGCGCTCGCGCGAGAGTGATATCGCCATACAAATGACGCTCGTGGAATTCGTCGAAGATCAGTGTGCTGATGCCGCGCAGCATCGCGTCGCCCGACATTTGACGAAGAAGCACACCTTCGGTGACGAATCGGATTTCCGTCTGGGCGGAAACACGTGATTCGAGCCTGATTTGATAACCGACAACATCACCGAGTTTCGTGCCCATTTCTTCAGCTACTCGTTTCGCCAACATCCGCGTTGCCAATCGTCGTGGTTGCAATACCACCGCCTGCCCCTCTTTGAGGAAACCGTGCTCCCACAACATTTGGGGCAGTTGCGTGGACTTACCGGATCCGGTGGGAGCCTGGATCACCAACCGCCCCTGTTGGCGCAGAGAAGCCACGATGGTCTCTTCCAACTCATATATCGGCAGATCTCGGGATGGCATGGGCAAAGAGACGTTTAGGAGCGACCTTTTCACGGGCGCAATTCTTTCTCGGAATAAAGTGATTCTAAGTGACTACTAATCGAGATGCTTAGTTTTGACGCCTCACTGCGATTTCAATCAAATACTAGGACTACCACTCGTCGGTGCTAATCAAAACCCACGACAGCTTTGGGAAAGAGATCCGTTAAAACGGGGCCATCACCCCATCACGACTGATTCACACTCCTTCCACTGCAAGGCTAGTGGCAGATCGAGTTGCCGAGGAGCCCTGACTTAAAGCATCCTCTCACCGTGACGATACTACTTCGCATTCTGATGGGCTCGATTCTGATCACCGTGGCGTGCTCCGCACAAACGATTGATCTCTTTGATGGATTCGCCGTCAACTAGCGGGACTCTTGGCGGGAGAAAAAATCATTTAGTAAACCCACCGTTTAACGCGTAAGTCAGGATAAAGGTAAGCCAGTGCTGCATGCCACGCGCCAATCGGCAAACTCTGGTTTACTCCGTGAGCTCAAACTTTCATCGGCCAACTATCCCGTTCGCTGGCGGTGGCAGTGGAAGATCGCGCAAAGCCTCGGTGTGGCTGCCTCGGAAAAAAGGGAGGCGATGATGATTACGTCACGCGCCTGTGCATCGTTTTAGAAGACGCATTCAATCCTCTGCGCGCCCGCTCAATTCAATATGTGTGGTCATCGCAAGAGCAGATCGGCGCGATATTTCCGAGTCCGTATACAAAACAAGTCGGTTTGATCGTTTTGCGGAGCGGTGCCAAAAGTGCTGATCAATGGTTTCCCGAGGTGCACGGTATCATAACAGATTATCGCGACTTCTATTATCACATCGGAGGGTTTCCACCATGGCCCCTTTTCGAAGATGTAGAGCTGTTTAGAAAAGCGCTGCGCCTCGCTTCAGTGCGCTCAATTCCCGCCGCGGTCTCGACTTCGTCACGACGTTTTCAGGCACGCGGAATACTCCGACCGCAATGGCTCAATCCACGATTGCTTTGCCGATTTCTACTTGGGGCTTCACCTGAAAAGCTCGCCTCCCGATACCGATGATGAAGCTACTCACAAAGACGCAACGCCCTGCGCCATGACCTCACTCACCTTGAAAGCTGGAAAGATGACATCAACCAAAGTTGGCTACACGAATAGAACGCTGTAATCAAACCTTCACCACCACCGTCGCGGCCATGCTGTCTTGCACGGCTTGGCGATTAGGCTCCCAGAGGATTTTCGCAAAGCCCAGCAAGCCCATGGCGATTCCGGCGATGTAGCCGCCTTGTCGGCACGAAGCCATCCATGAAGGTGAACGCCTGTCCGTTGATCTTTACGGCACGAATTCCCCACACCAATTTACCCGGAGTGCGTCCATTAAGTAGACCGGCAAAAAGCGTGAAATACACCCCTGACCAGCCGAAGGTCACTCCTAGCGCTCCGACAAAACCAAGTGCTCGACCTAGCCAAGTGCCGCTTTGCTGCTTCTCCATCGCGAGCTCTTCTTTGAGCTCATCGACCTGCTTTGGGAGTTCCTTCGTCGATTGGCGTAGTTGATTATAAGAGGCGTTGGGCTCGATCCACACGTTACGTTTCATCGCCGCGCTCTCCCTTGCTCCCTGAATTACCTCCAGGTTCAAAGTCTCTGATTGCAGAAAAGAAGATTGTCCGAGCGCGAGAATCGATAATCCCACCAGCAGCAGGCCGATCGCCCGTCAAATCCAGCGAAACAAGCGCAATGCCACTGGTGCAGACGCCTGATTACCAAACAGGACGGCCAACATCACTCCCGAAGCGATCCCCAGAGCCGGCCCCGAAAGCCACGACAACACTCCAATACACAGCATATCGATGAGGATAGCACTCAATCGACGCCAAGGCGCAGCCAGCGCCAAACCCAACACTTCAGGCGCTACCGCAAATTTTTCTTCACGCACCTTGCGTCCTTCGATCACGCTATCGACTACAGATTCTTCGCCCATCCGCTCTAGCGAGTGGCTATCAGGGCTAGGCGCAAGACCGTTTCACCTCCTTCGGCCTTGCATTCCCGCATACCGCTCGGCAAGTTTTTCCTTTTCGCTAGTAACTAACGCGTCCGCGCCATGAACCAGAACATCCGTAACATCGCTATCATCGCCCATGTCGACCATGGGAAAACCACCCTCGTGGACCAATTACTCAAGGAAGGTGGTGTATATCGGGAGAATCAGGCAGTCACAGAGCGCGCCATGGATTCCATGGATCTTGAGAAAGAAAAAGGCATCACGATCAAAGCCAAGAACACCTCTGTTCATTGGAATGAAAAGATCATCAACATTCTCGACACCCCTGGCCACGCCGACTTTGGCGGTGAAGTCGAACGCGCGCTGAACATGGTCGATGGCGTGCTTCTCGTCGTCGATGCCTACGATGGCCCTCAGGCCCAGACTCGTTTCGTGCTCCGCAAAGCCCTCGCCCTCGGACTCAAGGTTGTAATCGTGATCAACAAGATCGATCGCGATCATGCTGAGCCGAAGGAAATGTATGAAAAAGTCCTCGAGCTCCTCCTCGAGCTCAATGCCGACGACGAACAGTTCGATGCTCCGGTTGTCTATGGTTCAGGTCGCGATGGCTACATGGTCTTCAATCTCGATGACGAGAAGAAGGACATGACCTGCCTCTTCCAAACCATTCTCGATCATGTGCCGCCTCCATTCGCAAAACCGAATGCTCCGTTTCACATGCTCGTTTCCAATATCGATTGGAGCGATTATGTCGGCCGTATTGCGGTGGGTAAAATTCTCGGCGGCACCGTAAATCTGGGCGATACCATCCATGTGATTAGTCATCAGACCGGTGAACGCGTCCGCGCCAAGGTCTCCAAGATTTTTGAGTTTACGGGTCTCGGCACTAGGGAAATTGAGAGCTCCAGTGCGGGTAATATCGTCGGTCTTTCCGGCTTCGAAGATATCAACATCGGAGACACCCTCACGGCTGATGCCGAAGGCCACGCCCTTCCTTTCACCCAAATCGACCCGCCGACACTTGAGATGCAATTCTCCGTCAACGATGGACCTTTTGTCGGCACCGAAGGCAAACTCGTTACCTCTCGTCAATTGCGCGAACGCTTGATGCGCGAACTCAAAACTAACGTTTCAATCACGATTGAAGACGCTGCAATGGGTGGCGTATTTAACGTAAAGGCCCGCGGTTCGATGCAGGTCGCCGTGCTCGTCGAGACGATGCGTCGTGAAGGATTCGAACTCCTCGTTTCCCGACCCACCGTGATCGAACAAGTGATCGA
>Ga0105053_10004043_pt1 | contig 21855 bp, 9 predicted proteins | sample BON01_FD_78093 | JGI IMG/M metagenome (GOLD analysis project Ga0105053, IMG submission 78093) | Freshwater microbial communities from Lake Bonney liftoff mats and glacier meltwater in Antarctica - BON-01 | ecosystem: Environmental > Aquatic > Freshwater > Ice > Glacier meltwater | place: Lake...
ATCTTCTCAGAATGGTATTCGACTGCCTGCGGCTGGTGTTCGTCTCAATGATGAGAACCTCAAAATTTCTTGTAGTGCCCGTTCGGGCCCCATCATGCCCGTTGCGATTCGATTTAGTCAGGCGGTTGGAGTTTTTTTGATCAAGAACATGACTTTTATGCCGCAGATAGCAGGCAGGCCTACGGGTGTTTTGATTTCGCTGCAACTGAATCGAGAAATATTGGAAAATGAGGAAGTTTCGTTTCTCCTCACTTCACGCGTTGGGCTCACAGATGCCGATGGATGTACACCTTTTATTTTTCCTGGTCACACATTTAATACATCGAGCCCAGACTTTCCCTCGGTGGATTTTCCTTTGGACGGGAGCATACAATTGAGAGCCAAGAGCAGAATTGCTGAAAACAGTGTCGTCAACATCATGATTCCTTCTTACTCAGTCGATGGGATCAAAGGCGTCATACTGCCAGACTGCGGATTCAGTCTCTTGACACAAACCATGACCATCTCAACCAATGCCATTGCTGGACCCGTGCAAGCTTCAACGATTGACATTGTAGCCCTTGGCGCATTTCGAAATACGTTCATCGAATATGGTACTCCAAGAGTTGGAACTGCCAGTCAAATCACGATCAGGTTTCGAATGACCATGCAATTGGTTCTGAACTCGATTGTTCGTATCGACATGCCTGGTTTCTTGCGGGCTTTGGGACCTGGTCTATTCACGATCTCATCATCAGCTTCCTGCTGCAAGACAGGTTCTCAGTGTATTGTTCAAGGCGAGTGGCGGGAAAGCAACGTGCATCCAGCTCTAATATTGCATGTGCAGAAACACCTTGGATTCGTGGATGGTTCACACTGCAGTGTGGAAATTATTGTGCCCTCATCGACAGGTGTCATTCTGCCCTTTCTTGGAGTCACCGAAGACGACGAGGGGTTGACTATCTCAACTGATTCAAGCAATGGTGTCGTTGCTGCAATTCCCGTTGTAACGTCCACTGGCGTGTATGCCCGGGGGGAATTTCTTTTTTCCAGTGTTCAGTTTTTCACTAGCGATGGAGGAGCTCCGAGTGCAGGTGAACAAGCTGCGGTGGGTGTTGCTTTGGAGGCAAAAATGATTTTTGTCCCTGGAGACATAATACGTCTGGTATTTCCAGGATTTGAAGGACCTGAAAATGTCTTTCGAAATCAAGAATGTCTTTCGCAGCTATCATATGAATGTTATATTTCAGCAGCTTCATGGGCACAGACAACATTTTCTTTGACGATGACTGTTGCTTCTTTGGTGCCAGCAAGAACACGCATGACATTTCGGTCCTTCGAGCCTATTTTTCTTGTTTCCAAGATTGGAGTGCAAACAGACGATCCTCTGGTATTAATCTCCACCAATGCCTCGGCTGGCCCTGTGAACGAAACTGTCGTACAGAGCACGCAGGGTGTGGGGTCTTTCCAGAATACAACTTACCTGCATGTGTCACCTGCACACGCAGCACCAGTGTCAAAACGGACAAATCATCAATGTTGTACAGCGCAGAAATTAGAGCCTAGCTGTTGTATCGATCGGATGCTCGACCAGAGTATGTTGCAAGGATCGGATGTGACAGTGGCGTTTGTTCCCTCGATGCCTCTGCAGATTGGAGACGAGACAACGTTCCGGCTCTGTGGATTCCGGCAGCTTGGGGAGCAAGAGGGCAATTTAGTGTTACCTCTTTTTCCAAACTCTTCGTTGACTGGGAGCTGGGATCAGAGTAAGCAGCAGCTTGTGCTTCGCGCAATCAGAGCCATTGAGCCGGGAACCTTTGTGCAAGTTACAGTTCCTTCCGGTTCTGGTCTCTTGCCCCCTCCACAGGGGATTTGGGAAAAAGAAGGGGTCGACAATCCGAATCGTGAGTGTCTTGAAGCTGGATCGAATGCTGCAAAAGGACCTGTTCCGTTCAGACGCATTCAAACAATCAATCCATTTGGAGCCTTCTGGAATACATCACTGGAAATTGGCCATACAAGGATGCCAGGAATGACATCTTCTCTCATTTTCCGCCTGACTGTACTCATGCCCTTGTCTGTTGGTGACGAGTTGTTGCTTCACATGCCAGATTTCTCTGGACCAGGACTTTCCTGTGAAATGACTGTAGCTACTCCAGATGACGATGCGTTCAGTAATGCACGTTGGACTGGATCTGAAAAGCGTATCAGCATCCTCGTCGTCAAAAATGTGCCTGCAGGGGAGTCTGTCAGCATCTTTGTGCCATCTACTTCAGCAATTACACTTCCTGCCGACGGAATCCACCCGGGGGTGGCTGTATTCATTTCAACGACGGCTGTGCTTGGGCCCGTGAATCCCACGAGGATTTTGACGATGCCTGTCATTGGCCACGTGGGCCAATGTCTTCATTCGCAGTTGACGTATGGTTTCGACCCCAGAATCAAAGTATCTGTGCCAGTCCAATTCAATTTTTCGTACAACGTGACTCTGTACGCTGGTGATCGAGTAGTCCTGTATCTCCCCGAATTTGAGGGCCAGAGCTCCACGTTTCCAGTTTTGAGTAGTATGATGCTGTGGGATTTTCAATGCACGACTGATTTTCACGGCCGGGGCGACTGCAGATTACAGGAATATCATTACCCTGTCATCCGTGAAGCTTCATGGAATGTGACCAGCTCTCTGCTGACTCTAACAGTCAAGAGCGACATTCATGTGGGAACAGATGTGGCTGTTCAAGTGCCGCGGTCGCAAGGTTTTAGAGTGCCACCAACAGGATCAGAACCTGACTCACCACGTTTGCAAGTAAAAGTCGAGGCAGAAGCAGGTCCGCAAGGTTGGATGGCTATTCAAAAATCAGCAGGAGTCGGAGCATTTGCTAATCTTGGCCTTATGTTTAACCCGCCAATGGCAAACACCATTGCAGAGGTTGTACTGTCATTGACAAACTCTATGAGCTTGCAGTCGCAGGCTGGCTCAATATTACCAGCCGACATAATTACTCTACTTCTTCCGGGCTTTCAAGGAAGCGACAAGTGTATTGATGGAAACCCGACAATCGACTTTCCGTTTGACCATGTATGCTGGAATTCGAACGATGTCAGTTTCGTTTTGCGTGTTGGAAGGACGGTACCTGGGATGTCCAACTTAGAAATCAGACTTTCCACGGCATTCGGTGTCCGCCTGCCGGCAGATGGACTAGTTCGGCAGGTTTCGCTCTCTCTCATCTCTCTCTCATCTTTCTCCCATCCCACATCCCGCCCCCTGATGTTCTGTCTGTCACTTTGTCTTTATTTCGCTCTCGCTCTCGCTCTCGCTCTTGCTCTGGCAAGCGCCCACACGTGCTCTCTCTTTGTGTTTCTCTGTATTTCTCCTTTTTTTCTTGTTCCAGCTCTCTCTCTCGTTCCCTCTCTCTCCCTTTCTCCCCCTCTCTCTTTCTCCTTGCCTCTCTTTCTTTCTTTGTTGCCTTCGAGTTCTCTATCTCAGTATCTACTTTTCTGTCAGATCTCCACAATCTCCTCTTCTTTCATTTCTCCTAGAGCGTGCACTCTCTCTCTTTCCCTTTTTTCTTTCTCTCTTTTTGATTTTCCTCTTCCTCTTGCCCGTGCGCCCGTGCGCTTGCTCTCAATCTTGCACTACTACTACACACCACCACGCACCGACACGCACCGCCACGCACCGCCACGCACCGCCACGCACTGCAACACACTGCAACACACTGCAACACACTGCAACACACTGCAACACACTGCAACACAACTTTTGCTCTGTATCTTGCACACACTCACTCTCCTTAACGTTTTTTCTTTCTCTCTTTCGCATGATCGCTCTCTCTCTCATTCTCTCGCATTCTCTCTCTTTCTTTATCTCACGCTCTCTCTCGCGCGCGCCTGTTCTCTCTTTCTCTCGTGCGCGCGCGCTCTCTCTCTCTCTGTCTCTCTTTGCTTTCTTCATTGACGTCTGCTACGCACGCATTTTTATATATAATGAATACTGACGTCTTCCACGCACGCATTTATTTTGGTGCGCATTGAGAGAGTATGCGTATGTCAAGGGCATATGGGGATAGGTGTGGGGGGTTGAGAGCTCGTGCATGTACTATGAAGCAGATGTATGAATATTCAAGTGGTGGCGAGTATCATAAGTCTTTCAATAGATAGATACATGTATCAGGATAAGATGACAGGGATTTGTGTACGACCATGTACTCCAATATTCAACTGATGGTTGTCTTGTCTTCTTTGTTTTGATTATTTCAGGACCTCAGGTTGACGGTTTCGGCAACAGCAAAGTTTGGAAATGTGGCAGCTACTTCAATCAGTAACTCTCCTGCTGTTGGTGTTGTTTACTCCCCGTCTCTGTCGTTCTCACCCGACAATGCTGGAAAGCCAACGTACATCAGTATCGCCTTTATACTGGGCATGGCCATGGAATGGCAAGAGACCTTCACCCTCCATCTTCCGGGCTTTTTTTCGTCGCAAACAAACTTTGAGATTCAATCTACATTGAAGCGCAGATTCGACAAGGCCACGTGGGACCCACAGTCGCAGAACATGGTGCTCACAGCTGAAATGCCCGTCTTTAAAGGATCTGTTATCAATGAAACCTTTCGGACCATGATCAATCTGCCGCTGGATGGCATTCGATGGTATTCTACAGGCTTCACACTGTCGACTTCAGCTCAAGTTGGCCCGATCCCTCCTACTATCATTCCAAACTTCAATGCTGTTGGAAGCATGCGGTACACAGAGTTGCGAGTTGAACCACATATTCCAGGTGCACGCGTGGCTATCACTATTATCTTTCGACCTCGACAGATTCTGCGCAAAGGATCTACTGTAGAAATCGTCCTTACAGGATTTTCTGGCAAAACATGGGCCGGGGTAGAATATGGAGGCAATGGATCTGGTCTGATACCCGAAGTCGATAGTCATCCTGCAATACTGCACGCAACCTGGGTGGAAACAGACATGGTGGATAGTAACAAAACATCTCCCCTGCTCACGTTGTTTCTTAGTGATTCAGTGAGCGAGAATGCGTTGGTGATAGTGCGCCTCAGCGCTCGTTATGAAATCAAGATGCCAGCAGAAGGTCTCTTGCCAAACATAGCATCTTTTACAATAGCGTCCGAGCAGGTTGCAGGATCTGTTGCCCCCACTCAGCTGTGGCGATCTCCAGGCATCCAACTCGTCGGACGTATTATAAACTCGGCTATGACATACCATGGGAATAATGGACCACATGCCAACGCACCCATTGAACTCGAGCTAAACTTTACAGCCACAGTCACTATTTTCCCTGGAGATGTTATTGCTCTTGCCCTTCCCAAATTCACGTCATTGCAAGAATTGCTGACCGTTGAATTGTCGCACAGCAGCAGCAGATCTGGTGGGCTAGAAACGAATGTTTTAACAACACAGGCCACGTGGTACCCGCAAGATGAGGTGCTAGCCCTACAGGTCAACTACGAATTGCCGGGAGCTGTTCAAGCAAAGATCATCGTCCCGAGAGATATGGGGCTAACATTGCCAATGGACGGTGTGAATCGAAACCAGGACAATTTGCGCATGTGGGTTATGGCAGATGCAGGAAACGTGCCATCTACGGCAATCATGACATCGCCGGCTATAGGCTCTGTATCGGTATCAAGCAGTGTGACGTTCCAGCCTGCAGCAGCAGATGATAGCACCAACATCACACTGAGCTTCTCGACTAACATGCAGGTGCAGAGAGGGGAAGAAGTGCGACTGAAACTGCCATTCTTCGTAAAAGATCCATACAGCCCTCTCGAGTTTGATCCTTTAGACGCTTCTTCTACTTTTCCAAGCGCACTTTGGGATTCAGAGTCTCACACAGTCATTTTCAGATGCAACAGAACCCTACAGGAAACGTTTCCTGTTACAATGCTGCTGCCTTTCTTCACAGTTGGAACAGCGGGAGTTCGACGAAACCAGCCAAGCATTACGCTCGCCAGCGATGCAGTCGACGGTCCGATGCTCCCGACAACGGTTTTTCGGACACAAGGAATTGGATCGATGACGAATTCCACCTTTCTATCCTTCGACCCGATTGGGGCTAATATCGATCTTGATCTCACCTTTGAATTTGTCCCTGAAATGGACTTGTCGCCAGGAGATCTCATTGTTCTTCATCTACCAGATTTTTATCGTGGTAATCTATTGAATGAAGGCCTTACCTACCAGTGTTTGAAAAAAATGCGCGATTCTCTGGGCAATGAGTACTGCTCTGGAGAACATGTTTGCGTTTCCGATCTGTGTCACGTACCACTTGAGTCCAGTTCTGCTCCTTTTGAGGCATTACAGGCGCTGCGGTGGCGGGAAATGCAGTCTGTGGTGCGTACAGTACAGCTTCCTTTCCTCCACAACGATACCGGTATTAATCTAACCACAGGCAAATATTACTCTAGAGACGTCACTGTGTTTGTGCCCCATAATATTTCATTCTTGGAGAGGGTCTATGAACTTGAGATTCTGGTGGCAAAGAAAGTGTCACGAGGTATCGTAGCAAGAGTTACCGTACTCAAGCAATCTCATTTACGAGGTCCAAAGGAAGGACTCAACCCCAACGATCCGAACGTGACAGTTAAAGCTGCTTGTGCAGAGGGTGATATGCCTGTGACGAGTGTGGTGAGCACATTGGAAATTGGATCATATCAAGTCTCGGAACTCGTGTATTCGTTTGCCCAGGCTGCACAAATCAGCGGAATTTCGTTCACCTTTTCAACTACGATTTCGATTGACGTGAATGATACCCTAACTCTTGTTTTGCCAAATTTCCAGCAAGATGGTCCGAGCTCTTTTGATGTGGTAGTCTTTGTTCAGCTGTCAGAAGAAGAGGCCTGGACCAAGATGATGACAGTGCGTAGTAAAGGAGCGTGGTTGGTAGAAGATCAACATCTTGCTATTATATTCGGTGAAGCAATTGCCGCCAAAACTGTCTTCAAACTCGTGATTGACCCGTCTGCGGGCATTCGCCTTCCAAATGGAATCATAAAGAATTCACCCACCCTGCAAGTGATGCTCAATTCGGCAAATGGATTCATTCTGCCAGGTCCCATTGCTGTATCCATGGCAATTGGTGCATTCTCCTCCACTAACCTGTCGTTTCCTCCTGGGGCACGTGCAGGTGAATCTGCCGCAGTGATTATAAATCTGAGAATGACAATGCAGCTGCAGCTAGGCGAGGGAATTGAGATCTACCTCCCTGAATTCGTAGCAAACAACATCACCGGGCCAGAATTTTCGGTGCACATAGCTTTGGACGACGTTGTGGTCTCGTCATGGAGTGCGCAGTGGTTTCAGAGCAATTTCACCATCAGCATTCATGCAGGTCAAATTACGAATACAGGCGAACAGATTACAATCACGATGCCGAAGTCTCTAGGCTTCATCATTCCTTTTAAAGGGGTTGTGGATGAAGTACAGCAATATCTCAACGCATCAGAAAACGTTCGTACCAGAGCAGATGGCAAAATTTCACTCAAAGCTGGAAATATCTTGTTTTTTACTTTCTTCCGGCGCATCAATCCTATTGGTTCCTTCTGGCCGCAAAGCACAGAAGTCATGTCAATGCCTGGCAATGCTCTCGGAAGACCATCGATTTCCTTTTTGCCAGCTGTTGCTCCCACGAGTCGAAATCCTGCACCTTCCCTGCTAAAGATCTTGTTTCAGCCGCAAATGCCTATCGAAGTAGGAGAGGAAATTGAGTTCACGTGCCTCAACTTTCAAGGTGAATCACAGATCTTTATTTCTCTGGCGGGACAATCTGAGTATTTTGTCTCAGCCTCGTGGCATTACTCTGGATCGGGTGAAGACGTGCAACAACACTTGCTTCTTGGCCATAACGTGGCGGACAGAACGCGTCTGAGTACCAACACCGTTGGAGTTCTTCGGCTAGTTGCCTCGGCTTTTCTTCCTGCGCAAACATCTATCGTATTGCAAATACCTGCTTCTGCTGGGATCAAGTTACCACATGAAGGTGTGCCCAGAGACACAGTGTGGGTGCAGACTCGCGCTAGAGGTGGCCCTGTTGTTGCCACCCCTATGTTTTACCTGCCAGTGGGATCCTTTACGACGTCAACGAGTCTTCAATATTCCAACAAACGTGCTGGACAATTCACCGATATTGTTTTTCGTTTCACTGCGGCGATGCCCATCCTTCAGGATGAGTTCATAATCCTTTCGCTTCCTTATTGGCAAGCCCCGGGTCGGGACTTTCTAGTTGCTTCAACTCCTCCCGGTTTCATCGTCTACAGCTCCTGGACCTCAACATTCTCAGAGCTCGAATTCACAGCACGAAGGGACATTCCAGCAAATACGTCTCTTACTGTTGCGGTCTCTCTCACGCACGCTCCCTCTTGCTCGCTTGCTCTTCTCCGTGCGCGAAGGCACTCTTGCTCTCGCTTTCGTTTTCGCTCTTTCTCTCTCAAATACATACACATTGAATCTCTCTTGTTCGCTGTCACGCTCACTCTTTCACCCCCACACTCACACGCACACGCACACATGTGCACACGCACACGGGCACACACGTGTATATACATATATAAGCGTGTTCATTTATACGTATATATGGGTGTGTGTGAACATATATGTATGTATGCATCATTCACATTATAAATATAAATATATATACCTGCATGAAAATACACATGTATGCATGCACACGCACACACACATACACACACATATGCACGCACATAATTAAACATATACGCATGTACATGTTTACGTGTATACACTAGGTCGATGGTGGCTCTTCCAAGCTCATTCTCCCATTGAAAGGCACGAAGGAAAACGACGGCGACTATACAGTGACATGTTCTGCATCTGCTGGTACCGTCGCCCGGGCACCAGTGTGGACATCTCCTCCAGGTTTTTTAATGGTCTTTGTGAATGTCGAATATGCACGTCGAGTCCCTGAGAATGCAGATATCGTACGGGAATGTCTTTTATACTGAGGAACTACATCTCTCTGAAGCGTTGCGTCGAGAGGATGTTTTGGGTGATCTATCCTTTCTTTTTTCGAGTGTGTGGAGTCATTCTAAATGTTTTTGTCTTGAATTTGATCGAAAGAAACCCCTCCCCCCAGGGAGGTTTCCTATTCGATATGTTCCCTGATCAAGAACCCAGCAAAAGAGGACCATTCCTGAAGAACCACCCCCAAAATTGATCAATTTTGGGGGTGGTTCTTCAGGGGGAGTCCTATTCCTCCGGGTTCTTGATTTGGAAACCACACAACAAAGAAAACCCCGCGAAGGGAGGGGTTTCTTTCGATCAAATTGGAAATCTCTCCGAGCTTTGAATCCAATAGAAGCTGTCTTCGAGACAGCACAGGCCACCTGAGCTTGTTTTCTAACACACTTGCTTTCTTCAGTCGGTTCGTTCTACCGGTCAACCGTTTTAGAGCTGTCCTCTTTGAGAGCTGGAGCTGCAGCCGACTTGAACTTTTCGTTTGCAAGCACGATGGAAATCCTATCCAACGAAGTTCTCAAGTTACACCTTCCCGACTTCGTGTTGCCTGAACGGTCGTTAGATGAATTCCTTACTTCCAAGCCTGTCGACATCATTTCGGGCGCAAATTGGAATTCCACGACTCAGATTCTCATGTTCACGGCCTCAGATTTGATCTCCATCGATTTGCCTGTCGTGATTGTTTTAAAGTCCGGTAGTGGCCTGAGGATCCCGTTGCAGGGCCTTCGATCTAATGAGCACTCCCGAGATATGATTGGAGAAAACTATGCTGCTAGCAGTCCTTGCCCAGATGACAACACATTTTCGAACTGCAGATCATGTGATCGAAGTGATCTCACGCCGCTGCAGCTTCCAGAAATCAGCATCGAAAGCCGGTGGGGCCCTGTGTTACCAGTCAGGGTTTATAAGACACCTGCAATTGGCTGCTTCTTGGATTCTCGAATTGAACTGAACCCCGCCAAGGCTGGAGCCGCTGTACGAATCGAGATTTCGTTTACATCTATGATGACCCTCAAGAGATTCGAAACTGTCAGTGTCACCCTTGCCAACTTTCAGGGCGCTGCGACTCGAGGAATCGTGAACGCCAGCATTTTTGATGAATTCTCTTGGGATCCTCTCCAGAGTACATTGGTCCTTACTGTTGGGCGGCAGTGCGTCCAACGAGGTGAACACGTGACAGCCATTCTGTCTGCATCCGTGGGCATAGAAATTGGTGTCGGTGGGATTCAACAAGCCCCCTTCTTTCATACAGCTGCTCAGGATGGGCCGATCCTGCCGACACCGTTTAGTTGGTACCAAAAGATTGGCAGTTTTAGCTATGCAAACGTGAGGTATGAACCTCCAAGAGTCAATGCAATCGTGAATATAGTTGCACAATTCATTCCAACCATGCCTTTCGTATTTAGCGATCGTATTGAGCTGACTTTGACGTCAGTGGAAGTTCTAAACGACGATCCCAGCGACTCTTGTGGAATCCCAGTGCTCGTAAAAGGCTTCGGAGATTTCGAATCACTCGAATTGGAGAGCTGGTCTGCCGACTGGACTGGAGCCTTGGGCACCAATTGTCCTGCTTCTGGCCATCCTAATACTCTGGTAATCACCATTCTCAGTGCCAATGTTTCGGCGGGAACGGCGATCGAAATTGTCGTTTCTAATTCTTCCAGCTTGCGCATTCCGGTCACGGGTACAACGGAAAATGATGTCGGGGTCTTCTTGTCCACTACTGCAAATTCTGGACTCGTTCTGTTCCAGTATCCCTACGTGGTGCCAATATCAGAGCAAGTGAGGGAATTTTCCATCGCAAGAGCCTCCTCTTTGACCTTCAGCAATCCTCGATGGAACAGTTCTTCTGCGCTTACTTTTGCTTTTCGCTTCGACGTAGTTGTATCTAAAGGAGATCGCATTTTAATACATCTCCCTAAATTCAATGGCGGGCCCAAAACATATGTGCCAGCTGCTAACCATTCAAAGTGCCCAGACTCGAGTTGTGATTGGCTTGTCTGTAGTCCGCCGAAGCAGTCTGACGCTCCCGAAAATTCTAATGTTTCCAACGTCTGTGAATGCAACTGCAAGATATCAGAAATTAACTCGCTGCCCAGCATTTCTTCGCAATCTTTTCAGACGGCAGCCGAAGGACAGTACCCGTGGATCCTGAGCAATTTGAAGAATTCTTCCAGCCTCACAGATTCTATGTCGGCAGAGTGGGTAGCCAGCGATAATTTGCTCGTCTTCGTGAGCAACGTTTACATGCCGACCAACTACACTACTGTCTTGAGCATTCCCAACACCTTCAACTTCATTATTCCGGTCTCTCTCTCATGAACACACACAAACACATGCACACAAAAACGTACTCTGTTTCTCTTTTTTCCCCTCCTTCTTTCTCTCTTTCTCTCTTTTTCTCTCTCTGTCTCACTCACTTACTCACTCACTCCCACACACACACTTATGTATATACACGCACACGCACACATACACATGTACACACACATACTTTCTCTCACACACACACAGGTAGAAGGAATCCACAGCAAAAGTGCTCTCACGCTTGAGGCAAAACTCATGGCCGGCCAAATGAATGCCACTCAACTCAAACACATGCAGCCTGTTGGCGTTCTTGTGAACACGCGCCTTTCTTTCGAGGGAGCGTCTCCAAATTCACTCTCTTCGCTGCCTGCCAAAATTACAGTCTCATTTGACCTTGGCTTCGAAATGATCCCGGGTGATCTCTTCATGATCAACTTACCCGGTTTCACTGGAAGTCTGGCAGCGTTTGATATTTCTTCGAGCCCGATTGGGGCGTTTTTGCTCGGAAGTTGGCTGCAGACATCCTCGAATCCGTTGGTCCTGACTGCTGCTGGATCCGTTCCTTCGGGATCATCTGTTAAAATCAATGTTGACATCAATGCCGGCATCCTTCTTCCCCCAGAGGGAGTGCAATTAAACGCAAGAATAGGCATTGCGTCCACTGCTCAGAATGGCCCGCTGCCCATTGATCCTCCAACATACTTTGGCTCTGTTGCACCGATAGGGTCCTTTCTGGAGACTACAAAATTGTTTTTCATGACGCCGCGTGCTGAAAGTGTGACCGCAATGCGCCTGCTGTTTACTCCAACCTTCATGCTGCAGCCCGGAGAAACCGTGACCCTCAGTTTGCCTGCCGACTTTTCTGGCAAGTTTGGGACCACCAAAGTGTCAGAATCGAGTCCACACCAGGATGGAGGAGTAAAGCGTACTCCCATATCATTACTCTTGAATCGTGCCTGACTTTTTCTGGATTACCGGCATCTGCAGATGACATCGACAATCGCAAACGCGTTATTGCCTTCCTAGCGCACCATAATCGTTTCGAAAACCAGCTGCTTACGAACGCCGATCTTGTATCGAAGTGTGCCATGATTGGATTCACAAAAGCTAATGAAATCCGTAAATTGTCCGAGGCAGGCTCGCAAGTGACACTTGAAATACCCTCTGCGTTAAATTCCTACCTTGCTTCTACCTACCTTGGTTCTAGTGTGTGCAACACTTCGCAGAAATGCAACAATACCTGCGTAGGTGACTGCGTAAAAAGGTTTGCGGACGCTTCACGTTACAAACAGTGTTGGTTCGGTTGTAGGGGAGAATGGTGGTGGGGAGACACAGAGAAAATAATTCAGGAAGGACATGCCGACAGCATAAGTAGCGCTCAAAAAATTGTTGATGGGAAGAAAGGCTCAGGTATGACATTATTGTAGTGTGATGCTTCACTTTCGGCACATTTCCTGTGACTTGGTTGCGTATTTTGCTGACCACTTTTTTTTGCTTGTCTTCAGGATGGGTTCTCGTGCTGCAGATTTCCGACCAAATTCCCGGAAGCTTTCATTACGACTCCGAACTTTGGACAAATAATGACACCCTTAATGCACAATACACAAACATTACGTCAGGCATTGATGTGAAGCTCTCTTCTTATAGCTCACAAGCCCTGGAAGCAGTTCGAGTGTGTGTGGGTTCCCTGGACAAATGTGTGACACTACAAGTCGAGGCCAAATCATCCAAAGACCTGTTCTCAGGAGAGTTTCGCCGTAGAACCGACATTGATCAACATGTTTTCCAGAGTCTGTTTCAGGCAGATGAACTGAGATCACGTTTTTCGCCAGGCAATGCATCGCAATGTATGCAGAGACCAGGCTTTAACTCGCAATGCAGTAGCGGAAACAAGGCTCGATTTGGGTTCTGTGGAAATCTTCCTGCGCAGCCATGTCAGCCCAATGACGATGACGATGCCGACTTTGCTATTGGTTTGGGCCTCGCTGGACAGAGCCGGGGAGGTGCTGGCGGAGCCCATCTACCGTCAACAATGCTAGGCGCTGGTTACAGCGACTACTTTCTTGATGGCATCGCAGGAGAGTACACTCGCAGCTTCCAGGCCTGGGTTTTTGTCCTTGCACCTGGAGCTGAAATCCAAAGTGAACTCTTCCCACCTCCTGCTCCTTCGTACATACACGTAAATCACGGGACATGCGACACAAATCACTGGATGCAGATTGATTTGGGTAGCGAGTTCTTGTTAGGGCGTCTACATCGTTGGTTCTTTTATACAGATCGATCGTATTGCAACCAAGCCGTTCGATTGTCGCCAACAGGCCAGTTCATTGGCGAAGAGTCTGTCGTCTTTGCCTGCAAAACCTACGCGCAGTGTGGAATTGAGAACGCAGCAGGGAAGTCGATTGTGTTTGAGCCTACGCAGGCGCGGTTTGTGCGCTACTACGTCAGTCGAAATAGTCTGGACGCAGGTGTGGGCCATGTTTCGGAGATTGAAGTCTTTGGCTGGCCGTTAGGCCTGGACAGAAATTCCAGCAAGTTTTCACAGGCAGAATATCACGACTCCATGCTCGTGTTAAATGTATCCAAAACAATATATCCGGGGGAAGCTGTCGAGGTTTTTATTCCATCTGATTTGGGCATGACGCTTCCCATCGACGGCATAAGGCACAATCAGTCATCAATTGGTATTGCAGCTAATGCTTCACTTGGGCCTGTTGCCATCAATCCTATGACCCCAATAAGCTTGACAATGGCAGTGGGATCGTTTGCAAGGAGCCAGAAAGTCGACATGACTCCTCGCAGAGCAGGCACATCTGCCAACCTTATCTTGTCTTTCTCTCCCAAAATGCGGCTAGTGGAAAACGATACAGTCACTTTTACCCTCCGAAATGTCGTCGGGTCATCCAGTAATTTGTGTTTTGGACCAGCGGCAGGCTTACTCTCAAAATTCAGCCGGGCATCCTGGGTGTTGGAACTCTCCGAACTTGTTCTTACCGTAGCAGACACCGCCATCGAAGTAGACGAAAACGTGTCGGTCGTGATACCGTCATCAGCTGGCCTGTTGCTCCCTTCTGCAGGCATCGTTGCAGATACACAGGACTTTACTGTCTCCGCCAATGTACAGGGCGGATCAATCCCCCAGTTGCCGCTCACGTATGACGTCAGCAGCCCCGCGATAGGGGTCCTAAATGACACTACTCTTTCCTTTGATGTTGGCTGCGCTGGAGGGAGAATATCGGGCTTCAACCTTTCGCTGAGTGTGGGGATGGACATTTTGGCTGGGCAGTGGCTTCTTCTCACCATTCCTGGTGGTGCAAACCCTGATTCTTTTACCTGCAAGGAATTTTTCAGAGATTCCGACGGCATTGACCAGTGCAGACGCGGAACGTGCTCTGGAGAATTCTGTCCCGGCAAATTTGTGTTCGTTTCTGGAAATTCGTCACACCTTTTCCCCCGAGCAGAGTGGATGCACCCAGCTCAAATAGATTCTGAAAATCTCACGCCACTTAGTGTAAATTCTTCTGATGGGGGGACAAGATGTAACGAAACATGCAGTGACACATGCGCTCAATACTGCATAAATGCACATGGTTCGAACGCCTCGAGTTTGGAACAATGCATGCACCTCTGCACTGCTGCTGTAGTGCTGCCCTACGACGACAGTATTCTGATGTTTAAAGCTGTTCAAACAGTCCTGGCAACCTCCAGAATTGAGCTACGCGTCAGTTTGAGTTCTGATTTCATTCTTCCAAAGAGTTTGGTGCAGGCTGATATCGAAGGTATTACTCTGGAATCTAATACAGTGCTGCCATCGCGAGTGCACAGTGTGCTTGGGCTTGGAAAGTTCAAGCCATTTCCGACGCTGGAGCTATCGTCGACTGTGCCTGATTCTTTGACTGAGCTCACCATGTCGTTTGAGCTTCGCGACGCATTGCTGCCCTTGTCTACTCTCATATTTGAGTTGCGAGGATTCGAGCAGCATTGCACGTCAAACTGCAGGATTGGCAATGCATCTACAACGCTGCAGACCACGACAATCGAGGGGGCAGATGCAGTTCTTTTTGGATACACGCCAAGTTCACCTTGCTCTGACACTATGCCCACCGTCTTTGTCGGATGCGATTGGTCTGCTTCCGCAATCGGCATGAATGTTCAAGACGTGTGCTACTCAATCCACTGTCCACCAGGGTGTAATCTCGACGAGCATGCGTCTAGGCATGTTTACAGTCAGTGTGGACACAATTTTGACGTGTTTCTTGAAGGGAGCATACTTCAAGGGAGAGCATATGAACTTTTTCCCTCGTCGATGTGTCGCGCTGGTATTTATTCGGGTGTAATTAGCGACCAGGGAGGTACCTTTTTGGTCGCGCGAACCAATACTTCATCTGAGGCGCGATCGTGCGCAGGCACGCGGAACAATGTGCATTCACGCGTGATGCCTCTTCAAGATGTCATCGCAGTCTCTGCCTTCCAAGTGTACGTGCGCCCTCTTCAATTGCCTATCACCTGGGACTCAGAGTCAGCCATCCTGTCCGTCCCAGTTGGGCACAAAGAAATCATTGCGAATCGCACTGTCGTTTTCAGTGTGCCGAATTTCGTTGCACCGCACCTTGGCGTCAAATCGAACTCAGCAACAGCAAGTATGCTTGCGCCACCTTTGGGCGAAGAACGGGGAGAGAGCCTTGGGGGAGGGTTTTTTGGGCTACCTCCACGACTCTTAGCAGCAGATGGGCTCATTAGTACGGCAAAGGAGAATGAAGGAGTGTGCAAGCTTGAAGGTAAAAGGTTGTTGGATACTCAGCCATCAGGGTCTGTGGGAAATACGTCTCTTCTGGATTTCAATCCACGGTTTTCGGGTGCAGCAACTGATGTCAGGATTGAATTTGTTCCGCAGATGGATATCACTGCCAACGAGTACTTTCTTGTTCGGTTGCCCAACTTTGTCGGTGTTCCTTTTTCAGACACCCCCTGGCTGGCTGGCCACTCAGCGCCAAATTTGCGAGTGTCTTGGTCAATGCAAGAATCTACACTCAATTTTACCGTGCAATGTGGTTCGCTATTGCTAGCAGAAGAGAAAGTTTCTGTCACTTTGCTGAGACACGCTCTTCTTCGGATTCCTCTTTCTGGCATCCAGAGCTCTGAGATCAAGGACTTTACACTTGAGTTCCGCTCAAGCTCACCCATGTCACCACAAGCCTTCTTTTCCTTCAAAGGTGTTGGGTCCTTCACCGACACTCCTATGCTAAGCTTTGGGGACGCGCCTATGGCAGGTCAAGAAACTGAAATCATACTGTCTGTCATTCCAGAAATGGACATCCAAAAAATGGAAGATGTCACACTATTTCTCCCAGATTTTCAGGGTCCCACAGGCCCTTTGAATTGCTCGAGTTTTCCATCACAATACTTCACAACAGCGGCATGGGACCTTGCCACATTCACGCTCCGAATCGTTGCTTCTTCTCCAGTCCCTGCTTCACAACTTGTTACAATCAGCCTCGCTCCCAGAGTTCGTCTGCCAGTGGTCGGCATTCGCTCTAATCAGCAAGCCTTGACAATTTCGTCAGGGGCTGCCGCTGGAAACGTAGAAGCACAGCCCATTCCCAAGACTGAAGCAGTAGGGTCATTTTTGGAGAGCGCAATATCGTTCCATCCAGCTGTGGCTGGAAACATCACGTCTATTAATCTTTTCGTTGTTCCTGCAATGAAGATTGCGGCAAAAGAAAAAATCACGCTGCTCTTGCTTGGTTTCACAGGTAAGAGTGTCGAAACATTTGAGACGATTTCGATCCCAGGCGGTAGGATTGGAAATGCAAGTTGGAACGTTGAGACACATGAGCTGACGCTCACAGTAGATTGTGCAGACAAGGCGATGTATTCTCAGGAGATGACCAAAGTTATCATACCATTTTCTGTCGGAATTTCGCTTCCAGAACAAGGTGTTCGACTCGCGACAAATGATATTAAAATATCCACCACCTCTGTATTTGGATCAGTCGGACCAACTCTCCTCACATCTGTGCAGTCTGTTGGTAGTTTTCTAGTGAATCTTGGGTATTCACGGGGTGGTCCGTCAATTGAATTCACCAATGAGCAGACGGAGCCCATTCAAATCACTGTTTTCTTTCGACCTCAGGTTTTTTTTTAGTCACAAATAATGTCTGATGGTCCATAATAATGTCGTTCTTCCTGTTTTCCTGTTTTCTAACCTGATTTGGTTGTATACTGAGAAGATCTGTATTCAAAAAATGACAGATGAATCTGGTGCCTTTCGAGGTGATCACGCTAAGCCTACCTGGATTCCGTTCAGCTCTGCCCGGCGTATTACTGGGCAGTGCCCCCGTCGACTTCACCGTCTTGCCAGCGGGAGCGCTATTATCGGCAGTATTCAACGCAGTTGATGAAACCTTAGACTTGATCATTGCTCAACATCTGCCTCCAGACGTGCCCTTTCTTGTGACAATCCTCAGGACCTCTCAAATTTATGTGAGTCACGAAGGGATTCGATGGAACCAAACGGGGTTGGCTCTCTCCAGTTCTGCTGCTGACGGTGCCGTGCTACCCATAGACATAACAAAAACCAATGCTGTGGGCACAATCTTTGGGACTGCTATAGGTGCCGACCCACCGTTTCTTGAATATGAGCCTCGTATCGCTGGAGAGGCTGCAACGCTCTTGTTTCATTTTGTTTGCTCTATGGTTGTTGATGCAAACGAAACCTTTGTGGTGCATCTGCCAGAGTTTACCAGCACTGCCCCCCGTGACTCGCCGGTGCTCATTGATATCGAGTCTCCCTTCAGTCAAGGAACTTGGGTGGGATATACCTCAACGCTCATTTTCACTCTAGCAGAAAGAATTGAAGCAAGAACACCACTTTTTGTGTCGATTGCCTCTTCGGAGGGTATCCTGCTTCCCTTGCAGGGTATGCGCAGTCGACATCGGCTCACCATTCAGACTGATGCAGAAGCAGGTCGACGAGAGCCTATCCAGTTGCATTCTGCCACGCTTGGAAATTTGGCAGGCACTAACTTAAGATATCGCAGCGTCTTCAATAGCTACACGGGCATTGCGCAAGGCAAACGAAATTTTGCTACGTCAATTTTTTTGGGCTTTACACCTTCCATGACCATCCTGCCTGGGGAGCTTGTCATGGTGTACTTGGACCGATTTCAGGGCCCTCAGATAGAAAACGTGGCTGTAACGTCTGAACCGTCTGGCAGCTTCTCGAGCGCTTCATGGATGAGTGGCGGAAATTTGCTAGTTCTCACCGCGCTGCAAGGAGTGAGTGAGTATACACGTACTCAGGTTTCAATTGACTCTTCGGTGGGTATCACACTGCCAATTGACGGGGTCAAGGCAAATCAAACGTCTCTGTGGATTTCTGTAGCAGCATTAGATGGGCCCGTATGGCGTCCTGCGGTATACACGCCTGCGTCTGGAGGTTTGGCCGCCGCGACTCGATCAACTGTCATTTCAACTTCCGAGGCTGTAGGTGTGTGTGCGTGAGTGTATGTGTGTCTGTGTTTGCAACAGCCATGAGCTTTGTGAATGTGTTTAAGCGCTGTGACGTAAATATATGAATATATGTATACATACGTTTATGTCTGTGTCTGTGGTTGTGGCTGTGTCTGTGGCTGGATCTGTGTCTGTGCCTGCGTCTGCGTCTGTTTTTGTGGCTGTGGCTGTGGCCGTGGCTGTGGTTGTGGCTGTGGCTGTGGCTGTGGCTGTGGCTGTGGCTGTGGCTGTGTCTGTGACTGTGTCTGTGTCTGTGTCTGTGTCTGTGTCTGTGTATGTGTCTATGTCTGTGTGTGTGCGCGCGTGTCTGTGTATGTGTATGTGTATGTGTATGTGTGTGTATATATGTACGTGTGATCTGGTACGTGTGTGTATGTGTGTGTGTGCGTGTCTGTGTCTGTGTCTGCGTTGGCGTGTGTGTGTGTGTCTGCGTGTGTGTGTCTGTATAAATTTTCACAAGCATTGTGAGGCCCTTTGGGTTGTGTTCTAACGTGGATATTTGTATGTATATGTAGGGGCGTTTATCGATGCACAGATAAGCTGGTTCCCACCTGCTGCTGGCAGCTACACAGGACTGCTGCTTCAACTTGTTCCACGAATGAACTTGAACCAAGGCGATCAAGTCACCCTATTCCTACCGTTACTCGAAGGAATAAGTTCAAACTTTACGGGATTTTTTGCGCAGAATTTCGAAAGAACACCTATGGAAGGTTCGTGGTCGGTAGACACCCACCTTGTCGTCCTCTCTGTGAATTCAGGGATTGAAGCGAACTCAGATGTCTCCATTGTTGTGCCTTCTACCTCTGGACTGTTCATTCCAAGGAATGGCTTTGTCCGTAACGAACAAGCATTCATGATCTTTTCAGATGCTGCAGAGGGCCCAATACCGCCAACCGTTTTGTCTGCAACCCAGCCCGTGGGCTCGATCATATACTCCTCAATCGACTTCCAGCCAAGAACAGCAAATATGTCGACCACCATTACTTTTCGTCTGAAGCTGGTTGTGCCACTTCAACATGGCGATATATTGTCCGTGTCTCTAGAGTCCTTCTACCTTCCTTTGCAGGAGCGCCAAGTGATAAGTGTAGTAAGCGATCCAACTGGTATGTTTGATGTCGTGTGGGCAGTCTCAGACACCAAAACGTCATTGAATCTGAAGCACGTCAGCGGATCTATTCTCGGAGAGCAAATGATAGAGTTGGTCTTTCCCAATTCCAGTGGCATACACACTCCCTTAAGGGGAACATCTGCCAACACCTCATTCTATACTGTCGCTGTTCAATCAGCGTCAGGATCCAACGCCCAAACGCCAATTTTAGAGAGCCCTGCAATTGGTGCATTCATCTACAGCTCATTGGACTTTTCTCCCAGAAAAGCTGATACCAAGAGCGAAATCGTCATTGAAATCGATCCAGCTATGAGATTGGAAAGGGGTGATTTCATTTTCGTGCATTTGCCTGAATTCCACGGACTCAGCTGCATCAACGCCATAAATTCAGTCCCTCTAGTAGCCACTGTAGCATCTTGGAATATAACTACACACGAACTTAAAATCGTCATGTCGAATCGCTCAGAGAGTAGACAACGAGTTACTTTCACCTTCCCAGTAACTCAATCGTGTTCTATTCGCATCCCAGCAAATGGAGTAAGTGAAATCGCAGAGGAAAGGAGGCTATTCACCATCAGCACCAATGCTGCCAATGGGCCTGTCACGGGCCGGGAATCTCCTTTTGAAACGCAGACTCAGATCATGCACGTCCAACCGATCTTTTCTTTACGGGGAATTTCTCGGCTGTCGTTTGTACCAAACGTTGCTGGGCTGCCCACCACCATCAAACTCCGGTTTGAACCGAATATGGCTCTATCGAGCGGCGCTCAAGTATCCGTGTTGCTACCCTTGTTGCATGCGGATTCCTTCTCTATAACAAATCTTGTTTCCATTCCCTCGGGTGCATTTGCTCATGCCTCGTGGAACTCTTCATCTGAAAACAATGCGCTGGTGCTAACGGTAGCACAAGACATTCAACGAAATACTCCAATCACACTTTGGATACCCAAATCATCAGGCTTAACTCTGCCGACTCAAGGAATTACAGCAGATACTGAGATGTTCTTGACCGTCGTAGATTTCTCTGGTTACATGCTCGCTACGGTTATTCAGAGTCTGACAACAGTTCCTCGTCTAGCCAAACAGGTTGCTAGACGCAACGGCTTCGAAGCTCTTTTCTGGACTCGCCCGTCCTTGTCCTTTGACACTGCACTGGGTGATTCTGCATCTGCCATGGTCCTTCAAGGCGTTCTTCGGAGCGATTTTCAGCATAAAGATATTTCGACACTGCGAGATCTTCGAATTACCATTAACTTACCCAATTTTACGGGACCTGAATCGTCAGTGTTTGCGCTTGGCGAATCGAATAGCTATGGCAATTGGTCCTATACCACCACCTGCGTACCTGTCTGCCAAGAAGGAACATTCGCTGGGGGGATTGGAATGAATGGAACTAATGATACGACCACATTACGAAATGCGTCGTGCCCTCGTCTTGATGGGCTGCCCGGACGATCTTGCGAGTCGAAATGTAACACATCAGGCAGGCTAGAGTTGGAATTCCCGGACTTTTTGACGGTCACCACTGGTTCCAACATGATCATCCGAATTCCAAATACAACAGGCATAAGGCTGCCAAAGGTTCGTTTGATGTGCCTCCCCTCCTCCCCCCCAACCACCCCCGCCCCTCCAGACATAATCTCTGTTTTTCTCATGAATAGACACTCGCACACACACAAATACTATTTCTTTCTCTCGCTCTCTCTCTGACACACACACACACACACGCATAAACACACATACACAAATCACATACGCACGTACACACACGCACGCTGCCCCACATTTTTTTCTTTCTCTCTCTCTCTCTTTCTCTCTCTCTCACACCCATGCACACTCACACATACAAATACGTACAAACATGATCTCTCTCTTTCTCGCGCGCGCGCTCTCTCTCTCTCTCGCACACACACATGCACACATACACACACATACACACACATACACACACATACACA